>Ga0126308_10000525_pt1 | contig 13047 bp, 14 predicted proteins | sample Plot55_FD_92533 | JGI IMG/M metagenome (GOLD analysis project Ga0126308, IMG submission 92533) | Serpentine soil microbial communities from UC McLaughlin Reserve, CA, USA - Plot55 | ecosystem: Environmental > Terrestrial > Soil > Grasslands | place: USA: UC McLaughlin Reserve, Lake County... | reverse complement strand
TCTCCAGGTCGTGGGCAGCCTGGCGCGGGTACAGGTACCCGGAATTGGGATTGCGCCAGTACCTCACACCCTCGACCTCCTCGGGTTCCCAACCCGCCTCCCGAAGCTCACGCTCCTCTTGCTGACGTACCAACTCCTCCACGCGGCTCTCCGGGAGGAGGCGTCCGGTCCCCGGTTCTCTCCACAGATTCTCCCCTTCGGGTCCCTCCGCCAGGACGAACCCGGCCTGTTCAAGCCTGCGCCTGCGCCAGAGCTCCTCGCCCGTGCGCCGCTCGGTCACGCCGCCCATCTCCTCTTCCGCTCGGCCTCTTCCACCGTAGCGCGCACGTCCCGAGCCCACTTAAAGAGCTCGTCTTCACCGCAGCCGTATAGGTGGTTCATGAGCCGACGCCAGTGGTACTTACTATCGCCCGGCGGCGGGCTCGAGCGGAGGTTTGGGCGTCTCTCGCTCTTGTTACTCACGAGAGCCCCACTCCTTAACCGCCGCTTCGACTACCGGTGCACGGTGCTCCCACTGCTCCCCGTCCATGCGCCTGGCGAACAATACAGACCTAACCACGTGCTCGAGCTGCGTCTCGCCGGCTAGGTAGGTAGCCGCGGTTTTAGCTGGACCGGAGCCGGGCTTTTCGAGCTCCTCGAGTACCTCCGCGACAGTAAAGGGTGGATGTACTGAAGGTCTTTCGGGCGCTCCTACTGACGCTACTGACGAACTGACAGGCTGTTGACTATAACTCTCGCGAGGGCCACTTTCGGGCTGTTTATAGTCACTTGACGACCGGTCTGTCAGTTTTCCTGCAAATGGCCGGGTCTCATCTGTCAGTAATTCCAGGCCGTGCCACTCCCGCGCCCCGTTTTTGCCGCTTCGCCGGACCTCGAATGCCCCTCGTTCTCTCAGTCGCTCGTCGAATTTGAGTCGGGTGGTTGGCTTCTCGCCGCTGTTTTCACACCAGTCCTTATAGGTCTTGTAGACCTGCTCCGCACTCTCGCGGCACCCTGGCTCGACCACGCAACACTCACGTACGAACGCCCCAATAACATCCATCTCCGCCCGATACCGACCGGTCGCCTTACGGACCTCGTCGGGAGCCTCGAGACCCTCTCGCTGCCATTCGAGGCACCCTTGCACGGCCCACGCCAGTATTCCCGACAGCTCCGCCCGGAGTTTCTCGGGCAGCTTCTTATCCTGCTCCTCTGGCGGAATGGTCTCGGTAAAGGGGATTAACCTGATCCTGCGCCATATGGCGTTGTCCGTTCCTCGAATTTCGGGTTTGTGGTTGGTAGACAGAAACGCGGTGTGTGTAGGGTCGAACTCCCAGAAGTCCTGACGCATTCGCCTGGCCCGGATCCTGTCGCCGCCGGTCAAAGACTTGACAAGCGCCTCGGCGAGTCTGCGGCCGTCCTCGACTTCAATAGAAGCAACGGCACGCATACCGAAGAGGTCGGCGACCTCCGTGGGATGGCTGCCGCGTTTGGCTATCAAGAGATCCGGCGCTGCCTGCATCCCGTATTCCCCTACGGCCTCGAGTAGGGCGTTCAACACCGTAGATTTGCCGTTCGCCCCGGTCCCATAGAGGACGGGGAGTATATGCTCTGATACGTCCCCGCTGAGAGCGTAGCCGCACAGCTTCTTAAAGAATGTCCTTACCTCCGGGTTCGGCAAGACTCGCTCCAGGACCGACGCCCAGGTCGGCGCCCCTGCTTCGGGCCGGTACTCGGCGCCGGCCATCTTCGTCTGCATGTCCTCTCGGCGGTGAGACTGGAGCTCCCCGGTTCTGAGATCGACCGTGCCGTTCGGTACGTTTAAACGCCACGGATCGGCGTCGAGGTCGTCGGGGGAGACTGGAACCTCTGACTTGGCAAGCTCCACCATACCCTTGATCTTGCTCTCCGCCTCTGAGTGAGTAGCGTGCCGAGCAAGCGCCTTGCGGCGGTCCTCATCTTCGGCCGCAGCGGCCTCCTGATAGATCCCCCGCACGGTTTCTTTCGCCAGCCGGTGCACGTGGCCGGTATCATCGCGCTCCCACCGAGCTCCGGTCCAAACAAGCCACTTCCTCCACGGGAAGCAATAGCGCACGTCCTCACTGTGGCGGACGACGAACCGCTCGGCGTTGCCCAGGTCCGTGAGATTGAAGCGGGCGGGTGGTTGCAAGGTACCGCGTCCGTTGTACGAAACTGGTGTTACGTCGCCGGCGGGTTCATACTTCGACACACTGGCCGCGATCTTGCGGACCTCTTCCCTCTCGAGGGGTGGATCGCAGCGCCTCTCGTTTGCGACCGAGAGCGCTGCGAGGATCTCTGCTTCCCCCAGGCCCCGGCGCCGCATACTCCCGGCTATGCTTGCGAGTTCTTTGTTGCGCTGGCCGGGTGGTATCCGGTCCCCGACCGGAGCGGCACCAAAGCGCGGCCGCTCCAAAAGCTCCGTGAGCCACTCCGGGGGGTCGGCGGGGTCTACTTCCTCGAGGCCAACGATCCACTCATAAGGCTTGCCGTTCGGCCCAAGCGAGGGCGGTGCGACGACATAGCCGCCAGAGGCTTTCACGTCGAGCCCGGGTGCTACTCGAATACCCGTCCTAATATCCTTTTCCGGATGCTTGAAGTAGAGATGCAACCCACCGCCGGCGGTCCTTACCATCGGGGTTAGAGGGTGCCCACGCTTCTTGAGCTCGGCCTCGCCTTCAGGCCCGTCTACGTCGAGGACTAGAATCCCGGAGAGCCCCCCTGTGACTATGCCGACTCCGGGCCACGACCAGGAGCTAAGTTCCTCCTTCGTCGCCCGCTGACTAAGGTAGGGGGCTAGCTTGTGGAGGTCGGGCTCTTTTGACCGGGACTTCACCGGAATGGGGGACCATCCCCGGCGGTAGTAGCCGACCGCCTCAGTCTTCGCAGCGGCGCTCATGCGGAGGTCTCCACGGTGTGGGGGCGTGCACTGCCGGGTATAATCACGTCATGACCTCCTTAACCTGGGGGTTTTGAGACTTGGCTGATCTCGAGGCTGGCAAATCCGAGAGATCAGCCTTCGTCTTTTTCTTCTTGTCCGCGCCATCCTCCCTCTTCCTGGTTCTCTTCTCTCTCCTCCCTTACGCTCAAGCTCCTGTGTGCTCTATGGCGTTGGAGACCTCGGCGCGGTGCGTCTCTTTGTTTTCTAGGGCTTTGCGCGCCCTTCGATCCAAAACGTCGGCGAGTCCGGGCGTCTCGGCCATGAGGGCGTCGAGTATCTCTTCGGAGGAGACGCCCCACTCTGTTTCTAGAGCTTTGAGGTTTTGAAGATCTTCTGTTGTTGTGCCGCCCAGCCACAGGCCGGATTGGACGGACTTCGCGGCCAGGGCGGTGCTAGTCTTTATGCTAGCGCTAAGCGCCCGAAGCCGCGCTCTCCAGAACCCGGGCGCCGACGCTTTTGGGGTGACGTCCTCCTCGAGCAGATCGACCACCTCGACCCCTAGCGCTTCGGCGAGCTTCCGCAGCGTGGATGGGTTAGCCGTTCGGCGGTCGTTCTCCAGCTCGTAGATCGTCGCCGGTGAGACCCCGCTTTCCTGGGCAAGAGCCCGCTGGCTGTACCCCTTATTTCTGCGTAGCCTTGCTAGTTGTTTCATCGGCCTCCTTTGCGGTTTGTACAAGGATAAATGCAGAACAATTGCAAGTCAAGCACAGAACAGACGCGGCGACGCAGGCCCTATATCATATCTAGTAGGGTGTTGGGATAAGGCTACTACACTTCTATTTATGGCGTCGGTATGCCGAGCTGGTCACGGATTCTGTCCCTCTTCATCTAAGAGGAAGGAAGCACAGATTCGCCCTCCGACACCAACCGTTCGAGCCTAGCGACATGATCCTCGGATAGGGCGACAACATCTTTATCCTCGACGGCTGGGGGCAAATCCAGGAAGTACCATCGCCACTCTACCGTGGGCTGGGGCTCGGCAGTCTCGGGCACGGCCGCTGGCGGCTCTGTTTCTCCAAAATTTGGCCTTTCCTCAGTGGTGCCATCCGCGCGAACAATGACCGCTGTGAGGGTTGCGCTCAGGCGAAGTGGTGCGCTCAGCTCTACATTGACGTGGGCCCTGGCCCCCCCTTTTGTTAGGCAGTGTTAGGCTCGGCGTGGTAGGGACCGCTTCGCCCCGGTCCTAATGACCCAGGATGGATCCGGCCTCCCCACTCCTAGCTTCCGCATAATACTTGGAGATGCAAGGTGTAGGTGATCATGGCCACCCCTATCGGACCAGGGCTAAGCGGGGAGCTCCCCGTCAGCGGAGGCACCTTCAACCTCGAGGTTACCCTCTGCTCCCCGACCTCCGGTTCCCGGGGCGGAGCAAGTTTTCAGCCGCGCGGAAACTTCGATCCGGGGCGGCGGCGCTGGCACCGACGCCGGCACACTCGACCATTGGTTCACCCTCCGATGGTCGGCGACGTCCGGGGTTGAAGAGACTAGTTCGTTAGGACCGGAGCCGACACAGATTGTCACGTCGACGTGACAATTCAACTTTCCGGACGTCCGGAAACTTCGAGACCTTCCCTTTGGGCAAAACTAAACCGGCCCGTCCTGGCAAACGAGCCGGTCCCTGGAGTCCATCCTCCCGACGACCCAGGACCCGGAGGTCCTGGCCCCGATGGTAGCATCTGCGGCGCCAATTCAAGCGGACCGGGGCAATCGGCCAGAGCCTAGTTTGACCTCTCCCGTTGGCCTTGATAGCCCCACTTAGGATTACGAATGCCTGTCTTGTATTTGCTGTACGTCCTGCCTTCCGCATCCTGTACACCTATGTACGCCTTCATACCGTTCTTCAACGGCACACGGCTGACAGCCTCCGATAGAGGCAGCGTGATATGGTCCCCATCGGCTAATTTCGCGGGCAAAGGTTGCGTTGGCGGCACCCTCGTTGAAAGCAGGGAGTTGCTAGGAACCATGTCGGACCCTTCGGGATGCACATGGATTCCGGTTATCGTAATAGGCCGATACCCTACGTTGGTGATTGTGATTTCCGCCAGTTCGAGGAAGGCAACATAATTCAGGCGAATCCTGATTCGCTTCCTACCCTGCCACCATTGCCTCAATGCCAGGAAGGTTGACAGGAGCGCACCGTACCCAGCAATAATCAAGGTCAGTACCTGGGCCGACGTCATTTGCAAAGTCTACCCCACTGTTGCTTTTGCCCGGATAGTATCCGCTGATGACCTTACCCCCCGAACATCCTTCGCCACCAGCTCCGCTGCTCCTGCGAACGCGAGTTTGCCTCCTGCGGCCCTTCAGTAGCGGCCCGGGGCTCTGGGGGAGACGAGACCGCGTCCCCCGTCTCGGGCGGTTCTCGTGTCTCTGAGGCGGGCTCTAGTTCGGGGACACGTTGCACCAGCCCGGCCACGATCCGCCTTAGCTCGGCGCTGGCGGCTTGCTCCGTTTCGAGTTGCCGCTCGAGGAACCCGACTCGATCCCTCAATTCTGCTATGAGCTCGCGGCCAACATCCCCCGTGTAGCCGGTATTCTCGGCGTGACTCTCACCGTTATTCTCAGGGTTATCTGCCGTTATGCGAACGAAGACCGTGCCGTCTTCGTCTTTACTATGGGGGATGGTGTCGCGGTAGATGCGCTGGCGTACAGCTTGCTTGCTAACACCCAGGATTCTCGCTGCCTCTGCTACCGTTATCCATTCGTTATTCATGGCGTGATACTCACATTAAGGCAGAAGCGCATGCCCTCTGTATAGGGGGCAGCCTGGATATCTATACACACCCACTAGATGTTGTGGAAGCGTTGTATGTCTCGCGGACGCCTAATGGGGCTTTGCCCCGGTCCTAACGCATAAGCATCCGAGAGGGTGAATATCAGTTTCCGAGAAGACTCCTTGTCGGCAACTGAGTGAATAGAGCCCAGTGGGCAGCGTCCCTACCCTTGACAGCTTCTTCTTGTGCGGGCATTGTCGAAGTAACGTAGGTGCCTGCTCCTCTGGAAGCGCTCTGCGAGAAAGGCAAAACTGTCGTGAGGCGGGGACGCAAAGCTTAAGGGCCTCTTCTTTCTAGAGGACGTAGCCAGGCTACCGAACAGCGGAGAACGGAGCTTCCTCTCAAGAGAAGCGACGCCGAGGGGAGGAGAGTGGAACGATGACACTGAGATACGTTCCAACTACTCGACTACTCCGGTTGGCAGGGCTGGCGGCCCTGGTAGGAGGCAGCATACTGGTGCTCGCCAGGGGTGTGAGGTTGCTAGACCTCACTTTCCCGAACCTCTTCGAAGGCTCTGGCGCTACCGTCCTTGCCGCCTTGTCCGTGGCGCCCGGGTTGAGGGGAGCGGGTGAACTGTTGGTGGGGTTGGGGCTGATCGGGCTGTATGTTCGACAGGCCAGGGGTGCGGGCATTACAGGGTTTGTAGGCTTCGTGCTCGCTCTGCTGGGCACCGAGTTGATTAGAGCCAACTACCTGGCCGTCATGTTCGCCGACCTGGGCTTGGCGCTCTTCGGGGTTGCCAGCCTTAGAGCCCAGGTCTACCCGCGTGCGGCCGCCGTACTGCTCATCGTAAGCGCCCTGGTTAGCGAGATCTTCAATCCTACGGTACGTGTCGCACTCGGTGAATATGTTCCTGGTGTAGGCGCAGTCGCTGGCATGGTCCTCTTTGGGACTCTAGCCTGGATGGGGTTGCTCCTCTTCAGGGAGAGGCACGAAGTAGTAGAAGAAGAAGTCCAAACCTTCCCACGGCCTTTTTCTTCTACTGGTCCTAACCTCCTTTGGCTTGGGGGGCTTGCCACCGTCGTGGGGGCCGCACTGGTAGTGCTCTTCGGCCTCAGCGAGTTGGTCAATCTTTTTCGTCCTGATCCTGGTGCCTCTACCAGTGGGTTCGATCAAGCCGAGGTCGTTATCATGTATGTCCAGCAAAATCTGGCGTTAGTAGGCGGGGCGCTGGTAGGGCTGGGGCTGGTAGCCCTGTACGTTGACCAGGCGCAGGAGGAGGAGCCGACCGACCACCAGCCACCAGGTGTGCGGGTACTGGCGCTGATAGGCTTCCTGTTGGCCTTCTGCGGCTCGTTCTTCGCCCTTGATATCGAGGACGTCAACTGGGCTGCCGTACTCGCCACCAACGTGGGCTGGATCCTCTTTGGGGCAGCCGGCCTCCTGCGTGCCCCTAGGGCCCCTAGGCTCTACCCGCGTCCGGCCCTCGTGCTCCTTATCGCTACCGCTCTCCTCGGAGGCGTCTTTCTAAACCCGCTTGTCGTCACCCTTGTGGCGGGCGAGAGTTGGGCCAGCTCGCTTTTGTACGTGGGCCAGGGCGCCTACCCCTTAGCCTATGCAAGCACGGGCTTGGAGATCGTCTTCAACTTGGCCGTGGTCTGGTTGGGCTTAGCCCTGCTCAGGAGGAGAAGAGCGGGTACTACCTCGGCGAGGAGGAGGCTACCCTGGGGCGGGGGCAGTACCGACCAGACCTCTGGCAGGTTCTACTTCACAACAAGGCCTTCGAGGGTCCTCTTGACAGCGGCAGTGGCGATCTTGGGCCTCATCCCGATAGCGCTGGTTACCGGCATCGCGCCGGGAGGACAGCCGCCGGAGCTGGACGTAGCGCAGTCCGAGCAGAGCACTGAAACCAACCCCTCCTGCCCCTCAGCGGATCAGGCAACCTACGGGGCCTACCACTCGAGTCGCCTCGTGCTACACAACCCATGCCAGCGCCTGGTCGGCACCATCTATAACGTCGAGGGAGGGGAGTCAGACGGAGACCTGGATATCTTCGTGAACTTGGACCCCGATTACGCAAGCCTCTCGGGTGCGCCGCAGAACACCGCCAACGTGAGGCGCTTCGGCTACGGGGGTAACTTCTTGATGGAGCTTATGCCCCGCGACGCCCCTCACATCCCCGCTCCTAAGGTGGGCGATATGGTAGACGTATATGGGGCCTACGTCTTCGACACAGGGCACGGCTACTTCGAAATACACCCCATCTTCTCCATGACCACCTCCTCAGACGGTGGACAGAGCTGGGGAGAGACCTACACCAGCGGGCCGCAGTACTGCGGCCCTCCCAGAAGGGCCTCTAACGCGCAGGCCTTCACTCAGTGCCGTGACGAGAACGGGAACCACTGCAAGGGCTACTACGATCCTAACAAGCCATAGGAGACTAGGTGAATAAGGGTTAGCAGACTCGGGTTCCTTGACATTTCGGTAACCACGGTTACGCTGCCTTCTTGTATTCTTGTATTGTCCACCAAAACGACGGGTTTAGATGGATACAACAACCGAGGGTAGAAGGCGAGCGACCCAAGCTGAAGCGGTAGGGTTCTGGGAGGCGTTCTGGTTCTGGATAAAGCTGGGCTTCATCAACTTCGGCGGTCCTGCAGGGCAGATCGCGATCATGCACCGGGAGTTGGTCGAAAGGAAGCGCTGGGTCTCTGAGGGCCAGTACCTGAGGACGCTCAACTTTTGCATGCTCTTGCCTGGCCCGGAGGCCCAGCAGGTTGCCGTCTACATAGGCTGGCGGCTGCACGGCACGCTGGGCGGCATCGTTGCTGGCTCCTTCTTCGTCATCCCGTCGATCTTCGTGCTCTGGCTCCTCTCCTACCTCGCGGCCGCACACTCCGACATGCCTACGATAATGGGGCTCCTCTACGGGGTCCAGCCCGTGGTGATCGCCATCGTGCTCGAGGCCGTACTGAGGATCGGTAAGCGGACGCTCACCCACGCGATCCTCTTCGCCTTCTCGATCCTGGCATTCGTCGCCCTTCACTTTCTATCTGTACCCTTCCCGTTGGTCGTGGTCGCCGCCGCGCTCGGCGGGCTTCTGGTGAGTCGTGTGGTGCCCGAGGCCTTCCGGGGCGGCGGGCACGGCTCTACGGCGGAGGAAGCCTCTGCCCTCGATACGACCACATCGAAAGGTCGGCCTTCCGCGCTGCGCAACCTGAGGCTTTTGGGGATCTTCATCATGCTCTGGGCGGTACCGGTGGGGGCGCTCTACCTGTGGCGTGGCGGGGAGGACGTGCTGGTGCACGAAGCGCTGTTCTTCACGGGGGCGGCGTTCGTAACCTTCGGCGGGGCGTACGCGGTCCTCAGCTACATCTCCGACGTGGCGGTGAACAGCTACGGGTGGCTAACGGCGGACCAGATGGTACAGGGCCTGGGCCTCGCCGAGTCCACGCCGGGTCCGCTCATCATGGTCACGCAATACGTTGGCTTCTTCGGCGCGTGGAATAACTCCGGCACCTTCGACCCGCTGCTCTACGCAACGCTAGGAGCCTTGATCACGACCTACTCGACCTTCCTGCCGTGCTTCCTGTTCATTTTCTTGCTAGCCCCGTACATAGAGCTTCTAGCGAACGACCAGCGGCTCAGGGCGATCTTCGTGGGGGTCACGGCGGCGGTCGTTGGCGTAGTGGCGGACCTGGCCGTCTTCTTCGCCACCAGGGTCCTGTTCCCGGACAGCGTCACCTTTGCGGGGCTCGACGTGTTCGCCTTGGTAGTAGCGGTCATCTCGTTCGTGGTGCTGCAGAGGTTCAAGGTTCCGGTCTACCTGATGGTGCCCGTGGGCGCTCTAGCGGGGATGGTGTGGACGCTGCTGTAGGGGAAGCAGAGGTGGGGAAGACGCGATGGCTTCTCCTTGTCTACCACCTCCCCCGCGAACCCTCCCGCCACCGGGTCGCTGTGTGGCGCAAGCTCAAAGCATTGGGTGCCCTCTATCTCCAGGACGGGGTGGCTGCCCTACCCGAGGATGCTGTGACCCGTGAGCAGTTGGAGTGGCTCCAGCTTCGCGTAAGGGAGGCCGGGGGCGAAGCTACCCTCTGGGAGGGACAACCCAACACCCAAGCCGAAGACAAGGAGCTTGTCGAAGCCTTTCGCTCCTCCCGAGAAGAGGCGTACCAGGCCATCATCGCGGGCGCGGAGCGGGTCCGACGCAAGGCCGAGCTAGGCGGGGGTGAAACACTCCTAGCGGAGCTGGGCAAGCTCGAGCGAGAGTTCCGAGTTGAACGGCGGCGGGACTACTTCCGCGCCGCCTCAAGAAAGGAGGCCTCCGAGGTACTCAAGGCCGCTAGGCAGGCCGTGAGGGAGGGCGAAAGCCCGTCGGGGAAGCTTGGCACGGGGAGCGGCGACTGATGCTTTGGGCAACCCGTCGAGGCTGCCACGTAGACCGCACCGCCTGCGCCTGGCTCATCAAGCGCTTCGTGGACCCGGAGGCTAACTTCGCTTTCTTCAAGGACCCGGAGGAAGCCCCGGAGGGAGCTAAGCTATTCGACGTGGCGGGGGCTCGGCTCTCTCACCACGGAGAAGACTGCTCCTTCGAGACCTTCCTCAAGGAGTACGATCTGCAAGACCCCGTCCTATCGGAGATAGCCGAGATCGTCCACGACGCGGATCTCATGGACGAGAAGTACGGACGCCCGGAGTCGGAGGGCCTTGATGTCATAGTCAGGGGCATGCAGCTCGCCCTGCCGGACGATGAGAGCCTCACCCGTCACACCGACGCGCTCTATGAGGGCCTCTATACCTACCTCGGCCGGGAGGTGCTTTGACCCCTCGGCCTCATACCCACCATATAAGGAAGGGAGTTAACACTAATGCGCCCACAGAACACCCTAGATTGGATTGCTTTTGTTTTCTTGATCGTTGGTGCTTTCGCCTGGGGGTTCTTCGTCACCGACATAAACATCCTCGACGTGGCCCTAGAGGCGATCGCCGATCCCCTCGACGACCTCGTCTTCATCCTCATCTTCCTCTCCGGCCTGTACTGGATCTTCCGGGCGTTCGGGGAGCGGTCCAGATGAGAATTAGAGTCACGGGTAAAATCTGTTCGTATGGCGAGGAACCCAAGCGAAGCGGAACATCAGCATAACTATCCGGGGCATGCAGAGCACGACCTTTCCCACGGTGTCGTAGACCCTGCTTTAGTTGCCTCCGAGCGCGGCATATGGGCTGTCAAGTGGTCCTTCATAGGGCTATTGATCACAGCCCTCGTGCAGGTTGTGGTGGTCTTCTTGTCGGGGAGCGTAGCCTTGCTCTCAGACACTATCCACAACTTCGGAGACGCCGCGACGGCGATACCGCTGTGGATCGCTTTCGCACTCTCTAGGTTGGGAGCGAGTCGGCGCTTCCCGTTCGGCTATGGGAGGGTCGAAGACCTGGCAGGCGTAGTCGTGGTGCTCATCATCCTCTTAAGCGCCGTGGTGGCCGGCTACCAGGCCATAGAGCGCTTGCTCAACCCGCAAACCATAGAATTGCTGTGGGCAGTGGCAGCGGCTGCCGTGATCGGCTTCTTAGGCAACGAGGCGGTGGCCGTCTTCCGCATTAGGATTGGCAGAGAGATAGGCAGCGCAGCCCTGGTTGCCGATGGGTACCACGCCAGGACAGACGGGTGGACCAGCCTCGCCGTGCTGCTTGGTGCCGTCGGGGTATGGTTAGGCTACCCGCTCACCGATCCCCTCGTGGGGCTGCTCATCGCTGCGGCGATCTTAGTCATTGTCTGGCAGAGCGGCAGGAGCGTCTTCACCCGCCTGCTCGACGGGGTGGAGCCGGCGGTGACAGACGAGATCCGGCATGCGGCGGGTGAAGTGCCCGGTGTAGAGAACGTGGCAGAGGTTAGGGCGCGGTGGTTGGGACACGAACTGCACGCAGAGGTCAACTTAGCGGTGGCCCCACGCCTTACGGTGGCCGAAGGGCATGCCATCGCAAGGGAGGTTAATCACCAGTTGCTTCACCACTTGCGGTACCTGCGGGGGGCCGTGATCCACGTAGATCCTGTGCAAGAATCGGGCGAGGACCACCATCGCCTCGGCGAGCATAGCCACGACGGTCTATCGACACACTCACACTGAGTTAACGAGAAGACTGACTTTGTCGGCAATCTAGTGAATAGAGGCAACGAGCTAGCCGTAAATCGAGGTCCCACATCATAGCTTGCTAGAGGGCTCAACTTCGGCGTCGCAGCCCCAGCCTAAACCCCAAGGCGAGCCCCAGGATTATCACGACCAATCCCAGGAAGGTCAGCCTTTCAGGGGTGAGTAGTCCCCCCAGCGCCTCTTCGCCGCTCGGGTCCTCTACTGCCTCCCAGAGCCAACCGAAGATCTGCAGAACGACCCCCGCGAAGATCACCCAATATCCGAGCGTGGCGCCCCTCATCCCTACTCCTACCTCCGGTCGAAGCTCTTGCCCCGTAGCGGTCTCTGAGCATTCTATCCCCTCCGGAGGCAGGTCCCCTTAGTTCTCTTGGCCCCGGTCCGCGGGGGTAGGCCGCCTATCAGGCAAGAGGGGTCGCAAAGTATCATGGGGAAGTTAGCAGGAGGTACGCCCGGGCGGTCCTAGTCCATTAGGACCGGGTCTATGGGCAAGAGACAGGCCCTCCGAGCTTGAGGTGGCACCTCAAGCTCGGAGGGCCTCAATAATGAGTCTAGAGCCCCCTGGAGGAAGGACCCCGGCCTCGGCAACTAGAGCTTTTACGTCCTACCCTGATCGGCCGATCATAAACAAAAAGGCCGGAGAGATGGTCGATCTCCGGCCTCGCGCGGGACCAAAAGCAATAGTAAGGACCACTACGCATGTGAAAGCTGGCCCCGCAGCGTGTGTAGCATAGCCATCATACCCGTCCGATGCAAAGAGAACCCGCTGCGCCCCGGTCGGGAGGGGTAGGCCCACTAGGACCGGGGCCCATCCCTAGCAGACCGGGGCTGTCGGGGGTTTCCGCTTCGCGTAATATTCTCGGAAAGAGAACTTCTCTTACAGCCTTTTTGTAACAGCGTGGCACAGAAGCCCTTGGAGGACCCTTAGTACGAATTTGGGTTGTTTAGGGGTGTCTCGTGCCGTCGGGCATCTTGGCTCCGCTAAGCGAAAAGGCAGTGGCTTCTAACTCCTCTGGGGTGACTCCACGAATATCGCTCAGGTCGGCACCTCCCAGGCGGGCATCGCTCAGGTCGGCACCTCCCAGGAAGGCATCGCTCAGGTCGGCATCAAACAGGACGGCATCGCTCAGGTCGGCACCAAACAGGACGGCACGTCTCAGATCGGCACGTCTCAGGTCGGCAACTCTCAGGTCGGCAACTCTCAGGTCGGCACCGCTCAGGTCGGCATCAGTCAGGTCGGCACCGCTGAGAC
>Ga0126308_10000524_pt1 | contig 13050 bp, 13 predicted proteins | sample Plot55_FD_92533 | JGI IMG/M metagenome (GOLD analysis project Ga0126308, IMG submission 92533) | Serpentine soil microbial communities from UC McLaughlin Reserve, CA, USA - Plot55 | ecosystem: Environmental > Terrestrial > Soil > Grasslands | place: USA: UC McLaughlin Reserve, Lake County... | reverse complement strand
GTGTCTGCGAAATGCAGCCACTCGATCTCCTCGGGCACATCGGGCAGCTCGATCTCGAGCAGCTCCACGGCTCGCGACGCCCGCTCCCACACCGCGTCGACCATCCCGGCGATGACGTCGCGCACGACCGCCATCACGTCGAAGTGGTCCCGGATGAACCCGAGCTCGGCGTCGAGCGACGTGTACTCGGCGAGGTGACGCGCTGTGTCGTGCGGTTCCGCGCGGAAGACAGGACCAGTGGCGTACACACGCTCCAACGCGCCGACAAGCGTCTGCTTGTAGAACTGCGGGCTCTGCGCGAGGAACGCGGGCCGGCCGAAGTAGTCGAACGGGAAGACGTTCGCGCCGCCTTCCGTTGCGGAGGCGACGATCTTCGGCGTCGAGATCTCCGTGAAGTCGAGCATGTCGAGTGCAGCGCGGAAGCCATGGAGGGACGCAGCTGCGATCTCGAACGCAGCTCGGCGCCTTGGGTGCCGGAGCGAGACCGGCGCGTAATCGAGGATGGTCGGCAGCGTCTCCTTCAGCTCCGGCCTCCGCAGTTCGATCGGCGGCGGTTCGGCCGGCTCGGCCAAGACGCGGAACGCCGGCTCGTGAAGCTCGATGCCGCCGGGTGCCTGCGGCGCCGGCACGACGACCGCCTCGAGCTCGACCACGGTCTCGGCGGTTAGCTCGAGCGGCTCTCCGAGAACGATCTGCGCAAGCCCCGCGCGGTCGCGCAGGACCAGGAACGTAACGGCGCCGAGGTCGCGCCGCGCGTGGATCCAGCCCGCCAGCCTCACCCGCTCGCCGGGATGCCGGACGAGCTCCGTCGTCAAGATGCGTTTCACGGGACAACCACCTCCTTCACACACTCGCCCTACGTGTGCGGGCGGGAGGCGTCCCCGCGGTGCCACCGCACTTCACCGCCGAAGCGGCCTCGTTACAGCCCTGGATCCGGGGGCCGACCGGGCGGCTCAGCGGGCGTCACTCCGCGTCCTCGCCGCAGCCGCACAATACCGCCGTCGCGCCAGCCGGCGTCACGCGCCGCTCAGCGCGGCCGGACAAGCCGCATCAGCTCGTACGGCAGCGCGCGATCGCCGGCGACGCGCAGCAACCCCTGAAGGAAGGCCGTCCGCGGGTTCTGCTCCCCCGTCAGCAGACGCAGCATCACGTCTGGCTCGGCCTCCACGATCGTGTCGGCGTACGCACGGCGCCGCGTCACGACGACGCGCCCCGAAGAAACCGCCACGTGCCACGGGTCGGCAGCACCACACTCGAACCGCACCGTCCCCTTCAGCTCCTTCGCGCGCTCGAGGTCGAGCACGTCAGGAAGGAACTGGAAGAACGACTCGAGCTCCGCCAGCTCGGGCGAGTCCGACTTGCGCTCGTGCTCGGCGTCGACGTCCGTCCTTCCCCACCGGCCTGGGATGCCCGTCAGCGCGAGGCGACCGATCAGCTCCGGCAGGGCCGGCTCGCACCGAAGCGAATCGCCATCGGGCTCCAGGCCGAGGATCGCGCGCAAGAGTAGGAGCGGAGTTCCCGACGACCACGCCTGCGGGCTGCAGGCCGTCGGATACTCGACGGGGAAGCGTGTCTGGTGGCGCGGATAACCCGCGAACGCCTCGGGCAGTCGGCCGGCGAACAACGTCGCCGCCTCGAGCATGGCGGCCGCGATCGCCCCGGCTTCGGCGTGATACCCGTAGCGGGCGAGCCCCGCGGCGATTATCGAGTTGTCGTGCGGCCAGACCGTTCCGAGGTGGTAACCGATCGGGTTGTACGTCACCTCTGTCGCAGCCACCGTGCGGACTCCCCAGCCGGAGAAGAGCGCATCGCCGAGAAGGTGGCGCACGACCGGCGGCGCCTTCTCCTCCGCGACGATTCCGCTCCAGAGCAGGTGGCCGATGTTCGACGTGATCGAATCGGCCTGCCGCTTCTCGCCGTCCAGGGCCAGCGCGAAGCACTCGAGATCTTCCACCCAAAAGTCGCGGTTGAACCGCTCCTTCAGCTCGGCGGCCTCGGTCTCGAGCCGACCCGCGAGCTCGTCGTCACGCCAGATCTGCCGCGCCAGCCTCGCCGTCCTCCGCTTCGCGTCGTAGACATACCCCTGGATCTCGCAAACGGCGCGCGGGCCGGGAACGAGCTTCCCCTGCCGGTCGACGATCGACGTCCCTGAATCCTTCCAGCACTGGTTCTCCAGCCCGGTTTCGACGTTGCGACGCTGGTACTCGACGTAGCCGTCGCCGTCGAGGTCACCGTGGCGGTCGATCCACTCGAGCGCCGCGCGTGCCTCCGGCTCGAACCGGCGCACGAGCTCCGCGTCGCCCGTCCAGCGCTCATACTCCTCGAGGACGACCAGGAACAGTGGCGTCGCATCGGCCGAGCCGTAATACGGCGAGTGCGGACGCTCCTCGAACGCCGTCATCTCGCCGAGGCGAGCCTCGTGCAGGATCTTGCCCGGCTCGGCGTCGCGGAAGGGGTCGTCGGCCGTCGCCTGTAGGAGGGCGAGCGAGACGAGTGTCGCCTCCGCGAGCTCCGGGACGAAAGGAAGCGCCTGATAGCTCGCGATCAGGCTATCCCGGCCGAAGAGCGCCATGAACCACGGCAGCCCAGCCGCCGGCACGGCCTTGCCGCCGCGGAGGATCGTTGGATAGAACCGAAGAGCGGCGAGGTCGACGATGCTGCGGCGGTAGATGTCCTCCAGCGGGCGCCAGTCCGATCCGAGCGTCGGCGCGCCGGCCACCCATTCGTCGAGGTTCGCCGCGCCTTCGGGCTTCGGCTCGAGCTCGCCGTGGTCGTGGCGCGGCCGCTTCAGCGGCTCGGCCTCCCCGGTCACGGCCGCGACGACGTTGATGCAGGTGCTCCACTCCGCGTGAGGGTCGAGCCTCAGCCGAAACGAGATCCCTTCGTCATCGAGCTCGGCTTCGCGTGCGGTCGCCGTGATCCACGTTTCTCGAACGTACCGGTCGCGCTCGTACGCGAGCACGAGCTTCCCGTCCTCGACCCTGCGAGCGTGTCGGCCCTTCTTCGGAATCGCGTCCTTGACCTCGAAGACGTCCGCGAAATCCGCGTCGGCGACGTAGCGCAGCTCGAGGTCGACCGGCTCTACGCCGTGGTTCATGACCGTCAGATCCTCGTGAAAGCCATCACCGACGAGCCGCTGACGCAGAACCGAGATAGACGAGTCCGTGTAGACGGTCCCGGTTCCGCGGACCAGGAAGAACTGCGCGTGCGAGTAGTGGACGTCGTCGGTCGAGAGCGGAGACAGCGGCTCGCCGTCGAGCGTGAGCTTCCAGCGCGAGAGAAAGCGCGTGTCGTGGAAGAAAAGCCCATGCGGATCGTTTGGCGACCCGTCGATGTCGCCGGCGCGGTCGCTGACGACGAAGGTGCTGCCCTGCAGGCTGCTGACCGTCGGCGCGACCACCGGGCTGAGATTAGGCACACCGCGTGCCGCGGCGCAACCGGTCGCGCTCGCGACATTGCTCAGATGAAGACGCTTTCGACCGCCTCCACGAGCCGATCGAGATCCGTCTCGTCGTTGTAGGCCTGGAACGAGAGCCGCATGATCGGAACCCCCTCGAGCGGCTGTGCGAGCACCTCGATCCTGTGCTCCTCGAAGAGGCGACGCTGGAGCGCGTACGGATCGCAGGGCCGCAGGGGAACACCGACCATCTGGACGAAGGAGTCGTCGTTCGGCGTGACCGGTTCGAGGCGAAGCACCTCGGCCAGCCGCGCGCGGGCAGCGACCGCGAGGTCGTGGCAGCGGTCCCTCACCCGCGGCCAATCGTTCTGCGCCTGGAAGTCGATGGCGGCCGGCACACAGAGCCACGCGGCCGGGTCGCGCGTTCCCTGCCAGCGGCGGCGATCGGCGAACTCCGCCTCCTGCTCCCAGTCCCAGCTGACGACGAACGGTTCCAGCATCTCCTGTAGCTCGGGACGGACGTAGAGGAAACCCGCGCCCTTGGGCGCGCACAGCCACTTGTGGCAGTTGCCGCCGTAGAAGTCAGCGCCGAGGCGATCCAGCTCGAGCGGAATCTGCCCGGGCGCGTGGGCGCCGTCGATGATCGAGGCGATGCCGCGATCGCGCGCGCGCCGGCAGAGCTCCTCGACGGGGAAGACGACTCCCGTGTAGCAGCTGACGTGGCTTGCGACGACGACACGCGTCGCCGGCGTCAGACCCGCCCACAACCGCTCGACCGCCTCCTCCTCCCCCGCTCCCGGTGGGATCTTCGTCGTCACGTAGCGGGCGCCGGCGCGCGTGCAGATGTAACGCCACAGCATCTCGACGCCCTCGTACTCGCCGACGGGAGCCAGCACCTCGTCGCCCGGCGCCAGCGGAAGCGAGCGCGCGACGGCATTCAGCGCCTCCGTCGCGTTCGTCGTGAACACGAGGTTGCGCGGGTCTGTGCCGAGATAGCCGGCAAGCCTCTTCTTTGCAGCATCGATCAGCGCTGGATAGCGCCGATACCTGGACAGGAACTCGACCGGCTCGCGTTCGAGCTCGAGCTGGAGGCGCTGGTACTCCTCGAACACCGGCCTCGGGCACGCGCCGAACGAGCCGTGGTTCAGGAAGACGACGTCGGGATCAAGCAGGAAGAGGTGGCGCAACCGCCGCGCCCGCCTCCTCGGGTGCGCCATCTCCTGCCTCGAGCTCCCGCTCCTGCATGAACCTCACCGTCACGAGTAGGAGCACGTCGACCAGGAAGCCTATGCAGGCGCCGAACTGCGACTGCAGGAAGACGAAGACCTGAGTGAAGAAAAGGGAGACGAGCAGCGCACGCTCGAACATTGCGTAGGCAGCGAGCCGGGAACGGCGGATCCGAATCAGCCCTCCGACCACGAAGAGGCCGCCGATGATCGAGAAAACGATGTTGGCCCACTCGACGAACCCGTAGTGGCCCGCTTTCGAGGCGACGACGCCGCCGAGCTTGATCGGCCGCTGTTTGGGCAAGTGCGGCTCGACCGTGAAGATGAGGCTCGCGATCTCGACCAACGTGAGGAGCGCCCACAGCGCGAACACGACGGTCACACCGGCGTTGAACCACCGGTTCCGGGTCAGGCCGTAGTAGCGGCTGCGGCCGGCGAGGAAGAGTCGCCGGCCCAGCCACGGTTCCGCTACCGGCCGCACGCGGATGGTCTCCAGCAGCATGCGAAGAGGCGGGACGGCTGGATCGCCCTCGTCGGCGCGGTCGAGGAACCGCAGCGCGCGCCTGCGCTCCTCCTCGTCCATCTGCCGGGCGGCAGCGTCCTTGGCCAGCTCGAGCGCGTTGACGAGGTACTCCTGCGCAGTCGGCGTGCCGCGCGACTGAAGCGCCCTCGCGCCGAGATAGAAGATGATGAAGAAGATGTAGATGATCGCCGCCGTCGGCTTGAAGAAGTAGTTGTTGTCGGACGTGACGAACTTGCCCAGCTCGTCGATGAAGAACCCGAGGCCGATCCCACCGAGGATCGCACCCACGCGCCGCACGACGGGACTCAGGAAGGAGACGAGCAGGACGATCGCGATCAGCATCCCGAGGCCGCCCCAGAGCAGATGCGCAATGTGCAGACCGTGCCCGCCGACCTGAGGGTAGTTCGTCAGCCATAGCTCCGTGCGGATGATCAAGATCGTCCCGATTCCGCAGACCATGACGGTGTCGAGCAGCGATCCCACGTCGAGGGCTCGCGATCCGAATAGCGAGATTCCTCGCGTCAACCTCCGATCGGGCACGTTTTCGATCGTAAACCGGTGACAGGCCGCCCGTGCGTTTGGCCACGGAGAACGAGCCCTATCGGCTGGGCGTCGTGGTACGCGATCGCGCGGCGACCGCGCCGATCAGCACTCCGGCTGCCAGCAGCTGCAGCCACGCCGGAAGTCCGCCCGCGCGGTGCCAGCCGCGAAACCTGTGGCTCGGGAAGAGCTTCCTCCCACCGGGCCGCGGGAACCGGATCATGTGCTCGAGGTCGGGCGACGACGCAGCCGCGGCTCCGACGGCCGCGCCGTCGAGCGCGCCCCGGCGGGCGACGACCAGAAGCAAGCCAGCGACGCCGCTCACCACCTCGAACGTGCGTGACCGGATGTCCTGGTGCGGGACGAGGTCGCCCGCGAGGTGGAGGGCGAAGCCGATGCCGGCCGCCGCCGGGCGAGACCGGACCAGCGCGCCCGCCGCCGCGCCCGTCGCCACGTGCAGGGAGACGATCACGCCCGGAGTCTGGCAGGATCCTGTTCACGATGGAGCTCGCGCACACCTGCTACCGAATCGGTGAGATCGAACGCTCCGTGAAGTTCTACGAGGCGCTCGGGTTCGAGGAGACGGGGCGGTTTCCGATCCGCGAGGAGGCCGTCAACGTCTTCATGGGCCTGCCGGGAGACGGGCCGCGGCTCGAGCTGACCCACAACTTCGGCGTCGACTCGTATGAGATCGGCACCGGCTACGGCCACATCGCGGTTCGAGTGGGAGATCTCGACGCTACGCTCGCGCGCCTGAAGGAGCAGGGGATCGAGCCGGAGCGGCCCCCCTATACCGTTCGCGAGGGAGGCTCACGCCTCTGCTTCGTCCGCGATCCGGACGGGTACCGGATCGAGCTGATCGAGGGCGGTTCGTAGCTGAAAAGGGCTTCTGGCGGCAGAGTCTTTTCGGTAGGATTACCAGGCCTCGCCCGACGCGACAGGTTGTAGCCTCTCCTTGGGAAGCCAGCGCGCCGGGCGCGGCCTTGTTCGGGGACCATACGAAGTCGACGGCTGGAGTCCTGCAAGGGATTCGCCGCCTCCGAATCGGGTAACGACGCTCAGATGGCCGGATCGGCGGCGGAGCTGATTCCTCCCCGCGCAGGGCTGCCAAAGCTGCGTGAAGCGGCGGCCAGCTGTACGGCGTGCGACCTGTGGCGGTCCGGCACGCAGACCGTCTTCGGCGAGGGTCGCCGCGAGGCGGAGGTGATGTTCGTCGGCGAGCAGCCGGGCGACCGCGAGGACCGCGAAGGGAAGCCGTTCGTCGGCCCAGCTGGGCGCCTGCTCGATCAGGCGATGGACGAGGCAGGCATCGATCGCACGAAGGCGTACGTGACGAACGTCGTCAAGCACTTCAAGTGGACCGCGCGGGGGAAGCGACGGATCCACGCGAAGCCGAACTGGTCGGAGATCGCCGCGTGCCGACCGTGGCTCGAGGCGGAGCTCGGCGTGGTCAAACCGAGCGTGCTGGTCTGCCTCGGCGCGACGGCTGCACAGGCGCTGCTCGGGCGCGACTTCCGCGTCACGAAACAGCGTGGGGTGCCGGTCGAGTCGGAGCTCGCAGCCGTGGTGATCGCCACGATCCATCCGTCGGCGATCCTCCGCGCCGACGAGGCAGAGCGCGACGCCGAGATGCAGGCGTTGGTCGACGACCTGCGCGTCGTCGCCGGGCATCTGCCGGCGGCAGCGCGCAACTAGGCACGCTCACGCGCGCGTTTTGTCTCACGCTCGCCGCTACGAGCGAACTGGCACTTCGTCGTCGGGGACGTGGAGCAGGTTCTGGACGTCCTTCACGCCCTGGACCTTGCGCGTCTTCTTCTCCAGCTCGTCGATCAGGTCAGGCTGCTCGACCTGGCCGCGTAGGACGACGACGCCGTCTTCGGCGTTGACGTTGATCTGGCCCTTCGGCACCTCGGCGTCGCGGAAGATCTCCGTCTCCACCTTGCGCGCGAGCGTCACATCGTCCGGCTGAGGCTTCTCCTCTTCCTTCAGGTGCGTCACCTTCTGCGTGACGCCGTACGTCTCGGCTGCGACACCGCGAGCGAGGCGCGCGGTCTCACGGCTGCGACGCCTGAAGAACGCGGCGACACGGTCGACGGTCATCTTCCGCCGACGCTTTCCGCTCTGCGGGTCGAAGAACAACGCCAGCAACGCACCGATCCCGCCGGTGAGCAGGGTTCTCTTCAGTTTCATCTCAATCCTCCCTCTCGTCTGGCTCTCGTCGTCGCTTTCCCGGCGACGACGGAGCCAAACCAGAGGGATGGGCGTACTAGCTCAGTCTCCCCAGTCGAAGTCGCGGGACTGCGACCAGAGGTTGACCTCGAGCTCCGGAAGCTGTTCGTCCGGATCCTCTCCAGGCCACTTGAGCGTCTTCGTCTCGACGGGGACGGACACTTCTCCGTCCATGGTCTCTTCGAGTCGGGCCTGCTCTTCAGTCTTGAAAAGCGGGTGATTGTCGAACGGGTCCTCGCTCTTGTAGCGGTTGAGCGGCATCTCCGGCTCGAGCTCCGAGTTGCGGCGCTTCAGCTCGAGATGATCTTGGATTACCTGCGCGAAGAACGAGGGAGTCTCCACCGGCATGCATTCCTCCCGTGTCGGTGTACGTTTGCCTCGGTGGCGGAGTGTAACGATTCCGCAGGTTCCTCTTTTCGATCCCACGTGCCGGTCGGCACGATCGACGGCGCGCTCGCTTTTGCGAAGATAGGGCCGTGCCGCGCCTTCGCTACCTCTTCGCGCGCAAGCTTGGGCCGGTCGGGCTAGCGCTGACGGCGTGGGATGTCTGGCGGCGCCTGCCGCCGGAGTACCGACGCCAGCTCATGGCGGCGACGCGCAAGCACGGGCCACGGATCGCGACGGCCGCGGCGAGGCGCTACCAGGATTACCGGCGCGTCAAGAAGTAAGAAGAGCCTCGCGCGCGATGCGGTCCTGCTCGCGCGCGTGCGTGGTGGGATAGCCCTCGCTCGGGCTGGCACGCCAGGGACGACCGACGTAGCGGAGGGGAACTCCCTGCGGTAGCGCCTGCTCGAGCCGGTGCCGCGTTGCGCGCCAGGCACCCATGTTCTGCGGCTCCTCCTGCACCCACACGAGCTCGTCGAGCGATGGGTACGACTCGAGGAGCGCACGCACCTCGTCGAGAGGGAAGGGATATAGCTGCTCGAGCCGTGCAATGGCGACGTCCCCGGAGTCGGCCGCCGCGTCGCTTCCGACCAGGTCGTAGTAGAGCTTTCCGGAACAGATGACGAGGCGGCGAGCGCTCTCGCTCTCCGCCCGTGGATCGCCGATCACGGACAGGAACCGCCCCTCCGACAGCTCGGCGAGCTGCGAGGCGGCTTCCTTGAGTCGTAACAGCCCCTTCGGCGTCATGACGACGAGCGGGCGCGCCGTCGCGTCGAGTGCCTGGCGCCGGAGCAGGTGGAAGTACTGCCCGGCGGTCGAGCAATTCGCGACGCGAATATTCCCCTCCGCCGCAAGCTGGAGGAAACGCTCGAGCCGCGCGCTCGAGTGCTCCGGGCCGTTTCCTTCGTAACCGTGCGGCAGAAGGAGCGTCAAGCGTGACGTCTGGCCCCATTTGGAGAGGCCCGAGACGAGGAACTGGTCGAGGACGACCTGCGCGCCGTTGACGAAGTCACCGAACTGTGCCTCCCACAGGACGAGCGCTTCAGGCGCAGCGACCGAATAGCCGTACTCGAAGCCGACTGCAGCGAACTCCGACAGCGGTGAATTGTGGACCTCGAAGGACGCCTGTGCCTCGTCGAGGTTCTGGATCGGCGCGTAGCGCTCGCCGGTCTTCGCGTCGTGGAGCACGAGATGCCGGTGCGAGAACGTTCCCCGTTCGGTGTCCTGGCCCGTCAGGCGGATCGGGATTCCCTCCACGAGCAGCGTTGCGAACGCAAGCGCCTCTGCCTGCCCCCAGTCAATCGCGCCCTCGTCGATCGAGGTGAGGCGGCGTTCCAGCTGCCGCATGAGCTTCGGGTGGACCGTGAAGTCCTCCGGGACGCGCAGCAGCTCGGCGTTCAGCGACCGAAGCATGTCGGCCGAGACCGCCGTGACGACCTCTGCAGAGGTGTCCGCCGCTACGCCGTCGTCTTCGACGCGATCGGGATGGCCGAAGCTTCCTTTGAGGCGGTCGTGCGCGGATCGAAGCTCCGTCACCACCTGCTCCGTCTGAGCTTCAGCCTCTTCGCTACTCAGCACCGCCTGCTCGATCAGCGTCTCGGCGAACTGCTCGCGCACGGACGGCTGACGCGCGATTCTCTCGGCCATCAACGGCTGCGTGTATGCGGCCTCGTCCTGCTCGTTGTGGCCATGGCGGCGATAGCCGACGAGGTCGACGACGACGTCCTGTCCGAACCGGCGTCTGTACGCGAGCGCCAGCCGGACCGCAGAGATCGCTGCCTCGGCGTCGTCGGCGTTGACGTGGATGATCGGGATGTCGAAGCCCTTTGCGAGGTCGCTCGAGTAGCGTGTCGAGCGTCCCTCCTGCGGGTCGGTCGTGAAGCCGATCTGGTTGTTGCCGATGATGTGCAGCGTCCCCCCGGTCTGGTAGCCGCCGAGCGCTTCGAGGTTCAGCGTCTCCGCGACGACGCCCTGCCCTGGGAACGAAGCGTCGCCGTGAATCAATACAGGGAGAGCGATCTTCGGGTCGTGCACGCCATGTCGCGTGCTGCGGTCCGTCTCCTCCGCCCTCGCGCGACCCTCGACGACCGGGTCGACGGCCTCGAGGTGGCTCGGGTTGGCCGCAAGGGTGACGGTGATCTCGCCGGCGTTCGTCGGTCGCGTTCCCTCGGCGCCATGGTGGTATTTGACGTCGCCGCTCCCCTTCTCGGGGTCGGCGGCGATCGCCTCCGTCGTGCGCTCGCCCTCGAACTCGCGGAGGATCTCCTCGTACGGCACGCCGATCGTGTGCGCCAGGACGTTCAGCCGGCCGCGATGCGCCATTCCGATCACGACCTCGTGCGCCCCGGACTCGGCGGCCAGCTCGATCGCCTCGTCGAGCATCGGGACGAGCACGTCCAGACCTTCGATCGAGAACTGCTTCTGGCCGAGGAACGTCCGGCGCAGGTACTGCTCGAGCCCCTCGACCTGCGTGAGCCGCGAAAGCAGCTCCCGTTTGTCGTCCGCGCTGAGCGGCGTCCGGTACCGACCGGACTCGATCGCTTTGCGCAGCCACACACGCTCCTCGTGGTTTGCGATGTGCTCGATCTCGTACGCCATCGTCCCGCAGTAGGTCTCGCGAAGACGCGGGAGGGCTTCCGCCAACGTCTCCCCCGTGACGTGAACGCGTAGGACCGACGCCGGGATTCGCGCCTGTAGTTCCGGCGTCAGCTTGGGGACCAGGCTGTCGGGCTCGAGGGCGGGATCGCCGACAGGGTCGGATCCAAGTGGATCCAGCCGTGCCGCGAGATGCCCGTGCGTCCGGTAGGCCTTGACGAGCGCCGTCCCGGCGGCAACGGCGCCGAGCAGCTCGTCATCGAGCGCAGCTGCAGGAGCAGGCGCGGGCGCGGGCGCTGCGGCCGCGGCGGGTGGCGCAGCGACGTGGCCGTTCTCCGGGCGCAACACCTCGAGCAGCCGAGCTAAGCCTGGGTGGGCGGCGACGAGCTCGCTGTCGCCGCTCTCGAACAACGCGCGCCATTCGTCGGGAACAGCCGCTGGGTTCTCGAGGTACTCCTCGAGCAGAAGCTTGGCGTAGCCCGAGTTCAGTCCATCAACGTCATGCACGCTCACGACACCTTCTGTTCTAGCAACGAGAGGCCTGCTCGCGTCCTTCTGGAATACGACCCCGCTAATAAAGCGGGCGTTCCGTGACGATCGCGATGATCATCCCGAAGATGAAGCAGACGCTGGCAACGGCGACCGCAACGGCCGCCAGCCGCGCGTGTCGTCCACCGATCCCCGCTGCGACGAACGCGACGACGATCGCGAACGGGTCAAGCCGGATCGGGCGGTACGCGAGCGATAGCAGCGCCGCGACGATGGCGACCGCCGCGAGAAAGCCCGCAACCGTCTCGGCCGGGCGATCGCGTTCGACCGGAGCCGTGCTCACGCGCGAGTGGCTGCGCCGCGGCGGACGCGCGCGTAGCGACGGCCCGGCGAGCCATGAGGTCCGAGCCGCGGTAGACGCGGCCGGCGCGACCAGGGCGGTCTCGGGTCGATGTCGGGTGAGGCGACGAGCGCCGCTCCTTCAGCCGGCCCCCGCTCAGCCTTGATCGCCCAGTACACGACGACGCAGAGGTAGATGACCGGGATCTTGAGAATCACCATCAGGAAAACGAACTCCCAGACCATCTGCGGCAGGGTAGCACTCTCTAGCTCTGCGGCAGAGTTGCGGCCAGGATTGCAACAGCAGCGATCGGCGAAGCACCGATCACGGAGCAGAGCGCGAGTGGCCACGCGGTTCCTCGCCGAAGCGCCAAACGCAGGCCTAGAAGCGGCGCGGCCGCGGCCAGCAACGCGCAGGCCACGACCACGCCGCCCGCAATGTCTCCACTCGTCCCGCGGCACAGGTCGTCCCTGAGCGTCGCGGGCGACGCCACGTCGGGTGTCAGCGCGCCGCAGTAGCCGACACCCCACGCCCCAAAGGCGAGAAAGAAGCCGCCGATCGCTCCGACGATCGAGAGAACGTAAGCCGCGACTCTCATTCCTTCTGCTCAGGGCTGGAAGCTCGACGTCCGCGGCTTGTAATGCGATCCGCCGAAGGCCCGCACCGCCGCGTACCAGGACGCGGCGTTGGCGAAGCACGCATACCGCGACGGGCTGATCACCCAGAAGGCTCTCTTGCAGTCAGCGATCATGTTGTGCCAGAACCTGACGTCGCAATATTTCCGGCCAGCCTGCGATCCATAGCAGACGTCGTGCTGATAGCAGCTGTAGTTCCAGATCGACGAGTAGGGGCTCGGCGCCCACCATGGAATGCTGCAGTAGCTCTTGCTGGAGCTGTAAGGAGCCGGGGGCGGAATCATGATCGGGTCGCTGATGTTCACGAGCGGCTGGATCCCGATCGGGTCGCTGGTCTTCGTCGTGCTCAGGGTGCTCGAATAGGTGGCCGAGTACTCGGTACCGGGGTAGACCGCGTTCGGGTTCACACCGTCCGGTGTATAGAAGGTCGTCCGATCAGGGGTGCAGCGGTAGTACGTGCCCGTCGCGGGGTCGTACTCATCGCAGCCGTTGCTCAAGACGTACGCCGACGCGGTCGGTACGAGCGGCGAGACCGACGCGGCGACGATCGCGGCCGCAGCGACGACCAGCGCGGCGACGCCCAGGGCGGAGATTCGAACAACTGGGACGGTCATGGCTCCTCCTTGTTTGCTATCGAGGCAACGGTAGGCGGAGGATGCGGACCGGTGGGATACGCGTTCGTGTCGAAATTG
>Ga0126308_10000523_pt1 | contig 13053 bp, 8 predicted proteins | sample Plot55_FD_92533 | JGI IMG/M metagenome (GOLD analysis project Ga0126308, IMG submission 92533) | Serpentine soil microbial communities from UC McLaughlin Reserve, CA, USA - Plot55 | ecosystem: Environmental > Terrestrial > Soil > Grasslands | place: USA: UC McLaughlin Reserve, Lake County... | reverse complement strand
CAAATCTTGTAATCACTCCGGCATAAGATGGATTCTGATCTTTCCCGTAAACATTAAAAATCCTCAAAGAAACCGCGTTCTCAATTTTTCCTGAGTTTCTATAAGCTGATACAAGTGCCTCTCCGGCTAATTTGCTGGCGGCGTATGGAGGCAGCGGTTCTACTGGGTGTTTCTCTGATGATGGCAGCCTGAAGGGACTTCCATAGACTTCAGAGGAAGACGCAAAGATGAAGGTTGATATCTTATTTTGAGAACAGGCCTCTAGCATGCTTAGTGTCCCTTTGGAGTTGACATCTAATGTCTCAGTGGGATCCCCGATAGACTCAAAAACACTAACCTTAGCAGCTAGATGGACACATGTATCAATTTTCTCATGCTTTATTATGTCTGAGATTTTTCTTGTATCTCTGATGTCTTCCTTATAGAATGCTAAGCGCTTGCCGTGCTCTGATAATGTTTTGCTAATTGAACTGGGAGGATATTTTCTTGCATGATTACTAAGATTATCGATGACTATCACGGCATGGTGATCTTGGTGGGAAAATAAAAGCCAATTAACAAGATTTCGGCCTATGAAACCCGCCCCGCCCGTGACAAGTATATTACACATAACCTCCAATACCAGGAGACAATAATAATTGTATATGTTCAACTGGATGATATATAATAGTCATGGCTATTGACTCTGATTTATTAAATCATTAAATAGCGGATAAAACAATGTTGAATAGAAGTCCGATCTTTATCCCATGTGGTGTATCACAGAAAAGTAGTTGACCATGTCCTGTCTGGCATAATAATTGTGGCAGGAATCCTATTGGACTGAAATGATATTTTGGTTAGTCTTCCACCCGACATGCAGTTTCATCATACCAAGTTCATGACAGACGGCCAAATTCCGTTAGACTGCAATATTGTGGTGATACTATATAATAAGGCAATTCTTCTAAAATCGATAAGTCATTTGGTGGATGTAGTAATAATAAGATCGAATTCTATAATTAACACTCCACGGGTAACGAAGATTGCTGGGTCTCTTAGGAAAAAATATTCGATATCGGTATTTGGATGGAACAGGGATGGAATTTCCAAACAGTCGAGAGACAATTTCGTTACGGAGCTTCGACTTTTTAATCTTAAGGCTCCAATAGGAAAGCCAATCATACTTCTCTATTTTCCGCTATTTTGGATATGGACTTTTCTCTCTCTCATTAGTTATAGACCTCAAGTAGTCCATGCATGCGATTTAGATAGTGTTATTCCTTGCTACGTTTACAAGGTAATATTTAGGAAAAAACTTCTTTTTGATGTTTGTGATAGATATGCACTAGCCTACATTCCTCCCAGATTCAAGGTATTATTTCATTTAGTCAACTCACTTGAGGAATTTTTTATCAAAAAAGCCGATTTTGTTGTAACAGTAGGACAAAGTTTGTTAGGTACGTTTAGGAGCAAACCGGAAAAATGTGCCATCATCATGAACTGCGTCGACGACATATCTGATAAAGTGGGTAGCACAGGTTCGAGAGAAAAAGAAAGCTTGTTTAGCCTTGTTTACACTGGTGATATTCGACGTGATCGTGGGATCGAGACAATATTAAAAGCAATTGAGGATCTAGATGGTATAGAATTTGTTCTGGCCGGTAGAATTATTCATAAAGAGATAGAGTACAAAATCCTAGGTACCCCCAAGGTAAAATATAATGGTCTATTGTTACCTGAGGATGCCTTGGTCTTAGAAAAAAGTAGCGACGCAATTATTGCGCTTTATAATTTAAAATTTAAACAAAACTACTTTGCCATGCCAAACAAATTATTCGAAGCTATGATGTGTCAGTTACCGATAATCACAAATATCGCACCAGAGGTTGTGAAAGATGAAGTAGGTTGTGGTGTCATAGTAGATTACAATGATACAGATCAAATAAGGGAAACTATAGTCATGCTCAGAGATAAGCCTGAGCTGCGGAAAGAACTAGGGAAGAATGGACGAGTAGCTTTTATGCAAAAGTATAATTGGCATATAATGGAAAGGAAATTGCTAAGTGTTTATGAATATCTATTATCTTCAAAAATTCAGCTTTCTAATAATCGTAAACCGAGATTTATTTTCCACTGACTTCGTGTTATCTACTTTCGTACCTAGAAGATAATGCCAATTGGGGGAAGGAGACAAGATGCTTTTGTTTCTACAATAGGTCAAGCCCGGCTTGCGAACAATACTTGGGCATTATTCAATCAGCTGAGAAGGTTATATATTCGGTCCTAATGATATCCTCAATTATCTACGATCTGGTCGTTTTTGATTGCGTCCAGCGTACGCTCATCCTTCTATTAAAAAAAGAAAAAAGGCTGTCAGCATAACTAGCTCCATATACAAATAAGTTAAAACCATATGCCGAAAAAGGAACATGAAGACGATCAAGATTATAGCCGTAAACGCAGCCAGGTAAATACCAATATGTCTACCGATTTCAAGACCAACAGGGACTAGCAATATTAGGGCAGCAAATATGGCAAGCGGACTCAGGATCTGGCTGAAAATCGATATGGAAAGATGACCAATCCAAAATGGCCGAACCCACGATTAAATAAAAGGAATCTAAAGCGTACACCCTCCTGTAAGCCGCCTAATGCTCTTCTTACCTTCACTCTGAGAAAGTCATTAATCTGTGAGGGCGATTTTTCGATAAAATGTGAATTAGGATTTACAATCACTCTATAACCTTTGGTCACAAGCCGTAAGGCAACAATGGAGTCCTCTGCTAGGCTATCGTCGTCCACTTGATTTATAAATCCGCTGCGGAATGAGCAAGCTTCTCCAGAAAGCCAAGAAGTGGAATAAGCTTTGCTTTCCAATGCCCTAAGCTTTTCCTTATAGGTCCAGAACGTTTTTTCTGAAGCTGTTATTTGATTCTCATTACTATTTGGAACCTTGTACAATGCTGGGACTCCCCCTATGCGAGGATCGGTGAAAGGAGCCACTAGATGATAGAGGGTATCTTTGTCATATAGTCCCCCCGGAGGCCCGTCGGTAATTACTAATATTTCACCAGAGCAATTCCCTAAAGCTAGGTTAACAGCATGGGCCTTTCCTCTTCTCTCATTTTCAGTAAGAAGCACGACTTTCCCCCGAATCCTTCAAATATAATCTCGCGAGTCCGGTCATCTGAGCCGGAGTCTTACTATTACTTCCATTTTTTCTTTCGGATAATTAGTCTCAGAAATATTAGTGAGCCTACGTTCTATTACTGACTCTTCATTATGAACCGGAATTATAATTGATATGGAAGATAAAACATAGTGTTCGACTTTCTGAGCGTTTGATTTCTCGGAAAACGTTGGCGTTCCGCTATGTTTCTACAGTTTTCTCAAAATAAAAGGGTAGATCGGGTGAGGCCTCAGACCTAGGAAAAGAAAAACTGCAACCAGAGTCAATATTGTTATCAGATGCTAAGGACTTATTTGGAAATATTTTAAGACAGCGATTTTAGCTCAGGAATTAAGATATTATAAATTGTTCTGCATCAAGCCAAAAGCCCTCAATATTTTCGGAGGTTTCTGAGGGCATTTATGTGCAGTCATGTACCGAAGCTAATCTAATACTACTCAGGTTTAACCGTGTATGACCCCAATTCATAATTGAAGGTTCAGTATCTATCACGAAGAAGTATTCTAATTTTGAGTATAATGCCTAGGCTTTGCTGATTTTCATAAGGTTAAGTTGGGTTCGGGTTTAAATATTATTTCTACACAGTCTGCTATTAGCAGTAGGAGCACATGCCGGGCATAAGCTTCAGATGCAAACTAAGTAATGAAGGTAAAGCAGGTGCTTTAATTATGGACGGTTTATTTCTGAGTGCCCTAGACTCGGCCGCCTTTAGCGAATCCATTAAAAGTGAGGTATTATTGGCTGAAAAAGATTACTTGCTAGGTTCGACTAGATATCCCGAGTATCCCGTTAAAACGATTGACGTAGATCGATTTTGGATTTGCATTGAAGGAAGAATATATGGCAAGGAGGACAAAGCGTTAGAAACAGAACTCAATGAACTATTGAACTGCGTATTCTCCTATAAAGCACATGATGAAAATAACAAAAAAGTTATTGCAGACTGGCTACTTCGGACTGATGGCGAGTTTGCAGTTTTTGCACTTGATAAGAAAACTGGGGATTTTGCTATCATGAACGATGTTCTTGGTCGTCTGCCACTTTACTATTATTATGTAGAAAAAACTGAAATAATAGTATCTAGGGAATTACAGTTTATCTCAAACTTGACCCAGAACGGTTCTAGTAATGCCGACCGGTTTGACAGAATCGGTATATCACAACTTCTATTATTCCGCCACACCCTTGGACGGAGAACACTTCTAAGCAATACATATAGAATTGAGCCGGCTACTCTTGTGAAAATATATAAGAAAAACTCAGAAGTTACAATTGATTGTATTTACCGTTTTAACTTTGATAAAGAGGAATACGCATCTGATTCTATAAAGAAAAACGCCGAAAATTTGCTCTCATTATTTTCTGAGGCTTGCAAAAATAGAGCACTCCATTATGGTAACAGAAAGAATTTAATTTCCTTGAGCGGAGGCTCAGATTCAAGAGCCGTCGCAGCATGCTTTCATCTAAACAAAATACCGAGTTATGCAGCGACCCGCGTCGATCGCAGCTGGGCTCCCTCGATGGGAAAAAGCTCAGAGGCAGATATCGCAAAAGAGTTGGCAAATCTATTCGGAATTGGGTGGGAGAATTTTAATTCTATCGAACCTACAGTCAAGGATATGATTATGCTGTTGAATTTGAAACATGGTATGTGTTATTTGGCTTTCAGTTTTCTGTTACCATTTATGGACGAATTGAAACAAAAGCATGGTCCATCAGCGCTGACAATTTTTACAGGTCACGGCGGAGACATAATACTTACTGACTTGAGACCCAAGAGAAAGATTCGCGATACAGATGACTTGGTTGGACGTATCATTCAGGGGAGAGGTTATCTCCCATTAAATGAAGTTGCGGCCCTTGCTGGAATCCAAGAAAGCGAAATAGTAGGCGAAATCAAAAGCATACTCCTTTCATACCCCGAGAAAAATTTAAACCAAAAATATGTTCATTATCTCTTCTACGAAATCGACTTCAAGTTCGGCTTTGAATCTGAGGACATAAATAGATCTTACTTTTGGAGTGTATCTCCTTTTTATGCCACTCCTTTTTTCAAGTATGCCATGAATTGCGCTAGCAACAATAAATCGCAACAGGCATTATATCGAGAGTTTCTATTTAGGCTATCACACTCAGCAGCGGCAGTCGCTAATTCGAACTGGGGATGCTCCATTTTGTCAAGAAGATATAAGCTTATCCAATTCATACAATCTCTAACATTCCGATACAGGTTGCTGAGAAAGATCATAAGAGGGATCAAGGAGAGAGGCAAGGGCTACTCCATCGATTCACAAATCATAAGATGTATAGACTATCAAACCAATAACTGCGGTGCGGTTTCGAAATACTTGTCGCGCAGCAAAATAGCAAGGATTCTTAATCATCCTGGGAATTACAGCCGTGTGGCAATCGATAACCTGTTTACTATTACATCTCTTATTGATCAAGCATGCTGCGATTCAAAGGGCTTACAGAACTTCTATAACAAATGAGATGAGCTATGGTAACCCCCTTGCCTTGCTATTTTAACCTCAGTGTCCTAATTCGGCCTGTCCTTCAAAAGGATATTCCTGCCTTTCCGCTTCGCTCAATTGAAAATAAAATAAAACCAAAAAGGTTTAGTTCGTACCTATCTTTCACGAATAGGTAAGTCTAGCCACTACTACTGCCGCCGCCCGCAGAGATACCCCTACGTTTAGCTCCAGCATGAAGATCTTCAATTTGCAGGTTGATGCTTTCTTTCTTACTCATACTGCGCTTGTATGCATCACCATTTATATATACATATCTACAATTGCCATTGGCGTTTACCATATGAAACATTGGATTTGTTAGTAGAGATAGGAAAAGGCACGACAGGAAAAGCAATCGTGATTTATCAGCGTTTTAGTCTTAAAAAAAAGGGGGAGGTAATTCTAATCTTAGCCACTACTACTGCCGCCGCCCGCAGAGATACCCCTACGTTTAGCTCCAGCATGAAGATCTTCGATATTCAGGCCGATGTTTTCTTTCTTATTCATGTCACTACCAATAAGGGCAGTCACTTATTATATATTATGAAGGAAAAGAAGCGAATTGATCTATCTTTTTAAAATCTATAAAACAATTCAGAAAAATGATTGAAAACATTAATAATTTGAAAGTGACCGACTTTCGTATGGAGAGTTTTTCGAACCAGCAGATTCGATTGTTAGCCACCTGGCTAGGGTAGAGGGTGTGGCGCAGAATTCAACTCGCTTTCCCGCAACGTCGCGTTTTTGTTGTAGCCGAAAGGTGCAGGCACTGTATGCAGTCGTTGAAAACTTAGCCTTGCATTGTTTTTAAAATACAGCGGTTGGAAGTCTGTAACTAATATCTTGACAACGTTTAACCCTAACTTCCTTATATCTGGCGGGGTGATATCGACACAAATCACTCTGTGATTCAGCTTATTCAATAGCCTGACTATCCGTACTAGTACAGTGTATTTGTTTTCTGTTGACCTCCTCGACAAAGTTGAAAGAACAGACCTTCTTGTACCTCTTATCATAAAATCCCAATACACACGATTCTCAGGATTCAAATAAAACATGGGATGCTCATAACTCGTAGAAATTTGGTTTGGATGAATGATTTTACGCTCGGGAGGATTTTGCAGATAAATAATGAGTTGAAACTCCATCTCAAAGAGAGCTTTTTTCAGAGCTACCTCCGGTTTTATATTTGAGGCTGTGCCGACTACCATCGCAGGATACTTGTCTCTTGCCCTATTATAGCACACAGCCATAACGGTCGGTACATGTGTATCATTAATTAGGTGCACAAGTTTCACAGCCATATCAAACTCGCTCATGAGTTTTACCGATTCATGAAAACCGAAAGGAAGTTTTTTTACGTCTAAAACCGGCATAGATAATTTGTTAAGCCACATAATCAGAAATGTGTCTCTTTCTATCACTTCATAAAGTCCGTTTAAAATAGCCTGTAGCATATCCGTATGCGCGGCGGCACCATTTGAGGTTTCAAGTACTAGCGGTCTTTCTCTAAAGGGCGGATAATATACAAAATCGGCAGGAACTAATACTGTTCTTCCAGAAAAAAGATCCATTCCGTCAATCCATGGGATCTCAGTATCGGCCGAATATCGAGAACATTTGAAGCCAACTCTGTCGTACTGTCTGTCTGTGTAAAGAACTAAATTCACAGGATTAATGGCTCTGTCCTGAACACGATTGTAACTTGACCAAATCATGCGCGTTTGCTCAATTACCCTGCTAGAATATCGTTCCACAGATTCCATTAAAGCACTTATCTCTGCTTCAGTGGCAGTACATCCAGAACCAGAAGGGGAAGGCTGAATCAAATTGTCCTTAGATAGTAATATATCTGGAGCCATAAGACCTGAAGGCTGTTCCATCAGCTTTATCCTCAGCGGGTTGGAACAAGTCACGTTAAAGAAATGATGAAATCTGATACCAAAATTATTAGGATCAAAGAGCTTCTCTGACTTCATAATTATCCCAGTCTTTTCATCCTCCATTTCTTTTAGCTTTTGTAAAAGCTCGTCATTAGATAATGAGATCTTTGAATCTCTAAAGGTGCTAGCTGTTGATCCAATTAACCTTTCTTTCCATCTCTTTTCTTTATGACTATGTTCTAGTATTACCATTTGCTGTGTTTGTTTTCTTATTCCTAACAAATTACAATGTGGACAATTTGGATATGGGATAACTTTGTGTCGTGATAAATGCATTTGCCTTGTATCTAATAACAACAGATTATCAATAGTCTGAGGTTCGTAGTTGTTTGTTAGAAATGTTACGACTTCATTGATACAGATAGCTGCGAGGTTCTCTACAAGAGGCCATGGGATACATAATTTTGCCCGAGGGATCTTTTCCTTGTACCTCCAAAGGATGTATTCATAGTAAGGACTATTAGTTACAAGACGTAATTCACAACAGCTATAGCAAGCGGTCTTTCTTGGAATAACTAAGGGTCCCAAGTAACCGAGATTATCATCAAATGATGCACGTAGCCAAGGCTTACCTTCATTTATACATATTTTGTTGATTGTTTCAAAGAAGCTAATATTTGGATAATCCTGCGCAGCTATTACTAGGTCATATTCATTCAGAAAAGAAGTAAACGATAGAAGTGACCTTGAGGGCAGTATCTCATCTCGTAGATTGCTTTGAGTTTCATCAACAGCATTTTCATCTATAAGTACGTTGCCGGACTTACCAGTTATTGCTGAAGAGGATATTGTCTTAAAGCGTATCCCCCTAGATTTGGAGTGTTCAACCAACTTGCTCGCTAGCATACCTTCTCCGATCAAAAGGATTTTAAAATCAAGCAAGTGAGCGTCTTCGGTTTTGATGTAGGAACTACTTTTATTTTGTAAGCCTCGGCGTGTGGCCTTTTGTCCAGAGGTGGCTCGTTCTTCTATGTTTATGATGTTAAGCTCGTACAGGCTTTTTAGGAGATCAATCACATCCTTCTTCCTGAAATCAGAAAGTATATTGATTATGTCAATTAATCTTTTTGGCCCTTTGAGGATATCAAATATCACTGACAGTTTGACTATGTCCGATGCCGTCGATATTTTGAAAAGCCTATTATCTCTTTTAACCAAGAGGAATTTAGAATCAACAATAAACTGAGAAACATTTGGCACTAGGCTTATTTTGACATTTTTATTCAATAAATTCAAAATCTTCATTATTCAATTTTTTTATATGGTCAATAAAAATATACCTTTTACATCTAAAACCAATGAGTACTGACTGCAGTACGAAACCGAAAAGCTAAGAAGGTGCTTGTGAAAGCCAGAACAAATATCTCTGCTCTTGTTATATTTACTATCGCACAGGATGTGTTACTTGACGCAGTTTCAGTCAAGAAATCCTGCATCAAGGTTGTGCGCTGCAGATAGCCAGCCGACTCGGTTAGAGCTGAAGCATTCCGGCTTTGACCTCAGTTTTTTAGTTTTTTACCTAGCATAAATGTTCCAATATGAGACTCTTCAAACCAGTTCAAATTTAGCCAATCTCGTACTAGCTCTTCGTAAGTCCCTCCCAATGGGCACGGCGCGAGATTCATTTCAGTTGCAACGAGGTACATTGTCTGATAAAGACAGCCCAGTTCGCTCATAATCAGAGATAAACCAATGTTTTTGTACTTCCACATGGTTCTGGCGAAGACGGCAGTAATAATAAACACCACATCTGGTTCTCTATTAATCAAGGGCTTTAGCTGTTGCAGGATAGAGGCGTTAAGCTTTTCTCGGTAAGTCTCTTTTTTGTTAATGAGTACAAGCTTGTGTTTGAGCGGGTTATAATGGTAAATCCCTTTATGAATATCAGGTATCCTATTGTTCACAGGATAGATTTCGAGTGGATACCTAGCGCCCCCAGATGGGTAAGGACGCTTTGTCAACCTAAGTCCCCATAATACTTGGGTATTGAGAACTTTTTTGATTCTTGCGCATTTGTATAGAAAATGTGACAAACTATCCATATCTATGAAGCTGCGGCCGTATCTACGAATGGTTCGTCTTTCCTCTAATACACCCAATAGCGGACGTTTCGGTTCGCTATTTAGATTTACCTCTGGTAATACAACTGAGGATAATCCCCCGACGGTTTTCACATGAGAAAGTGGATTTTTCCGATTTCTGACCTTAGGAAAAAGTCCTGGATAACTTAGTTGTCTTTGCATCGCCAACTCTACAGGGTTCCATTCGGTTTTGCTTGCGATATCGTTGTCTTCTCTTGCTATAGGCCTTTCATGAACAATACTTAGTTTTGTCAATTGCCGCAGTACCTTTGTGAGATTCCTCCTATCAATGTCGCTCAATTTTCTAACAATTTCTTCTGAACTTTTCCAGTCTGAAAGCACATCTAATATTTTTGTTATATCTCTGGATATGATCGCCTTTGTGTACTTGTTATAATTGTAAACTGTCAGCTTGTTTTGTTTATCCCAATATGTGAAGAGGAACGGTGATCGCTTGTAATATTCCAAATTGGACTTGGGAGCCAGCTAGGTGACCTATTTATTAAAATATTTCGGAGACTAACTGAAAATACTGAGGAATGTTGCTTAATATTCTACATTATGACTGTCTCAGAAGATAGCTTTGAAAATGAAATGTAATGGTCCTCTATATTACTTACGTGATAATTTCTCTACTATATTAATTATAGGCTTCCCGATCCTACCTGGCAATATTCCTAAGGAATCACATATATCAGACTTAGTTAAGAGCCGTAAAGCAACGAACAGTATTAAAGCGAGGAAAAAGATAACGGGAATTCCTGTAAAGTAATTAACTTGTAAATAATCCAATACGAATGCAGTAGCAGTAGGGATGCTGAATAATAATGCGATTTGTCGCCAGAATATCAGCATTCTAATCTGCCTAGCCGCTATCGCTGCTACGACAAATGAGACGAAAGATCCGATGGTAAAGCTGATAGCAGCCCCTGTACTTCCATATAGTGGTATCAGTATGAGATAAAGTAAAATTCGAGGGGCGCTCGAACCAATACCAATAAACAGAACATACCAATAGTTTCCATAAGAGTAGACCAGGGTAGTTATACCAACATTGAATATAATTGCAAGCGTAGATAACAGTATGATTTTCAATGGCACAGACATCCCCAAATAACCTTGTCCAAATATCCCTAAAATCTCCTCTGAATATAAGATAGCGGTGGAAGATAGCGGCAAGGTAATAACTAGGCTAATTTTTATCAGTCGCCAAACGTACCTTTTTCTTTGATCATCCATAGAGCTTAGCACTGGGAACGCGATAGAAAATAATGAGTCCATCATGGCTGTGATTGCATAGAACACAGAGGATGCGATAAAATAAGAGCCAGCTTGGTTTGCCCCTTCAATTGCAAATACGAATACTGTTCCAATACGCGCTCCTATTACTGACAACACTTTTGGCGCCCACGAAGGAATGCTTGCCAGCAGAATAGTCTTACATGCTTGATAAAGATCTATCGTGGAATCTTTCTGATACGGTTTGAATATCCTTCGTAGCGTATAGGAAAAAAGGATAGCCGATGATGCAAAGGCGGACATATAGCCTAGGATAATTCCAGTTGCCCCTACTCCCAGCAGGACTAGTCCAATCGTAACAGATATTTTGCAAGCTGAGCTAATGACGGTTATCTTGGGTAATGATTGTGTTTCAAGGGAAGCAATGAGTACAGAACGTAATATGGCATAAACAACAGATACAGTCAATAGAAAAATTGATAGGATAATTAGTTCAGACCCAATAGTACTCGGAAATATCCAATCCTTGAAGACCAGTATTGCTCCGCTGCATGCTAATATGGCAATGCCTATGAGAAGTAACGATGCTGTAACCAGTGTTTTAGCGTTGCCTATTTGTCTTCCTGAAAAGCTCCTGGCGATAAAACGCGTACTTCCTTGGGAAACCCCTAGATCCACGATCGTAGTAAATATAAGTGTCAAAGAAATCACCGTTGACGAGACACCAATTACATCGACCGCAGTTATCTTAGATAAAATAAACCATAAAGCGTATCCTACAGCCATCGTAATAATGTTATCGAGATAAAGATATGTTGCCTTTCTTCCAACTATCTGTCTGCTCAATTTACCTCACCACTCTGACTATCATATGATTGAAATCTACTCTCAGTAATAGAATATGACACTGAGCTTAAACCTGAGAAACTTCATATAACCTAAGTGGACTCAATTATCGAATTGTGTGGTCTATTTTATTTTTTTAACTACTAAGGACTTATTATCCCAAGCCGTGCAACACCTGAAGTTATGTACATAAATAAGCTTGATCGTATGAAGTTTTTACAGATAGGAAGATAAAAAGGAATATTTTGTGTGTTTGACACATCCTCGAACATTGTATTTAGCTACGTGTGCAGTGTTAGCCTCCGCCCTCTATGTCCGCTGTATCCTCATCTTCTGGCTCTTCAGCCTCCTCAGCTGGAAACCGCTGGCTTACCTGCAACAAGGCAGTCTCTGCTGAGCCTATCTCACTCAGTGCCGTTGCATTATTTCCTTGCTGTATTGCTGTCTGGGCGTTCTGAATTCTATCCTGTAATGGTTTTAGTTCTGATAGAAGCGCATCAGTTTGGTTTTCTTGCTCATTCGCAAGTATAAATATTTCATTGTCAGTCCACCCTAATGCTCTGTACGCTAACACCGGATCATTACCGTGTATAGATTCACGCGCCAGGGCTATATTTTCCCGTACCGGTTCGAAATCTCCAATAGTCATGTTCACTAGGGCCCTCGCAGCACCTGTCTGGTTTGCGGTAGTTGTAGCTGTTTGGTTGGATGCAGTGGTGGCATTTTGCGCATTTGCTTCTTTAGGCTCTGTTAATGTCACAACTAATATTGCAGCAATCAAAATAAACGAAGCGACTCCACTAAAAGCCAAGATTGATTTAGTTGTTCGTCTGCTTGCATTCATAACATCCATTCAGGTTATACATGATTATAAAGATTTATAGGAATATCCAAAACTAAAGTGAAGTATCGCAGGCGATTTGACCTGGATTTGGGTCTGATGACATTCTACCGAAATTACGCTTGGTCGGTGTAGATAGCATAATATCTTTCTGTTCCTACAGACGCGATATTAATGGCGCTGTTGAAGTCTATCTTACCTTCTCCTGTAAATCTAACAGGTAACTCGTCCCCCACTCTTTTCCGCAATGAATTCGGCTATTGCTCCAGCATGGAGTTTAATTCTCATGAACCTATTGGAATAGATGCTGCAATGTAATCATAGTATGACGTCAATTTTGAAGGTATGCCGAAGGAACCATTTAAATTAATAATTGCTTCATACTTGCCCGACAATTAAGATCTCTTACTACAACATT
>Ga0126308_10000521_pt1 | contig 13079 bp, 9 predicted proteins | sample Plot55_FD_92533 | JGI IMG/M metagenome (GOLD analysis project Ga0126308, IMG submission 92533) | Serpentine soil microbial communities from UC McLaughlin Reserve, CA, USA - Plot55 | ecosystem: Environmental > Terrestrial > Soil > Grasslands | place: USA: UC McLaughlin Reserve, Lake County... | reverse complement strand
GCCATCCGGGAAGGCTCGAGATGGGAAACACCGACCCGCTGAAGACGACCGTTACGCCGATCACCATGGTGAGGATCATGTCCGCCCGTTTCACGACGAGGATGGCCGCCGCAGCCGCGATTGCGATCGCCGCAAACGCAGCGCCGGTGGCGAGCAACACGACGACGAGGCCGATCCAGCTCACCCGATGCAGATCGAGGCCGATCAACGCGGACACGATCACGAAGTAGACGAGTGCACGCCCGACGGCGAACGTGAACGGGAATCCGACAAGGCCGAGGGAGAGCTCGCCCGGTAAGACCGGATGACCCGCAAGGGTTTCAAGCGTGCCTGTGAGCTGTTCCTCGCGCAACCGCACCGCGACCTCCACGCTTCCGCTCTGGATCATCGCCGCCACGAGAATGCCGGCTGTGGCGAAAGCGAAATAGGTCGGCGCGTGGTTGAGCGCCGCTCGGTCCGGCTCGCTGAAGAAGCGAGAGATGAAGAAGTAGATCGTAAGCGTGAGAAGGCCGTTGAAGATGTCGAGCGCGAATCCGAGGCGGTATGACCGTTTGGTCAGGTAGTCGCGCCACACGATCGCGCCGAAGACGTGCGGGCGCGGGAGGCTCAGTGCACTTAGGGCTCCGGCGCTGCTTCGTCTCACGGAGCGACGATACGTGCCCTCGCAGAACACGTCAACGGGGCAGAAACGGCCGTCCGACGTTCCTTGACGATCTCAGGCGGCGAGCGATAACGTGGCAGCTCCGGAGCGTCTTGGGACGCACAGCTCAGGTCAGGAGGGGGACGTGGCATTGGTCGAGGTCGACTCGACAGAGTTCGGCCGAGCCCGCGCGCGGGACGAAGCGCCGGGGCGGGTACAAGTTCTCGCGGTCGAAGGTCTGTGCCGGCAGTTTGGCGAGCGTCGCGTGGTCGAAGACTTCGACCTTTCGCTCTCCAAGGGAGAAAGAGTTGCGCTTCGCGGCCGAAACGGCTCCGGAAAGACGACCATTCTGCGCTGCATCCTCGGCACGCTCTGGCCAACGCGCGGCCGCATCTCCGTCGGCGGACACGCCGCGGGCTCGCTCGGTGCTCGCACCCTGCTTGGCGCCGTGCTGCCGCAGGATCGCGCCTTCTACCTTCGTCTCACTGGACGGACGAACCTCCTTTTCTTCGGCAAGCTCCGCGGCCTCGATCGGCGCGAGGCGGAGCGGAAAGTGAATGAGCTCGACGCGGAGCTGCGACTCGGCGACACGCTCTCCCGGCGCCTCGACCGCTGCTCGACGGGGATGCTCCAGAAGCTCGCCATCGCGAGAGCGCTGATCGCCGAACCGCCCCTGCTCCTGCTCGACGAGCCCACGCGGTCACTCGACGACAACGCTGTCGAGCTCCTCTGGGCCGCGCTCGAGCGACGGCCCGAGCTGACCGTCCTGATCGCGACCCACCGGCAAGACGATGTCGCTCGCTGCGACCGCGAGATCCAACTCAGCCGGTCCTAGATGGGTTTCACGCTGGTCGACGAGGTGGGCCTCGAGTACGGCCCGGCTGAAACGGCCGGACGGTGCACGCGCTCCGCGTCTGCGCCGCTGCGCTACCCCGTATACGCGGCGCGGGCAGATGACGGTACCACGGTCATTGTCGACGAGCTGGCGATCGGAAAGTCGCTCCACCTCCGTGCCTGGTACCGGACGCTGAAGGTCGGTCCCGACGGCGCGCCGCTCGCGGATTCCGCGGACTGGGGATACGACGACGCGTACGGCTTCCTCGCCGGCGAGTCCCTCGCGGTCTTGCGGGTGACCCAGTGGGAGATCGTCCTGTTGTCTGATTCCGGAGAGCGCGTGGCGACGATCGATCTCTCTGCGCTGTCGAAGCGGATGCCGCTCGTCGCCTCAGCGACGCCGCAGGGGACGTTCCTAGTGGCATTCGCCGACGAGGTTTTCGGCGCCGATGTGGTCGAGGTCGATGAGCGCGGCCGCCTACTCTGGTACCTACCGCACTTCGACCGCCTGGGATACCCCGGAAGCGTCCACCTCCTCCGAAACGGAAACATCCTCATCGCAGACGAGTTCTGCCACGTCGCCTTCGAGCTCGCACGCGACGGCTCGGTCGTCCAGCAGCTGGGGAGCTGGCGTGATCCCGGCAGGCGCGGCAATCGTCTCTCGAGCCCTCGCGGCGCGTGGGAAGCCTCCGACGGTACGAGGCTCGTCGCCGACACTCGAAACGACCGTGTCCTGAGGGCCGCCCCAGACGGGTCCTTCGAGGTTGTGCCGCAGCCGGCGGACGGCCTCTCTTCGCCTACGTTTGCAACCACATTGCCAAACGGCAACCTGCTCGTCTGCGATGCGGGCAACCGCCGCGTCGTCGAGTGCGATGCGCAAGGCGAGGTCGTGGCGCAGTACGGTGACCCCCCTGCCCGTCGTAGATGGTTCTCGTTCCCCCGCTCCGTCGAGACGCTCACCGGCGGCGGGCTCCTCGTCTGCGACACGGCTCACGATCGAGTCGTCGTCGTCGAGAACGGCTCGCACAACCCCTGGCCGGTGGAAGCGGCGGCAGACCTCTTCTGGCCGCGGTGCGCGCGGCTCCTTCCGTCCGGCTCGCTTCTCATCGCGGACGGCCGGAACAGCCGCGTGGTCGAAGTGGCTCCCTCCGGCGAGGTGCTGCGCCGGCTCGACGGTCTGTGGCTCGACGGCGGTCGATCGCTGGGCGATCCGCATGACGTTCGCCTGCTCCCGAACGGCCACCTGCTGATCACGGACGCGCCGCTGGGGCTCGTCGTCGAGGCGGACTGGAATGGGCACGTCTTCCGGACGATCGGCGGGGATGCCGCGCCGGTGACGCTCGACGACCCGCACAGCGCCCAACTGCTCGCGAACGACCTCGTCCTCGTGTGCGACTCGGGGAACGACCGCGTCTTGTGGGTGGGAGCGGACGGAGCGGCAGTCAACGAGCTGCGCGCGCTCCACTCTGGCTCCGCCTGGTTCCGGTTCAGCGGACCGCGCTACGCCGAGGTCTCACCGACCGGTGTGCTCGTCGTCGCCGATACCGGCAACAATCGCGTGCTCGCTGCGGCGGCATCCGGAGAGCTCCTCTGGGAGCTCGCGTCGATCCCCGAAACCCGAATCCCGTTCCTCAATCAACCACGATGGGCGCAGATGACGACGGCGGACGAGGTCGTCGTGTGCGACCACTGTCATCATCGGGTCCTGCGCCTTCGGTGGGAGCCACAGCAGCAATCTTTTACCGCCCACTCGAAGGTCCGCCAAGGTTGCGAAACCGCTCGTGAGTCGCTTGACTGAATCGGAGATGGAGATCCAGACGGCCAAGACACCGGTGGAGGTGGCACGGACGATTTTCGCCTCGGATGTCGGGGAGTTCGAGCTCCGTGCGTTCGAGTGTCCTTCGGGGTTCGTCTATCTCGTCCTGATCAAGGGGGAGCTCGGTGAGGGCTCGTCCGTGCTCACGCGTGTGCATTCGGAATGCCTGACCGGCGACGCCCTCGGATCGAGGCGTTGCGACTGCGGAATCCAGCTCCGGAACGCGCTTCGCGCCATCGGGCACGAGGGGCGCGGGGTCCTTGTGTATGCCACGGGACACGAGGGGCGAGGGGTCGGGCTCGTCAACAAGCTCCGCGGCTACGTCCTGCAGGAGAACGGATACGACACGGTCGATGCCAACCATGTTCTGGGCTTCGCCGCGGATCTCCGTGATTACGCAGAAGCGGCGCAATGCCTGGCGTTGGTCGGGGTGCGTTCAGTACGGCTGCTCACGAACAATCCGCAGAAGGTCGAAGGCCTCCAGGCAAACGGCATCGAGGTCGAAGAGGTTCTCTCCGCTTCGACCGCGCCGCACATCCGCAACCTGACGTACCTACGGTCGAAACAGGGGCGGCTCGGTCACGCCGCTGCTTCCGCGGCCGTGCCCGAGACGATGGCGGAGGCTGTGGACGTGCTGGCCCTGCTCGGAGAGGTGCGAGAGTGGTCCTGGCGCCCATATGTCGTGCTCAAGTACGCGCAGACCCTCGACGGACGCATCGCCTCGCGAACGGGCGACAGCAAGTGGATCAGCGGAGAGGAGGAGCGCCGGATCTCTCATGCACTGCGAGCAACGAGCGACGCCGTGCTCGTTGGTATCGGCACGGTCCTGAGCGATGACCCCCAGCTGACCGTACGCATGGTCCCGGGCGCGTCACCGCTCCGCGTCATCCTCGACTCGACCCTCCGCGTCCCGGGGCACGCGAGAATTCTCGATGACGATGCGGGCACGATGGTCATCTCGACGAGTCATGCGCCGGCCGGAAGCCGGCTCGGCCTGCGAGACCGCGGTGTCGCCGTGCACGCGGTCAGCGCGCATCCCGCCGGCGTGGACGCCGGCGCGGCATTGCGGCTGCTGCGGGGCCTCGGCGTTCGCTCCGTGCTCGTCGAGGGAGGCGCCCGCGTCCTCACGTCGTTTCTCAAGGCGAGACTGGCCGATCGCGTGATCGTCGGGATCGCGCCGACCATCCTCGGGGCGGGGACGGACGCGGTCGGCGACCTCAACATCGCCTCGGTGACGGACGGGCTCCGGATCACAAACTCGTCGGTCTATCGCGCCGGTGAGGACCTGCTGCTCGCCGGCGATCTTCAGCCCGAAGGTTGATTCCACATGCTGCTCTCTCGGCACGACATCTTGCGACGCGCCTTCTGCCTTATCAGGGACATCTCGTAGGACCAATGCAGATGCTCGCGCCGCGTGCCTCACCGGGAGTCGGGTGGGACTCCTGCTCGACGTGATCCCGGAACGCTCCGCCGGAGGCCTCGATGAGGTCCGTGCGCTCGTCCGCGACCGCGGCTACGCAGGCCCCATCGACATTTTCAGCCTGCGGGAGTGCCGCCTGCTTCTGTCGCGGCTCCGCGCGCGTCAGGAGCGGACGCCGCTCGACTGGGCCAAGGGGTGGGCCGCTGCGTCGGCCGACTACTTCGCGCTCGCGACCGACGAACGGATCCTCGACCTCGTGACGGCGGTGCTCGGAGACGATGTCCTGCTCTGGGGCGCGTCGTTGATCACGCGAAGGCCCGGGCAGGTGCATTCCTGGCACACGGATACCGAGTCGTCGGCGTCGACGGCAGAAGCGGTCTCGGTCTGGATCGGCCTGGCCGGGACCGATGCAGGCTCTTCGCTCCGGGTCGCTCCGTTCTCCCACGGGTTCGGCGTGACTGTCCAGGAAATGGCCGCCACCCGCGGCGTCTCTTCGACAGCCGTGGAAGACGACCGCGCTGCCGGCTGGGCGCGGGAGCTAGACGAGCGGAGCGGGGCGGTGACACTCGACCTCACCGACGGGCAGGCCCTCGTGTTCGACGGCCGGCTCTGGCACGGCTCGCGGAATGTAGGAAAACAAACTCGTTACGCTGCACTGCTCCAGTATGCGAGCCCGGAGACGCGCATCCGTATCCCGACATACCGACCGGGCACGCTTCTCGAGGTGCACGAGGTTCCCCGGCCGCCGTGCATCGTCGTGAGAGGGAGGGATGTTCAGCGCGTCAACCGGACAGTCGTTGGGCCAGCGGCGAGGGGCGCGCGGGGGCCTTCCCTGACCACGCGGGTCGAGCACCTCGCCCTGCCGCTCGAGCGAGACGCTGCGGTCGGCTGGAAGAGCCACGGCCTTTTCCGTGGCGCCACTCCCGGGCTGCCACGCGTCGGTTGCCACGTGTCGGTACTCGAGCCGGGCCAGCAGCCGCACCCACCTCACCGGCACGAGGAGGAGGAGCTGCTCGTCGTTCTCGACGGGGAGGCCGAGCTCGTGCTCGAGACGACCGGCTCCGCGGGAACTCGTACCAGTCGCGGGGTCCGCGGCACGTTCGCCTACTACCCAGCCGGGTTCGGTCACACGATCCGCAACCGCTCGGCGCGAGCGGTCACCTACACGATGTTCAAATGGACCGGTGACGAGCGGTTCAAATGGCCCGGGGACGACGGATCGAACGGCGAGCGGCTGGGCCTTCAGATCGTCGATACGCTGCGCACGCCGGAGGCGGATACCGAGGGCGCACGGGACGGCTTCACCCCGACGGGCGTGTTGAAGGGCGGGACGCGTTACCTCGAGCGTTTGGCGTCGCACGTGACCACGCTCGCACCGGAGGCGGGTTACGAGGCGCACGTCGATTCCTACGACGTTGCGATCGTGCTGCTGGAGGGCACCTTTGAGACGCTCGGCGAGCGGGTGTCGGCGCCTGCTGTCGTCTTCTACGCGGCAGGTGAGCCCCATGGCATGCGGAACCCGACGACGGAGACCGCTCGCTACGTCGTCTTCGAGCTCGGAGCACGGTCCTCCGTCCTCTCGGCGCGCCGTGAGCCTTCGTTCGCGCTGCGGGGGGCGCGTGCGCTCGTCCACCCCCGCCGGACACTGGGCCACGTCGCCCAACGCGTACATGCACTCGTGCGAGAACGTTGGCGGGCTGGGATCCGTCCTCGGATCTAGAGAATTTCGTTCAGTTTCCCGCTAGCAGACGACGCTAGAGTCCCGGCGATGGGGGTCAGGGAGGCGGAGGCGCGGCCGCTCGTTTCGGTGATCGTGCCAGTTCGTGACAAGCCCGCCGAGCTGCGAGCGCTGCTGGAGCGACTCGAGGCTCAGACGGTCCCACGCGACGACTTCGAGATCGTCATTGGAGACGATGGCTCGAGAGGGAGTGCACTGTCCGACCTTGGCCACTCGAACGGTCGCGTCCGCGTGGTCTCAGGGCCGCCGCGAACGTCATATGCCGCTCGCAACCGTGCCGTCTCAGCGGCGCGCGGCGCCGTCTTGGCCTTCTGCGACAGCGATTGCCTCCCTGAACCAACCTGGCTCGCGGAGGGTCTCGACGCGCTCGAGCGGGCCGACGTCGTCGCCGGCGAGGTGACGTTCGTCGCGCCCGAGCGCACCTCGCTCTGGTCGCTTCTCACAATCGACATGTTCCTCGACCAGGAGCAGAACGTCCGGCTCGGCCGGGGCGTGACCGCGAATCTGTTCGTAAGGCGCGAGAGCTTCGAACTGGTCGGCGGCTACGACGAGACGCTGCCATCGGGCGGCGACTACGACTTCGTCCGACGGTTGGTCGAACATGATGCACGGCTGGCGTACGCGCCCGCGGCGGTCGTGCGTCATCCGACGATCGACGCCGGCAGGACCTTCCTTCGCAAGGTCTGGCACACGAATCGCTGGGCGGCGGTGCGACGGGCACGCGCAGGTGGGCGGCCCGACCTGAAGGCGTTGCTGACGTTCGTTCCCTTCGTTGGAGTCACTCTCGCGCGTCGCCACGCACTGAGATCACCATTGAGGCTGTGCGAGCCGCGCCTCGCCGCCTCGGGGGTCGACCCGTCTCGCGTTGAGCGGTTCGTCGCGCTGTCTGCGCTGTACTTCGTCGTCGCGTACGTCGCGGTGCTGGGCCGCATGAGCGGGTGGATTGCCTGGCGGCAGCAGACGCGGCGGAAGGCGGTCGTCGCAGGGCAAACGGTGCCCGAGGCGAACGACCCCGCCGAGTCGATTCACGCGTGAGCGAGACTCGCTGGTTGGTTGTCAAAGGGAAGGGCGGCCTCGGCAACCGCTTGCTGTCCCTCCTCACCGCGATGGTCTACGCGCAGCTGAGCGGCCGTCGGCTGGTCGTCGATTGGCGCGACCCGGTCTATTCCGACGATGGCTCGGACGCCTTTCAGCGCCTGTTCGACTGTGAAACCGCAGCGTCGCCAGACGCGCTGCCCGCGACGGACTCTGTCACGCCCGACGTCTGGCGCGGCCGCCTCGACGACAGCATCGCCGTCCTGCAGCGCGCTATCGGCCTTACCGGGAAAGAGCTCCGCCTCCGATCGAGCATCGACGTGACGCGAATCGACTACGGCGAGGAGGTCGCAGTGATGTGGGCGATGTCGTCGAAGATCGACCTGATGAGACGACGGTTCAGGGGACCGTTCCGCGAGCTTCGGCCGTTGAGCACGAAAGCGATCCTGCAGCGCCTGCTTCGAGAGGAGCTCCGCCTCAACGCAAGGATCGGCGAACGCGTCGGCCGGTTCCGGCAAGACGACGTTGCCGGCGAGACAGTCGGCGTCCACGCGCGCTACGGCGACCGGCGCGTCCGCCTCGGTGCGATCGTCGACCACGTCGACACGCTCGTCGCGCGGCAGCCCGGGCTCCGAATCTTCCTCGCGACGGACAACATCGCGGTCAAGGAGCACTTCGAAAGAAGGTATGCCGCGACCGTGACGACGCCGCACTGGTATCCGCGACCCGGCGACTCCGCTCACCAGAACCGTGACTGTCCCGACCGTGCGGAGAACGCGGTTGAGGCACTGGTCGACCTGTACCTCCTCGCCAGCTGCGAGTGGCTCGTCGTCGACACAACGTCGAGCTTCGCCCGCATCGCCGAGGCGCTCTCGCAGGCCGCGGCCGCCAGGATCTTCGACGTCCGGCGGTTACCCAGGATGCGGGAGCACGTCTTGCAGCGACTCGCCCGACCGGACCTGCTCAGGCGGCTCGCACCCGGTTAGCGTCGCGTTGGGCTCCCGTCGAACGAGCCGCCGTCCGGTCGTCGTCATCGCGAAGAAGGTCGGCCGCCTGGCGAACCGCCTAGTCCTGTTTGCCCACTTCATCGGCGCCGCACTCGAGCATGACTTCGTCGTCGTCAACCCTTCTTTCGGCCATCCGTACGCCGCTTACTTCCCGACGATAGCCCGCGACCTCCTCTGCCGATTTCCGCCGGGGAGGCGCCTGCCGGCGCCATGGCACGCAAGGCGTCTTTTCTACGACGCCACGAAGGCGGCCGCGGACGGCCTCTTCGCTCTCCAGCGGCACGGCCGCGACGTCGGCCTGGTTCGCCTCCGGCGCGACCAGCGGCTCGATCTGAACAGCGAGGGGTTTCTCGGGGTCGTTCGACGCCACCGAGTCGTGTTCGTACAGGACTGGTTCTTTCGCAACGCGGCCAACTGCGCGCGGCACCGCGAATCGATCCTGTCGTTCTTCACCCCCTGGAGCTACCACGTCGCTCGCGCGCACGCGGCCGTCGAGCGGGCACGGAGGGACGGCAGCCTCTTGGTGGGCGTTCACGTTCGCCGAGGCGACTACGCCCATTTCAAGGACGGAGCTTTCTTTTACTCGCATGCTCATTACCGACGCGTGATGGAAGCTGTTCAGGCCGCCTTCCCGGACGAGGACGTCTCCTTCTTCGTCTGCTCCGACGAGCCGGTCCCTGCCGATGTCTTTAGCGGGCTTCCCGTCTCCCGCGGCACCGGTCAGCAGCTGGAGGATCTTTACGCGCTGGGCGAATGCGACCGGCTGGTCGGCCCGCCGAGCACCTACACCGGTTGGGCATCGTTCTACGGCGGCGCGCCGCTGTACCACCTCCGCGGCCCCGACGCGATGCCTACGCCGGACTCGTTCCGGCCGGGTGGCGGCGCCGCCTGGGGCCCCTAGGGGCCGGCGACGACGTCGCCGCTCGAGAGGACGACGCCGTCTTCGCAGCGTGCCTCGAGGCGCCCGCTCTGAAACTGCTGCTCGTACAGCCTCGTATAGAGGCCGCCGCGCTCGAGGAGCTCGGCGTGCGATCCCGTTTCCACGACTCGACCTCGATCGAGCACGAAGATCACGTCCGCTGCGAGGATCGTCGACAGCCGATGCGCGATCGCGAGCGTGGTCCGATCGGCCATGACGGCCTCGAGCGCGGTCTGGACGATCCGTTCGCTCATAGTGTCGAGCGCCGACGTTGCCTCGTCGAGGATGAGGATGCGGGGGTCCTTCAGGATGACCCGCGCGATCGCGAGCCGCTGCTTCTCGCCGCCTGACATGCGATATCCGCGCTCGCCGACGAGCGTGTCGTAGCCGTCGTCGAGCTCGCGGATCCTCTCATCGATGAACGCTAGCCGAGCGGCGCCCTCGAGCTCCTCGTGCGTGGCGTCGGGGCGCGCGTAGAGGAGGTTGTCGCGGACGCTTGCATGGAGCAGGTACGGCTCCTGCGTGACCATGCCGATCAAGTCCGCGAGCGACGAGAGCCGGATCTCGCGCACGTCGACGCCGTCGATCGTGACGGAGCCTCGGTCCACGTCGTACAGCCGGGCGACGAGGTACGAGATCGTGGTCTTGCCTGCGCCCGTGGGGCCGACGAGCGCCGCTAGCTGTCCGGGTTCGATCCGGAGGTCGACGTCCGCGAGCGTCCACTCTCGACCCGGGGTTGGACCCGCGTACCGGAACGACACGTTCTCGAACGCGACTGCGCCGCGGGTGTCCTCTTTCGCCGGGGTGCGCGCGCCAGGAGCGTCGACGATCTCGTGACGGAGGTCGAGGTACTGGAACACGCGCTCGAACAGCGCCGCCGTCGACTGGAGCTGGATCGAGGTGTCGAGGAGATCCTTGACCGGCTGGAAGAGCCGGACCTGTAACGCAGTGAACGCAACAATCGTTCCCGCCGTGAACCTCGTGCCCCCGCCGGCCATCGTCAGGCCCGCCACGAGGTAAATCAGCGCCGGCGCGGCGAGGAAGAAGGTTTGGGTCAGCCCGAGGAGGATCCGACCCGCCATCTCCTGCCTGACCTTCAGGTCGGCGAGGCTGCGACTTTCGGACTGGTAGCGCTCGATCGCGTGGCGCTGGCGATCGAAGACCTTCGTCAGGAGCGCGCCCGACACGGAAAGAGTCTCCTGCGTGATCGACGTCATCTCGGCGAGCGTCTCCTGCGCTTCCTTTGCGAGCTGACGGCGCACACGTCCGACGCGGAAGCTGATGAACGCGAACACCGGCAGCAACAGGAACGACACGAGGGCGAGCTGCCACGCGAGGACGGCCATGGCGACGACCGACGCGAGGAGGAAAACGGTGTTCGAGACGATCGAGACCGCGCTCTTCTGGACGACCGTCCCGACGCCGCCGACGTCGTTCGCGATCCGCGACTGAATCTCACCGGTGCGGGTGTCCGTGAAGAACTTCAAGGACATTTGCTGGAGGTGGCGGTAGAGCTGGTCCCGGAGGTCATGCATCACGAGCTGCCCGACGACGGTGCCGAGGTACGTCTGGACGATGGCGAGCGCCCCACCGAGCGCGACGAGCGCGACCATGACCGCGACCAGGACGGCGAGCAGACCGACGCGCGGCGCGCCGCTCGCGGGGAAGAGCGCGCGATCGAAGACGACCTTCATCAATAGCGGAACGGCCACGCCGAGACCGGCTGCGGCGAGGATCACGGCCGAGAGAAGGGCGACGCGCCGCCGGTGCGGAGCGAGCAGGCGCAACGTGCGGCGCAGGATCGTCGAGTCGGGGGGACCCTCGGCCCGTGCGACCGCGCTCACCGCCACATATTTGCACGCCGCCACGCCGCGGCCGTGCTGCGAAGGCCCGGGCTAGGCGTGTAGCGGCCTCGGCGCTCGCAGCCACCAGGCCCCGGCCATCCGTCCGCTACCGCCACCTTTGGACGAGCAGCCGGGCGGCTTGCTCGGCAGTGACTCCCTAAGTCTGGAGCGGTTCTAACGCTTATGACACGAGAGCCGGTGCCGATTCAGGCACATCGATCTGCAGCATCGGCTCGGCAGCCTTGACCTCGGTCTCTTCGAAGCCCAGCTCGCGGCGGACGATGTTCGCCCCCTGGGCAAGCGCGGCCGCCTTGTAGTACGCGACGGGGCGCGGGACGCCCTGTCGACCGAAGCCGCAGTCCGATGAGAGCACGAGATGCTCCGCGTCGATGTATTCGAGCGCGCGGCGCACGTCGGCCGCGACGGCCTCGGCCGACTCGATCGACAGCGTGCGGTGACTGATGAAGCCGACGGCCACCTTCTTCTCGAGCGCGCCCTTGTACGGCTCGAACAGCGCGAGCGGCTTGTGGTCGTTGTCCTTGGACTCGATCGTCCACACGTCGGCGTTGAGCCGGTTGAGATAGATCTCGATCGAGTTCTCGTACGAGATGTCCGGATCGAAGCAGTGCTGGGCGCCCGGGTTCCCCCAGCAGGTGTGGACCCAGACCTCCACGCCGTCGAGTCCTTCGACGTGCCGGTTGAACAGGTCGACGAGGAAGTCCAGCATGTCCGAGTCGGCCCCGTACGCGGCCGAGCTGTGGATGGCTGGCTCCTCGACCTGGATCACTTCGCAGCCTGCGGCGGCGAGCTCGCGCAGCTCCGCGTTGATGATCTCGGCGATGTCCCACATCAGCTGGCGCTTGTCATCGTCGTACACGTCGGTGCCGAGCTCGAGAACAGCGGACGCTAGATCGGCCGAGATCGTCCCGAACTTGACCGGCCGGTTCGCCCGTGCCTGCGCGATCCGCCAGATCTTCGCGAACTCGAGCGGGACGCGCGGGCCGACCTTGCCCACCACCAGCGGGAACTTCCACCCGCCGACGATCTCGTTCAGCCAGGTACCGACGGGGTACGACCACATGGGGTTCGTGTACGCGAGCGAGTGCTCGGACATGCCCTCGAGCCGCTCGGTCGGGTAGATGAACCAGGAACGGCCGGCGTGGTCCGCGTCCAGGTGGTAGTCGCCGTTCGTGACGATGTCGAGCCCGGCGCGCTCTTGGTCGTTGATCACGGCCGTGACCGCGTCCGTGAACTGCTCCCGGAACGCCAGATCGGTCATTGCGTCAGAGAACGGCCTGCCTTGTAGCTCGCTCGTGTACCAAGTCGGCCGCGGCCAGGAGCCGGTGACCGTCGTTGGAAGGATCCGGTCTTTCGTCGCCGTCAGCATCGGAAGCTCCTCTCTCTGATTCGATCGTGGGTCAACGCCGGTGGTGGATGTTGGGAATCATGGACTACGGCTGGTGCGCTGCGTTCGCCGAAGGAATTGCCGGATCGCGACACCGGGGCGGAGCAGGCCGCGCGTGAGCGCATCAAGGGCGACTGCGATGAGCAAGAGCCCCCCGAGCGTTATCTGCTCGTAGAGCGGATCGAGGGCCAGAAGCAGGTATCCATTGCCGATCAACGCGATGAACAGAACGCCCACGACGGTCTGCCAGACGGCACCCTCGCCGCCGAGGATGCTCGTGCCTCCCACGACGATCCCTGCCAGCACCGTGAACGTCAGCGTTTGGTTCGGCGCCGCCTGGGCCGTAAGCACGTTCGACGTATCGATCACGCCGGCGAGACCCGCGGCCGCGCCGCTGACAGTGAATGTGAGGATGCGGATC
>Ga0126308_10000520_pt1 | contig 13089 bp, 19 predicted proteins | sample Plot55_FD_92533 | JGI IMG/M metagenome (GOLD analysis project Ga0126308, IMG submission 92533) | Serpentine soil microbial communities from UC McLaughlin Reserve, CA, USA - Plot55 | ecosystem: Environmental > Terrestrial > Soil > Grasslands | place: USA: UC McLaughlin Reserve, Lake County... | reverse complement strand
GGCGGTTCGCTTATCTGCCGGTTCTAATACCTCTATCTTGACAGCGACAGCGCGTGCTTCTGCGCTCAAACCCTCGCTTCCTCCGCTGCTAGGAGATACTGTAACCATGTGTAGGCCAGGAACTAATCTTCTAGAGAAGGGAAAAGAGGACGACACGGTATCAGAATCACCCCGATCGACGACCAGATCGACGTCAGTACCTGCCGGCACGGTCGTCGCCCTGAATACTACGGCGGCATGTTCGATGCACGTTTGAGCAGATTCTGGCTCCAAATCGAGGAGAACAGTATTGCTCTGCTCAGGAGAGGATTCGCTGTTCTTATACACGGTTTTTCCTTCCGTTTTGGGCGATCCCCAGTGGAACGCTGCCACTGATTCGAGCCTATTCCTACACAGAGGGGTTGTACATGGGTAATAAGTACTATGCATGAGATGGGCATTTGTCCCGCACGGCCCGGCTTGTTCAGCGAGCTTCCTAGAAGAGTTCTTCTCGGAAACTATGCTTCTGGCGTCACTCGTTCTCGGAAGTAGCCAAGGAGATCCTGCACAGCTCCTCTGGTCCGGGGATGCGTCAAGCCGCGTTGGGAGGCATCATGTATGCGCTGGGAACAGATGCTCGCCCAGGGAAGCGAGTTGGGAAGGAGTATGCACCGTGTCAGCAGAGAACGAAGCCTTGGTACGTCGCTACCCAGAGGAGGTCTACAACCAAAGAAGGCTGGAGGTGGTCGAGGAGATCTTCGCTCCCGATTTCATCTTGCACGATCCCGAGCTACCCGGAGGAGCACGCGGTCCCGAGGGAATCAAGCACATTGTGGAGACCTTCTTAGGAGCCTTCCCGGACTTGCAAATTACCTTGGACGACGAGTTGTCCAGCGGAGAAAAGGTGGTAACGCGTTGGACTACTAGGGCCACCCACCAAGGCGAGCTGATGGGCATAGCGCCCACCGGCAAACGGGTGGAGGTGACTGCCCTAGGAATCTGGCGGGTGAGCGATGGCAAGATCGCCGAAGCGTGGTTGATCTACGACGTCTTGGGCATGATGCAACAGTTGGGGGTCGCTTCCTCGGCGTAACCTAGAGCTAGACAAGAAGCCTGGTGTAGTAGGCCGGGGTGTTAGTGAACTAGTGTAGAAACCCCCTAGAAGGGCGAACAAGATAGAGCGAGGCTCGCCGTAAGCACAGTGGTACTCGGCATCCTGGTAGTTTCTCTGGCCGTACTGGTCGCGGTCGCAGGACTGCTGCTAGTACGGCGTCTAAGCACCTTACACCTTCGTGAAGAGCACAACGATGTTGCCGGCTTCATCTACGCCGCGCTTGCCGTTGCGTATGCCGTAGTTCTCGGGTTCGTGCTTATTACTGTGTGGGAGCGACACGAGGCGGCCAGGGTGACAGCAGACCGGGAAGCAAGCGAGCTGGCTGCTGTTTACTGGCTCGCCAACCAGTTACCCGACTCCGATCGACGCCAGGTCCAGGAACGCGCTAGATCGTATGCCCAGGTTGTTATAGATGACGAATGGTCCATGTTGCAAAATGGCCAGCCCAGTCCTCGCGCCTGGCCACTCATGGACCAGCTCCGTCAAAGCCTCCAGGATTTTGAACCGAGCACGGCGGCCGAAGAGGAAGTTTATGCGCATGGGCTCTCGCAAGTAGACGAGCTAGCGGATGCGAGGAGGCTTCGCCTGCTCGATGCCAACAATCATGTGCCTACGATCCTATGGGTTGTCCTGCTGGCCGGAGGGGTGATTACGGTAAGTTTCACTTACCTCTTCGGACTAAAGAACACCTGGGTGCACACGGTGATGGTCGTGGCCCTTACCGTACTCCTCACGTCAATCCTCTTTACTATCTACACTCTTGACAATCCTTTCGCTGGAGACTCACGGGTGAGTCCAGACGCCTTCGAGTTAGATTTGCAGCGGTTCGAAGGGAGCGTCGGAAACTACTCCAATGCTCCTTAGAGGCGGCAACCCGCCCCGTAGCCAGAAGCAGCAGGCATTTCTCCTGGCCCTGATTCAGCGAGCTGCCGAGAAGAACTCTTCTCGGAAACTGGGCTTCCGCTAAATGATGTTCTCGGAAACTCCAAGAATAAAACCGCTCAGGGTATTGACAGCTTTATTACTTGCTGTCATGGTCAAAGTAAGGGAGAGGCGGAGAGTAGTAATGATGGGAGTGGGAAGTGCAAACTTGTTGGGTTAGGAGCAACACAATATGACAAATTTGTGATTTGGGGGCATTAATTAATCACGGGTTGTATCTGGGGTTGCCAGGCCAAACAAAAGGGGACGCGGAACATGTCCAATGGTGCGAACGGCATATTTATCAGTTACCGGCGTGAGGAAGCTGCTGCTTACGCAGGATGGCTAGCAGACGCGCTCAACGAACACTTCGGTGAGCAAAGAGTCTTCCGAGACATAGACTCAATCGAGCCAGGTTTAGATTTTGTGGAGGCTGTCGACCGTGCGATTGGCTCCTCTGAAGTGCTGCTCGTTGTAGTGGATAAACAATGGCTAACTGCGACCGATGAAAGTGGCCGACCGCGGTTGCATAATCCACATGACTATGTGCGGCTGGAGGTGGCTGCCGCACTCCAGCGCAATATTCGAGTGGTGCCGCTGCTTGTACAAGGAGCGTCTATGCCCCAACCAGAAGAGTTGCCAGAAGATTTAGCCCCCCTAACCCGCCGCAACGCTTTTCAGCTGTATGATAGCCGTTGGCGGGAGGACGCTCGGCGTCTCATTACCAATCTAGATAGAGTAGTAGAGTCCAGAAAGCGGCAGCAAGACAGGAGAGTCGCATTGTCGTTTTTTGGCGCAGTGATAGGCGCGTCGGTTGCAATTGCATTCATAATAGCATTAAGTCTTTTAGGTTTTGCCTGGCGACCCTGGATTCCTCTGGCATTTATTTTGGGGGTATTAGGTTTTGTTGTGGCTAGAATGTATGCTCAAGAAATCCATGCCCGGTCTCCTGAATGGTTCCGGAAGATTTACCCGTAATTTACGAAGGGCTGCCAATGGAGGTTTGCGCCCTTCGGGCGCAAAGGTTCACTAATCGATGCCACGAATCTCAAACTGCAACAGCTCTGGGGGTGGATTGTGGTTGCAATTGTTGTACTCGTTTTTTGAGTAGAGTCCTGTAGAGATCACGTCCGAGGAAATTTCTCTTTGCAGCCGTGCAACTTGATTACTCGGGCTAGAGAGGTTGACCAGAGGCAGGTTCTTGTTGTCGACCTCTAACCTTGTTCTGACTGCTCTCGCTGTTTAGTTTCGCTCACCCACTGCGCGTGTTCGGTCGAGACCTGCTCCTCGACTCGCTCCGCAAGACGCTTCAAAGCGTCGTCAGTCTTGAGGTTTCTGTATGGACCACTAGAGGCTAGGAATAGGTACTTCTCATGCTTTAAGGATTCTGCTGTAGAGCGATAGGAAGCCCACAGGTTATTGTGCTGCCCTAACTGTTCAAAGCCCTCCAAGACCGCCACACAAGCACCTAGCGCAGCCATAGCGAACTTAATCCAAGCGTAGTCTAAAAAGGAGATGACAGGGATAGAAGATGCAAAAATTAGTTGGGCCCTCTTAATAATTTTGTACCAAAACTGGTTGTGCCTACTCTTATCGTCGTACCATTCCAGTTGGTCGTTTAGGCGGCGCCAAGCAGGGTGAACTTCGACTTGTTCCGGGAGGGTGGGAAGGTCCGGGTAGTTCGGCATTTTCGCTGTCTGACTACTTTCACGCACCATAGAACCTCCTTTGCTGACTGCTTCTGTTGTGGGACCGAGGATAACAAGCTTAGCTGAAAAGCTTGCGGTATAAGGGAAAGTTCTCAAGCCCATCTCGACATGAAGCGTTTTGAGCCGTTTTGAGATGTTCCTTCTAGACAACCGATCACCTATTCACCTATTCACCGAATTGCCGAGAGGGCTAATTCTCGGAAACCCACGGTAGCAAGCCCCTCCACCAACCTACCGTTTTATAGCGCTCAGAGCAGCCTCCCCCCGTGATTCTGCTGCCTTCTGCCGGGACATAGCCACACCTGCTGCGAGGATTTGTTACGAGATGCTACAGGTTGTTGCAGCTGAGTTGCCGGAGAATTAGTCCTGTGTAGTGCTTTGCGTTCTGCGCGGCCGATATACTACACAGGACTTTCGTCACAGGGGGGCAGGTTACCCTTTCTGACCATTCTCGGAAACCCGGTTTCCGTCCTCGTAAAGAGGCCGGTCTCGCTCCGGTCCGCTCTGTAGAATATCCCCCACGTCCGCCCCGTCCATAGTTTCGAAGTCGGGCCTCTCTACCTCGCCCCGCCTGAAGTCAAGCACTCCGTAATGGCCCGGGTAGAGGAGCGCATAGCCTTCCGACTTGTACGCCCCGCTTTTCATGTAGGCGGCACGCTCCTTGTCCAGTGGCTTACCCGCTGCATCTATCCGAACGCCGAAAATAAGCGCCAGGTGCTCTCTGCCAACCTCCTTCTGCTCCTCGCCGCGCATAAGATCATCCATGCGGTGCAAGTCGTCCACCGCTAGGGCAAAGGCTGCTAGGGACATGTCCTTCGTATCAAAGCGCCACACTTGCCCGTCGGGCATAAGATAGCGTTCGACGGCGCCCTCTTGTTCCCGGAGCAGCTTTCGGAGTCGCCTGCCTAAGCTCCCCACGGTTTCACCGGGTCCTCTTGTTGCTCTCGACGGAAGAGGTCCTCAAGTTCTGATATCTGCGCCTCTAACTCCTCGGTCTCCTTGGCCTTTATGCTGGCACGGTAGGCGCCCGCTGCATTGTTCAAGATGTTCGAGATAGTCTGAGCGTTCGCCCTCGAGATCCTACCTTCGCGCACGAGCCGGGCTAGGTCTTTGTGCCACTCGGCCAGGGCGTGCAGCTCCTCGTAGACGGTCCTGTTCTTGGCGTGCTTGGCCTTACCGCCTGTAGCTGCTACCCGTTTCCTATCCGCTACCTTGTTCGGATCGTGGCTGAAACAGTACTGCTGCTGTGGTCCTACTATGCGCTCACAACGGGTGCCATCGGCCTTTATCGCGGTACACCGTGACATACCCCCACCCCCCTCGTCTGCTATGCTCATCTATCCTCATCCTCCCTTATCTCGCGGCGCTGGGCGCGATTCTTGCGGCGTTGGTACTTTTTGGCCTCGACGTCCAGGGCCTGGTTGAGTTGCTCCTCTGCGCGAACGAGCTCTTGAAACTGCTCCTCAGTGCTACTCAACGCTACCACCGCGCTCTAGGAGGTAGCTGAGGTGGCGTTGGAGCCGGCGCCGTTCAGAGACCAGGCCCTCTAATAGCTGCCGATCCGCGCGCATACGCGAGGCGAGCTCGCGGACCGTACGGTTGATCTCTTCAATCTCCGCCTGGATCTCTTCCCTAGTGATGATGTTGACGTCGCTCATGACCTGAAGCCCCGCAGTTCAAACGCGATCTGGCGCGCAATGTGCTCTCCAGAGCTCTTAGGAAGCCCACAGAGCACCATATGTCGATCCCCGTAGATAATCGAGGTGTTCTCGCCCGCGCACGCGTAAGAGCGCTGTATGCCTTCGAGAGTTTCCACGACGGCCTTGGGCAAGTCCCGACGGACAGGCCGGCTATCAACGGTAAGGTGCGCATGCCGGCCACCTACGTCTAACCGAATAAACGGGCGAGACTCTTGCACGCACAGAGTCCAATACTCAAGGGACAGAGCTCCGTCCCCACGAGAGTACCGATCGATTACGAAACCTTCGAAGCGAGCTTCCTCGAGGCGCTCCGACTCTTGCGCCGACAGGAATCGTGCCGGCGCGTTCTGGATCAACGACATGTTCAATCTCCTTGTTCTAGTCCTAGTTTTTCGACGGCGTCGGCCACCGGCTCTTCCCACGGTCGATAGTTGCCTTCGTGGCCGGCTTCCTTAGCAACGCACGCAACGACCCGCGACCAACGAGTCGACCTCTCCTTGAGAGACGCCCCGCGCCACTGCTCTAAGAGCGTCGTGGGATCGGGCAGCTCTAGCAGCTCCAATGCCGCCTCGACCGTTGGGTCGACTTTCGGCTTCTTGCTTCCGTTTGTAACGTGACCCCCTTCAAACGGAAGGGTGTCCTCGGCGGAGGCATGATTCCCTTGAGCCTCTTGGTCCCCTTCAACTTTGTTCTTTGTGTTCCCAGCCGTATTCCCCTTATTTAGGGGAAGGGTCTCAAGGGGACCAAGGGTCTCATTGATGTCCTTATGATCCTCTTCAAGATCCCCTTCAACTTGAGCATGATCCCCTTCAACGTCGGGTAGCGACCACTGCCAGCCTTCAACGCCGATTTTGTCCGAGCGCACCTTGAGCAGCGCTTTGGCGCGTTTCAGGGTCGTCTTGGCTATTCCGGCGTCGTCGGCGTCCTTAAAGACCGTCTTTGCCCACATCGGGCCGGCTGAGAGCTCATCGCGCAAGAACCTCTTGGCGTCCTCGAGCTCGCTCCTCTCATGCGGGGTGTTCCCGTCGGCAGCCAGACCATTGGCATCGTATTCCGAGACGCCCATCCATTCGATACGGGCAACGCCTTTTATCGCCTTACCCTCGTGGATCACTTCGGCACTGGTGATGCGGTAGAGGCGACTTGGCGCCTTCTCCGCGAGGTTCGACTTGTGCGGCGCCATGATGCGGCGAGCATCATCCTCGGGATCAGTCGCAAAGAACGCCCCGGCCCGGGCCACGCCGATCAGGCCCATGTTTCCGCCACCGCGCTGTATCGCTTTCAAGCCGACGCTCTTGTTAAGGTGCCTCACCGCAATCACGGCGCATCCGGTCCGCTCCGCCATGTCTCGCAAGGGCGTAAGGGCCTTCCTCGCGTCCTGGTCCTTGTTGGCGTCACCGCCGAGCATGGTCAGGACCGGGTCGACGATGAGCAGCTTTATGTTCCTGCTCTCGACGAGACGCTCCAGGATAGGAACGTCGCCCGGGATGTCGAGAATACGCGTGTTACCGTCGCTGTCCGGTATGCCGTTGATGATCTGTATACGCTCGAGGTCGGCGCCGTGCGCCATGAGCCGCGGGACGATGGTATCGGCTACCCCGTCCTCAACGTTGGCGATCGCGACGTTTCCGGCGTCGCACGTTGCGCCATCAGGGAAGCCTCGCCCCCGCGAGACGCGAGCGGCAATATCCATCGTAACGACCGATTTACCCTGATCGGGGTCGCCATCGAATATGGTCAGCTTCCCGTACGGGATCCTCTTATCCCAGAGCCACTCAACCTCCTCGGGCTTTACCGAGGACGCGGAGATTGTCTCTATCCCCGGCCGACCGGGGGTGTCGGGTCCGGCGTCTCCCGGCTCCCACAACGGGGCGGACGCGAGCTCCTCGTGGAGGTCCGCGAGGTTGGGATGATCGGCAGCATCACCTTTGGGCGGTGCAGCTCCCCACTCGTACCACCGGATCTCACGGGCGAGGCCATGCAGCCGCTCCGCCACACCCTGCATGTGACGACAACCCTCGTCGTCATTGTCGGGCCAGAGGCAAACTTCGCGGCCCGCGAGGACGGCGAACACCTCCGGCTCGGGGACGACGCTCGCGCCGGTCGTCGTGGCCACGGCGTGGATCCCGGCCTCCTTTAGGGCGTCTTTCGCCTTCTCGCCCTCGACGAGCAGCACAAGGTCCTCGTCGGGCCAGTCGGCGACGCGCTCCGAGCCATAGAGTGGCATCCTCTTTACGGGGGTGCCGTTTAGACCCTTGGTCTTACCGTCGGGCTGATACCAAGGAGTAGTCTTCTCGCCGTTCTCGTAGTCGTAACGGCGCTTGAACGCTCGGAGCACGCCGCCGCGATCGCGGATTTCGTACGTAGCGGTGTGCTGTCCGGCGCCGCGTACGCCCTCGGGGAATCCGTCCCGCTTGGTGAGCCCGATGGCTCGCATTATGTCCTCGTACTCGCACCCAGTAAAGCACTTTACGAGGGCGCGGCCGTCGGCGCCGGTGCCGAGGGAAAGACTCGGCTTGCGGTCGTCATGTGCAGGGCACAGAGCGATGTGTGACTTCTTAGGGTCTTTGCTGTTCGTCTCCCGGACCCCTCCCAGGCGGGAGAGGATCTTTTCGAGCGGGGTCTCCTCGGAACCCGCGTTCTTGTGGTACATTACTTTCATCAGAAAGGAGGCCTCCTACAGGGCTTCTAGTGTGCCCGGACCTCTCGCCGAAAAGAGTCCGGGCAACTTTTTTACAATTACTTGGCAACGATGGTGTTGCTCTTCTTCTGTCTGGACGACCGCCGAGGTGGCTCCCTCTCTTCAATCTCGTCGCCCATCAGACAGCGACCAAAATCACGTAGGATGCGCTCGTCGGCGGTTACCGCTAAGAGCTCGGCAGACGATACCGTCTTGCCGTCGTACAGTGCTAAAAATCTCATGACTCCTCCTCTGTGTGTATATCTCTCCACTAATTAAATGCAGCTGGGCAGCCTTCTTGTCCGCTTTTTCACAAGGAATTTTTCACTTTTCACCTTCCGGGGCCCGCAGAAGATGATTCCGAGCGTATTCCAGGTAGCCGAGCTCCTCGGCGAGGCCCGCATCCTGCACCCGCTGTCGAGCCCGCATGAGCAAGGCTGCTACGGTGCTCTTGCTCTTACCCAAGGTTGCGGCCACATCGCGGATGGTCCTCTCGGTGCGACCGGGTTTATAGGTGCCGTACAATCGCACTGCTTCGTACTGAGGCGGGGACAGCACCTTACGTGCACGAGCGAGAGCGTCCTTAGCATCCTCCGTAGGAAGGCGGCTCGACCAATAAAGGTCGAAGTCGTCGGGGTCAACGATTCCGGGCCGAGGCACCCGCTGGGGTGTCTTCTCCTCCTTCGCCCCCTTAGGCTTGCGCATGCGGACCATCCCCGTGGCGACGTCTACACCGGCGCTCACGTAACCTCCCCAGTCTCTCTCATAGTCACTCTCGGTGCGGCTGATCCTGCTACCACGAGAGCCGCGGTCTGGTAGACGAGCATCACTGTAGAATGCTGGGCTCTTGGCCTTCGGTATACGTTTCTTTCCCATACCTTGGTAAGCTGCTGTCGGTAGTGGCCTGAACTTTCTCGTTCTGTACTCTTGCCGTACATACCGGAAAGCCTCGTCTCGTATCACCTTGCGCAAGAAAGCTTTTGTCTCCCCGTTGTAGAGAAACCAGTTCGAGGACACGCCAGGCACCGTTTCTGCGGTCGGCTTAAACTTGTGTGTCATCTTGTTGCCCATGATGTGCAGGAACGCGATATAGAGATAACCAGCAATATCTATACGCGCATACTTGTTCCAATTGCCCCGACCCATGATTTTCTGCATCTTGTACTTGCGCTCTAACTCTAAGCGCTTAAAAAGTACATGCTCGACCTTCTTACGCGCATCCGGCTCGTAATCCCGCGTAGCTTCCCAGGCGCCTATAGCTTCATCCCACAACCAGAACCCGCCGCCCCTCGGTTGGGTGTGTACAAGCAGCCATAACATCGCTAGCTTACGTTCAGGAAGAGACGAAGCACAGTCGGTGCATATGACTTTCTCTGTTCTCCAGTGGGGCCGGAGGAGGCCTGAGACCGGGTCGCACCTCACGACCCGGCCACAACCCACACAAACGAGCGTGACCGTGGAGGCCTCGCTCACTTGACAACCCGCCATATAATCAGCTCACGGTTTCTAACTAGAAGCTGCTTATTCTCTATTGCCCAAGCACGCATTGGCGGTGTGAATTGTTCAGCAGAGAGTGGGCATGAGAAACGTCGTTTGTACTGGACCTTCTTGTTGTCTACCCTCATTATGAGGTCAATAATGTGGTCAACGACCTCTCGGTTTGGTGCCTTCCACTGAGTCGGCTGAATTATTAGCGCTATGGTGCTTCCGCCTGGCATCTTGCTAGCACATCCCCTAATGAAGGTGACCAGGGTAGTGTAGAAGTCCTCCAACGACATGTTGGCGAGGTCTTCGGGGTCTGTGGAGTACCTCCCTTCCGCTTGCTTCCAGTACGGCGGATCCAGGTACACAAGAGAAACCTCTGACCAACGCCGGTTAAGGGGTGGAGGGCCGTCGGCTATATCGTGCTGGCGGATGTCGCCTCTCTCGATTACTGGCAGCCGATCTGAAACCCAGTACCGCCGGCTACGGTTCTTGCACACATCGATGGTTGTGCCCCCTCCGACGCAAGGGTCTACCACTATGTCGAACGGCTCGGTGTACAGATAGAGTAGGTTATCGAGGATGCGCCCGTCGGTGTTGCCAAAGTGTGTTGTGGTGTTGGAGTTGGATGTAAACGACCATATATCGCTAAACGGTGGCTTCCAATCATCCTCTTCATGCAAAGCGCGGACTTTCAGGCGTTTTTCCAGATTCGGAAAATTGCCTAATTCTTGGATTTTTCGACCTATGCTTCGCTGGTCCAATTCTACCGCTTCGGCTATCTCCTCCTGCGTGTAGCAGGCAAGCCACATATCGCGGATGCGCTGGTCGCGTCTTTCACGCTCGGCGCGGTCTGTGTCCTGCAGCCATTCAGCTAAAGCACTCTTGCCGATGCCGAGCATGTTTTGTAGACGCTTCTTGTCTTTAACCTGGCCAGTGCTATACAACTTAACCGCCAGGTTCCTTTTCTCTTCGCGCTTTAGCTGCAAGCCGTGCTTAGCGTTGGACTCTATAGCAAGCTCTAGAAGGTGCGCGTCACTCTTGGTCTCGGTCACGGTGACCGGGACCTCAGCTACTCCGACTTTCTTATGTGCCGTCCACCGGTGGTAGCCGTCGATTAGCTCGCCTCGCTGGTTGACGGTTATCGGTGGCAGCTGCTCAAGGCTCTCGGCATAGCGCAGGATAGTTTCTGCATCGGAGTTAAATCGTGGATAAAGATCCTCCCGCCAAATAACCTTTCCCACAGCAAGTGTCTTGTGTCCGTTGCTACTTCCCACTACTTCTCACCCCGGGTCAAGCGCCTCACCGAAACGTCAAGTGCCGCCGCGATAGCTCGGATTGAGCGGGGGCGCGGAGTAGTCTCTCCTCTCTCCCACTTCGAGATAGCGCTAATGGCGACGTTCGCCTCGGCGGCTAAATCCTCCTGGGACATCGCCGCCGCGAGACGCTCCTCGCGCTCGTAAAACTCGTCGAACAACTTCTTTGCTTGCTGCTCATTCATGCTGTTTCTCCCTTCACTCGATTAGTAGTTATGCTTATCTCTGCCTCGCCACCACCGCTTCACCCGCAGCGTAAGGTCAACCAGCGTCAACGCGAGCAAGGCGACGTACCAAGTTATAACGGAATGGCTAACACACATACTTTTCAAATGGCAATACTAGCTACATAAGGCTTAACAATAGGTTCATGTAATCCTGACGTCCATATTGCCGATTTCTAAGCGGAATTCTCCTCCAGAACTACGTCCATAAAATTTTTCAAAAAAGGTGCTGGGTGAAGGTCGGTCAGGAGGTTTGTCTACTCCGCGAAGCCGAAGACCGCTACCGGAATGAGCTGATGGACGATGAGTGGCGGATGTTGCTCCTGCACCGGATCAAGCGTCTCCGCAGACAGCTCAAGCTGGTGTAGTCCGGGATCCTTACTAGCCTTACCAACCTTTTGCGTTTTGTTACAATTTGTGGAGAAGTTAGAAGCATATTTAGGAGGGGAGCTTATGAAGCGCCTGATGTACGTAATCCCGCTCTCTGCTATAGCTGTGCTGGCGTTCGCTGCCATAGCGGCGGCTCAGCCAGCGGCGGTGCCTGCCGATAGCACCACACCTGCCGATAGCACCACCCCTGACCCTAACAGCACAACAACGGTGGAGATCCGCGACCACACCTTCAACCCGGCCCAGCTCAACGTAGCTCCGGGTACGACAGTCAGGTTCGTCAATAACGACACTGAGCCGCACACCGCTACTGCAGATAACGGAGCGTTCGACACAGGGGTATTACAGCCGGGATACTCCATGGATGTCTTCTTGGATGGGTCGGGGACGGTGCCGTACCACTGCGAGCTACATCCTGAGATGAAGGGTAGTATCATCGTTGGCGAAGCTAGTGGAGCAGAGGGAACTACCACGGAGAATCCCACTGACCCGGCACCGACGAGCAGCGACGATCCTAGGCAGACAGTTAGTGCAACGCAGAATATGCCAGGTAGCGACTCCACCCAGTCGAGCGAAGAAGCTGCTTAGATAACACTCCCTACCCACCACTCTACCCGGAGCCTCTTCTTCTGTCGGGGGTTCGGTCCTTTTCTATCCCCCTACTGGATCGCTGAGACGCTCGGGGTGGATCCGCAAGAACTGGTGACGCAGAGGAGTAAGTATGCAAAACCTATTCGACAGATTTGCAGAGTTGTCGTTGTCTAATCGACTGGCCGTGTTGGCGTTGATTGTCCTCGTGGCGATGCTGATAAACCCCCTCTCGAAGATCCTCGCTGCTATCGTGTTGGTAGTGGCCATCGGCGCATCGTTTTACCAACTTTTCCGCCAGCGCTCCGCCGCCGCTAAGGACTGGGCGCGGGTTGCGGCCGGCGCTTTCCTGCTCCTTATCCTCCTCAGCTTCTTTCCCTCTTGGCGGCTATAGGCGGTGACGTCAAGGTCGTCAAGGTCTCGGGAACCCCTGGCACGCCGTTTAGCGGCGTCTACGGGACAGCAGCAGGCGGGACGGACGCCGGCCCGTTTGCCGAGGTCGCAGGCCATTGGCTAAACGAGCGCGAGACGTGGCTCAAGAACGAGCTCGAAGAGGAGGAGTAGTACGGGTATTAAGTGAGAGTACGGGCGGGTGTACAGGGTAGGGATCCCCCTATACTACTTCCCATAATACTCCATCTCCCTCAACCCTCTGACACAGGATAGGTTGGAGAAACCAAAAGAGCAGGGCTAGAGATAGGAACACGTTAGCTGGGCGAGTTGCCTCTACTGTGTGGCCAGCATGATCCTTGCAACAGAAGCCCAGGGGAAGAAGGCGAGCTGACCATTCTCTGTGGCGACAGTGGCCCCTAACTCGTTTATGCCTTCTAACCGACCGCTAAACTCGCCCATCGCCTGGTCGTACCCGCGTACGATGCGCCCGTGGGCGTCCTCGAACGGACGTCCTTCAGCTCTCGCCCATATCGCCACGCCCTGCCCGACCCACGATTCTGGTGTTCGCTCCCCCGCCATCGTTAACTCCTCCG
>Ga0126308_10000519_pt1 | contig 13090 bp, 11 predicted proteins | sample Plot55_FD_92533 | JGI IMG/M metagenome (GOLD analysis project Ga0126308, IMG submission 92533) | Serpentine soil microbial communities from UC McLaughlin Reserve, CA, USA - Plot55 | ecosystem: Environmental > Terrestrial > Soil > Grasslands | place: USA: UC McLaughlin Reserve, Lake County... | reverse complement strand
TGTATGGTTATATTCTGCGAGGGGCCAGGTGTACCAATGTATACCGCCGCCGTGGAAAGCGTAGGGAAGTCGGATAGCAGCAGCTCACCCACCGGCCACTCGCCTTCACGCTTCCGGCTTACGCGATGCGTGAGCCGCACCCCACCAACTGTAGCCCAAGGAAGTAGCGCCGCCCGGTAGGCCCGCGACCTCCAGCGATAACTAGGATACAGTGTGAGGGACTTGCGGAGTGTCTTGATGTTGCCTATTGGAAAGAACCAGCGAGGTACACCGTGTGCGCTAACCTCAAGTATGTCTTGGTCAACAGGACACAACGCTCTAGCTACTGCTACTACGTTCGCTCTTCTCACCTGTGCCCTATGTGCGACATTTCATCTGCCACTTGGTCTTTAATACCTTCGATGTCGAGTGTCAAGGTTCAGTTTAATCGATGTCGACTACCCTTCAACTCATTTTGAGCTCCCCGAAGCAGCGAGCGCCACGACCTCACGCAAGAAGCTCCTGCATACCGTAAACAGACAAACCAGTATCGCCGCACCCACGGCGGCAGCTGACACGGCAAGTTCCAGACCATCCGGCAAGGACTGCAAGCCTAGCACTCTGAGGGAGAGGATCGCGCCGGCTGCGCTCGCCGCCAACGCCGCTCCCGGCACGAGTGCCCCAGCCATCTCTCGAAGCCTGACTCCGGACATGTAGCAGGAGATCGCCACAGTCGTCCATGAGGACAGGCTCAGGATGGCCGCTACCGACAGGGCCACAGCATCGATTCCTCGTGAAGCAACCAACAGGAGCGTCACCGAAATCACGAGGGCTTCGGCCATGCTCACCCTGAATGGCAGCTTCGCAAACCCGAAGGCTCGCAGAAAATCCGCGCTGGGGAAGGAGAGGGTCCGAGAAATCCCTGCTACCACCATAATCTGCAAGGGGAAGAGCGCTGGCTGCCACTTCTCTCCCAAGAGTCCCACGACTAGTGGAGTCGCCAGTAGGGCCAGCGTCACGAGAGTCGGAACAACCACCGCGCTCATGAGCCTGATCACCCTCAGGTAGATGCGCTTAGCATAGATTGGATTCCCTTGCAGCGTCGCGAAGGTAGGGAAGACTATGCGCGTGAGTACCTGAGCGAAATTTGTTACAGGGTAGTTAGCTAGGTTGAAGGCCAGAGTGTAGAAACCCAGAGGTCCCGCCCCCAGTACGCGACCGACGATGAAATAATCCATGTTGGAGGAGACATTCTTGGTCAGGTTCGTACCCAGAATGTACTTGCCATACGAGGTTATCTCTCTCAAACAGGACCAAGAAATTCCAAGCTTCGGACGCCAGCTCACCTGTCTGAAGGTCAAGATGCACCGAGTCGCGCTCTGCGTCACGAAGCCCAGGGCATAACTCAGGACGCCACCTCCTAATAGTAGCAAGGTGATGGTGGTTACCACGGCTACCAGGCTGCCGGCAATCTCCGGCAACGCCCGACTCTTGAATTTTAGTTCCTTACGCAACAAGCCGTCTGGCACGTAAAAGATTGAATCTAGCACGAAAGCCGCCCCCATAACCCTCAGCATATTGGTCATTTCCGGCTGCCTGTAGAAATCCCCGATCCAGGGAGCAGCCACAAAGAGAGCGCCGGTTATCAAGAACCCGCCGAGGATGTTCGCGGTGAACGCCGTGTTGATAAAGTGTTCGTCGGGCTCACTGCGGTGGACGACTGCCTGCCAGATCCCGAACTCGCTGACAATCTGTGCGGCAGCGGCGATGACGGTGCAAAGACCAATGATGCCGTACTCCCGCGGGGAAAGTAGAGCTGCAACGACCAGCATCATCGCCATACGTCCAGCTCTGCTCAGTGCGTAAGAGGAAAAAAGCCATGCTGATCCCCTGACGACTCTCTTGGAGAGCGGCTCGTTTGGGTTATGGTGCGTAGACGATCTCATCACCTATGGGTAGTTTACCCCGTGCGCATCCTGATGCTTTAGTCAACCCACGCTAGAAATCTGCTCCTGGTCGAGATACAGCCGCGCAGCATCGCCCGCAGTACGTTCGTCCTTCGGCGAGCGAGTACGGCTTGTTGGTGTTTGCCTCCCGCTCGCGCTGGTAGAAGGCCCGCTTCAAGGCTTTATTGGCCTGGCTCGTCACGGTAGGCAATGGCGCCAGACAGTCAGAGAGCACTGGAGCAAAGCCGGCAGCGGCGCGGAGTGTGTCGGCGGATCCGAGGCGACCGAGATCCCACTGTATTCCTCTATAGTATAGAATCATGGTGTGATAGTGGGGAGTGATTTCGAAAGAGTTTTGAACCTCTGCTTACTCAAGGTCTCATTTCAACCGGACGCTCGCCATGCGGCGCAGAGCCAGATCCAATGACGACTTACTCCACTTCGAAGCACACGATCAGCATCGTCGAAGACGCTCGAGCCTTTGCAACCCTGGAGCAAGAGTGGAATGACCTTTACCATGATTCGCTGCTGGTCACCCCATTCCAGTCGTGGGCGTGGTTGTACTCCTGGTGGGAGGCTTACGGGAAGCGTTACGAGTTGCAGCTAATTACAGTGCGCAACGGCGAAGGCCACTTGATAGGAATCCTTCCACTAATGCTGGGGCGTGGGAGAGGCTTTCGGAGGTTGCTCTTCGTTGGCACCGGGGCAAGCGACTATCTCGACGTGCTCGCCAGGAAGGGCTGGGAGGCTGAAGTGGCTGAAGCAGGGGCACGAGCTATGGGACAGATAGGCGCCTGGCAGGTGGTAGACCTACATCAGCTACGGCCAGCATCTGCGGCCTGGGACATCTTTGAGCGGTGGACTGGACCTAAGATTCGAGTCTACCAGGATAGCTGCCCGATGATAGACGCCAGGCCTTGGGATGAGCTTCTCATGTCTTTCAAGAGGAAGATGCGTTACGACGTTCGACGCGCCCTCAGGCGCGCCCAAAAGGACGGAGTCCATTGCGAGCAGGCTACGCCAGAGAACGCAGAGCAAGCAGTTCTACGCTGGATAGCTTTGCACCAAGAAGGGTGGCGAGGGCGCACCATCGATCCGACGCACCTGACCCGAGAGTTCGAGTTCCATCTCGAAGCTGCGGCCCGCCGGATGATTGCTTCTGGACTCGGAGGGGTATACGAGTTCCGGCGAGACGGAGAGGTGATAGCCTCACATCTACTGATCTTTGGTTCCGACTTCATTGGAGAGTATTTGTGGGGCGCCACTCAGGAAGCGCTTGAACGATATCAGGTGAGTTCTCTCACCATCCACAATGGAATAAACGTCGCCCTCAAGCGAAACTGCTCTTGCTTGGATCTCCTGCGGGGAGAGGAACCGTACAAGCTGCGGTGGGCTTCTAAGGTAGTTGCCAGCCATCGAGCTATCTTGGGTAGGAGCAGGGTCCCCTGGACACCTTATGCAGCATACTATGTTTTGCGCTCTAGAGCCAAGCAGTACGTGAACTCAGACGAAGCCCCTTCCTGGATCAATGATGCCGTAGATCGATCTCGCGTTGTGCGCCGCAAGGTAAAGCGTTATGCAAACGAAGAGCATCGTCCTCGCTGGGTCGACGCCGCCATAAACCGTCTAAAGGAACGCTAGCTGCAATGACCTTCCTGTAATGCTGGGGCACCTTGTAATAAGCGCCGACAGTACACATCCTGCCGGCATGAGGGCTCACTCGGTGAACTGGAAGCGGAAGGCGGTCGATGCCACTCTGCGGGGGATGATCAAAGCGGATGCCGCTCGCGCCTTTAGGATCGGGGCAGCACCCCAGCCGACCATGATCGAGTCACGGAGTTGAAGAGCAAGCGGGCCCCGGGACACTCCTGTTGGGGCCCAACGTCAACAGGAGGGTGCGCGCATCCTCCCTGCAGGGAAGATGTTTGCCGCGACCAAATAAAGTGGTATCGATGGTGCTTGAGTCAAGACGGCTTCTAAAGCAGGATATGTCTCGATGAAGGTACTGTTCGCTACACCCGTCCCGCCCCTTCTGACCAAACCCCGTCCCTACCATTTCATACGAGGTCTTGCGCAGCGGGGCCACACTGTGCACCTGTTAACCCAACTTCCGTCTGAGCGCGCCGTTGGCGAACTCTCCGAGGCCCCTGGCTGGGCAGAGATAGTGGAGTCTTGTGCTAGCGTAAGCTGGGTTGTGGTGCCCAGACTTCGCTCCTATGCCCAGTGCGCCGTCAGCCTACCCACAAGAACACCACTCCGCGTCGCGTACTGTAGATCTCCGGAGTTCGCGCTGAGGGCTCGACAGTTGGTCCAGCAGCACAACTGCGATGTCCTGCATGTAGACCGGAAGAGGATAGCATCGGCCCTCAGCGGCCTGCCGTTGCCAAAGATCTTGGACGCCACAGACTCCATAACCCTATACATGAAACGTGTGTTGAGATATGGTTCGCTACCCCAACGGCTAATCTCCATCGTTGAGCTGCTCAAGGTTCCTTCTTTCGAAGCTGAAGTGTGCAGGGGTTTTTCGTCATGTCTGGCGACCACCGACGAGGATGCTCAAGCCCTAAGGTCAACCGGGGTCGACACCAGCCTGGAGGTACTGCCCAACGGCGTGGACGAACGATTCTTCAGATGCGCTCGCAATGAGGAAGCCGATACGCTCCTCTTTGTGGGCACCATGTACTATTCCCCAAACGTGGACGCGGCCACGTGGTTCTCCAAGCGTGTTTTCCCCCGTATCAAGGCTGTCAAACCTAGAGCGCGACTCCGCCTGGTGGGTAGTAGGCCAACCAGGGCGGTTCGGCGCTTGGCCCACATCTCGGGTGTCGAAGTGACCGGGGCAGTCCGCGATATAATGCCTTACCTTGAGCGCGCCACGGTGTTCGTTGCTCCCATACGTATAGGAGGAGGATTTCCGAATAAAGTTGCTGAAGCTTTGGCAGCAGGAGTTCCAACGGTCGCTACGCCGGCTGCCCACGCCGGAATACCGGGCCTGGTACCTGGAGCACACCTGGTAGAAGCTACACATCCGGAGGAGTTCGCAAGCAGCACACTCCAGGTCTTGGAAGACGCTAATCTCCGCAAGCGTTTGAGAGCTTCCGAACGAGATTTTATGCGCACCGGTTACGGCTGGGATGAAGTAGTGGAACGCCTAGAGAAAATATACACGTCCAGTAGAGCGTTGTGGTCTGGTAGTAACCCAAAGAATCGTGGTTGAGCGATGGAGTTCAAGAGCAAGCAGCGCCATTATCGATACAAACGGTGTGGCTCGAGCCCAGCTCTGATAGGCTAGATACCAGCGAATCCACTAGTAGGATGTAAGACTGTTTCCAGAGATTTTCACCCGTGTAACACACTCCGTCGAACCACCGGTAAGACGTGTCGCTAGACTGCCTAAGTTGGTTACGCTCGCACGCGCGGTCCAGCTCGGTTCTCAGCTGTTGGCAGGCATCGGGGGAGCCTATTTCTCACTGTTGGCCGCAGCCACCTTCCTCAAGGGCCATAGCGCTGTCAGATCCACGACCCCAATGCCACGGTTTGCCGTAATCGTACCGGCGCATAACGAAGAACACACATTACCGGACACGCTGACGAGCCTGGGGCAGCTGGCTTATCCTGCAGATTGGTTTGAGGTGTTCGTAGTGGCCGATAATTGTCAGGATTCCACGGCGGAAGTCGCTCGAAGACACCGCTGCACCGTGTGGGAACGTGTAGAACCCGAGCGCCGGGCTAAAGGGTACGCACTAGATTGGGCCTTTGAGCAGATTCCCAAGCAGTATGATGCGGTCGTGATCATAGACGCTGACACGAAAGTGGCCCCTACGCTACTGATCAACTTTGCCCGGGCATACGATCCCTTTACGGCCTTACAAGCCTCGCTCCTTCAGGCTGCCAGCTCCAATGTAAGCTCGGTAGCCAGCTACGTGGCTTCGGCGGTGCAAAACTGCCTCAAACCTTTGGGTCGACAGAATCTCGGATTCTCTGCCGGTCTTGGCGGGACCGGTATATGTATACCGCGAGGCCTCCTCGAGGAGGTGCCTTGGCGGAGATTCGGTCTGGCGGAGGATGTCGAGTACCATGCAGATCTCGTGCTGGCCGGTAGAAGAGTTCGTTTCGTACCCGAGGCTCGGGTTCAGGCAACCGCACCCCATACCTTCGGAGGCTTGCGGTCTCAGCGGTTGCGCTGGGAGCGGGGTAGGATAGATGCTATCAGGCGCTTCGCCGGTCCTTTGCTAGCTCGATCTCTATCCGAGCGAGAGGCCGCGGCCTTGGAGGTCTTCGTGTCCATGGTAGCCCCTCCGCTCAGCCTAACAGCGTCAAGTAGCGTAGGATGTCTAACGCTGGGCATAATGCGGCGATCCGCAACGGGTCTGATCGTCGGTACTCTTGGGCTCACAGCACTAGCTTTTGCAGCTTTTCGAGCTCTTTGGATTGTGCGAGCGCCAGCCAAGGTCTACGCGTACTCGCTCTTTTTCCCGATGTTTGTTACCTGGAGAACCTACTTGTCAGTGAAGAGTCTCCTGCAGGGCGTGAGCAAGGGGTGGGTGCGGACCGAGCGCTCCGGAGGCGAGCGTGACTAGCCGGAGGGGTCTCGAACGGGCAAGCACTGGCCGTAAGGGACGCCCACCGAAAGGTCCATTTTTGCTAATGTCCGGCGAGGAAGAGACAGACGCTGTTATGCGTAAACGACTTCATCGCGAGGCTCTTCGAGCCTGCGAGGATCTGCTCATTTGGTGTCCTCGTACCGTCGCTGCTACCGAGCAAACGGCGAACTTGGTGCTCGGAGCCGTGTCAATTAGGAGGATATAAACGGTGGGTGCGGCTAGGTAGGGGTGGCGTAGAGGCAGTATGCTAGTTCTTTGCCGGACTTGTTTATAGGCGAAATGTGGAGGCTTCTGAAGCGTGAACAGCAAGGTCAAGGTTCTATATATTGCTGGGGGATGGCGCAGCGGGAGCACACTCCTCAGCCACATTCTGGCACAGGTTGCCGGGGTGTTTTCTGTAGGAGAGCCGATGTTCATGTGGGAGGACAACCTGATCTGGAATCGGCTTTGTGGTTGCATGACGCCGGCCAGGGAGTGTGAAGTCTGGCGCGGAGTTATGAACGAGGCCTACGGGGGCATAGACCTGAGACATGCTGAGGAGATGCGCCGTCTACGCCAGAGTCTCACCCACACGCGCCACCTTTCGTTGCTGTTGATGCCTGGCAGGGAAAGGTTGCTGGGGCCTGGTTATCGAAGGTACCTGGACAACCTGGAGAAGCTATATAAGGCGATGCAATCGACGACTGGGTGCAACGTGATCGTTGATTCCTCCAAATTCCCCGCGTATGGGTATTTACTGAGCATGATACCCACAATAGATCTTTATGTGGTTCATTTGGTACGCGATCCTCGGGCTGTCGCATATTCTTGGCTGAGGAAGAAGTGGAACCCAGACGTAGGAAAGTATCTGGACGTCTACAGCCCTACCCGCAGCGCTTTGGCTTGGGACTACATAAACTTGACAGTAGAGGCGATCTTAGGAGGTCCTCGTGATCGTTCTTTGACGCTTCGCTACGAAGATCTTGTAAAGAGCCCGCGGGAGACCATTGAGCGCATACTCAGGCTGGTAGGGCAAGAAGTGCCTCAGCTTCCCTTCGTGGCGGAGGACAAGGTTGTGCTAGGGCCAAGCCACATGGTGGCCGGGAATCCTGGAGTATACAAAGAAACCGGACCCGTGCAATTGCGCTTAGATGAAGAGTGGAGATCTAGTATGAAGCCCGGGGACAAGAGGCAAGTTACATTGCTGACGTTTCCATTGTTGCTTAGGTACGGTTACCTTAGCAGAATGAGCACCCAATAGGCTTATAGGGCGGGCTTCGCAAGGTAGAGAACGAAGCCCGCCCCGGTCTGGTGCAGCATTCGGATCAGGGAGTCCAGTACACTTCAGAAAGGCTCAAGGAGATGGGCATCATCCCGTCGATGGGAAGGATCGGGACCGCCCTGCATAACGCCATGGCCGAGTCGTTCGTCTCGACACAGAGTTACGGCCCGGGACGCAAAGGGCTTCTTAGAGCACCGCGGCCACTGGCTCATGGCTCAACAACTATGACAACGCTCTAGACAGCTCCTCGGCCGAGCACAACAGTCGTGACCGTGCGAGCCAGGATGATCAAATCAAGCCAGAATGACCAATTCCGCACGTAGTGGGAATCCATCGCCACCCGCTCGGAGTAGCTTATGCCACTTCTCCCGCTGATCTGCCACAAGCCGGACATACCTGGCCTTATGCGCTTGTATAATCCATATACTGTTCCGTACTTTGATACCTCTGTGTCCACAATAGGTCGGGGGCCTGTGAGGCTCATCTCCCCACGTAGCACGTTATACAGCTGCGGCAGCTCATCTAGGCTGGTCTTGCGTAACAGACGCCCAACTCTGGTAACGCGGGGATCGTCGCGCAACTTTTGGTTGGTCTCCCACTCTGCGCGTAGGTGAGGATTTCCTCGGAAGCACTCTTCGAGCAACCGCTCCGCGTCACGGCGCATCGTCCGAAATTTCCAGCAACGAAAGTGCTTACCCCCGACTCCAATACGTTGGTGCCCATAGAAGGCAGGCCCCGGTGAGTCTAGCTTGATCAACAAGATAATGGCGGCGAGTATCGGGCTTATGAGAAACCCACCTATGAGGGCCCCTGAGAGATCCAAGACGCGCTTGAGCCTTCGGGCCCAGGGATCCAAGAGATTGTATTTGATCTCAACCCCAAAGCTTCCTGCGAAGTCCCTGGCTACCACGGCCGAGTTGGTGATGCCACCTAGGTTCGGCATAACGATAACGCGCTGGAAGCTAAGGCTAGCCAGTTCGACGAACTTGGCTAGATGTTCGCGGCGGACGTGGGGCATGGCGAAGACTGCGGTGTGCGCACCATGTTCGCGGGCTAAGTCTACGACAGCAGCCAAAACACTCTGATCGTTCACGCCCTCCATCACCGCTCCCGCTGTGTCCAAGCGGTAATCGAAAACGGCGACGGGATCGTACCCTAACTCCCATTCTTCCCTAAGCAGGCTCACGACATTAGCGCCAGCCCCACTATAGCCCAAGACTATCACCGGCTGACCCCACAGGTTCGTCCTTTTCATCCGCAACTTCACGAGATGCTGCACGAAAGGGCCCAAGACTAACAGGCCCAAGAACACTACAACCAGCAGCAGGCGCGAGAGCGAATCCCCTATCTGAAAACCCAAAGCAAGGACTGCCAGTATAGCCAGTGTAGCGAACGTCGCGTAGGTGTGCCGGCGCAATTGCTCGACCGGGTCCAATCCGTAACCCGGGTACAGCCCGAGCAACGTGCGCAGCCCTATCCACGTGCTTATTACAGCTAACATGGCGACACTGGTCATGTCCGATAACGCAAAGCGGCCCAAGGCACCCTGTACTAGGTAGGACACCTCCCAAACCAAGAGCGAGAGCAAGAAATCCGCGAAAACCAGAACTATTGGAACCATCCGCTGCTTCCAGACCGGTTTCCAGCGCCCTGCACTCGTGACACGCAGCAGCTCGTGCTTGTCAGGAACCAGTGTAAGCGGCAGTGTCGTCAATCTCTGCTCCACGAACCTCCTATCGCTGATAGGTGATACGATTTAGCAACTATCTGCATCAACCACCATCGATGAACCTGTTCATCTACGAATGTGTGGTTTGAAGGTCATCGTTTAACGGCGTTTTAACGAGCTGTCAGCCCTGGCGCAACGGTGCTTGAGGCCTATCGGCCCGAAGTATTCACAGGCAGTCCAACAAGCATCACAAAGTGTGGCTCAGTGTTAGTAACTACGATGCACTTAAGGGTCACAGAGGGTGTGTGTCCTGTCGAGTATGTAAGAGCTTGCCCCAATAGATCATGGCCCGAGTAGAGGCAGGTTCTCCTACCGGTGCGGCTCCACTGTTCTTGGATGGTCCTCCTGACGATGATCATCTCGGAGAAGGTCGCCAGAAATCCTATTGACCTAGCTGGTGCGTTCCACCGCCCGCCGTCAGGTGGCCTTCATGGGAGACGGCCGAGATGACTGGTAGAGGTTACCCCGTCCCTCTTGACTACTCGCATCCACGGCTGAATGTGGTACCACCGGTTCGAAGGTAGCTCCTTTATGCTACCCTCATGCTGGAGCCGCTTAGAGTGCAGGAAAGCCTTGAATAATCGGGTCCAGCGGCTATTTGGCTGTAGCTACTCGGAGAAGAGGACTCCTGACGTGGATTGTGAGCGAGCTAGCTCTCGCTTGAGAAGTATCGTCGGTTACATACTGGTGGCTATTGTGGGGTATCTATATGCCTAGTATCGGTCGTGCTCTGATTCTAGCTTCGTCCGTCTTTGCCGCTGCTCACGCGGCGCCTGCTATTCGCCGCTGGCCGGTGAGCCTTTGGTTTCCGAGGATGACTCGGGTTAGAACGGACGATGCAGTGGCGTTGACTTTTGACGACGGACCGGATCAGGAACTTGGGGCCTTTCTCGAGCTTCTAGGAGAAGCTAAGGCGCGAGCTACGTTCTTTGTCCTTGGCGAACAGGTAGCGCGCGACCCGAACAGGCTGAAGGAAATCATCCACTGTGGGCATGAGATAGGTGTTCACGGCTACCGACACCGCAATCACTTGTTCCGCACCCCCGCCGCGATCCAGGAGGACATGCGCCGAGCCAAGAACGTTATCGAGGAGGCAGCAGAGTGCCGCACTCGGTTCTTTAGACCTCCGTATGGCCGCTTCAGTTTAGCCACTTGGCTGGAGGCCGATCGTCAGGGATGGGAGCGTGTACTCTGGTCGCGTAACAGCCATGATTATGATATACGAGCTACCCCCTCGTCCGTAGTTGCGAATATCGGGTGGCCAGTGGCCGGAGATATACTCTTGCTACACGACTCCGATCGGTATGGAACGCCGGGTTCTTGCCGCGCTACCCTCGAAGCGCTGCCGATCATCTTGGAGAGGCTCGCCACTCTTGAGTTACGAACTTGCTTACTCGACGGCCTGTTGACTAGAGCCCACCTCATGAATGCCTCAGCAGGATGACGATGCACCCCAGAGGCACGAACCGAGAGGTAGTTCTCAGCTCGTAGCGGACCACCAAGCGCCGCAAGTTTGAGAGCCACGCAGACGTAGAGTCGAGTGTGTCTTACCGTCTCTCAAATACTCAGCCTGCGAGCCGTCCTGGCGGCCATGTAGTCGAGAACTATGCCTTCAACCTCCGTTACAACGTGGCTGAGAGGTTTCGAAGCGTCTACCACGTGCCCGTTGGGCATCCTCTCCACCAATTGTAGGTAAGCGTCGCGTTGACGGGCAGTCTCCTCGGGTGAGACTTCCTGCTTACGGGCGTGTATTACCTCCGGTGGAGCATCGAGTAGGATAACCAGATGGGGTCTAGGGATGAACAGCCCCACAAAATAAGCCAGCCAGAGGGGTCCTCCATAACGGTAACGTTTGGGATACACCAGCAGGTCGTAGTAGTAACGGTCGAACAGCACTAGAGTAGAATCGACAAGCCGCGGGAAGATGTCCGCTATATATCCCAAAAACATGTAGTCTGCCCACCAGAATGCGAGTTTAGCCAAGGAAGAAGCCCGATTGCGATACGGCTGAGCATGGGTGTTGACTATATGCTTGCTATCATCTCCGTTGCCCACGTTGTCGCGCTCTCTCCACCTGCGAAGCGAAGCCAGGGGCCGCCGATGATACAGTTTAGTCGCGGGAAAAGCAGGGGACAGATCGCTTGCGATCCGTGCCATCACCGTGCTCTTGCCGGCACCGTCTACGCCAAGAACAGCGATCATAAGCCCTGCAGGTCGTAGGATGCGCTCGAGGCGCCTCCAGGGAGCACCTAGGCGATGTAGCAATAATCTCGACTGTTGCGCCCGCGCCGTCTTGTTCAGCACCTCCCGACGCAGATGCTCGATGCGACTTCGTACAGGTTCCCAGTTACCACTCCTTGCCGAATCCGCGATGAACTCGGTCTCTGCCCGGGGGAAAAATCGTGCCAGCTGTCGTTCACACCCTGTCGGGTCCTCCTCGTAAAGCTCGGTGAGCCGACGGCATTTGGCTTCGTCTAGAGAGCGCTGCGTTATGTGTTTGATCAGGTAAGCACCAAACTCGAGTTCGGCGGAAGGTATACTAAAGAACTTGAACGAGCGGCAGGAACTCAAGAACTCTTCACCACTGTAGTAGATACGTCCGTCGTAACGATAATCAGCGGATACGTCCAGGTCAAGGAAGACGGGTCCATCATCGTGTTGCCTGTAGAGGACAAAGATGTATTTGGTTATGTATCGAAAACACCGAACGACAGTGGCCACCTGATGTTCAGATAAGATGCGAGGAATCTGCGCGGGGTCCTCGGAGATAGCGTCTATGTCCGATCCGATACGTTCTGGGTAGGATTGGTACCCTCGCAACACGCACATCTTATGGCCTGTTTGGTCGAGGGCAGCCACAACATCTCTAAACAACTGTCCCCTGTATTCATCCTTCACATGTCTCCTATCCGCTGCACATCCTTTGTCTTACCGCTCGGCGGCTACGATGGCTCTTGGGCCAGAGCCATGCTTTGTTCCTTCACACTGCCAAGTCGTCGATTCAGAACAGCCAACCCGAAGAGTGGTGCAGATATCGCCGATAGCACTGGGGCAGTATGTGATGCGAAAATGTCGACAAGCCTATTACGCCGATACCTGCCGCTTGACCTGAATCATAGCCGTCCCTCTTACGCGTTGTCACACTTTCATCCGCAAATTCCGCCGGACCTACTCTAACAAATTGCACTTCACTGCCCTTTGGACTGTCACGCTGGCATACTACCTTGCTCAGACTATAGCGTCACCGTTCCTGTGGGACGCTTACGGCGTTTTCGCAGCGGCCGTAGCGTTCCAACAAGCCTCAAGCGACCCCGGAGTCAACCGCCGCGAGCATTTCCGGGTGCCTCGCGAGCCCACACGGGGCTGTTGCACGCATACTACAGGCCAACACCCTGGTTACACAGCAGATCAAGGGCTACCATCGGAGTTTCGGAGAGCTGGCCATCGAACGTTATCCGGAGACAGAGTGTTGACGCAGGTCCCCGGGGTGGGCGCTTGCGGACCTGCCCTTCATCCTGGTAGCCCTGAAATGTCGTTCTGGTTCTGCGAAAAGCCGCGTAGTCTATCGGAC
>Ga0126308_10000518_pt1 | contig 13093 bp, 13 predicted proteins | sample Plot55_FD_92533 | JGI IMG/M metagenome (GOLD analysis project Ga0126308, IMG submission 92533) | Serpentine soil microbial communities from UC McLaughlin Reserve, CA, USA - Plot55 | ecosystem: Environmental > Terrestrial > Soil > Grasslands | place: USA: UC McLaughlin Reserve, Lake County... | reverse complement strand
GCCTGGTGGCCGCCCGTGACGCCGCCGCGGCCGCGCGCGCCGACGACGAGTTCCACCGGAGTCTCACGGAGCACTGCGGCAACTCCCGCCTGCTCGACGTCGTCCGGCCGCTGCGCCAGGCGCTGATGGACTACGAGCGCGTCTACTTCTCCACGCCCGAGCGGCGGGCGCGCTCGGTCGCGCAGCACGCGGCGATCGCCGACGCGCTCGCGGCGGGCGATCAGGGGCGGGCGGCCGCGCTCGTGCGCGACAACTTCACTACGGCGCTACCGGAGCTGACCGCGGAGCTCGACGCGCGCGATCCGCAGTAGCCACCCGCAGCGGTGAGCCCGCCTGGACCGCCGCGAGGACGATCCCGACCCACAACAGCGTCGCGAGGGCGACGTGGACCCAGACCATCTCCGCCGGGACCTCGAGCTGGTACTGGACGAGGCCCAGCACGCCCTGCGCCGCCATCAGCAGGCACACGCGGGCGAGCCGGTGCACCAGGGCCGCGTCGGCGCCGCGACGGCGCGCGACCCACCAGGCCGCGACCGCCAGCACGCCGAGCGCGGCGGCGAGCGCGCCGTGGCGGTCGATCAGCCAGCCGACCGTGTCCGCGCCTTTGAGCCCGAGCCGCTCGACCACGTCGCCCGTGCCCGAGCCGCCCGCGTGCGGGCCCGCCGCCGTCGCGGCCGTGCCCGCGAACAGCGTCACGGCGCCGAGCGCGAACAGGGCCCACGTCCAGCGAGCGACGACCAGGTCGCCCGCGCGCTCGCCGGGCTGCCACGCCGGTCGCGCGCGCCACGCGAGCGCGCCGGCCGCGACGATGATCAGCATGGAGAGCGCGAAGTGCGCCATGACCCAGCCCGGGGCGAGCCCGTAGAGCACCGTGAGCCCACCCATCACGGCCTGCCCGAGCACCCCGATCGGCAGCAGCAGCGCGACCAGCGCGAGATCGCGGCGGAACGGCCGCCGGGCGAACGAGAGCAGGAACGCCGCGATCGCGCTGATGCCCACGACGCTCGTGAGCAGCCGGTTGCCGAACTCGATGTAGGAGTGCGTGCCGAGCTCCGGCGTGAGGCGCCCGTCCTCGTAGCAGTTGGGCCAGTCGGGGCAGCCGAGGCCCGAGCCCGTCACCCGCACGGCCGCGCCCGTGAAGACGATCAGCACGAGCGTGCCCATGGCGACGCTCGCGACGAGGAAGTACTGCTTCGGCGTCAGGACGAGGCGATCGCGCATCAGGACCCGATTCTCCTCGGGATCTCAGGGATGCGGCAGCCGGGCGACGGCGACGATCTGCGTGCCCCACCTCGAGCGGGGCAGGCTCAGCCGGAACAACGGCCGGAACGCGAGCATCGCCGCCCGGGCCGCGGGGTTCGCGCCGCCATCCTCCCGGACGTCCTCGATCAGCCGGGCGCCGCGCGCGATGACCAGCGCGCGGTAGAGGTTGAAGAACGGGAAGCCCGCGCCCGTCGCGAGCAGCACGTCGAAGCCCGCCTCGCGCAGCACGCCGGTGAGCGCCGCGGGTGTGAAGTGCCGGCGGTGCCCGATGTGGCGATCGAAGGCGGACATCGGGCCTCCGGGCACCGTGACGACGAGCCGGCATCCCGGGGCGAGGTAGTCCACCGCGCCGCGCAGCAGCCTCACCGGGTCGTCGACGTGCTCGAGCACCTCCGAGCAGACCGCGTGCGTGGCCCACCCGGCGAGGTCCGGAGGGACGTCGGGGGCCTGCAGGAGATCGCGCTCCAGGAAGCGCGCGCGGGGCACCTTGGCCTCGCTCTCGCGGATCCCGAGCGCGCTGACCTCGAGCCCGAGGAGCGCGGCCTCGGGCCAGCGCGCCGCCGCCTGCACGAGGAGATCCCCCTGGCCGCTGCCGATGTCCACGAGCCGGCCCGGGGCGCCGCGGCGGCCGACGAGGTGCAGCGCGATGCGGTGCCGGTAGCGCTGCGCCGGGTTGTCGGCGGCGGCCCCGCTGTAGTCGTCCCAGTGCCGATCCCAGTCGTCGGCGTCGGGGAGCTCCCGCGGATGTGCCGGCAGCGCCACTAGAGCGCGAGCCCCGCGGACGCGGCGTCGCGGTGGAACATCTGCACGGTCTCGAGCGAGTACGCCTCGAGGTCGCGGCCCAGGAGCGGCAGCTTCTTCAGGACGTCGTGCGTCACGGTGATGATGTGGCACCCGATCCGGTCGGCCTGCACCACGTTGAGCAGCTCCCGCGGACTCGCCCAGATCAGCTCGAGGGCCGGGAACTCAGACATGATCTCGAGCGCCTCGACCATGATCGGGACGGGATCCACGCCCGTGTCGGCGATGCGCCCGGCGAAGACCGAGATGCACGCCGGCGCGTCGCCCCGGACCGCCTCGGTCACCCAGGTCACCTGGTCGAGCGTCATCAGCCCGGTGACGTTCACCTTGATCGCATCCGCCGCGAGCCGGCGCAGCACCGTGTCGGTCCGTCGCCCGGTCGTGTCCGTGACGGGGACCTTCACGTACACGTTCTCGCCCCAGGCCGCGATCGTCCGCGCCTGGCGGACCATCTCCTCGGGTTCGTCGGAGAAGATCTCGAAGGAGATCGGCCGGTCGGGCACAGCGGCCACCAGCTCGCGCGCGAACGCGCCGTAGTCGGTGATGCCGACCTTGTGCATCAGGCTCGGGTTGGTCGTGATCCCCTTGATGAGCGGGTTGTTGCAGAGGTCTTGGATGCTCTGCAGGTCCGCGCCATCGGCGAAGATCTTGATGTCCAGTTCGTCCGCAGTCACGCCGCGCTCGGCGGTCATGGTCTGCGGGCGGTCGTCTCGATGATCCACGGGACGCTCTCCTCGAGTTCGCTGACGGTCAGATCGGGGTCGACGGGGGCGGGCTCGTCGTAGCGGCGGTCGACGAACACGGTACGAGCCCCGGCGGCGCGGCCGGCCTCGATGTCGCGCCAGCGGTCGCCCACCATGACGCTCGCCGCCAGGTCGATGTCCCACGCGCCGGCGGCCTGGAGCAGCATGCCGGGCAGCGGCTTGCGGCAGTTGCAGCCGTCCCCGTCGTCGTGCGGGCACACGAGCACGGCGTCGAGGCCGAGCTCGGCGGCCAGGCGGTCGTTGATCTCGCGCACCGCCTCCAGGCTCTGCGTGCCGCGCGCCACGTCGGGCTGGTTGGTGACCACGATCAGCCGCAGCCCGGCCTCGGCGAGGCGCCGGCAGGACGGCTCCGCCCCGGGCAGCACGTCCAGCTCGGAGACGTCGGCGGGCGGGTACGGCCGGCCGTCGATGACGCGGGCCGCGTTGAGCACGCCGTCGCGGTCGAGGAACACGGCGGGCGCGCTCACGCCGCCGCCTCCGACCGCAGGTCCGCGAGCATCAGCCGCATCGACTCCTCCAGGGCCCCGCGCGAGCCCATGCTCGGCTCCCAGCCCTGGGCGCGGATGCGCTCCGTCGAGATCCGCACGACCGGGACGTCGCCCTTCCAGCCGCGATTGCTCTCCCCGTAGCGCACGGCAGGGGAGGCGCCGACAACGGCGGCCGCCAGCTCGGCGATCTCGCGCACGGTGATGTAGTCGCCCGTCGCGACGTTGAAGGCGTCGAAGGGCTCGGCCCCGGCCGCGTCGATCACGCCGAGCACGGCCCGCACGACGTCCGTGACGAGGATGTAGGACTTGCTCTGCGTGCCGTCCCCCATCACCGTGAGGTGCTCGGGGTCCTCGACCAGCCGGCGGACGAAGTCGAACCCGACGCCGTGCGTCTGGCGGCGGCCGACGACGTTGCCGAAGCGGAAGGCGCGGCCCGTCATGCCGAACATGTGCGCGTAGGCGCTGATGAGCGCCTCGCCGGCCAGCTTGCTCGCGCCGTAGGTCGACACGGGGACGAGCGGGCCGTGGTCCTCGGCCGCCTCGTGCTCGCCCAGGTCGCCGTAGATGCCGCTGCCCGACGCGTAGGCGATCCTGGGCACGCCCGAGCGCCGCATGGCCTCGACCACGTGGTGGGTCAGCAGCGTGCCCTCGTCGAAGTCGATGCTCGGGTCGCTCATCGCGGCGGCGATGTCGGGGTTGGAGGCGAGGTGGATCACGAGGTCGTGGCCCGCCATCGCGTCCGTCAGCGCGGCCAGGTCGCCGACGTCGCCGCGCACCACCGCCAGCCGGTCGTCCTGCGCGTGGTCGGCGTAGTGCCACTCCCGGCCCGAGGAGAAGTTGTCGTAGAGCGTCACGCGCTCCGTCGCCGGATCGGCGAGCAGGGCGTCGGTGAAGTGGCTGCCGATGAACCCGGCGCCGCCGACGATCAGCGTCCGTGCCCTCATCGCGCGACCGACTCCCACTTGGTGTCGGCCGCCTTGAGGCTGGGGTGGCTGACGAGCAGGTGCCACACGACCGCGCACAGCGCCTCCGTGTGCGGGGTGACGTGCTCGGGGAAGCTCGGCGGGATGATCGTGCAGGCGTCGGCGTGCTGCGCAGTGGCGCCGCCGTCGCGGCCGACGATGCCGAAGATCGCCGCTCCGGCCTCGCGCGCGACCTCGAGCGCCCGCACGAGGTTGCGCGAGACGCCGCGCTCGGCGTCGCCGCCCCCGACCGAGAACACGAGGATCGCGTCGTCCTCCCCGATGCGCGAGCCGCGCAGCCACTCCGAGAACGTGGTGTCCCAGCCCTCGTCGTTCGCGCGGGCGGTCAGCTCGGACACGTTGTCGGTGGGCGCGTTGGCCTCGAAGGAGAAGAGCTTGCGGAAGTCGTTGACCGCGTGGCTCGCGTGGCCCGCCGAGCCGCCGACGCCGAGGATGAACAGCCGGCCGCCGCGGTCGCGGGCCTCAGCGAGGCCGGCGGCCATGCGCTCGATCTCGTCCGCGTCCAGCGCGGCGAGCAGCTCGCGCGACTCGGCGAGGAAGCCGGAGGCGAAGCCGCTCATCGGGCACCGCCGTCCTTGCGGCAGACGGCGATCGTGTTGAGCCCGCCCTTGTGCCGGTGGCAGCGGATGCCGCTCGGGCGGAACCCGGCGCGGACGAGCATCGGCCACAGGTCGCGGGGGTCGTAGTAGCGCTTGTGGTCGTCCATCTCCTCCGCGGGGCTGAGGCCGAGCCGGAAGGCGGAGAGCTCGAGGAAGCGCTTCCCCCGCCACGAGGGGACGTTGATCAGGACGACGCCGCCGGGCGCGGTCACGCGGAAGAGGTCCGCCAGTGCCGCGTCGGCGTCCCAGAGGTGCTCGAGGACCGACAGGCAGAGCACCACGTCGAGCGTCTCCGCCTCGACCGTCGGCAGCACGTCGGGCAGCCAGCCCTCGATCGCGGTCACCTTGGGATCGGCCTTCAGGTCCTCGGCCAGCGCGACGTCGACCAGGAGCGCGGAGCGTGCGGGAGCGAGCTGCGTCCGGGCGAAGCTCGCGTCGTAGCCGCATCCGAAGTCGGCGAGCCGCGCGTCCTCGAAGGTGGCGTGGCGCCTGACGGCCAGGCTGCTCAGCCAGACGCCGAGGCGGTCGACCGGCGTGGGCTCGCGATCCTGCCCGTACGCCGCGGCGCGCTTGATGTTCGCGGAGGCTGCCATGGGTCAGTGCGGGTCGTAGCTCCGCCGGCCGCGGGTCGTGGCGGCCACGGCCCCGTGGAGCAGCAGCGTGAACACGAACAGCTGCGCCCCGGCGATGATCGTGGCCAGCCCGGTGACGGCCAGGTGGTTCTCGCGCGCGTCGACGCGCTCCAGCGCGAGTCCCTGGCTGAGGTACGTCTCGACGAGCGGCACGCAGAGGCCCAGGCCGACGAGGGTCACCACGAAGGCGATCAGCACCGATCTGGTGTAGGGGAACAGCCGCAGCCATCGCCTTCGCCGCCGTCCCGTGAAGTCGAACAGCACCTGCGCCACGCAGCCCAGGAACGCGAACTGCAGGCCCACGACGAGCACCGCGAGACCGAGGTACTGCCAGTTCAGCGACAGCGTGACCGGCCCCACGTCGACGTCGCCGAAGCTCACGGGCAGCGTCAGGAGGAGCCCGAGCACGGCGAGCAGCACGCCCGGCTTGAGCATGAAGAAGTCCGAGCCGTAGACGAACATCGCCCGCAGGTTGATCCAGGCCGCCGACCACGGCGAGAACCAGCCGGCGCGCTTGTGATGGCTCATCCGCCCCTCGCGATCCTTCAGGAACACCACGGGCACCTCGGCCGTGCGGAGGTCCATGTGGACGGACTTGAGCACCATCTCGGAGGCGTACTCCCACGACTCCGAGTGCAGCTCCATGCGCTTGAAGGCGTCGAGCGTGATGCCGCGCATGCCGCAGTGGATGTCCGAGAAGCGGCTGGAGTAGAGCCGGTTGAGGATCCACGTGGTCACCGGCGTCCCGAAGTACTGGTGCAGCTTCGGCATCGCGCCCGGCTCGATCGACCCCTTCCAGCGTGAGCCCATCACGTACTCGTAGCCCTCGCGGAACTTGTCCACGAAGGGCTTGAGCTGACGGAAGTCGTACGTGCAGTCGGCATCGCCCATGAGGATCCAGCGGCCGCGGACGTGGGGGACCGCGTCCATGTAGGCGCGCCCGAGCCCGCGCTTGGGCACGCGCAGCACCCGCGCGCCGCCGGCGAGCGCCAGCCGCGGCGTGTCGTCGGTCGAGGAGTCGACGATCAGGATCTCCCCGCGAACCCCCGCGGCGGCCAGGCCCTCGTGGCACCACGCCACGAAGTCGCTGATCGTGAGCTCCTCGTTGAGCGCCGGGATGACGATCGAGAGCTCGGGCTCCGCGACGTCGGCGTCGGGGATCAGCAGCTCGACGTCGCGGTCGTGGACGGTGAGGACGGTCACCGGACCTCCTCCCGGGCGGCCAGGTGGCCCTCCAGGGCGGCGAGGCCCTCGGGCGACCCGATCTCGTAGAAGCGGCGATGGACCTCGACGCCGGCGACGCGGCCGGCGAGGCTCAGCTCGCGATAGACGTCGGACAGGTCGATCGTCGCGCCGGGCGCGAGGCTTGCCACGACCTTGTCGCGGTCGATGATGGAGAGTCCGTAGTCGATGTGGCGCATGCCTCGGGAAGCGGGGTCGGTGACCGTCTTGTCGTAAACGACGCTGCCGTCGTGAAGTCGCGCATTCGAGCGATCGAAGGCGCCGTCGTTGCGGAAGAGCGTCATCAGCACGTGCGGACGGGCCGCATCGAACTCGGCGAACAGGGCGCCGAGGTCGAGCGACAGGTAGGAATCACCGTAGAGGACGGCGAAGACCGGCTCGAGCGCGCCCTCGTCGTAGGCGAGGCGCAGGGCGCCGCCCGTCCCGCGCAGGTGCTCGCCCTCGTCCACGTAGCGGATGCGCAGTCCCCAGCGCGAGCCGTCGCCCGCGAACTCCCGCAGGAGCCCGCCGAGGTGGCCGATCGCGTACACGACGTCGCTCACGCCCTGCTCGGCCAGCCACGCGAGCTGCAGGTCGGCGAACGGGCGCCCGCCGACCGGCACGAGCGCCTTGGGCAGCGTGCGGGTCACGGGGCGCATGCGGGTGGCGAGGCCGCCGGCGAGTACCAGGCACTGCATCAGTCGCGCACGAGGACGACCGAGCCGTCCAGGTCGAAGGAGAAGCGCGTCTCCTGCAGCCCGGCGCCGGTGACCGCTGCACGGACCCGCGCAGGGTCCTTGGCGTAGAAGAGCAGGAAGCCGCCCGTGCCGGCACCCACGAGCTTGCCCCCGAGCGCGCCGGCGTCGATGCCGGCCTGGTAGAAGCGGTCGATCTCCCCGCTCGTCATCCCGCTCGAGCGCTTGCGCTTGCGCTGCCAGTGCTCGTCCAGCATCCGGCCGAACGCCTCCGGCTCCCCGTCCTCGAGCGCGGTGCGGATCCGGCGGCCGAGGGCCTTGGTCTCCTCGAGGTTCTCGATCATCTCGGCGTCGCCGCTCTGCGATCGATCGCGCTGGTCGGACAGGATCGACCCCGCCGAGCGCGAGTAGCCGGTGAAGAACAGCAGCAGATGCTCCTCGAGCTCGTGCAGCGTCTCCTGGGAGATCGCCAGCGGGCTCACCGAGACGCGGTCGTCCCCGTGGAACTCGAAGCACGTGAGGCCCCCGAAGGCCGCGATGTACTGGTCCTGCTTGCCGACGGGCTCCCCGAGCACCTCGATCTCGATGTGGGCGGCCTCCTCGGCGATCGCTCCGGCCGTGGCGTGCTCGCGCTTGAGCGCGTAGATGGCGCGCAGCAGCCCGACGGTGAACGCGCCGGAGGACCCGAGCCCCGTGCCCGACGGGATGTCGGCGATCGAGACCATCTCGATCCCGGGCTCGATCCCGTGGCGCAGGAAGGCGGCGCGGACGATCTGGTGCTCGATGTCGTCCGCGCTGCGGCGGCGCTCGAGCGCGCTGTACTTGACCAGGTAGTCGTCGGTGAACGTCCGGTTGAGCCCGATGAACATGTACTTCGAGATGGCCGCGGAGATCACGAAGCCCTCGCGCTCGCGGTAGAAGGACGGCAGGTCGGTGCCGCCGCCTCCGATCGAGATCCGCAGTGGTGTCCGCGTCATCAGCATCAGGCCGTCCGCCGCGCCCCCAGCGCGTCGACGGCGGCGTACGCGACCAGCAGCGCCACGACGGGGACCATCAGGTTCATGTAGCGGAAGGAGGTGGCCATCGCGAGCAGCAGCAGGGTCGCGAGATTGAGCACGACCGCGGCCGTGAGCGCCAGCGGGAACGCCGCGCCCCAGCGGTGTCGCCACCACAGGTAGCCGGCCGCGAGGACCAGCACGAGCAGGTAGATCCAGCCGATGTCGGTCGAGAGCGGGGCGTTGGGCCCCACGAACCGGGCGAGGTACTCCGTCGCGAACTTGTATCGGTCGAAGGACGCGATCGGCTGGTCGAAGTTGGTCGGCGACAGCAGGCCGTAGTACGCGTCCGTGGGGCGGCGCGCGAAGCCGAGCTGGCTGCCCATCAGCCGCAAGCGGCCCCAGGCGTAGTAGAGGGGCTCGTCGACGATCGCGCGCTGCCACGCCCGGCGGAGCATCGGCGCTTCCGCCGCGGCCTTCTCCTCGCTCGCGAAGTCGATCTTCCCCGCGCCGTTGGGCTCGGGGAACAGCGAGATCGTGTTGGCGTAGTCGAAGCGCTCCTCGAGCACCGCCTGGTCGACCTGGGGCGTGACCCAGCCCTCGTTCAGGCGACCCGGCCACAGCTCGCGCGGGAACGCGTCGCGGTCCGACTGCGTGGAGATGGAGGCGAGGTCGTAGAGGTAGAGCATCCGCTCCGGGCGCACGCTGCGCACCCCCAGCGCCCCGTAGGCGACCTGGGTGAGGACCAGCAGCGCGATGGCCGCCGCGCCCGCGGCGGCCAGACGGCCGGCCAGCCGTGGCACCGTCACGCGACCGCGCAGGCCCACGATGCCGACCGTCGCCAGGACGACCACGAGGTTGACGAGTCCGTTCTGCCGGCACAGCCAGGCGAGCACCGACAGGCCGACCGCGAGCGCGATCAGCCCGCGGGCGCGCGCCGTCGAGCCGCGCTCGAGCGCCGCCCCCAGCGCGGCGAAGGCGAGCAGCGAGAAACCGACGTAGTAGGTGTCGCGCGAGAGCTGGCTGAGCGCGCCGAGCATCGGCGGGAAGACGACGATGAGCAGCGTCAGCACGCCCGCGGGCAGGCGGTGCATCCACCGCCGGGCGCACGCGTAGAGGCCGCCGATCACGAGCGCCACCTCGACGGCGTAGACGGTGCCCACGCTCACGTCCCAGCGGAGCAGCCACTCGAGGACCTCGGCGCCGAACGGCGTCCACCAGTCCATGCTGAGCCCGTTCTGCGCCTGGTAGATCGTCTGGTTGCCGTCGGGCGTGATCAGCCCGGGCCAGAAGGCGAGCAGGACGAGGACCTCGGACAGGACCAGGAACGCGTAGGCCGGCACCCGGGCATCGCTGCGCAGCAGGGCGCGCGGGCCTCGCGGGCCTCGCTCACGGGTCTGCGGCGCCGGCGCGGACGCGTCGTCGCGGTGCGCGGGCGCGACCCCACTGGGGGCATAGAGCCCCCGGGACTTGGGTGTCGCCTCGGACACGCGAGGCAGGGTAGCGGCGGGTGCCACACTGCCCACCGTGTCCGACGGCCCGCCATCGAGCGCCCAGAGCGCCCGGCCACCCCGCGATCTGCTCCGCGCCATCGGCGGGAGCAGCCCGCAGCTCGTCCGGTACGCGATCGCCGGGGCGATCGTCGGCCTGACCTACGTCGCCCTGACGCTCGCGCTGTCGGGCCCCGCCGGCTGGCCCATCCAGCTCGCGATCCCGGTGGCCTACGCGCTCGCCGTCGCACTGCACTTCGCGCTCCAGCGCCTCTTCGTCTTCCGCGACCGGGAGGCGTTCGTCCTCGCCACCCACAGGCAGGTCGGCCGGTATCTCGTGCTGTGCCTCGTCCAGTACGCGCTGACCGCCGCCTCGACCGCAGTGTTGCCCGGCCTGCTCGGCCTACCGGAGTCGGTGGTCTACGTCGGGACGGTCGCGGTGGTCTCCGCAGGGGCGTTCGTGGTCCTGCGAACGTCGGTGTTTCACGCACCCCCGGCCTGAGCCGGGGCCGGCTCGGCCATGATCGTCGGCGCGGCGGCGGCGACCATCGAGCGCGCCTCGGCGCCCGAGATGTTCGTCACGCTCAGCATGGAGTGGTCGGAGGTCCGGTAGCGCGCGACGACCCGGGAGAGGTGCCCGCCGCGCCAGCCGCGCTCGGCCATCCGGGCCCAGAGGTCGTAGTCCTCCCAGCCGTGCAGGCGGCGGTCCGTGCGGTAGCCGCCCATCTCTCGGAGCCGGTCGGTCCGCAGGAGCGCCATGGCGTCGATGTAGTTGCCGTCGCGGAAGCGGGCGGGGTCCCAGGGGAACACGCTCATGAGCCCGCTCGGCCCGCGCGGCGTGAAGCGCTCGAGCATGCCGTAGGCGAACGCGGCGTCCGGATCCTCCTCGAGCGCGCCGATCAGCAGCTCGAGGCAGTTGGGCCGGATCTCGTTGTCCGCGTCGAGCACGAAGCAGAACTCGCCACGGGCGAACGCGAGCGCCGCGTTCCGGGCCGCGCCGAGCCCGCGGTTGACGGGGTGCTGGAGCAGCAGCGCGGCAGCCGTCTCGTGCCGGGCGATCCAGTCGCTCGCGACCTCGAGCGACTTGTCGGAGGAGCCGTCGTCGACCACGACGACCTCCCAGTCGCTGCGCCGGCTCGTGAGCAGCGAGTCGAGCGCGACCGCGATGTGGTCCGCGTAGTCGTAGAGCGAGACGAGCACGGTCACGCGCGGACGGGAGCCCCAGTAGCCCTTCGAGCGACGCTCCACGCGCAGCTCGGGCAGCGCACCGGAGCGCTCGCGCTGCAGGCGCTCGAACCGCCGCCGCATGTCCATGAGCTCGAGCTTGAGGTCCTTCAGCACCCGCCGCGATGGGTCGCTCTCGTGCCACGACGGTGCCGGGGCCAGGCGTGCCAGCGCACGTGCCGCGTCCGCCTCGTCGACCGGCGCCTGCAGGAAGTAGGGGGCCCCGGCGTCGGGCACGGGCAGCTCGTCGAGCCGCCGCGCGGCCTCGGCGAGCAGGCCCGCGGACCTCCAGAGCGGGAGCTCGTCGTGGACGAGGTGCCATGCGGCGGTCTGCATCCGCCAGCGCGCGTCGCCGTCGTCGAGCAGGAACTCCGCGAGGTCGCCGAGCTGCTCAGGGCGCCCGGCGAGGAAGTGGCGGAACGGCACGAGCGGCTCGTGGTCGAGCGACGCCTCGCTGACCACGACGCAGCCGGATGCCATCGCCTGCACGATCCGCAGCCACTCGAAGTACGGCGTCGGTCCCTGATGGATGTTGACCAGCACCTTGCTGCGGCCGAGCAGGTCCCACTTCTCGTCGTCGGCGAGGTAGGAGCCCGACGCGGCCCAGTTCGGGCGCGCGTTGTCGGAGATCACGAAGCGGCACTCGCGGTCCCAGAGGACGGAGGCGCACTGGGACAGGTGCTCGAGCCGGCGCGGGCTCGCGGAGCCCATGAACAGGACGTCGACGTCGCGCTCCCGGTCGGACAGCGCGTCCCAGCCCGGTGTCCACCCGAGCTGGAGGTGCTGGGCCTCGACGCCCCGGGCGCGCAGCTCGCGGACCGCGAGCCGGTTCAGGTCGAACACCGCGCCCGCCGCGGGCGCGTAGTCCACGTTCCAGTCGAAGAACGAGGTGTCGGGCTGCTCGGCGCAGATGAAGATCGTGCGTGCCTGGACGTCCGCCGGCACGCCCAGGCGGCCGTGCATGAGCGTGAAGTACTCGTGCGGCGGGACGACGGCGTAGACGAGCCCCGGGCGGGGGACCGGGAAGTCGCCCCAGTGCAGGCTGGTGGGCACGCCCATCGGCTCCAGCTCGTCCCTGAGCGCCGTCACGAGCTCGAGGAAGAACAGGTTCTGCCGCGGCGCGAGAACGAAGGCGACCTCGACCACGGTCCGCAATGTTAGGAGACGGCCCGCCCTACGATGTGGCGATGACCATCGACCTCGCCGATCACGTCGACGGGACGCCCGGCCGCTTCGTCCCGCAGGAGATGAAGGGCGAGCTCGTCGAGGCCGAGCACCTGACCCGCTACTGGTGGAGCGCCGGGCTGGCGAAGGGACGGCGGGTGCTCGACGCGGGCTGCGGGATGGCCTACGGGTCCGTGCTGCTGGCCGACGCGGGGGCCGCGGAGGTCACGGGCGTCGACCTCGCCGAGGACGTCATCCACGCCGCGCAGGCGGAGGTGGGCGACCGCGTGCGCCTCCGCGCCGCCGACGTGCACTCGCTGCCGTTCGACGACGGGGCGTTCGACCTCGTCGTCTGCTTCGAGGTCATCGAGCACGTCGACGAGCAGGACGAGGTGCTCGACGAGCTCCGCCGCGTGCTGGCGCCGGGCGGCGTGCTCGCGATCTCCTCGCCGAACCGCGACGCCTACGTGCCCGGCAACCCCCATCACCGCCACGAGTACACGACCGCGGAGCTCGACGCCGCGCTGTCCGCCCGCTGGCCCGAGGTGCGGCTGCACCAGCAGCACACGTACGCCGCGACCTCGATCACCGGGGCCCGGCCCGAGGTGCGCACGCTGTCGCCCAAGCCGCTCGGCGAGGAGACCTACACGCTCGCGCTCGCGTCCGACCGGGCGCTGGCCGAGGTCGCCGGCCTCGTCACGCTCGCGGCACCGGTGGACATCCGCGCCTGGGTCGAGCGCTTCGCCGACCAGCAGGAGATCCTCCAACGCCAAG
>Ga0126308_10000517_pt1 | contig 13093 bp, 11 predicted proteins | sample Plot55_FD_92533 | JGI IMG/M metagenome (GOLD analysis project Ga0126308, IMG submission 92533) | Serpentine soil microbial communities from UC McLaughlin Reserve, CA, USA - Plot55 | ecosystem: Environmental > Terrestrial > Soil > Grasslands | place: USA: UC McLaughlin Reserve, Lake County... | reverse complement strand
CGGCGGCGGCGGCGGCGGATGCTGCTCCAGGGCGCGGGGAGCGGCGGCGGCGCCGACGGCAGGCGCGTGCGCGTCGCCCTGGGTCATCGCAGCGCCTGCTCCAGGTCGGCGATGAGGTCGTCGGCGTCCTCGAGGCCGACGCTGAACCGGAGGAGTCCCTCCGGGATGCCGAGCCGGGCGCGCTCGTCAGGCGTCATGTAGGCGTGGGACGTGTAGCGCGGCTCGCTCACCAGCGACTCCACGCCCCCCAGGCTGGGGGCGTGGGTGAACAGCCGCAGGCGGCGGAGGAAGCGCTCGGTCGCGCGCGCCCCGCCGCTCAGCTCCAGCGCCAGCATGCCGCCGAATCCCTCCAGCATCTCCTTCGCCGCCTCGTGGTCCGGGTGCGACGATAGACCAGGGTAGTGCACGCGCTTCACCTCCTTCCGCCCCGCCGCCCACTCGGCGATCCGCGTCGCCGACTCGTTCTGCCGCCGCACGCGGACGTCCAGCGTCTTGAGCCCGCGCTCCAGCAGCCAGCACGCGAACGGGTCCGGCGCCTGCCCCCACACCATCATCTTCTGCCGAACTTCCTCAATATACGAGGCGGTACCGCACACCACGCCGCCCAGCGCGTCGTGGTGCCCGTTGAGGTACTTGGTGGACGACTCGACCACCACGTCCGCGCCGTGCTCGATCGGGCGAAAGTTCACCGGGCTCGCGAAGGTCGAGTCCACCACCAGCGCCAGCCCGTCCTCCTTGGTCAGGTAGCTGATCGGGCGCAGGTCGAGGACGCGGCAGGTGGGGTTGACCGGGCTCTCGACGTAGATCGCCCGCGTCTCCTTGCGCAGCCGGCGGCGCCACGCCCGCGTCTCCATCGGGTCCACGAGCGTGACGTTGATCCCCATCGTCGCGAACTCCTGCGTCAGGAGCCGCGACGTGCCGCCGTACACCCACGCGCTCGCGAGCAGGTGGTCGCCCGGGCGGAGCAGCGCGAGCAGCGCGCACGCCGTCGCGCCCATCCCGCTCGACAGCACGAGCGACGACTCCGCGCCGGCGAGCGACGCCAGCCGCCGCTGCACGACCTCGGCGTTCGGCGTGTTCCCGTAGCGCGGGTAGCGCACCCCCTCCGCCGAGCCGAACTCCTGGACGTAGCTCGTGGACTGGAAGAGCGGCGTGACGACCGGCGCGTCGGTGTCCTGCGACTCGCCCGCGCCGCCGCGCACGGCGAGCGTGGAGATGCCGGGGCGGGTTTTGCGCGAGGGCGTCACGCGTACCACTCCCTTTGCCGCCCCTTGTCCAGGTCCGGCTTCACCACGCGCACGATCTCGGACGGGGCGATGCCGGCCACGTCGCGCAGCACCACGCCGCCGCGCGGGAGCGAGTCGTCGATCGCGAGCGTCGCCAGCTCCTGGCGGCGCGGGCCGTAGACCCACACCAGCTCGCCGTCCATCAGCAGCCGCTGGCGCGCGTCGTCCTCGCGCATCCACACCGCGGGCCCGCGCGTCTCGTCGCCCGGGCGCGTCGCGACGAAGCCCACCACCTGCATCGGCGCGTTGTACCCGGAGCGGGCGCTCACCGCACCCTCCCCACGGCGGCGTAGCCGTCGTCCAGACGCAGCACCAGCCGCCGCTCGAGCAGCGTCTCCAGCAGGCGCTCGGCGGCGGCCGGCGTGGAGCCCACCACGCGCGCCAGGTCGGCCGGGTTCGCGGCGCGGCCGGCGCGGTAGAGCGCGCGCCACGCGCGGCGCTCGCCGTCGTCCACCGCGCCGACCAGGTCCGCGTCGCCCGCGTCGCGCTCCACCACCAGCGCCAGGCCGTAGCGCTCGAGCGCCGACTCGATCGCGTGCAGGTGGTCGTCGCTCATGCCGCGGAAGAGAAAGTACGCGTCGTTCTCGTGCGCGCCGCCGCAGTAGCGGAGCAGCAGCTTCGCCACCACCTCGTCGGCGCAGGAGAAGTCGAGCAGCCCCACGTGCGTGAAGTCGATCACCGTCAGCGTGCGCCCGCGCAGCTCGCCGAGCTGCTGCTCGATCTCGGTGCGCACGGCCGCCCCCGTCTGCCGCGTGACGAGGTTCGAGTACAGGTCGCAGACGGTGCGCTTGAGCACCGAGCTGACGTCGATGTGGTTCGGAATCACCGGCCGCCCGTGGTGCGCCGAGTCGTGCCGGCAGTGGCGGCGCGCGTCGTCGCCGGCGCCTCGGCCGCCACCCGCTCGGGGATCGTGATCTGGATCTGCGAGCCCGGGAAGGGCGCCAGCTTCTCTCGCAGCGGCTGGTCGTCGTCCCACGCCGGCACGACCGAGATGCGGGCCGTCCCGCTGCGCACCGAGAGCTTGCCGTCCCACCGGCTCAGGAACGCGCGCGTGTTCGCCAGCCCCTGCCCGCGCCCGCGGTCGCGGAACCGGCTCACCCCGCGGATCACTGCCTCCTCCAGCGCCATGCCGTCGTCCCAGCGGTCGCTGACCTGCCGCCCGGGGAGGCTCTCGAGCGACCGGCGGAAGCCGATCCCGGCGTCGCACACCGCGATCACCACCACCCGGCGCCCGCCGAGCCGCTGCCGCCAGCGGTACGTCTGCACCGCCACCCAGCCGCCCTGGCCCGCGTGCTCCACGATGTTCTGGCAGATCTCGGAGAGCGTCATGACGAATCGCCCCGAGGCCTGCACGTCGATGTTCAGCTCGCGCGTGAGCATCGTCTGCGCCTTGCTCTGGATGCGCTCGACGACGCCGTGCACGTCTCCCGACTGCCTGACCGGCGTGATCTCGAGCAGCACCCCGGACTCGCCGGGCCCGCGGCCGCGGGGCAGGGTGCCGTGGATCTCGAACAGCTCCGCGGCGTACCGGAAGAAGCCCGCGCGCGTCCAGTAGGAGGCTGTCTCCTCCGCCTCGGGCACGGCGAACGCGGGGCGCGGTCCGCCCATCTGCTCGCGGGCCTGCGCGATCGTGAGCAGCGCGGTCAGGCCGTACGGCGACGCCCAGCGCGCGTGGCGCGCGTCGAGCAGGAATTTGCCGTCCGCCGGCACCGGCGCCAGCTGATCGAACAGCTGCTCCGCCGTCTGGTCGTCCAGCATCGGCGGCACGGTGATGACGGTGGTCACGTCAGGCTCAGCTCTCCGCGCAGGTAGTTGGCGAGTCCGGTGGCGCCCTTGTGCTCGAAGTTCCGCGCCGCGGCGACGCCGGCCGCCCGCAAGGCGTCGGCTAACTTATCACCCGCGACCAGCCGGGAGCAAAAGGTGGCGCCCCATACGTCGCCGCACCCCGTCGGGTCCCCGGCCGTGTCGTGCCGGACCGGGGCGGCCGGCACGAGCGCCGTCCTGCTCGGTCCCGCGGCGGCAGCGCCGAAGGTCGCGGCCGCCGTCGGGTGCGCTCGAACGTCCTCGATCCCGTCGAAGTCCGGGGCGGCGAAGTAGACCATCCCCTTCGGCCCCAGCGTCACGCACAGACACCGAACCCCCGCGCCCAGCGCCGCCGCGGCCAGCGCCATCGGGTCGGGCGCCATCATCGCCATCTCGTCCTCGTTCATCTGCACCACGTCGAAGCAGCGGAACCACTCGGCGGCGTTCGGCAGCGGCTGCGGCGTGCGGAGCCCGTCCGGCTGCACGGCGAGCACCACCGAGTGCAGGTCGCAGTAGATGGGGCCGCCGTAGTACTGGCGCAGCAGGCGCGAGGTCTCCAGGTCCAGCTCGAAGCCGCTGATGAGGTTCACGTAGAGCGCGTCCAGCTTCGTGATGAGCGGCTTGAGCCCGATCCACGTCCAGGGCGGCACGCCGCCGGTGAGCACCTCGCTCCGCCGCTCGGCGCTGTAGTACCGCAGCTCGACGCGGTTGTTCGGGTACGGCACCTCGACCAGCGCCGCGTCAGGCGCGATCCGCCGCAGCGACCCCAGGAACTCCCGCGCCCGCGTCGCGAGGTCGAAGCCGACCTTCATGACCGGCACGATCTCCCAGTCGGCCGGCAGCGCCGCGTCGAGCGCCCCGAGCGCGTACGTGATCCCGCCCCACTCCTCCACCGGCGCGTCCCGCGGGTCGCGCCCGTGAATGACGTCCCAGACGAAGGAGCCGAGCACTCCGAGGCGCTTCTTCCTGCCAGGCTGCGCTGCTCGTGGCATCCTACGAGTGTGGAGCGACCACGGGCATGGAGAGACGGAGGGATGGAGGCATGAACCGCGAGAGACGTGCGTCGCTCATCCCTCCATCCCTCCATTGCTCCATCCCCGTGGCTGCATCGCGCCGATGCCCGCTACGCGCCGGGGCGCTGCCCGTCACACGGACCCCGTGGTCTGCAGCTTGAACGTCGCCACGGCGCCCACCACGCCCGCCGAGCCGGCGAGCGAGCCGGGGACGATCCGGCAGGCGTCGAACGCGGGGCGGAAGGCGCGGCGCTTCACCTCGGCGCGCAGCGGCTCGAACAGCGCCTCGCCCGCCTGCGTCACGCCCCCCGCGATCACCACGACGTCCGGGTTGAGGACGTTGAGCAGCGTCGCCACGCCCGTGCCGAGGAAGCGGGCCGTGTCGCGCACGACGTCCCTCGCGACCGGGTCGCCGTTCTTCGCCGCGTCGTAGACCGTCTGAGCGGTGATGCGCTCCAGCTTCCCGCCCACCATGCGCGGCAGGGACGACGACCCGTCCACCCCCAGCGCCTCGCGCGCGCGCTCGGCGATCGCGGGGCCGGACGCGTACGCCTCCAGGCAGCCGTAGTTGCCGCACTTGCACCGGCGGCCGGTCGAGTCGATCGTCGAATGGCCGATCTCGCCGGCCACGTCCGACGCGCCGTGGTAGAGCTGCCCGTTGATGATCAGCCCGCCGCCGATGCCGGTGCCGATCGTCAGCCCGACCACGTGGCGCCCGCCGCGCGCCGCGCCGCACCACCACTCGCCGACGGTCGCGCAGTTCGCGTCGTTGTCGAGCGTCGCCGGCAGCCCCACCCGGTCCGAGACGCGGTCGCGCAGCGGGAAGTCGTGCCACCCCAGGTTGGGCGCGACGACCACGATCCCGCGCTCGCGGTTGAACGGCCCCGGCGCGCCGATGCCGACGCCGATGAAGTCGGACCGCTCCGCGCCGGTCTCGGCCATCGTCACCGAGATCACGTCCTCGACCATCTGGCTGATCCGGTCGACGATCGACTCCGCGCCCTGCTCGACGTACGTCGGCTGCGCGCGCATCGCGATCTCCCGACTCCCGTCCTCGGGCATCGCGCCGGCGACGATGTTCGTCCCCCCCAGATCCACGCCGATGATGTAGCGCGTCCCTGCCGCTGCGGGCGTCTTCTTCTTGGCCATGCGGGAAAGATATCCGGCGGCGGAAGGGCGGGGGGAGAGTGCCTCAAAACCTCCGGTAGATCACGTACACCGACACGCCGAGGATCAGTGCCGCGAACGCCTGCTTCAGCCGCCGCTGCGGGACGTGGCGCACGAAGCGCGTGCCGATCAACGCGCCGGCGATCGCGATCAGCGAGAAGGGCGCGACGAGCCGCCAGTGGATCGGGACCTGGCCGAGGTAGCCGGCGAGTCCGCTCAGCGTGTTCATCGTGATCACCAGCAGCGACGTGCCGATCGCCGCGCGCATCTCGAGCCCGGCCAGCACGACGAGCACCGGGACGATGAGAAAGCCGCCGCCGGCGCCGACGACGGCCGTCAGCAGGCCGATGCCGAGCGCCTCGGCCGCCATCAGCGGCAGCCGGCGCGCGTCGAGCGCGTCCGGGCTGCGCGGGGGCGCGGGCGGTCGCGGCCGGCCCGCGCCGGGCGGGATGGTGGTCGGCTTCCGACCCGATTCGCGGCTCGCGTTGCGCCACATGGCGCCCGCCGCCAGCGCCGCGACGACCGCGAACAGCGTCAGCTGCGCCGACGCCGGCACGAAGCGCGACAGCCGGGCGCCGGCGAACGAGCCGATCATCGCGAACGCGCCGAACGTCAGCGCGCTGCGCACGTCCACGCCGTACTGGCGGCGGTGCGACAGGAATCCCACGAAGCTCGTCGCGCCCACGACGGCGAGGCTCATCGCGACCGCGCTCTTCGGCTCGACGCCGAGCGCGTAGACGAAGATCGGCAGCGCCAGGATCCCGCCGCCGCCGCCGAGCAGGCCGAGCGATAGCCCGACGCACAGCGCGAGCGCGACGGCGAGCCCCGTCACGGCGCCACCGGCTCCGCGCCGTGCCGCGCCGCGCGCGACAGCACCTCCGACGGATGGATGAGCTGCATGCACTCCTGGTGCGCGTCCGAGAGGAAGAAGCCGGTCCCGCTCCGCGGGCACTCGTTCTTCACGCACGGCACGCACGGCAGCTCGGCGTGGCGCACGAGCTCGTGCCGCGCGCCGACCGGCCCGGTCACCGCCGGGTTCCCGGCGCCCCAGAGCGAAACGGTGGGCGTCCCCACCGCCGCCGCCAGGTGCAGCGGCCCGCTGTCGTTGGAGATTACCAGGCGGCACCCGGCGAGCCCCGCCGCGAGCGCGGGCAGGTCGGTGCGTCCCCCCGCGTCGAACGCCCAGTCGCCGGCCACCTCGGCGGTGATCGCGCGCTCCTGCGGCCCGCCGAACACCACCACGCTGCCGGCGCGCCGCGCGAGCATTCGCGCAACCTCCGCGAACCGCGCCGGCGCCCACCGCCGCGACGGCGCGTTGCTCCCCGGGAAGATCCCGAGCAGCGGCCGCGGCAGATCGCCCGCGAGCCGCCGCCACGATTCCACGGCGGCCTCGTCAGGCACCAGCCGCGGGACCGGGGTTCGCTCCGGCACGTTGCCGGTGACGAGAAAGCAATACGCGTCCGCCCGGTGCATCGACGCCAGCCGCTCGCGCGGCACCGCGTCGCTGAGCAGCAGCCCGCGCCGGTCGGTCGCGCTCCCGCGCCGCGCGCGAACGCCGCCCGCCGCGAACAGCGCCGCCGACCCGATCGACGGCGTGAGCAGGACGCCGCGCTCGTACCGCCCCGCGCGCAGCGCCCGCACGCCCTCCCGGAAGCCGCGCGCCCCGCGGTCCAGCGGCAGCACCCGCCCGCGCACCGGCGCCATCCGCAGCAGCGGCGTCAGGTACCTCAGCACCTGCACGTCCGCGTCGCCGACGATCTCGAGCGCGGGAAGGGCCATGATCAGGTCCCCGAGGTGGTTCGGGAGGCGAATGACCAGGGAAGGGGGACGAGGGATGGGGGATGCGGTGCCTCGCGACTTCCCGGGCGGCTGTGCATCGCCCGTCCCCCGTCCCCCATCCCGCATCATTCCACCTGCAAGACCGCCAGGAACGCCTCCTGCGGAATTTCCACGCTCCCCACCTGCTTCATGCGCTTCTTCCCCTCCTTCTGCTTCTCGAGGAGCTTGCGCTTGCGCGTGATGTCGCCGCCGTAGCACTTCGCCAGCACGTCCTTGCGCAGCGGCTTCACCGTCGTGCGGGCGATCACCTTGTTGCCGATCGCCGCCTGAATGGCGACCTCGAATAGCTGGCGCGGGATCAGCTCTCGCAGCTTGTCGGCGATCTTGCGCCCCCAGTCGTACGCCTTGTCGCGGTGGATGATCACCGAGAACGCGTCCACCGGGTCGCCGTTGATCAGCATGTCGAGCTTCACCAGATCGCTCTCGCGGTAGCCGAGCATCTCGTAGTCGAGGCTCGCGTAGCCGCGGCTGATCGTCTTCATCCGGTCGAAGAAGTCGAGGATGATCTCGCCGAGCGGGAACTCCCAGTCGAACTCGACGCGCGTGGTGTCCACGTACGTCATGTTCTTGTAGACGCCGCGCCGCTCGGTGCCGAGCGACATGATCGGCCCGATGTACTCGGCCGGCGCCATGATGCGCGCCTTCACAAACGGCTCCTCGACGCGCTGGATCTCGCCGGCGGGCGGCATCAGCGACGGGTTCTCGATCAGCTCCATCGTGCCGTCGGTCTTCCAGGCGCGGTACTCCACGCTCGGCACCGTCGTCACGAGGTCGAGGTCGAACTCGCGCTCCAGCCGCTCCTGCACGATCTCCATGTGCAGCAGCCCGAGGAAGCCGCAGCGGAAGCCGAAGCCGAGCGCGGTGGACGTCTCCGGCTCGTACTGGAGCGACGCGTCGTTGAGCTTGAGCTTCTCCAGCGCGTCGCGCAGCGTCTCGTACTGCGTGGTGTCGGTCGGGTAGATGCCGGCGAAGACGAACGACCGCACCTCCTGGTAGCCGGGCAGCGGCTCCACCGGCGGCGCCTCGGCGTCGAACACCGTATCGCCGGCGCGCGTCTCGCTCACCGAGCGCACGTTGGCGACGACGTAGCCCACCTCGCCCGGCCCGAGCTGGTCGGACTCCACCTGGCGCAGCTGGTTGTAGCCGACCTCCGCCACCTCGTACACGCCTTCGCTCGCGCCGAAGCGGATCTTCATCTTCGGCTTCAGCACGCCGTCGACGACGCGCACGCTCGGGATCGCGCCGCGGTACTTGTCGTAGTACGAGTCGTAGATCAGCGCGCGCAGCGGGGCGCCCAGCTGGCCGGTCGGCGGCGGCACGCGGCGCACGACCTCCTCGAGCAGCTCCGGGATGCCGAGTCCTTCCTTCGCGCTGACGAGGAGGATCTCGTCCGGGTTCGCGCCGATCAGGTCGTGCACCTCCTGCTTGCGGCGCTCCGGCTCTGCGCCCGGGAGGTCGATCTTGTTCAGGACCGGGATGATCTCCAGCCCGGCGTCGAGCGCGAGGAACAGGTTCGACAGCGTCTGCGCCTGGATGCCCTGCGACGCGTCGACGACGAGGATGGCGCCCTCGCACGCGGCGAGCGAGCGCGAGACCTCGTAGGTGAAGTCCACGTGCCCCGGCGTGTCGATCAGGTTCAGCTCGTACGTCTCGCCGCTCCTCGCCGTGTAGCTCATGCGCACGGCGTTCAGCTTGATCGTGATGCCGCGCTCGCGCTCGAGGTCGAGCGTGTCCAGCACCTGCTCTTTCATTTCACGCTTCTGCAGCATCCCCGTCGCCTCGATCAACCGGTCGGCGAGCGTGCTCTTGCCGTGGTCGATGTGGGCGACGATGCAGAAGTTGCGGATGTGGTCGAGGTTCAACGTCGGTCTCGCGATGCGTGCGTGGGAAGTGCAGGCAATCACGGAATATAAGAGATGTGCGCGCCGCGCGACGCACCCGCCCTCCGAGCCCCTCGGAAGGGCGACACGTGTGTCGCCCCCGCCGTCGCCGTCGCCCAGGGTCCGACGTGCCGCCGTTGTCTCCGCGACCCGATGCTCGAGCCGCGGGAACGGACGCTCGACCAGGTAACCGGATCATCCCCCGATTCGATGCGCCGGCGTCGCGGCCCTTCCTCCCGCATCAGCCCGACGCCTAGCTTGCACCGCATGCCCCCTGCCGCCGCCCTCGCGACCCGCGCCGACCTGTTCGACCCGGCCTCCCTCGCCGCGCTCGGCCGCATCGAGCTGATCGCGCGCTGGGTGGTGGACGGGTTCATCACGGGCCTGCACCGATCGCCGCGCAAGGGGTTCTCGGTGGAGTTCGCCGAGTTCCGGCCGTACATGCCGGGCGACGACCCGCGGTACGTGGACTGGAAGATCGTCGCGCGCGCGGACCGGTGGGTCGTGAAGCAGTTCGAGGAGGAGACGAATCTGCGGGCCACCGTCGTGCTGGACGTCAGCCGCTCGATGCAGTGGAGCGGCTCGCCGGCGCGCCTGACGAAGCTGGCCTACGCCGAACGCCTCGCGGCCGCGATCGCGCTGCTGCTCATCCGCCAGCGCGACGCGGTGGGACTGATCCGGTTCGACGAGGCGGTGCGCACGAGCATCCCGCCCCGCGCCCGCTCGGCGCACTGGCGGCGGATCGTGGCGGCGCTGGACGGTCCGGCCGGCGGGCGCGACTCCCGGGCCGGGGAGGCGCTCGCGCAGACCGCGCGGCTCATCCGCCGCCCGGGCATGATCGTGCTCATCTCCGACCTGCTGATGGACGTCGCCGACGTCGACCGCGCCGTGCGCGCGTTGCGCGCCGTCGGCCACGACGTGACCGTGCTGCATCTCATGGACCCGGCCGAGCGCGACCTGCCGATGGCCGGCGAGGCGCTGTTCGTGGACCCCGAGAGCGGCCTGGAGGTGCCGGCCTCGGTCGGCGATGTCCGCGGCGCGTACCGGGCCACGGTGGAGGCGGCGCTCGCCGAGTGGCGCGAGACCATCGCCGCGGCCGGCGGCGCGTTCGAGACCTTCCTGACCGACCAGCCCTTCGGCGTGCCGCTCCGGCGCGCCTTCGCGGCGCGGCAGAAGCTGCCGTAAGGCGCCATGAGCTTCCTCGCACCGCTCTGGCTCGCCCTCGCCGGCGCCGCCGCGGTCCCGCTGCTCATCCACCTCCTGCGCCGGCGGATCGGCGTGCGGGTGGAATTCCCAGCCGCGCGCTACCTGGCGCGCGCCGAGCGGGAGCACAGCCGCCGGCTCCGGCTGCGCAACCTGCTGCTCATGGTCGTGCGGGTGCTCGCCGTGCTCTGCGTCGCGCTCGCGGCCGCGCGCCCGGTCGCGCGCCTCGCCGGCGCTGGCCACGCCCCCACCGCGCTCGCGATCGTGCTCGACAACTCGCTGAGCACCGCCGCGGTGGTGAACGGACGGCCGGTGCTGGACCGGCTCAAGGCCGCCGCGCTCGCCGCCCTGGCCGACGCGACGGGCGAGGACCGCGTGTGGCTGGTCACCGCCGACGGCCGCGTGGGCGGCGGCAGCGTGGCGACCGTCCGGGCGATGATCGAGCGCACCGAGCCGCTGGCGGGCGCCGGCCGCCTGGGCGACGCGGTGACGCGCGCGGCGAGCCTCGCCCGGTCGGCGGGCCTCGGCGGTCGGCAGGTCGCGGTGCTCACCGACGGCCAGGCGTCCACCTGGCAGCGCAGCGTCGCCGTCGGCGACGTGCACGTCTCAGTCTACTCGGCCGACTCCGCGCCGCCGGAGAACCACGCCGTCGTCGCCGCGACAGCGCGCCCGGGACACTGGACCCCGCGCGGCGCCGTGGCCACCCGGCTGCTCGGGCGAGGCGACTCGGTGGCCTATCGAATCCTGATCGCCGGCCGCACGCTGGCGCGCGGGATCGCGCCCGCGCCGCGCGACACGCTGTCGTCCGACCTGCTCGTGAGCGCCGCACCTCCTGAGCGCGGCTGGGTGGCGGGGAGCGTGGAGCTGGCGCCCGACGAGCTGCGCGGCGACGACGTGCGCCACTTCGCGCTCTGGGTCGGTCCCGCGCCATCGCTCGCCGTCGCGGACGACGCCGGCCCGTTCGTGCTGGGCGCCGTGGACGCGCTGGTGCAGAGCGGGCGGGCGACCCGCGCCGCCGGCCCGGGCGGGAGCGGCGTGGTGTCGGTCGGGCCCGCCGACCGCGTGACGCGGCTCCCCGCGCTGCTCGCGCCGCCGGCGGACCCGGTCCGGCTCGGAGCCGCCAACCGCGCGCTGGAGCGGCTGGGCGTGCCCTGGCGATTCGGGGCCCCGCGCCGCGGCGAGACCGCCGTGCGCTCCACGGACAGCTCGGGCGCGGACGCCGGCGGCGCGCTGCACGCGCGGGACGTCGCGGCGTCGCTGCGCTACGTCCTCATCCCCTCGGGCGCCGGCGCGTCCGACACCCTGGCCGCCGCCGGGCGCGAGCCGTGGATCGTCGGCGGCGCCGGCTACGTGCTCGTCGCCTCGCCGCTCGACGTGTCGGCCACCACGTTCCCCATCCGCGCCGCGTTCGTGCCGTGGGTGGCGGAAGTCCTCACCCAGCGACTGGCGAGCGACGCCGGCGCCGTCGTTGCCGCCGCTCCAGGGGGGTTGGTGGAGCGCCTGTCGGACGCCGACGCCCTCGAGCCCGCCGGGAGCGTGGAGCGCATCCCGATCGCCGAGGATCGATTCGCCGCCCCGGCTCGTCCCGGGGTCTACTTCTTCGTCCGCGGCACCCGCCGCGCGGGCGCGCTCGTCGTGAATCCCGAGCCGGAGGAGTCGCTGCTGGCTCGCCTCGACCGTCGCGAACTGGCCCGGCGGTTCGAGGGCCAGCAGGTCGCCGTCTTCGGGGACGTCGCCGCCTGGCACGACGCCCTGTTCACGACCGCCGCCCGCCGCCCCCTGCTGCTGCCGTTCCTGATCGGGGCGCTGGTCGCATTGCTCGTCGAATCGCTGCTCACCTGGAGCGGGCCGCGCGCCAGCGCCGGTCGGGCGCTGGTGGCCGGCTGAGCTAGTAGCGGCGACGCCACTCGACCAGATTACGGCGGGACAGGAGAAGGTCGGGACACCGGGAGCCTTCGCCGCGCGTCGACGTCGAGCGCAGCGAAGGGTCCCGGCATCCACGCATCCAGGCATCGCGTCGTCAGGCACGACACACTCGGCTCACTCGGAGACAGCCCCCCTTGGCTCTTCCGCCGCTCCTCGACGCTGTCGAGCGGCTGGGCGCGTTCGCCCGCCTGCTGAACACCCTGCCGCGACCCGGCGAGCGCCGCACGGTCGGCGGTCTCGCCGGGTCCAGCGACGCGGCGCTGGTGGCCGCGCTGGCGCGCCGGCTGCCCGGCCGCTTCTTCGCCGTCGTCACCGACGCCCTCCCCGAGGCCGAGCGCTGGCTCGCCGACCTCGAGTCGCTGATCGAGGACGCGCCGGTGGTGCTCTACCCGCCGCGCGAGGGCTTCGGCGAGGCCGAGCCGCACGCCGAGGTCGCGGGCGAGCGCGTCGAGACGCTGGAGCGCATCAACCGCGGCGGGGCGCGCATTCTCCTGACCACGGCGCGCGCGGTCCTCGAGCGCACCCAGCTCGCGCGCGCCGTGCAGACCGCGCGGCTCGACCTGCGCAAGGGTGACGTGCGGCGGCTGGAGGAGCTGGCCGCCCACCTGGAGACGATCGGCTTCGACCGCGTGCCGATGGTGGAGGATGTCGCGCAGTTCAGCGTCCGCGGCGGCATCTTCGACATCTACAGCTTCGGCATGGCCGAGCCGGTGCGCCTGGAGTTCTGGGGCGATGAGGTCGTGGACCTGCGGCACTTCGACCTCGTCTCCCAGCGGTCGACGCGCGAGGCCGATGTGGCGGTGGTGCTCCCGGTCGATGGCGCGGTCTCCGACGAGGGGGGCGAGTTCGAGCGCGTGACGCTCGCCGAGCTCTGGCCGCCGGACACGGTCGTCGTCTACCCGGCCGGCGTGCATCTGGAGCCCGAGCTGCGCCGGACCTGGGACGAGGCGCAGCACCACATCGAGCTGGCGCGCCG
>Ga0126308_10000516_pt1 | contig 13099 bp, 13 predicted proteins | sample Plot55_FD_92533 | JGI IMG/M metagenome (GOLD analysis project Ga0126308, IMG submission 92533) | Serpentine soil microbial communities from UC McLaughlin Reserve, CA, USA - Plot55 | ecosystem: Environmental > Terrestrial > Soil > Grasslands | place: USA: UC McLaughlin Reserve, Lake County... | reverse complement strand
GTCCGGGACGTTTCCGAGCAGCTCGAGGCCCACCGTCCCCTGGCCGGCGATCGTCAGCGGATGGTCGAACGGATGCACAGGCGTGCGGCCGGTTTGCTCGACCACCTCCGCGAGCCGGTCGAAGGCTTCGGCCGGGCCAGGCGATTCGAGGTCGACCTCGGCGCCGTAGCCGCGGGTGGCCTCGATTTTCGCCTCGCTCGCGCCCTGCCACATGATCACGAGCGCGTCGAGCCCCACCGCGGCCGCACCCCAGGCGAGGGCCTGGGCGTGGTTGCCGGCCGAGATCCCGATCACGCCGCGCGCGCGCTGCTCGGGGGTGAGCGCCGCGAGGTTCGTGAGCACTCCGCGCGGCTTGAAGGATCCGGTCTTCTGGAAGAGCTCCGCCTTGACGAAGACGCGCGCGCCGGTCAGCTCGCCGAGGGTCGCCGAGCCGAAGATCGGCGTCCGGTGGAGCCGGTCGCCGATCGCGGTGCGCGCTGCCTCGACGTCGGCAAGCTCGACCACAGCTACGTGAGCTTGTACTCGGGCCCCGAGCCGCCCTCGGGCGGGGTCAGGCGGCCGCCCTTGGCGGTGATCGCGCCGCACTGGACGCAGTTCGAGGGGGTCACCTCGACCTGGACGTCGCCGTCGCCGGCGTCCTCGCCCACCTCGTAGACCTGCGCCGGGCACATCCGCGCCCAGAGCTCGGCGATCTCCGGTGGCACCCGATCGCGGACGCGCAGGTGGTTCGGCGCGTCGTCGCGCGTCTGGTTGCCGCTGAGGAAGACCGACGAGAGCTTGTCGAAGGTGAGCTTGCCGTCGGGAACCGGGTAGCTCTTCGCGCGGTCGGTGCGGATCAGCTCCTGCTCGGCGTCGTGTTCGAGGCTCGCGTCACCGGGTGGGAAGTTGCCGCGGCTCGCTGTCATCAAGCCCGCCATCGCGCCTCCGAGCCAGAAGCCTCGGCCAAAGGCGGGCCGCATGTTGCGCACCTGCTTCAGGTCGCGCCAGACGAAGCTCTCCTCCAGTGCCTCGTCGTAGCCCGCGAGCGCGCCCCGCCGGCCTGGAGCCTCGCCTCGTTGCAGCGCCGCAAATGCCGCCTCGGCCGCGAGCTTGCCGGACTCGACCGCGTAGTGGATCCCCTTCAGCGCGGGAACGTTTACGAGCCCCGCGCCGTCGCCGGCGATCAAGAGGCCGGGCGCGTGCAACCGCTTCGGGAGAGCCAGGAACCCGCCCTCCGGAATCGTCTTCGCACCCCAGGCGACCCGCTCGCCGCCTTCGAGGAGCTTGCGCACGAGCGGGTGAGTCTTCAGTTCCTGGAGCACGTCGTGCACCGAGAGCTCGACGTCACGGTAGTCGAGCCCGACCACCATCCCGATCGTGACCATGTCATCGCCCATCGGGTAGATGAAGGAGCCGCCGAACTCGCGGTACTTCGCCCCGGGCCGCAGCGGCCAGCCCATCGTGTGGATCACGCGGCCGAGCGGCTTCGCCACCTTCCAGACCTCCTTCACGCCGAGCGCCCAGACCTGGGGGTTGTCGCCCTGGAGCCCGAACCGGTCGAGCGCGACTCCGGTCAGGTGGCCCTGCGTGCCCTCGGCCAGCACGGTCACCTTCGCCTGCACTTCGTCGCCGGGGACGAAGTTCGGGAGCTCCTCCCCGTTGCGCCCGCGGCCCTTGTCTCCCGTCTGGACGCCCCGCACGCGGCCGTCGCCGACGAGCAGTCTCTGGCCGGTCGTCTCCGGGAGGATCATCGCGCCGGCTTCCTCGGCCTGGCCGGCGAGCCAGCGCCCGAGCTGCGAGAGCGAGGCGACGTAGTTGCCGTTGTTGCGCATCGTCGGCGGCGCCGGGATGCGCAGCGCCCGCTTCGGCGTGAGGAAGTAGACGGACTCGTGCTCGACCCGCCCGAAGAAGGGCATCTCGTCGCTGCGCACGCGGTCCTTGAAGAGGCGGCGCAGCGAGCGCGGGTTCACCACCGCGCCCGAGAGCAGGTGTGAGCCCGGCTGCTTGCCCTTCTCCAGCACGGCGACCGGCACCTCGCCCAGGCGCTCCGCCAGCTCGGGAGCCTCCTCGAGCAACTGGCCCAGCCGGATCGCGCACGCGAGCCCCGCCGGGCCTGCGCCGACGATCAACACCCCGACCTCGATCTCCGCGTCGCCGGGCGCCGCGACGAACTCGGCCGAATCGACCGGCGGTGGGTAGTCGGAAGGTTTCACGCGGCCTTGCGTGCCCGAACGAGCTCGGTCAGCTTCGGGACGATCTCGTGCAGGTCGCCGACCACGCCGAGGTCGGCGTACTCGAAGATCGGCGCATTGGGATCCTTGTTGATCGCGACGATCAGGCCCGAGCTCTGCATCCCGACCTTGTGTTGAATCGCGCCCGAGATGCCGACCGCGACGTAGAGCTTCGGCGAGACGGTCTTGCCGGTCTGGCCGACCTGGGCCGCGTAGGGGTACCAGCCCGCGTCGACCACCGCGCGCGTCGCGGCGACCGCGCCGCCGAGAGCTTTCGCGAGCTCCTCGACGAGCACGAAGTTCTCGGGGCCACCCAAACCACGGCCTCCGGCGACGATCACGTCGGCGTCCTCGATCGAGGGCCCCTCGCTCTCCTCGTGCGCCTGCTCGACCATCCGCGCGGCGAGTGAGAAGTCCTGGAGCCGCGGCTCGATCTTCTCGACTTCCGCGCTGCCGCCGGTCTCGGCCGGCTCGAACGTGCCGGAGCGGATCAGCGCCAGGCGCGGCGCGGAGGTCCAGCCGACGTCTACGTAGACCGAGTCACCGAGCGCCGGGCGCTTGCCGACGAGCCGCCCGTCCTCCTCCACGAGGTCGGTCAGATCCCAGTTCAGCCCTGCACGCAGGCGCGCGGCGAGACCGGCCGCGACGTCGGCCGAGAGCACGCTGGCCGCGAAGAGAACAGTGTCGTGGCCTCCCTCGATGACGAGGCTCTCGAGCGCGTCCACCCGCGGCTGCGGAAGCGGCGCGGCGAGGAGCACATCGTCGGCCACGTAGACGCGCGAGGCGCCGTGTTTGCCTGCCTCGGACGCGAGGCCCTCGACTTCCTCGCCGAGCAGCACCGCCTCGACCTCCCCGCCGAGCGCGGCCGCCTTGCCGAGAACGCCCAGCGAGTCCTTCTGCAGCTTGCCCTCGTGGTGCTCCAGGAACACAAGGGTCTTCACTGCGTCATCTCCTGACGATGGAGGTATCGATCGGTCATTTCAGACGGACGCACGGGCAAAGCCCGCTCGTCCTGAAGCCGGCACCGCAAGCGGCGCCTCACAGCGCCTTCTTCTCCTGCAGGAACTGCACGATCTTCTCCGCGCCCGAGCCGTCGTCCTCGATCTTCTGGATGTCGCCGCGAGCGGGCGGATCGCTGAGTGCATAGACCTCCGTGCGTGAGCCTGTCTCGCCGGCCTCTTCTGCACCGACGCGGAGATCGCCGAGCGAGACGGTCTCCTGCGGCTTCTTCTTCGCGCCCATGATCCCCTTGAGCGACGGATAGCGCGGCTCGTTGATCGCGTCGGAAACGGCAATCACCGCGGGCAGAGGCGCCTCGATCACGTCGTAACCGAACTCGGTCTGCCGCTTGCCGCGCACCTTCCCGTCCTCGTGCGTGAGCTCGGCGACCTGCGAGATCAACGGCCGCTGCAGACGGTCGGCGACCGCGGCCCAGAGTACGGCACCATCGGAGTCGTTTGCCTGCTGGCCGAAGAGCACGAGGTCTGCGCCCTCGCGCTCGAGCGCGGCCGCGAGCACGCGGCTGGTGGCAACGAGGTCCGACCCCGCGGCGCCCTCATCGCTGACGAGCAAGACCCGGTCGGCCCCCATCGCGAGGGCTTTGCGCATCGCCTCGAGCGCGCGCTCGGGCCCAAGGGAAACGATCACGACCTCACCCTCGGCATCCGCCCCGGAATCACGCAACTTCAGCGCCTCCTCGACCGCGTGGACATCGAACTGGTTCAGCGTGCCCTCGCCCGAGCGATCGAGCCGCTTCGTCTGCGGATCGAGCCGCCGCTGGGCGGTCGCTTCCGGGACGTGCTTGGCGCAGACGGCGATCTTCATGCCGCGCGGACTTTACCGAGGGCGTAACAAGGCCCTGCTAGGGTCTGGCGCTTCGGAGCGCACCGGAACGTGACCAGTCACCGGACCACAGCCCGAGGAACCCTTCTTCTCGTCCTCACCCTCCTGACCCTCGCTGCCGGCGCGGCTGCAGCGCCCCCGGCCAAGATCATCTTCCCGGTGCTCGGGCAGGCGACCTACACCGACGACTTCGGCGAACCGCGCGCGGGCGGTGCCCATCAGGGGATCGACATCATGGCGCCGAAGCGCAACCTGGCACTCGCCGCCGAGGCCGGCAAGGTGGAGTTCTGGGCAACCAGCGCCAGCGCCGGCTGCATGCTCTACCTGCACGGGTCGAGCGGCACGACCTACTACTACATCCACCTCAACAACGACCTCACGCCCAAGAACGACAACCGAGGCAAGTGCGTTGCCGGGACCTCGTACGCCAGAGGCCTGAAGAACGGCGCCAAGGTCGTCGCGGGCCAGCCGATCGGCTACGTGGGCGATTCCGGCGACGCGGACGGGATCCACGCACACCTGCACTTCGAGCTGCACCCTTCCGGCAAGGTCGCAGTCGATCCATATGCGTGGCTCCAGCGCGGGCAGCACCTGCTCTTCGCGGCGCCAAGAGGGGCGCCGTTCACACTCGAGCTGCGCGGGACGGTCGCCGCGGTCACCGGCGACGCGATTCAGATCCGCTGCTCGAGCGTCGGCGCCTGGCCGATGCGGCAGCGCCAGTCGAACATCCGCCGGCGTCTGCTCGTGCTCGTCCCGGAGACGGCGACCGTCCAGCGAGTCGCCAAGCCCGGCGGCCCTGGCACTCCGACGACGCTGGCGACCGCGAAGGTCGGCCAGCAGGTCGTGCTCTGGACCTCGCCCGCGCCGACGACGCTAAAGGCCCAGCGCGGCGACGACCTCTCCCTCAGCGCGGCGCTGGTTTCGCTCGTCGTGAGCTAACGGCCTTCAAAGACAGGGTCGCGCTTCTCGGCGAAGGCCGTGAGGCCTTCCTTCGCGTCCTCGCTTGCGAAGAGCTCACCGAAGTCCGCGCTCTCCTGCTCCAGGTTCTGCTCGTGCTCGCCCTGGAGCGCGCGGTTCGTCGCCGCCTTGGCCGCTGCCAGCGCGACCGGGCTCTTGGAGGCGAGCAGGGTCGCGACCTCGCGCGCCTTCTCGAGCACCGGATCGTGCACACCATTGACGAGACCGATCCGAAGCGCCTCTTCGGCAGCAACGAGCCGGCCGGTAAAGATCAGCTCCTTGGCGATCCCCAGAGTGGTCGCGCGCGCGAGGCGTTGCGTGCCACCCCAGCCGGGGATGATCCCCAGGTTGATCTCGGGCTGGCCGAGCTTCGCGGTTGAAGCCGCGTAGCGGAGGTCGCAGGCGAGGGCAAGCTCGCAGCCGCCCCCGAGGGCGAAGCCGTTGATCGCCGCGATGGTGGGCTTTGCCATCGTCTCGAGCAGCCGGCCGCTCTCGTGGCCCAGCGCACCCCAGTCCTTGGCCTCCTCGACCTCGAGGCCGCTCATGTACTTGATGTCGGCACCGGCCACGAATGCCTTCTCCCCGGAGCCGGTCAGCACGACGACGCGCACCTCGGTGTCCGCGCGGGCCTCACGCAGCCGATCGCGCAGCTCCTCCAGAGTCGGCCGGTCGAGGGCGTTCATCGCCTCCGGCCGGTCGATCGTGACGGTGGCGATCCCGCCGTCGCGCTCGACCAGAACGCTCAGGCCGGGACCTTGCCCCTCAGGAAGTCCACGATCTCCGCGGTCGGCGCGCCAGGGGTGAAGACCGCCGCGACGCCCTGACTCTTCAGCTCGTCCGCGTCCTCGCTGGGGATCGTCCCCCCGAGCACGACGAGCACGTCCTCCGCCCCGTTCTCCTTCAGCCCGTCGAGGATGCGAGGCACGAGGGTCATGTGCGCGCCGGAGAGAATCGAGATGCCGACGGCGTCCGCATCTTCCTGAATCGCGGTCTCGACAATCTGCTCCGGGGTCTGGTGCAGTCCGGTGTAGATAACTTCCATCCCCGCGTCACGCAGAGCGCGTGCGATGATCTTCGCCCCCCGGTCGTGGCCGTCGAGGCCGGGCTTCGCTATGACCACACGAATTTTCTGTGCCATAAAGATGAGTATATGAGCGTCAAACTGACCGTCGTCGGGTGCTCTCCAGCGTGGCCGAACCCGGGCGGCGCCCAGTCCGGCTACCTGCTCGAAGGCCCGGGGCGCCTCCTCCTGGACTGCGGTCCGGGCGTGCTCGCGAAGCTCCGCCAGCGCGAGACCTGGCCCAGCGTGGACGCGATCGCGATCACCCACTGGCACCTCGACCACTGGGGCGACCTCGTGCCCTGGGTCTGGGGCTCGACTCTCGGGCCTGGCGAGGGAACGTCGCCTCCGGAGGTTTGGGTGCCGCCGGAAGGGCGTGAGTTGTTGAGCACGATCGGCCAGCGCCTCGGGCGGCCGGAGATGTTCGAGAACGCCTTCAAGCTCCGCGAGTACTCCGAGGGCGAGACCTTCGAGGCGGCGGGTTTCGAGGTGACAGCGCACCGGGTCCTGCACTACGACCTGCTGGCCTTCGGCTTCCGTGCCTCGGCGAACGGCACCGTCGTCGGCTACTCGGGCGATTCAGGCCCGAGCGAGAGCCTGAAGGACATCGCCCGCGACGCCGACCTCTTTGTCTGCGAGGCGACCCTGCTCCAGCCGAACCCCGAGGGCGGCACGCGTGGCCACCTCAGCGCGATCGAGGCGCTGGAGGCCTTCGAGGCGGCCGGGGCAAAGCGGCTGCTGCTCACGCACCGGCCGGCCGAGCGCCCGCTCGAGAACGGTTACGAGCTCGCCACCGACGGGCTCGAGATCGAAGTCAGCTAGGACTGGCTCGACGGAGGGAGCGGCGGGAGCGTCTTCGCCGCGTACTCGCGGTCGGCGCGCCGGTTACGCAACCAGCCGCGGATCGCAAGGCCGGTCGGGACGAGCACGATCAGGCTGAAGATGCTGAGCGGGACGAACACCCACGCGACGCCAAGCGGCGCGTCGGTCGCGCTCGGCTGCGGCGTGCGAAGGCTGAGCGGGTTCCGAGGCGGCCTGGCGGGCATCGAGATCCCGCCGCCGACGGGCTCGAAGTAATCCACGAGCCAGTGCCGGCTCTTGCCGGTGCCGGCTGTGCGCATCTCCAGCGTGAACGTCGTCGAGCTGGTGGTCGCGTGGGGCTTCGCCCAGATGAGCACGTCGTAGCGCGCGAAGTTGGGATACGAGTACTTCAGCTTCGACTTGGCGAACGCGAAGTCACGAGCGGGGAATGGGATCACCGGGATCTCGCCAGAGCGCCATTCGGCCCGCGTCATGCCGCCGTGCAGCTGGTCGGTGACGAGATCGTAGGACTCGTCGAGGTGGCGGCGCAGGACGGCGGTCGTGACGAAGTGGTCCAGCGTCGCCTCCGCGGCGGCGAGGTCGTTCTTCGAAAGCGGGGACGCGGGTGGCTCGTCGTGCGTGACCTGCGGCTTGCCGGGGCTGAAGCCTGCCTCTTTGCGTCCGGTGTTCGGATAGAGGAAGCCGATCGCGATCGCGCATCCCGCGGCGACGATCACCCCGGAGGCTCGGAAGAACCGGCGCCTCCGTCGCGGCGAGGAGAGCAGTCGCCTCACCCGCACCAGCATAGAGCCGGGGTGCGCTCGGCGCTAGCTGTGGTAGGGAACGCCCGCTGAGGCATGCGGTTGGCAGTAGTCGACGAGCCAGCGGGCGTTGTCGCCCACGCCGACCTTCTTGAGGTCCATGACGTAGAGCTGATCTTTCACTCTGAGCGTGTTCGGCTTCGGGGCGATGACGATGTTGATCTCGGCTTCCTTGGCGTGCGAATAGAGGATCTTCGTGATCACGGCCTTGTCGATCGGCACGCCCATCGGAACGATCGGGATCTCGCCAGACATCCACTCCTTGTGAGTCAGGCCGCCCCTGGCGTTCGGCGTAGCGAGGCTCCACGCCTCGTCGAGATTCCTGCGGGCGACCGCGGTCAGGATGAACCTGCCGGCCGTGACGCGCGCAGCCTGCGGGAGCGGAACCTGCTTCACGACCTGCGGGGTCTGCGCCGGCCCGCCGAACGTTTCCTTGGCCGGGTTGGCCGTATTGCCGAAGTAGGCGACCAGAAACGCGATCAGGCCCACCGCGAGCAGTGTCGCCGCAAGCCACGGCAGCCACTTGTTGAAGCGCGGCGAAGACAGGGCTGACTGAACGACGTTCACGGCCATCCCAAGGGTAGACGACGAAATCCGGGCGGGGTTAGCGCGAAATGCTGGAGGGCTTGGCGGAACCTCGCTCGTCCTCGGGGTGCGCTGATCGTTCCGAGGCAAGGACGCAGGGAGTGCTCGTAGCCGGAGGCTACGGGTGCGACTGAGGACGCGGCCTCGGGGCGAGCAGTGCGGCCCGAGGGCACAGACTAGGTTTCGTCAAGCCCTCCTAGAAAACGGGGGTCTCGCGCCAGACGCCCCAGACCTCGCGCAGGGCGTCGCACATCTCGCCGAGAGTGACGTAGTCCCTCGCCGCGTCCACGAGCGCCGGCATCAGGTTGACGTCCTCGCGGGCGGCGCCTTCCTTCAGTCGGGCCAGGCCGGCCTCGACCTTCGCGCTGTCGCGGCGGGCCCGCAGCGCGTGGACGCGCTCGATCTGCTGTCCCTCGAGCGCGGGATCGATCTTGAGGATCTCGATCGGCTTGTCCTCGAGCTCGTAGCGGTTGACGCCGACGATGATCCGCTGCTTCGCCTCGACCTCGGCCTGGTAGCGGAACGACGCCTCCGCGATCTCGCGCTGGAAGAAGTTCTCCTTGATCGCCGGCACGACACCCCCGAGCTTCTCGATCCGGTCGAAATAGTCGTAGGCCTCGGCCTCGAGGCGGTTGGTCAGGTCTTCGACGTAGTAGGAACCGCCGAGCGGGTCGATCGTGTTCACGACGCCGGTCTCGTGGGCGATCACCTGCTGTGTGCGCAGGGCCAGCCGAACCGCGTTCTCGGTGGGCAGCGCCAGCGCCTCGTCGAAAGAATTCGTGTGCAGCGACTGGGTGCCTCCGAGGACCGCGGCCAGCGCCTCGAGCGCGGTGCGGACGATGTTCACCTCGGGCTGCTGGGCGGTGAGCGAGACCCCGGCGGTCTGGGTGTGGAAGCGCATCAGCCAGGAGCGCGGGTTCTTCGCGGCGTAGCGGTCGCGGAGCTCGCGCGCCCAGATCCGGCGGGCAGCGCGGTACTTGGCGATCTCCTCGAAGAAATCGAGATGGGCGTTGAAGAAGAACGAGAGCCGCGGCGCGAAGTCGTCCACGTCCAGCCCCCGCTCGATCGCTGCGTCGACATAGGCAAATCCGTTCGCGAGGGTGAAGGCGAGCTCCTGAACCGCGTTCGAGCCGGCCTCGCGGATGTGGTAGCCGGAGATCGAGATCGGGTGCCACCTGGGCAGCTCCTCGGAGCAGAACTGAACCATGTCCGTGACGAGCCGCATCGAGGGCTCCGGCGGAAAGATCCATTCCTTCTGAGCGATGTACTCCTTGAGGATGTCGGTCTGAATCGTCCCGCGGAGCTCGGCCCGCGGGACCCCCTGCTGCTCGGCGACGCAGATGTAGAACGCGAGCATCATCGCGGCGGGGCTGTTGATCGTCATCGACGTCGAGACCTCGCCCAGCGGGATGCCCTGGAAGAGCGTCTCCGTGTCGGCGAGCGAGTCGATCGCGACGCCCTCGCGCCCCACCTCCCCGAGCGAGCGAGGGTGATCGGAGTCGTAGCCCATCAGCGTCGGCATGTCGAAGGCCGTCGAGAGACCGGTCTGGCCGTGCTCGAGCAGGTAGTGGAAGCGCTCGTTCGTCTCCTCGGCCGTGCCGAACCCGGCGAACTGCCGCATCGTCCAGAGCTTGCCGCGGTACATCGACGGATAGACGCCGCGGGTGAACGGGAAGACGCCGGGGTATCCCAGGTCGCGGTCGTGGTCGACCTCGACGTCCTCGGCCGTATAGAGAGGCTCGTTCTCTAGCCCGGAGATCGTGCTGAAGAGCTCCCCTTGGCGTTCCGGCGAGGCCTCGTACAGCTCGCGCCGCCACTCGCCGTTTCTCGTGAGATCGCGCCGGTCCTCCGTCTTCGCCATGAGCTGATTGTGCCCGTTCATCCCCGCTCGGGGCGACCGCGACCCCCGATCCAGGCGAACTTCGTACCCCGAACGGGGGATTTACTGGCCGAGAGCACTCCTTGAAACGGGTAAAAGCGCAAGGCTCGAAGGCCGTTCGTGCCGATTCGTGTGTGGCGAGCAGACATGGTGGATAAGGGTGCCACCGGAGCGAAGGGCGACCGGCTCCAAGGGCGCGACGGGCGCGAAGGGCGCAACCGGCTCGAGCGGAACCTCGGGGACCGACGGAGCGACGGTCGCGACCTCCAGGTCTTCGCGCCGTCGCGCACGACCGCGCGCGCGCTCGTGCTGCACGGCGAGACCAAGCAGATCAGCTAGCCGGTGCCGCCGGGGCGCCAGAGCGGCTCCTCGCCGCCCGCGTTTGCGATGCGAGCAAGGATGAAGAGCAGATCCGAGAGCCGGTTCAGATAAACCGGCACGAGCGGATCGATCTCGGTCTCGGCAGCCGTTGCCACGGCGAGCAGTTCGGCGCGCCGGCAGACCGTCCGGGCGACGTGGAGCCGCGCCGCGGCCTCGCTGCCTCCCGGGAGCACGAAGCTCTTCAGCTCTGGGAGCGCCTGGTTGAAGTCGTCGCAAAGGCGCTCGAGGCCGTCGATCTGCTCCTGAGAGACGCGGAGCCGTCCGTCGTCTTCGCCGACCGGCACCGAGAGATCGGCGCCCACGTCGAAGAGGTCGTTCTGGATGCGCTCGAGCGGTTCACGGAGCTCGACCGGCAACTCGGCCAGCGCGAGTACGAGGCCGAGCTGCGCGTTGAGCTCGTCGACGACCCCGTAGGCGGCGACTCGCGGGTCGAGCTTCGAGACCCGAGAGCCGTCCCCGAGGCTCGTCTCACCGTGGTCGCCGCCGCGCGTGTAGATCTTCGTCAGACGTACGGGCTCGTCGCGCTTGCGGGTCATCCGGCCGGCTTCAGATCGTCGCTTGCCGGGAATGTCACGGTTCCGGCGCAGGTGCGACGCAGACACGTCGCAGCTGCCGAAATAGGCTGTTGGTGGGCGGGAGTGGTGGGAACCCGGGTGACGGGCGTGAACATCTAGGCGGGCTCACGTTCGCGCAGGCCGAGGATCGAACGGGCGATCACGAGCCGCTGGATCTCGCTCGTGCCCTCGTAGATCTCGGTGATTTTCGCGTCGCGGTAATAGCGCTCGACCGGGAACTCCTTCGTGTAGCCATAGCCGCCGAGCACCTGGATCGCCTCGGCCGTCTGCCGGCGGGCCATCTCCGAGGCGAACAGCTTTGCCTTCGCGCCCTCCTCGGCGTGCGGCTGCCCCTCCTGCTTGAGCCACGCCGCACGGTAGACCAGGAGCCGGGCAGCGTCGATCTCGGTCGCCATGTCCGCCAGCTTCCATTGGATCGCCTGGAAGTCGGCAATCCGCTTGCCGAACTGGCGGCGCTCCAGCGCGTACGCGCGCGCCACCTGGTAGGCCGCCTGGGCGATGCCGAGCGCCTGAGCCGCGATGCCGATGCGCCCCCCGTCCAGCGTCGCCATCGCCACAGAGAACCCCTTGCCCTCCTCGTGGAGTAGCCGGTCGGCCCCGACCAGCGCGTCCTCGATCGCGAGGTCAGACGTGGAGGAGGAGTTGAGGCCGAGCTTTTCCTCCTCGCGCGTCACTCGCACCTGGTCGCCGTCGAGGACGAAGGCGGAGACGCCCTTCGGCCCGGGGGTTTCGGAGTCGGTCCGCGCGAACAGCAGGAATGTGCCCGCGAAGCTGCCGTTGGTGATCCACTGCTTGGTGCCGGTGATCGACCAGCCTTCCTCCGTGGGGACGGCGGCGGTGCGGAGCGCGCCGGCATCGGAGCCGGCCTCCGGCTCGGTCAGCGCGAAGGCCCCCACGCTCTCCCCCCGCGCGAGCGGCGGAACGAACCGGCTGCGCTGCTCGTCGGTGCCGAAGGTGAGAATCGGCAAGGTGACGGCGCTCGTGTGCACGGCCACCGTCACCCCCACCCCCGCGTCCGCCCGCGAGAGCTCCTCGAGCACGAGGATGTACGAGAGAAAGTCCGCACCGGCGCCGCCGTACTCCTCCGGGATGCAGACGCCGAGCAGCCCGATTCCCGCCAGCTTGCCGATCAACTCCGGCGGAAAACCGTGCTCGCGATCCCACGTTGCGGCGTTCGGCTCGATCTCCGTCTGCGCGAACTCGCGCGCCAGCGACTGAATCTCCCGCTGGTCGTCGCTGAGCGAGAACTCCATCGGGCGGCGAGTATACGGCCCGGTTCGGGGGTAGACTCGTACTCGTGACATCGTGGGCGAAGCGGCTACGAGCGCGGGTTTCACGACGACGCGCGCGACACCGTTTCTATCCGGAGAACGAGCACAGCGCCGAGGTCGAGCGGCAGATCGAGGTTGTCGATCCGGCCAGGCACCTCGGCGAGGAGTACCCATCGGTCGACATTCAGCGGCGGTACTGCCGAACCTGACCGTTTCGCACTGAATCGAGCCTGTATGGTCGTGGCCGGTTTGGCCTCCGGAACCGCGCACGCGACATTGCCGTGGAGCTGGTACTCCGAGCCCGAGCTGCTGCGTCGGGAACAGGAGCGGATCTTTCGGCACGCCTGGCAGTACGCAGGGCCGGTCGAGCATGCGGCCTCCCCCGGTGATTACTTCACCTGCCGGGTCGGCGACGTGCCCGTGATCGTCGTTCGGGACCGTGAAGGCGAGCTCCACGCCTTCCTCAACGTTTGCCGTCACCGCGGCTCGCTCGTCGTCGAGGGGAGCGGGAACCGCGAGACCCTCCAGTGCCGCTACCACGCCTGGACATACGGCCTCGACGGCCGGCTGCGAGCCGCTCCGCGGGCAAAGCAGGAGCCGGGTTTCGAGCTCGACGACATCTGCCTGCACGAGCTCGCGATCGAGGCCTGGGGGCCGCTCCTCTTCGTGAGCAGCGACCCGGACGCACCACCGTTGGCCGAGACGCTCGGGCGCCTG
>Ga0126308_10000515_pt1 | contig 13105 bp, 8 predicted proteins | sample Plot55_FD_92533 | JGI IMG/M metagenome (GOLD analysis project Ga0126308, IMG submission 92533) | Serpentine soil microbial communities from UC McLaughlin Reserve, CA, USA - Plot55 | ecosystem: Environmental > Terrestrial > Soil > Grasslands | place: USA: UC McLaughlin Reserve, Lake County... | reverse complement strand
GAGCGACGGGAACGAGGCCACCAACCCCTCGACGCCGTACGTGTGGGCCGAGCACTCGGTGTGGCCGCAGGACCCGCAGTTCCCGCGCAACCTCGCCGGCGGCGTGACGACGCTCCAGGTGCTTCCGGGCTCGGCGAACCTGATCGGCGGGCGGAGCGTGGTGCTCAAGGTGGTCCCGTCGCGCACGGTGCAGGGGATGAAGTTCCCGGGCGCGAAGTACGGCCTCAAGATGGCGTGCGGCGAGAACCCGAAGCGCGTCTACGCCAACCGCGGCCCGTCGACGCGGATGGGGAACGTCGCCGGCTACCGCACGCAGTGGATCCAGGCGGAGCAGTACCGCCGGCGCTGGGACAAGTGGAACGCCGACCACCAGGGGGACGCGCCCTCGCGCGACCTGGGGATGGAGACGCTGGCCGAGGTGCTGCGCGGCAACATCCTGGTGCACAACCATTGTTACCGGGCCGACGAGATGGCGCAGATGATCGACATCGCGCACGAGTTCGGCTACCGGATCCGGTCGTTCCACCACGGCGTCGAGGCGTACAAGATCGCCGACCTGCTGGCGCGCGACTCGATCTCGGCGTCGATCTGGGCCGACTGGGGCTCGTTCAAGATGGAGGCGATGGACGCGGTGCGCGCGAACCTGCCGCTGGTCGACCGCGCCGGCGTGCGGGCGATCATCCACTCGGACGACCCGTCGGGCTCCCAGCGGCTGCTCCAGGAGGCGGCGAAGGGGATGGCCGAGGGCGCCCGCATCGGCATCGCGGTGAGCGAGGACCAGGCGATCCGGTGGGCGACGATCAACCCGGCGTGGGCGTTAGGCCTGGACGACCGGATCGGCTCGATCGAGGTGGGGAAGAACGCCGACGTGGTGCTGTGGAGCGGGAACCCGTTCAGCGTCTACAGCCGCCCCGAGCGGGTGTGGATCGACGGCGCCCTCATGTACGACCGGAACGACGACACCGAGCAGTGGCGCACGGACTTCGAGCTCGGCTTCGTGCCGGCGAACAGGGGAGGGGCGAGATGATGCGGATGACGTGCGCGGTGGTGGGCATCGCACTGGCGACCCTCCCCCTCCCCGCCCAGATCATCGCCATCACTGGCGGCCGGGTGTACCCGGTGAGCGGGCCGATGATCGAGAACGGGACGGTGCTGATCCGCGACGGGCGGATCGTCGCGGTGGGGACGAACGTCAGCATCCCGAACGACGCGCAGCGCGTCGACGCTAGCGGGAAGTGGGTGACGCCGGGGCTCGTCAACTCGGCGACGAACCTCGGGCTGGTGGAGGTCGGGCAGGTGGCGCAGACGCGCGAGGAGCGGGCGCAGGGGCGCGACCGGATCGCGGCGGCGTTCACGGTGTGGGACGGGCTCAACCCGGCGTCGGTGAACATCCGCGCGAACCGCAACGGCGGCGTGACCTCGGCGGTCGTGCTGCCGGGCGGCGGGCTGATCGCCGGCCAGGCCGCGATCCTCTCGCTGGTCGACGGCTCGGCGGCCGACATGATCGACCGCTCGCCGGTGGCGATGGTCGCGCAGATCGGCGACCCTGCCTCGGCCGGCGCGGGGTCGCGCGGCGAGCTGCTGGTGAAGCTGCGCGAGGTGCTGGAGGACGCGCGCGTGTACTCGCGCCGCAAGGCGGAGTTCGAGCGCGCCGACACGCGCCCGTTCGCCGCCAGCCGCCTCGACCTGGAGGCGCTGATCCCGGTCGTCGAGGGGCGGCTGCCGCTGCTCGTCAACGCGGACAAGGCGAGCGACATCGAGTCGGCGCTCAAGCTCGCGGCCGACTTGAGGCTGCGCCTCATCCTCGGCGGCGCCGCCGAGGCGTGGCTGGTGGCCGACAAGATCGCGGCGGCGAAGGTGCCCGTGCTCACCGGGGCGATGAACAACATCCCGACGAGCTTCGCCGCGCTCGGCCAGCGCCAGGAGAACCCGGGGCTCCTCCGCCGCGCCGGCGTGCAGGTGGCGATCGTCGGCAACGCCGGGGGCGGGGACGAGGAGGCGTTCAACATCCGCAACGTGAAGCAGGAGGCCGGCAACGCGGTCGCCTACGGCATGTCGTGGGACGACGCGCTGCGCGCGGTGACGCTCACCCCGGCCGAGATGTTCGGCGTCGCCGACAGGTACGGTTCCCTCCAGCCGGGGAAGGTCGCCAACGTGGTGGTCTGGAGCGGCGACCCGTTCGAGCTCAGCACGCAGGTGGAGCACGTCTTCCTCCGCGGCCGCGAGATCACCGACTCGCCGTCCCGGCAGGACCTGCTGGAGCGCCGGTACCGCAGCCTCCCGCCGCGCTACGGGAGTCCGTAGACGGTCGGCGCCCGGTGTGCGGGCGGCCCAACGGCAGTTGCCGGTTGTCAGTAGTTCAGTTGCCAGTTCTCAGTGAGGGGCGACGCGCGCGTCACCCGTCCCCAGTTGGCAGTAGCACCAGGCATCCGGGATGCGCGGGGGGCGAGGCATGCCTCGCCCCTACGGGCAACTGGCAACTTCGACTGAGAACTGGCAACTGCCGTTCGGCAAGCGCCTACCCACTCACCCGACGGTGACCTCCACCGCGTGCCAGGCGTTGTGCATGTAGCCCTTGAAGTTCCAGACCGGGTCGGCGGGCTGCAGGGTGCCTGACGAGTCGCGCGCCCGGGCGACGAGGCGCAGCGAGCGCTCGGCGGCGGCGGCGGCGGCGGCCGGCACGGCGACCTCGGCGCGCCAGCGGCGCCAGGCCCAGGGGTCGGCGGGGTCCTCCAGCGCGGCCGGCCGCCAGCTCCGGCCGCCGTCGGCGGAGAGCTCGACCGCCGCGACCGTGCGGCCGCCGCCGGTGAGGGCGTAGCCGCGCACGACCAGCGGCGCGCCGGCGTGGAGCGTGGCGCCGTCGGCCGGGGTGCAGATCACGCAGTTGAGCGCCGACTCGTCGAGCACCGCGGCGCGCGCCGGGTCGGCGTCGGCGGGGGACGTCACGTCGGGCGGGTGCAGCGAGTAGGCACGCTGGTAGTAGTTCTCGGTCGGCTCGGCGCGCACGGTCACCGCCTCGACCCACTTCACGCTCCGGGCGCCGATGTACCCGGGCACCACCGCCCGCAGCGGCGCGCCGTGCCGCGGCGCGAGCGGCTCGCCGTTCATCTCGTCGGCCAGCAGCACCTCGTCGCCTAACGCCTTGGCCAGCGGCACCGAGCCGCCGAAGCCCGCCGGCGGCGCCCCGCCGGCGCCCGGGCGCGGGCGGTCGAGCCCCACCAGCTCGACGTGCGCCCCGCCGCGCTCGACCCCGGCCGCCGCCAGCACCGCCGCCAGCGGCGCCCCGGTCCAGACGGCGTTTCCGACCGCCTCCGCCCCCCACGGCACCTCCCCGGGAATCGGCGCCACGTCCATCAGCTCCCGCCGCCGGTTCCCCGCGCACTGGAGCGCCGCCGTCACGCTCACCCGCGGAAAGTCCCGCCGCAGCTCGGCGAGGGTGAGCACCAGCGGCCGCCGCACGAGCCCGCCCACCGTCAGCCGGTAGCCGGCCCCGTCCACCGCCGGCGTCTCACGCGCGTGGTCGCGCACGAAGAAGCGCGGCACGGGGGTCACGTAGTGCTCGACCAGCAAGTCGAGCGGCGGGCCGCCGACGAGGGGGGCGGGCTGCCTGACGATGAAGTCGGGGTGCTTGTCGGGAGGCATCGGGCGCTTCACCCGGCTTTCGGCACCGTGAAGTAGAACGTGCTCCCCTTCCCCTCCGCCGTCTCGACCCAGATCCGGCCGCCGTGGGCCTCGGCGATCCCCTTGGCGATCGAGAGCCCGAGCCCGACGCCGCGGCGGTCGGCGCGGTTCGCCTGCCAGTAGCGGTCGAACAGGTGCGGCAGGTGCGCGGCGGGAATGCCGGGGCCGGTGTCGCGCACCGCGAAGCGCACCCGCCCGCCCCCGTCCGCCGCGGCGTCGGGCTCGGCGGTCATGCGGACGGTGCCCCCGCGGGGCGTGAACTTGAGCGCGTTGCCGAGCAGGTTCGAGAGGATCTGAAGCACGCGGTCGCGGTCGGCGCACACCTCGAGCCCGTCGTCCGCGCGCGCCTCCAGCGTCACCCCCGCCTCGGCGGCCGCCGAGCGAGACGACTCCACCGCCTCGGCGAGCAGCGACGACGCCGTGTGGATGCGCATCTCGAGCGCCAGCGTCCCGGCCGAAAGACGAGTCACGTCGAGCAGGTCCTGAATCATCCGGTTGGCGCGCTCGGCCGAGCGGCGGATGACGCGCGCCTGCGACCGCTCGATCGACTCCTTCTTCCCCTCCGGCGTCGGCGGGAGCAGCTCCAGCAGGAACGAGCCCGCCATGTAGATGGCGTGGATCGGGTTCCGGAGGTCGTGCGACACGATGCCGAGCACGTCGTCCCGCGCGCGCGTCGCCCGCTGCGCCTCGCGGTACAGGCGGGCGTTGTCGATCGCGGTCGCGGCGCGGCGCGCCAGCTCCTCCGCCAGCGAGATGTCGTGGGAGCTGAACTGCCGCGCGGTGGAGACGAGCGTCATCACGCCCAGCGCGCGGCCGTGGGCGATGAGCGGGACGTGCAGCGCGCGGCAGATCGCCAGCCGGCTGAGGAGCGCGTAGTGCTCGTCGTCCCGCGCCGCGGCGCGGCGCACCTCGTCGGTCACCTCGGCGACCTCGGGGCGGCCCGTGGCGAGCACCCGCTCGATGGTCGAGCGCGTGCTCCCGCCCGCGACCCCGTAGCGCTCGCGGGCCTCGCGGAGGAGCGGCTCCAGCTCGGGGTCGGCGTGCGCCACCGCCAGCTCCTCCCGCCCGCCGTCCACCACCTCGACCACGCAGGCGTCGGCGAGCGTCGGCACCGCCAGCCGCGCCACCTGCCGCAGCGCCGACTCGTAGTCGAGCGTGCTGACGAGCGTCGCGCTGGCGTCGGCGAGGAAGCGCAGCCCCCGCTCGGCGCGGCGCCGGTCGGTGCTGTCGCTGAATGCCACCACCGCGCCGATCACCGTGCCGCCGTCCACGATCGGCGCCGACGCGCAGTCCACCGCGAACGAGCTCCCGTCGCGGCGGAAGAAGACCTCGCTGTCGAGCACCACCCGCGACCCGCGTCGGAACGCGTTGTAGAGCGGGCACTCCACCTCGGGGTAGGGCGACCCGTCGGGGCGGGAGTGGTGGATGAGGGCGTGCATGTTCCAGCCGACCATCTCGGACGGCTGGTAGCCCAGCAGGTCGGCGGCCGCCTGGTTGGCGAAGGTGCAGTTGCCGTCCCCGTCCACCGAGTAGATCCCCTCGACGGTGGAGTCGACGATCGCCCGCCGCTCGCGCCGCTCGCTCTCGGCGTCGCGCAGCGCGAGGCGGAGCTCGATCTCCGTGGCCGCGGCGCGCGCGAGGTCCTCGAGCGCGGCGACGTCCGCCGGCGGCCAGTGGCGGGGCTTGGTGTCGATCGCGCAGAACGTCGCCAGCACCTGCCCGCCGACCACCAGCGGCACCCCCGCGTACGCGACGACGTTCAGCTCCGGCACCGCCAGGTTCGCGCGCACCAGCGGGTGCGTGCGCGCGTCCTCGACGATCAGCGGCTCGCCGGTCTCCACCGTGTACTGGCAGAACGAGTGGGTGAGCGGCGTCTCGCGCTTCGTGGCCCACGGCTCCGGCAGCCCGACGCAGCTCTTGAAGAACTGCCGGTCCCGGTCCACCACCGTCACCAGCGCGACCGGGACGTTCAGCAGCCGCGTCGCCAGCCTCGTCAGGCGGTCGAACGCCTCCTCCGCCGGGGTGTCGAGCAGGTCGGCCGCGCGCAGCGCCTCCAGGCGGGTCGGGTCGGCGACACGGCCGCCGGGGGCCGCGGCGGCCGCGGGGGCCGCGGTCGGGGGCGGGCCGACGCCCTCGGCCGGCGTGACGCTCACCGCCACCCCGCGAGGCCTAACGACATGCGCGGAGGGCGACCAGCGACCCCACCAGCTGCCCGGCCCCCGTGCCGTACACCGACGCGATGCCGTGCCCCTCGAGCGCACCGTACGCCAGGCCGGGCGCCGTCCCGACCACGGCACCGGCCGTGGCTCGGGCCAGCCGCGCCCGGTAGCCGCAGCGCGGGTGATACTTCTTCGGCCCGGCCAGGATGAGCGCGACCGTCGCGCCGCCGCCGACCGCGAAGCCCTCCACGACCGCGGCCCGGCGGTCGCGCCGATGCTCCTCGCAACCCTCCCCGAAGCACTCGCCAGCGCCGCCGGTGACGAGCGCGCCCGCGAACGCGCCCACCGACCAGAAGTATGCCGGGAGAAGGACCGAGACCGCGAACCGCTCGCCGGCGCCGACGCGGCGGACGGAGTCCGCGGGCGCGGGCTCCGCGGCGAGGCTCACGCCGGCGCGCGCGTCGGCCGCGAGCTGGGCGCCCGCCGTGGGCGCCCCGGCCGCGATGAGGAACAGGAACCCGAGCGTCGCTCCGAACGAAGCGTTCCGCATCCGTCCACCTCCGGTCACACGACGATGTTGATCAGCCGCCCCGGCACGTAGACCACCTTCTTCGGCTCGCCGGTCACGAACTTGGAGACGTTGGCGTCGGCGAGCGAGGCCGCGTACACCTCCGGCTGCGCGGCGTCGCGGCGCACGCGGATGCGGCCGCGCGTCTTCCCGTTCACCTGCGCCACGATCTCCACCGTGTCCTCGGCCACCAGCGCCGGATCGAACGTCGGCCAGCCGGCGTCGAAGACGCTGCCGGCGCCGCCCAGCCGCTCCCACAGCTCCTCGGCGATGTGCGGCGCGAACGGCGCGACGAGCTGCACCAGCGGACGCACCTCGTCGCGGTGCGGCGCGCGGTCGCCTTTCCGAACGGCGTTCATGTACTCCATCATCGCCGCGATCGCCGTGTTGTAGCTCAGCCGCGCCGTGTCCTCGCCCACCTTCTTGATCGTCTGGTGCAGCTTGCGGACGACGTCGGCGTCCGGGGCCGCGGCCCCGCGCCCCTCGGCCGCCTCGTGCGTCGAGATCCAGAGCCGGTTGAGGAAGCCGCGCGGCCCCGAGATCCCCTGGTCGCGGAAGTCGCCCCCCTCCTCGTAGGGGCCGAGGAACATGAGGTAGGTGCGGAACGCGTCGGCGCCCCACTCCTCCATGTACTCGTCCGGGTTCACCACGTTGCCCTTCGACTTCGACATCTTCGCGCCCTCGCGGATGATCAGCCCGTGGGCGCGGAAGCGCGCGAACGGCTCCTCGAAGTCGACGAGGCCGGCGTCCTTGAGGACCATCGTGATGAAGCGCGAGTACAGCAGGTGGAGCACCGCGTGCTCGTTGCCGCCGATGTAAGAGTCCACGGGCAGCCACTTCTCGGTCAGCTCGCGGTCGAACGGCACCCGCTCGCGGTCGGGGTGCCCCTGCGTCGGGTAGCGCAGGAAGTACCACGCGCTGTCGAGGAAGGTGTCCGACACGTCCGTCTCGCGCCGCGCCGTCTTCCCGCACTCCGGGCACGGCACGTGGTACCACGCCTCGTGCCGGGCGAGCGGCGAGACGCCGGAGTCGTCAGGCTTGAAGTCGTCGATCAGCGGCAGCACCACCGGCAGATCCTGCTCCGGGACCGCCTGGAGCCCGCACTCCTCGCAGTAGATCACCGGGATCGGCGGGCCCCAGTAGCGCTGGCGCGAGATGCACCAGTCGTGGAGGCGGTAGTTCACCACCGCCTTCCCCGCGTCCTTCGCCTCGAGCATCGCGACGATCGCGCGCTTCCCCTCGGGCACGCCGAGCCCGTCGAAGTCGCCCGAGTTGACCAGCACGCCTTCGACGTTGTCGGTGTAGGCGCGCTCCAGCGGCGGCAGCGACGCCTCGACCTGGCGCAGCATCGCGCCCGACGGCTTGCCGGTCAGCGCGTTCTCGACGAACTGCGCCTGCCGCCCGGCCGACACGATGCGTTCGCGGTCCATCACCACGCGCACGATGGGGAGGCCGAACTTCCGCGCGAACTCGAAGTCGCGCTCGTCGTGCCCGGGGACGGCCATGATCGCGCCGGTGCCGTACTCCATCAGCACGTAGTCGGCGATCCAGATCGGGATGCGCTCGTCGTTGGCCGGGTTCACCGCATACGAGCCGGTGAAGACGCCGGTCTTCTCCTTCTCCCCGACCTTGCGCGTGACCAGGTCCTGCTTCGCCGTGCGCTCGCGGTAGGCGGCGACCTCGGCCGCCTGGTCGGGCGTCGTCAGGCGCGCGACGGCCGGGTGCTCGGGGGCGAGCACCAGGTACGTGGCGCCGAAGACCGTGTCCGGCCGCGTGGTGAAGACGACGATCTCCGCGCCGTCGTCCACCCCCTCCGCCTCGAACGCGATCTGCGCCCCCTCGCTGCGCCCGATCCAGTTCCGCTGGGCGGCCTTGGTGGACTCCGACCAGTCGAGCGTGTCCAGGTTGTCGAGCAGCCGCTGGGCGTAATCGGTGATGCGAAAGAACCACTGCTCCAGGAAGCGCTGCTCCACCTCGGCGCCGCAGCGCTCGCAGCGCCCGCCCTCGACCTGCTCGTTGGCGAGCACGGTCTTGTCGTTCGGGCACCAGTTCACGGCGGCACGCTTGCGGTAGGCGAGCCCGCGCCGGAGCAGCTGGAGGAAGACCCACTGCGTCCACTTGTAGTACGACGGGTCGCTGGTGTTCACCTCCACCCGCCAGTCGATCATGAGCCCGGCCCGCATGATCTGCCGCCGGAAGTTGGCGACGTTCTTCGGCGTCATCTCGGCCGGATGGGCGCCGATCTTGAGCGCGTAGTTCTCCGAGTGGATACCGAACGCGTCGAAGCCGAACGGCTCCAGCACCGACCGGCCCTGCATGCGCATGAAGCGCCCGTAGATGTCGGCGCCGGTGAACGCGAACAGGTTCCCGACGTGGAGCCCCTCGGCCGAGGGGTACGGGAACATCATGAGCGAGTAGAACGGACGCTCGCCCGTCAGGTCGGTGTCGTTCGTGCCCCGCGCGCGCCAGCGCTCCTGCCACTTGCGCTCGACCGCGATGGGATCGTAGCCGTCCGGCTGGTCCGCCGGCGGCGTCTGGGAGGCTGCTGCTGAAGTCGTCATGTGCGCGCCGGCCCCGGTCCGGTCCCCGGAGCGTCCATCGTCCGTAACTTGCGTGAAAATGTCAATTTAGCGGCAGGCGATGGTACGGCAACGGCTTACCACGGATGAACCCGGATACGGCGAAGTGCTTCGAGGCTGTATGGCAGTATCCGTGTTCATCCGTGGTAGGCAGTTCTCGAGGAGCGCGCCGAGCGTGAAGACGTTCCAGATATTCACCCTGCTTGCCGGGCTCGCCGTCGGAGCGGGTGCGCGCGAGAAGACGACGGTCTACATGGTCGGCGACTCGACGATGGCGGACAAGCCGAACCCGGAGACGAACCCGGAGCGCGGCTGGGGGCAGCTGCTGCCGCGCTTCTTCGACGACCAGGTGGTGGTGCGCAACTTCGCGGTGAACGGGCGCAGCACGAAGAGCTTCATCGACGAGGGGAAGTGGGACGCGGTCGCGAAGCAGCTGCACCGCGGCGACTACGTCTTCATCCAGTTCGGCCACAACGACCAGAAGAGCGAGGATTCGGCGCGCTACACGAACCCGTACACCGCCTACCGGCGCAACCTCGAGCGGTTCGTGACCGAGAGCCGAGCGCGGGGCGCGACGCCCGTGCTCTTCAGCTCGATCGTGCGGCGCAACTTCAGCGACAAGGGCGTCCTGCTGGACACGCACGGCGCGTATCCGCTCGTCGCGCGCGAGGTCGCGCGCGACCTCCAGGTCCCATTCGTCGACCTCCAGCTCCTGACCGAGGAGCTGGTGCTGCGCGCGGGCCCCGAGGGCTCGAAGTCGCTCTACGTCTGGGTCACGCCCGGCTCGAACGCCATGTACCCGCAGGGGCGCCAGGACGACACGCATCTCTCGGTCGCCGGCGCCACGGAGGTCGCGCGCCTCGCGGCGGCGGCGCTCGGGCGGACGTCACTGCCGCTCGGCAAGCACGTGCGCGGGGTCGATTGAAGCAGCATTGAACCGCGGAGGGCGCCCGCGCCCTCCGCGGTTCAATCCCCCGCCGCCCGACGCCGCGTTGGACTCGGGCTATGGGCAACGGTGCTGACCGGCGCCTGTTGCTGCTGCAGCCAACCGAGTCGCCCGCCCTCGGTCCTGACGAGCGCGTAGTCACCGTAGCGGCCGAGGACCAGGAGTGCTACACGCGCCGCGACGCTGTCGATCGTGACGCCGCGCGGGCTCGGGTGGTCGAGCAGCGCCGTGGCCTGGGCGGGGCGGACGGTGGACAGCGGCGTGGCGGCCGGCTCGGTCGCCGTCGCGCGGACGTAGCCCACCCGCCCGTCCGGCAGCTCGGCTCGATACGCGCCAGCGGCGGCCGCGATGATCCGGAGCGGCGTGCGGGGCGCGAGCTGCGCCACCGTGGCGACCGACGTCCCCGCAGCCGGGGCGCTGAGCAGGGCCACGCGGCTGTCCGTGCGGCGCCAGCTTCCCAGCGCGCCCGTGTCGGCAGTGAGGCGCGGCACGAGGTCGCGCGGCGTGTGCACGAAGGGGAACGGGTCTATGGCGCCCCAGCCGCGGCGGTAGATGCCGAAATGCAGGTGCGGCGGCGTCGTGCGCGCGTTGCCCGAATTTCCCACCAGACCGAGCGTGTCGCCGATCTTCACCCGGTCCCCGACCCGCGCGATCTGGCTGTCGAGGTGTGCGTAGTAGAGCGACTGGCCGCGGAGCGGGTCGGAGACCCACACCACCTTGCCGCCGAGTGTAGTGATGCCGACGTTGCGCACCCAGCCGTCGGCCGCGGCCAGCACCGGCGTGCCGCGCGGCGCGAAGATGTCCACCCCCTGGTGCGACCGGCGCCCGCCGTCGCGCTCGGCGCCCCAGCCGCTCCTCACCGCGCGGCTGTCGCGCCCGCTCACCGGGAACGCCAGCGACGCCTCGGCGCGCACGGTGATGTGGTAGCGTACGCCGCGCAGCAGCTCGGGCTGGAGCCGCAGCACGTAGCTCCCGTCCTGCTCCGGCTCGAAGTCGAGCCGCACCGTGCCGCCGCGGGCCAGGCTGTCGGCGCTGGTGAGGCCGCGCGGGGCGCCGGCCGAGTCGGCGGGCGGGGCGAAGACGTCCACGAACACCGCCGCGTGCCCGGCCGATTCCGTCGTCAGCTCGGCGACGACGCGCTGGCCGCGCCGGGCGGCGAACTGGTAGGCGACCGCCGCCGCGTCCGCCTCGCCGAAGTACCCGGCCTCCTGGAAGGGCAGGCTCACCGTGGCCGGCGTGCGGAGCGACTGCTGCGCCGCGTCCAGCCACCGCCGGCCGAGGACGGTGCGGTCGAGCCCCGCGTCCGCCAGCGCGGCCGCGTATTTCTCGTGCGGCGTGCGCGGCTGGAAGCGTTCCGTCAGCCGCTCCCCGGCCCGGCAGGCGGCGAGGAGGACGACCAGCGGAGCGAGGGAGCGGACGAACGACGGGGCGGAGAGCTTCACCAGCGGCGCGGCCTGTACTGAAACGGTCTGCGGGCCGCGACGCACAGTGCATCGCGGCCCGCATCTTAGTACGTGACAGCGGTTGGGTCGGTTCCCTCGCGTGGCCTCAGAAGAGGCAGCTCCCGATGGACGGCGCCATCAGGTCCACCGTGCAAGTCTTCGTCTGGCCGTCGAGGGTCATCTCGATGGTCACGACGCTGGTGCCGTTGTACGTGACGACGTAGCGCATCGTCAGCTCCGTCAGGCCATCCTCCGGCGAGTTGCTGAAGCGGCTCGTGATCCGCTGGTTGCTGATGCGCTTTCCCGAGAGCGGGAAGACCGGCGCCGGGCGCTGTCCGGCCGCCGGGCGCGGCGGGATCGGGATGACCAGGTCGAGCGTGGTGTCGTTCGAGATGGCCTTCGACGAATAGGCGCCCAGCGACGGACTGGCGGGGGCCGAGAACTCGCTGGTCCCGGACTCGACGCCGTTCAGTGTGTGCGAGGTCTCCGCGCCGGCGAGCCCACTGACGGTTATCTCGCCCCGGCGGTCCAGCTTGATCGTGCCGCCCTGCGGCGTCGTCAGCGTCCCGGCGATGGACATGCGGGTGTTGATGCTCGCCGTGGTCACCGGATCGAAGCGGCGCTGCGGGTGGCCGGCGCCGTCCAGGAAGGCGAACGACCGCGTGATGGTCATCCCGCGGTTGATGATCGGCTCGCAGTCGAAGCGGCCTGTGCCCTCCTGGTACTTGCAGATCGGGGCCGGCAAGTCGGTGGTCGAGCCGACGGCGGGGGACCCGGGTCCTGCTTCGACGACGCCGATGCCCAGCGGGAGGCCGGCGATCGCGGCCAGACTGCCGTCGTCCAGCTCCTGGCCATTGGGGCCCGTGCCGTCGCCCCCGCAGGCCGCGAGGGCGAGCGCGGCGATCAGGGCACTCGATACCCGAACAGAGCAAGGCATTGGTGGATCCTCCAACCGAGACTCGGGCGATGTGTGGGACGCGATTCGCGTATCACGTTTACGTATCTGCCGTCGCCAGGCAAGGGTCGAATTACGTAGTCGCGCGTCGGGGATCTCGCCCTAGCGCCGGACCGGGCGCTCGCTGGCCTTGTAGCGGTAGGCCGACTTCTGGATGCGCGCCCCGGCCGAGTCGCAGACGGCGAAGCCCTGCTCGGCCTCGTAGAGGGTGGCGCCGGCGAAGCGGCCGTCCTTCGTGACCGCGTAGTAGCTGAGGTCGAACCAGGGGCGGCCGCGGTCGTCGACCAGGCGCTTCTCGGTCATCGCCACCACGCGGTCGATCACGCGCAGCAGCGCCTCTTCGGGCGCGATGCCCTGGCGCATGAATTCCACGGCCAGGAAGGCGCCGCACACCTTGATGTTGGCCTCGCCCCGCCCGGTCGAGCCGGCGGCGCCGACGTCGTTGTCGCAGTACTGGCCGGCGCCGATGATGGGCGAGTCGCCGACGCGCCCGGGGATCTTCCACGACAGCCCGCTCGTCGTGGTGACGCTCCCGACGTTCCCGCGCGCGTCCACCGCGTTCATGTTGATCGTGCCGGTGGTGAAGGCGATCCGGACGTCGTCGTCGTGGTCGAGCCAGTTGTCGTTCGGGTTGAGCTTCGCCTTCCACCGCAGCCACTTCTGGCGGCTCTTCTCGGTGAGGAGGTTCTGCTCCTTGAACCCCATGTCGAGCGCGAACCGCCTGGCGTCGCGCCCCACCAGCATGATGTGGTCGGTGTAGTCCATCACCGCCTTC
>Ga0126308_10000514_pt1 | contig 13106 bp, 11 predicted proteins | sample Plot55_FD_92533 | JGI IMG/M metagenome (GOLD analysis project Ga0126308, IMG submission 92533) | Serpentine soil microbial communities from UC McLaughlin Reserve, CA, USA - Plot55 | ecosystem: Environmental > Terrestrial > Soil > Grasslands | place: USA: UC McLaughlin Reserve, Lake County... | reverse complement strand
GCCGCCGTGATCGCGATCGAGGACTACTGGCCCGTGGGCGCGGCGTGGTATCGGCTGTTCAGCAGCGCCGAGCCGGGCTATGGGTTCATCGACGAGGAGACGCCCGAGCTCTCGATCGCAGTCGTTCCGAACAAGCGCGGGAACGGGCACGGCTCGCGGTTGCTGAAGGCCCTGATCGATCGTGCGCGCGCCGACGGCTTCGGGACCCTCAGCCTGAGCGTCGAGCCCGATAACCCGGCGCTGCCCCTGTACGAGAAGTTCGGCTTCCGCAAGGTGGGCGAGAACGGCGGCGCCTGGACGATGCTGGCGTCCCTGGCCGGCGGCACCTCCCGGCCGGCGGAGCCGGCCTCCGGTGCCGCCTGACGCCGCTCGCGGCAGCATCCGGCGCGGGCGGCGCTGGTCCGTGCCTGACGCACTGTCCTGCGCGCCGCCCGCTTGGCTCCTTTGCGAGCGACGTCCCAGAACGCCAGACAGGTCGAGCTGGGCGATCAGGCGTAGGGGCATTCGCCGTCGCTGTAGTAGGCGTACTGGTCGGCGCTCAGGATCCATCGCCAGCTGCCGCGGACGGCGATCGCGTGGAACGTCTGCTCGATCACGACCGGGAAGAGCACGTACGGAGAGACGACGCTGACGCGGACATCGATCGCCTTCGTCAGGATCCTGCCGCGCTTGCCCGCGACGACGATCCGCTCGTTGAAGGTGCGGAGCGCGCGGACGCTCAGGAGCGTCCCGGCCCCGGGAGTGAGGCTCTCACACGATGCGTAGGCCTCGCGCGGGGCAACGCGCTGGTGCGGCGGGTAGAGCGTCTGCCACGCGAGCGCGTACTCGTCGGCGAGCTTCTGCTTGACGACGGACACCATGTAGGCGCCGGCGGGCTCGACGGGCCGCGAGCCGCGGTCTGCGCTAGCGACCCCGGCCGCGGCGAGTGCCGCTGCTGCGCTTACAACCAATAGGGACAAACGTTTCATCTCGACCTCCTCGCTTCGTTGACGCGAGGGATCTTCCGGAGCGGCCTTAGAGGTGCCTTAAACCCGGCTTAAGGCGGCGGCGGGGAACGAGGCAGGCTCCGCACCGATCTGCTGCATGCGCGAGAGATACGTGCGGTACGCGCGCCTGGCCTCGCCGCGTGAGCCCGCGGCTTCGAGCGCGGTGACGAGGCCCAGGTGCGCCGACTCGTCGTATGGGTCGCGGTCGATGATGCGCAGGAAATATTTGCTCGCCTTCGTCGCGTCCGCGAGCGCTCGCAGGACCTCGATGTAGACCGCCCGTGCCTCGTTCCGGAGCGGTTCCGCCCAATCCTCGTAGCGGTCTTCCTCTAGGAAGTCGCCAGTGTAGGCGGCCTCCGCGAGCTCGAGCAGTGGAAGCGCTTCGTCGCCACTGCCAGAGCTCCACAGCCGAAGGCCCGTCTGCGCCGTGGTCAGGAACGACTCGACGTCGAGCTCGACCGCGTCGAGCGAAAGCCGCAGCGCACCGTCCGCGGCGCTTACGAAGTGATCCGGCGGCTGGGTCCGCTCGCGGTCGATCGCCGAGCGGAGAGTGCTGAGCGCGACGGAGAGGCGGTTCCCCGTGCGGCTCGGATCCTCGTCGGGCCACAGCGCCTCGATGATCTCGTCGCGCGCAACCGGACGGCCGCGTCGCGCCGCCAGGATCTTCAGGAGGTCGCGCGTCTTCTTCGATTTCCACGCCTCAGGCGGGACCGGCAGACCATCGCGAAGGACGCGGAACCCGCCAAGCGTCTGAACCGCGAGTGCTGCGGGGCCTTCGGTCCCCGCGGCCATCAGAACGCCGGCCGCACGCCCGGTGGTGTCGCGCACTCCCAGCCTCCGTAGCTCACGTTCCGCGCGCTCGGCGTCGAACGTCGCGCCTGAGAGCCGCGCGAGCGCGAGCTCCACGCGTGCGGCCGCGACCGGTGCATCCAGATCGCGCCAGATCCCGAGCGCCTCCTCGAGCACGGCACGATCCGGGTCGGTCGAGCAGAACGCGCGCAGCTCGAGCGACTCCGCGAGCGCGGGCCGCGCGTTGTACCGGGCGGCTTCCGCCGCGGCGGAGGCGGCGAGCTCGGCGGCCGCCTCGAGCTCTCCCCGCCGAAGCGCGGCCCATCCGGCAGCCAAGAGGATGTCGGGCCGCTCGTGCACGCTCAGCTCGACTGCCTCGGCCGCGAGGGCTGCAGCCCGGTCCGGGTCGTCGGCCGTCAACATCCGGGCAAGCCCTGCAAGCGCGATCGAGCGCAGGCGCACCATCCGCGGCGTATTCACGTCCAGAGCTTCCTCATACGCACCTCGTGCGCGAGCGACGTCTCCGCGCTCGCGATAGAGGTCGCCGTGAGCGACCCGGTCCCATGCGACCGACCTATCCGCGAGCCGATCGACCGTCTCGGCGGCCGCGAGCTCGGCGGCCGCCTCATCGAACCGACCGAGGCGCGCGTACAGCCAGGCTCGGACGTGCCGTCCTTCGCTGCGCATCTGCGCGAACCCGACACGGTCGGCGGCTTCTGTCGCGCTGCCGACGAGCTCGAGTGCCTCGTGGTAGCGACCGTGGACCGTCCAGAAACGCGCCGTTTTAGTCTGCGCGGCGCAGAGCGCGAGCAGATTCCCGGCGCGCTCGGCGAGCTCGCGGGCTGCTCGGTAATGGCGCTCCGCCTGCTCCACGTTCCCGCAGGCCTGCGCGATGTCGGCGACCGCGCAATGTGCATCCGCTTGGTGACCGAGGTCGCCGCTCGCCTCGGCGCGCTCGAGCGATAGCTTCGCTGCCTGCTCCCCACGGTCGAGCTCGCCGAGGCTGGGCGCGAGAAATGCGATGTACGTGTGGTTGAGCGGGTGAATCTCCTCTGGGCGCTCCGACATCGCCTCGACGAGCACGTCGAAGGCCTCTGCGGCTTCGCCGCGCTGCATGTGGACGTCCGCGATCTGGAACGCGCGTTCTTGCCCGGGCGAGATGGCCGAGAACCATTCCAGCGCCTCGCCGGTCCGCCCGAGCAGCGCGTTGCATCTCCCGATCAGGTGGCGGAGGTCCTCGTGGATGAGCTCGTCGGGCAGCAGCTCGGCGCTGTCCACTACGGCGTCGGCAAAGCCGCGGTCGATCAGCTCGCGCCAGTGCTCCATGAAGAACGCGGCTATCTCTTCCGAAGCGCCGGCGCGCTTGAGCGAGGCCAGGGCTTCCCGCAGCATGCCTTGCGATTCGAACCACCCGGAAGCGGCCACGTGCAGGTCGCGCAGCTCGGGTTCCCCAAGTGCGAGGTTCTCGCGGACGAAGTCGCGCAGAACCGCATGCATCGATAGCCAGCCGCCCGAACCGGGGCGGGCGGAAACGAGACCGCGTCGACCGAGGCCTGCCAGCGCATCGGCCGGGTGTACTGCGCCGATGGCCTCGCATAGCTCGGCGCTGAATCGATCGAACTGCGCCGCGACTCTGAGCAGGTTTCGAACCTCCTCCGGCTCGCGTACGAGCACCTCCTGCGCAAGGTAGGAGACGAGGCGCCCGCTCTTTCTGCTCAGGTCTGCAAGCGCGTCGGGACGCTCCTCCTCGGGCACGGACTGCAGCATCTCGGCCGCAAGCTGAACGGCGGCAGGCCAACCGGCCGTGACATCGTGGATCGCATTGCTGACCTCCGCGAGGGAGGGGCCGACGACTCCGCCGACCTCGTTTCCCGAAAAGGCGAGCATCGCGGCATCGAGGTCGAGCACCTGGCCCTGGCCCCGCAGGCGGTCGACTGCGAAAGGCGGCTCATCACGTGATGACAGCACGAGGTGGAGCTCCGGTGGCGCCTGCCGCAGAAGGCTCTCGAGCAGGAGCACTGCCGCACCGGCGCGACCAAGCTCGTGCACGTCGTCGACGATGAGCACGCGGTCCGCGCTCGTCGTCTCCTCGAGGACTCGTGTGAGCAGTGCGGCGAGCGACTCGGCACGCGACCGCCCGCCGCCGCCCGCCAACGCGCTCTCCTCGATCGGAAGGTCGAGCGCGTCAGCGAGCCCGCGCGCGAACGATGGAACGGAACGGTCACCGGCATCGACGAGATACCAGGCCCAGCCGCGTTCGAGCGCGACGGAGGCCGCGAGCGTCGATTTGCCGAAGCCCGGTCCCGCGACGATCGCTGTCAGCCTCCGTCGCTCAGCCTCTTCGAGCAGGCGTTCGAGCTCCGGCCGGCGTACGTGTGAGGCCGGCAGGCGCGGCGGCACGAGCTTCACGCGCGGAGTTCTGATCATTCTCCCCACCGTAGGATCGCACTCCACCGCACAGCGGAGGCCCTCAGAGGGCGACGGGCCGCGGGCGCCTGCCGAATCGGCGCAGCGAGAATGCGCCGGCCGGGACCACGAGCAGAAGGAATGGCGCCAGCGCCGCCAGAGCGATCTGAGGCGTGATCGACGTTTCCCGGCGGCGATAGCCGGCCCACGCTCGCCGTCCCGGGCCAAGCGTCTGCTTGATCCGTGACACGACGGCAGCCAGGTCGCGCTCGGAATAGGCGGGCCAGCCGGCCGCGCGAAGCCTCGAGAGCTCGTCCGGCTGACTCGAGCGGTAGCTCTCAAGCGGCCGCCCGGGCAGGAAGATTCGCTCGCCGGGACGCCAGAAGCGGACGAGGATGGGAGTCGCGCCGATCCGACGGAGGGCCGAACGGGTGCCTCTGGCGTCGAACGGGCTCGTCTCGGCGTCCGAGAGGACGACGAGCAGACGCTTGCGCGCACCAGCCGCAAAAAACGTTCGCCCCGTGACCTCGTTCAGCTGGTCGAAGCTGGTCGCCAGCGAATCGGAGTCGACGGCGGGAGGCGGTCTTTGAACCCCATAGGCGTGGCTCACGACTGCCGTGTACGCCTGCTCGTCGACCGTCGGGAAGAGGTATGGGAGCAGGCGGTTGTTGAGCGAGGCGACGCCGACGGGCAACTCCGGCAACGCGGCGTGGAGGCGGGCGGCGAACGCCGCCGCTCGACGGTACCGAGGGACTCCGCCGGGGTGAGACGACGCAAGCATCGAGCGGGAGGTGTCCAGGACGACGAGCATCTGCGCGTCCGTCCGCACGAGCCGCTTGCGCTGCTGCACGAGCGATGGTTGGGCCGCAGCAAGGCCGAGCAGCGCGAACGCACAGCCGAGGGCCAGCGGTCGAGCGAGGCGTGTGGCGACCGGCGGCTCGGAGAGCCCGAGCTCACGTCGGACCCGAGCGGCGCGGCGCGCTCGCAGGAACGAGACGGCGACAGGGACGATTCCCACGAGCGCCGCGAGTGCCGCGGCAGGCGTCGCGAACACGACCGTCATCAGTAGCCCCTCCCATCTCCGGCGCCGCTGCCCCGATGGAGCTTGCGACGCGGCTGCGGATGACTCACTTGATGGCCTTCGTGCTTCCCCTGCTCGAACGGCCGTTTGGTCTGCTTCGTGCCTCTTTCCGTCGCTCGTCCCGGGAGGGCTCTGGCACGCTCCTTCAGGATGAGCTCGAGGTCGTACTTGGCGGCGTCGTTGCGGTCGTCGAGGAGCGCGCTCTCGCGGAGCTGTCCGATCGCCTCGCCGAGCAGGCCGCCGCGCCCGAGGTCGCGCAAGCGTTCGAACCTCATCGAGCCGTTCCCGGCGGCGAGAGCGAAGACCGCCGCCGCCATCAGATGTGCTTGCGAGCGTTCGGGAGCCGGGCCGACACGCCGAGCGAGTCGGGCAAGCCGAAGCGGCATGTCGGAGCTCACGATCGCGCTGGGCTCCGCGGCCGCCTCTCGGTATTCCCGCGTGATTTCGAAGAGTGGGCCGGCCCGGTCGCTCCCGAGCAGGCTGTCTGCCGCACGATCGAACAACGACCGTCTCGCTTGAGCGCCGCCCCCGACCGGCGCCTCGATCCGGAGGACCTCGACCCTGTCGGGCGCTGCCAGCACGGCGCGGCCGAGCAGCACGAGGGGGATCGACAGGCCGAGCGCGACGACACCGGCGGCGGCGGCGAGCAGCGGCCTCCTCACGCCCGTTGCCCCCACGTGAGCGGGCGGAGGGCGAGCTCGTTGGCGGCAGCAAGCAGTCCGAGAACGCCGACGAGAGCCGCCAGAACGAACGGAGCGGCGCCCGCGTCCGAAGAGCGGCCGGGGTCGACGGTGCGGCTCGCCGCCTTCGCCACGAACGCTGCGTTCGGCAGTTCCTCGAGCGTCCCGCGCGCCGGAACCACTCCCGGACTCACTCTGACCACGCTGAGGTCGATCCCCTCCCGTTCGTACTGGGCCGTCACCGTCTCGAGCCGCTGCAGGTCCGCCTCGGCGTCGGCGAGATCACTGACGAGGACGATGTGGGGATTCTCGACGTCGTCTCGCTTGACGAGCTTTCGGGCCAGGACGAGACCGCTGGAGATCCTCGTGCCGCCGGCTATCGGCGCCCACGGGTAGTTCCAGGGGCCGCCGCTGGCGAAGACCTCGAGCCACCCCTTGACGGCCTCGGCCGGAGTGGACGGAGGTAGCGCTTCATACGCGCTGTCGGAGAAGAGGACGAGACCGAGCCGGCGCCGCGGGTCCTGGGTCAACGCGGACAACACACGGCCGATCCCTTCCGACGCGGAGAGCGCGCTGCCCGAGACGTCGATGACGATCACGGCATCGGCTCCGGGTCGCAAAATCGGTGCGTCGACCGTGGCGTTGGCTCGAACCGCGAAGACGGCGAGCACCGCGACAAGGGAGGTCGCGAAGGTGGTCCACAGCAATGTCGTCCGCCGCCGGGCAGCGCCGAACGATCCGGCTCCCGCGACCTTCAAGAACGGCCCCACCCGGCTGCGGCGGACTAGCAGCGCGGCGGCAGCCAGCAAACAGGCGCCCGCGCCGGCCCAGAGGAGCGCGATCACGCCCGCACCGCCGTCCGAACGCGGCTCGCCAGGTCGGAGATAGCTTCGCCGTGTGGCTCCGCCGGGCCCCAGGCGAGGACGCGGCTCTCCTCGCTGAGCGGCGCGTCCAAGGGCTCGAGCTGACGCGCGAGCTCCTCGAGCGCCCGCCTGCGCCGCCCGGAATCGCCGTTCGAGCACGACGCAGCGACCTCGCTGAGAACACGCTCGAGCGGCGCGACTCGCCGACGCTTGGGTGCTGCTCCCCGAAGCCCGACCGCGAGCAGCACGCCGAAACCGGCGGCAGCGAGCAGGCCGCCGAGCACGAGCAGGGCGTACGCGGTCGCAGGCGGAGGCAACCGGTAGCGAACCGACTCAACGATCGGTGGGGGAACGCGCAGCGCGGGACGCGCGAGATCGGCCTTCGTCAACCGCGAGTGGATCCGCAGCGCGGGCCACCTCGAGACGATCATCCTCGTTCTGGAGCCGTCTCGGTACGCGACCCGAGCTGGATCGAATTCGAACTTCAGGTCTTTTCCCGCGGGAACACACGGCTGATCGAGGCAGCGAAGCCGCGTCTCGACATGAATGACGGAAACCCCGCCGATCGTCCGAACGCTCCGGGTCGTGGAGACGACGGTGTGCGCACGGAATCCCATCCCGAGTTTGATGCTTTCGGCGTCGACGCGGCTCCGATCTGCCAAGACGTCGATCGTCGCGACGACCGTGTCGCCGAACTGCGGGTCACGCGGCTCGAGGCCTTGGCGAACCACGAGCGGCTTCCCGGCGAGATCGATCCGCCCGGCCGCGGGCCGGTGCCAGAGCGAGAACCCGAGCCCGATCGCGAGCGCACCTAGGAGCGTGAGCGCGCCGAGCTGCAATAGGCGCCTGGACCGCGGCCTCATTCGAGCCTCAGGCGCCGCCTGCGGCGTTCGTGCCACTGCAGGAACGCCGAGAGGATCTCGAGCGGGTCCGCGCTCGAGAGCAGGACGTGATCGAGCTGGAGCGACGCGAAGGACTTCAGCAAGCCCTCGAGCCGGCGCTCGTTCGCCTCCCGCCGTTCCTGCACCTCGCGCCGTGTCAGCCGCACCGCACGCAGCTCGCCGCTCCCGGGCTCCGCCAGCGGAAGCATCAAACCGGAGACCGCGGGAAACGACTGCTCCCAGCACGGGTCCTGCACGATTACCGGCACGACGTCCCAGCCGAGCGAACGCGTGGCCGCCCAAGCCGCCGGGGGCGGCGATGTCAAGAAGTCCGACAGAACGAAGATGAACGAGCCCGCCGGAACGTCGACGCGCGCCTGCGCCAGGTGGCGGAAAGCATCAACCAAGTTGTCCACCGCCGCTGTATGGGCCGTGCGCGGTAGGCCGCGCTCGAGCGTCGCCGCTGCGGTCTCATGCCGGTTCGGCGGGATCCAGTACGGTGCCGGCGGATCGGCTACGTCGAGGTAACCCGCGAAGCCCTGTACTGCGATCGCGCTCGCGACGATCATGCGCCCGGCGGCAGCGACGGCCGCTGGTTTGTGCAACCAGGGCACCTCGGCCGGGTAGAGGCTCATCTCGGGCCGCCTGTCCACGACGATCACGACCCGAGGCCGGTCCTCCGCAAAGCGCTCGCGGACGATGAACTCGTCAGAGCCTCGGGCGCTCGATACACGGGCAGATGCCTTCCAGTCGATTCCGCGCACGCTGTCGCCACGGCGGTACGGCCGCGCTCCCGCGATGTCGAGGCCGCTGCCTCGGTGGATGCTCCGGCGCGAGCCGCCCGCGAGGCCGACGCCGGTGCGGAGGCTGATCAGCGGGAACCTCGGATCTGCTTCCAAGCTTTTCGCCTACTCGGCCGCGAGCGTGATTCCCGGCCGCGGCACGCGCTCGAGGCAATGGCGTGCGAGATCTGCGCCGGCGAAGCCGTCGCCGTTCGCCGCGTCGACGCGGTACGGGTTCACGAGCACGCGATGCTCCAGCACCGGCCCGAAGAGCGCCTCGACGTCCTCGGGCTCGACGAAGGGACGGCCGCGGATCAGCGCCCAGGCCCGAGCAGCGCGCTCGAGCGCGAGTGACCCGCGAACCGACGCCCCCACGGAAACGAACTCGAGCTCGCGAGTCGACCGAACGAGCTCGATCACCCAGCGCTGGATGATCGGGTCAATGTAGACGTCCTCGACCGCCGCCTGAATCCGGCGCAGATCTGCTGCATCGATCACTGCCCGCAGCGCCGTCAATGGATGGTCGTGTCGCTGGGCCTCCACGATCCGCAGCTCGTCCTCGACGCTCGGATACCCGAGCGTCGTCTTGAGGAAGAAACGGTCGAGCTGCGCCTCCGGCAAGGGGAACGTGCCCTCGTGGTCGAGGGGGTTCTGCGTGGCGAGGATGAGGAATGGGTCCGGCAGCAATCGGGACTCACCGTCGACCGTGACCTGACGCTCCGCCATCGCTTCGAGCAGCGCCGACTGGGTGCGCGGCATCGCGCGGTTGATCTCGTCGACGAGGACGATGCCGGCGAAGATCGGCCCGGGCTGGAACTCGAAATCGCGCTCCTTCTGGTTGTAGATCGAGAGACCTGTCAAGTCGGTCGGCTGGAGGTCAGGCGTGCACTGAACGCGCGACGACCCTGCTCCGTCGATCGACTTCGCGATCGCCCGCGCGAGCACCGTCTTCGCCGTGCCCGGGACGTCCTCGAGCAGCACGTGCCCGCGGCACAGGAGCGCACAGAGGACGAGGCTGACCTCGTAACGCTTCCCGCGGACAACGCGCTCGATGTTTTCGAGCACGCGCTCAGCAAGCTCCGTCGCGGCCGTGAAGTCCGCGCTCGGCTCCACGTGCTTCCTGAGGATCTCGTTCTTCAGCTGAAGCCTCCGCGCGCGAAGGCGCGCGCAGCGCCGAGCCTAGCCGGTCCGATCGTGGCTGGGCTAGCCCTCGATAGGATCGAAGCATGGAATGTGACGTCGCGGTGCTCGGCGGCGGCCCCGGTGGTTACACGGCGGCGATCCGCGCGGCGCAGTTGGGCGCCAAGACCGTCTGCATCGACAAGGAGCCGGAGCTGGGCGGCACCTGCCTCCGCGTCGGCTGCATTCCGACGAAGGCCTGGGTCCAGACGGCCTTCTTTCTGAAGGCGGCCGAGGAAAGCTTCTCGAAGCTCGGCGTTCAGGTGGGCGAGGCGAAGCTCGATTTCGGGGCTGCCAACGAGTGGAAGTCCGGCGTCGTCAAGCAGATGACGCAGGGCGTGGCGTCGCTCTTCAAGGCAAACGGCGTCGAGTGGGTGAAGGGGACCGGCCGGTTCAAGGACTCGAACACGATCTCCGTCGACGGCGGCGAGGACGTCAGTTTCAACCAGGCCGTGGTCGCGACCGGGTCGTTTCCGCTGCGGCCTCCGATCGGCGGGCTGGACTCCAAGCTGTGCGTCGACTCGACCGGTTTGCTTGCACAGGACGAGGTGCCGAGGCGCCTCGTCGTGCTCGGTGGCGGGATCATCGGCTGCGAGTTCGCATCGATCTTCCACCGTTTCGGGTCGGAGGTCACGATCATCGAGATGCTCCCGAGCCTGATCCCGCAGGAAGACGCAGACGCCTCGAAGGAGCTCGCCAAGCAGTTCGGCCGCCGCGGGATCACGCTCCACCTGGAGAAGCAGTGCACAAAGGTCGAGGAGCAGAACGGGGCCCTCACCGTCCATTTCGGCGAACGCGAGACGGTCGAGGCCGACCTGATGCTGGTCTCCGTCGGCCGAGGACCGCTTGTCGAGGGGCTCGGTCTGGAGGAGATCGGCGTCGAGCTCGACCGGCGCAAGGGGATCGCGGCCGACGAGCACCGGCGCACGACGGTCCCTCACATCTACGCGGTCGGGGACTGCGCCGGCTACTGGCAGCTTGCGCACACTGCCTTCCGCGAGGGTGAGGTCGCCGCCGAGAACGCGATGGGCCACGAGGCCGTCGTCGACAACCGCGGCGTTCCTCGGCCGATTTACACGGATCCCGAAATCGCGGGCGTCGGGTTGACCGAGGCGGAGGCACGGGAGCAGTACGGCGACGACGTCGCGACGGGAACTTTCCCGTGGGTCGCGAATGCGCGTGCCGCGATGCAGGACGAGACGGTTGGTTGGGTGAAGTCGATCCACGAGAGCCGCTACGGCGAACTCCTCGGGCTCGTGATGGTCGGACCGCACGTGACCGACCTGATCGAGGCGGGCGTGGTTGCGCTCGACGCGGAGGCGACCGTCGAGACCGTCGCCGACGGCATGGCCGCGCACCCGACGCTGTCCGAAGCGGTCAAAGAAGCGGGACTCGTCGCGCTCGAGCGGGCGATACACCTGCCCCCGAAGCGGAGGGCCGCCGCGCGCGCCTGATTGAATAGCCGCATGGGAATGTTCAACAAGCGAAACGCGATGCTCGGTTGGCTGGCGTGGAAGGTCGGCAAGGGCGTCGCGAAGAAGAAGGCGAAGAGCGCTGTTCCGGGGACGTCGCAGGCGTCGGGGAAGGGAAAGCCCGCGATGTTCGCAGGCATTGCGGCTGCCCTCGGCGGCGTGGCATTGCTTCGACGTAAGCGCAAGGGCGGCGGCGAGCTGAGCGAGTAGTGGCGGGACTTGCCGAGGTCCCGGAAGGCGTAATCCGCGCCGCGCTCGGCCAGGTCATGGCCTACGAGCCGGGAAAGCCGGTCGAGGAGGTCCAGCGCGAGCTCGGGCTCGAGCGCGTGGTGAAGCTGGCGTCGAACGAAGGCCCGTTCGGCCCATTTCCGGAGGCGCTAGAGGCGCTGGAGCGGACCGCGCGCGACCTCAACCGCTATCCGGACGGCGGCGCATACCTTCTGCGGGCGGCCCTCGCCGATCGGCACGGCGTTCGCTTCGAGGAGCTGGCGATCGGCGCCGGAGCCGACGGGCTGATCGATTGCATCTCGCAGGCGACGCTCGATCCCGGCGACGAGATCGTCTGCGGCTGGCCGTCCTTTGCGAGCTACGTGATCGACGCGCTGAAGCTCGGCGCGGTTCCGCGGCTCGTTCCGCTCCGCGACCACCACTACGACCTGGAGGCGATCCTGGCGGCTGTCACGCCGCGGACGAAGATCGTCTACCTCTGCAACCCGAACAATCCGACGGGGACGATGAGCACGCGCGCGGAGCTCGACCGCTACTTCGACGGAGTTCCCGGCCACGTCCTGACCGTGCTCGACCAGGCGTACTACGAATACATCGAGCATTCGGAGTATCCGGACGGAATCGAGGACTACGCGAAGGCGGGTCGACGGGTGGTCGTGCTCCGCACGTTCTCGAAGATCTACGGCCTCGCGGGCCTGCGCGTGGGCTACGGCATCGCGCCGGCCGAGCTGGTGACGGCCATCGGCAAAGTTCGACGCGCGTTCGACGTCAACCAGCAGGCCCAGGCGGCGGCGCTCGCGAGCCTCGACGCGTCCCAGGAGTTGGAGCGCCGGCGGCAGGTAAACCGCGAGGGCCGCGCGCAGTTGGAGCAGACCATGCAGGAGCACGGTCTCGACCCGGCGGGGCCGGCGGTCGCAAACTTCGTATTCGCCGACGTAGGGGAGGACTCCCGGCCCCTGTTCGACCAGCTCTTGCGGGAAGGCGTGATCGTGCGGCCGACCGGGCCGTTCGGCGCGCCGGGCGGGATCAGGGTGACCGTGGGAACGCCGGACGAGAACGACCACTTCGGCGAGGCGCTCGGCCGCGTGCTGGCGCGGGCGCCGTCGTAGCCGTGGCGAGGATCGTCATCGTCGCGGTCGTCGTGCTGACACTGGCGGGCGCTGCCGATGCAGGCCTCGCCCGCGAGCCGGTGCCGATCCACGGAATTGCGCTGCTGCCGGAGACGGGCTTACGCCTCGTCGTCGCAGACAAGCCGCCGTTCATCCTCGACGTCGACAGCGGAGCCGTCACGCGCGTTCGCGGCGCGCCGTCCAAGCACCAGTACTTCACGACAGTCGGCGTCGGCGGCCGCGCAGCGGTAGTCGTCGACGACTCCTACTCGCGCCGCGGGCAGATCTACGCGGTCCGCGGGAGCCCACCGTCGCTCAGGCGACTGGGCCCCGGTGCGGAAGTAGCGTCCGCGGCGGACGATCGTTCGGTCTGGGTCAAGCGTCTCGTCGTGAGAGGGTCGCGCTGCACGCTTCGTGGGGTTCGGCTCGACGGGCACGTCCTCCGTGCGCCGAGAGCCGTGCCGTGCTCTTGGCAGCTCTATCCCGGAGGCTCGCTTGGCCTCGGCGTGCGCCCGAACCGCATCATCAATCCTGTGTCCGGGCGCGCCGTTTTTCCGGCTCGGGCCGAGATCCTTGCCGTCGCCGGACGGACAGTCGTGCTGCGGGGCCGCAACCAGTTCATCCTGGTCGATACCGCAACCGGCGAACGG
>Ga0126308_10000512_pt1 | contig 13110 bp, 9 predicted proteins | sample Plot55_FD_92533 | JGI IMG/M metagenome (GOLD analysis project Ga0126308, IMG submission 92533) | Serpentine soil microbial communities from UC McLaughlin Reserve, CA, USA - Plot55 | ecosystem: Environmental > Terrestrial > Soil > Grasslands | place: USA: UC McLaughlin Reserve, Lake County... | reverse complement strand
CGCGAGACATAGCAGCTCCTTCGGTTGTGATGTGCGACCTCAAATGGCTGGTAGAGCAGTGAGCCGGGCGACGGGCCCCCGTTTGTCGGTCCAGCCGCCGCTATGAGAGTTAACCGCTATTTTGAGTAGTAATGGAAGAGGCGCGATCTCTAAACACCTTTTTCGCCCAATTACCGACAAGGACTATTCTCCGAACTTCAGATGTACGGCGTTCTGAGAAGTTCGCAGTGAGCTTCGGTGGGTGGCATCATACCTACCGTGGAAAGGGTCAACCTGCGAGGGACTCGGAGGCTAGGAAGGAGTACGTCATGTCGAAGGAGACCGTAACCTCCAAGGACGGCACGCCCATAGCCTACTGGCGTAGCGGGCAAGGGCTGCCTCTCGTGCTCGTCCACGGCACGACTGCCGACCACAGCCGCTGGGCCCCGGTCATGCCCGCCTTCGAGCGGCACTTCTCCATGTGCGCCATCGATCGTCGCGGTCGCGGAGGCAGCGGCGACTCCGACGACTACGCTATCGAAAGGGAGTTCGAGGACGTGGCAGCTGTGGTCGATTCGCTCGGGGAGCCAGCGTTCTTGGTGGGCCACTCCTACGGGGCGCTGTGCGCGCTTGAGGCCACACTGCTCACCCCCAACGTTCGCAAGCTGGTGCTCTACGAGCCGCCGATAGACGTAACCGAGGAGAAGCTCAACCCGCCCGGGCTAATCGACCGGCTCGAAGTGCTGCTTGAGGATGGTGAGAGGGAAGAGGTCGTCGCCACCATGCTGCGCGAGGCCGCCGGTGTGCCACCCGAAGTGGTGGAATACATGCGCTCGTTGCCCGCCTGGCAAGCGCGGGTTGCCGCGGCGCACACGATCCCACGAGAACTGCGCGCTCAGGAAGCCCATCGGTTCGACCCCGAGCGGTTCGAAAGTCTGGAGGTACCGACGCTGCTGCTGGTCGGCGGCGATAGCCCGAGTGGCTTCGAGAAGGCCGCAAAGGCCTTATCAGAAGCGTTGCCGAACTCACGCATCGTCGTCATGGAAGGGCAAGAGCACGTGGCGATCGATACCGCGACCGACCTCTTCACGACAGAGGTTCTTCGGTTCCTGGAAAGCTCCTAGAAAGAGGGCTGCCACAAGCTCCCGCAGCTAGCGAGACGGTCTTATTCACCGAAGTGCCTAGAAGGGGTATTCTCCGAAGTCCATTTGCAGGATGCTGCATATCCCCGATCCTATAGGATCGGAAACAGCCAATAGACCCGGTCCAGCACCGGGAGCCAACCCCTACATGTTCTGGTGCCGCATAATGATGCGAGGGTATGAATGAGAAGCGGTGAGGACAACGCCAAGGATCTAGGAGTGCGCAGGACGAAGGCTAGCTCACCATCCTCAGTATCGATGGTGAGTACACCTCTAGCACCTTCTCAGAGCGACGAGGATGGCTTCTGAGAGCCTCCGCTACCCCTCCTAATGGAGGGTACTTAGGGTACTGGGAATGAGCAGAATCGATCCTCGTGGCCCTTCGTCTACGAGCTTCGTTGAATAAGGCTCCAGCCGATGTGCCAGAGCCCTCCGGGTGGCATCATGAATGGTGTCGACCCAGTGGAGAAAGTTGTGAGTTGGCAAGGAGGAGAAGTTCTATGTCGGCAGAGGAGAACATGGCATTGGCCCGCCGTTTCTTGGAGGCAAGAATCAACGGGGACCTGGTCACAGTGGACGAGATGATAGCTCCCCACTTCGTCAACCATAATAGACTGCTTCCCGGTCAAGATTCCGATCGCGAGGATTACCTGCGGGGGATCTCTGCCTATCAGGCCGCCCTCTCCGAACGGCGCTTGATCATCGAGGACCAGGTAGCTGGGGACGAGAAGGTGGTGACCCGCTTCATCGTGCACGCCACCCACGACCTGGGGGAGCTTATGGGTGCTGCCCCTACCGGCAGGGAGCTGACCAACAGGGCCATCGTCATCCACCGCATGGTGGAGGGCAAGATCGCCGAAGAGTGGGGCATGGGAACGATGGGCGCAAAACTGAGGGGACAGCGTCTAGAGCAAGAGATACGTGAGCGTGAGCGCATAGGGCAGGAGCTCAAGGTGGCTCGAAGCATTCAGCAAGCCTCGCTCCCTAAAGAGGTGCCCACTATAGAGGATTGGCAGATCTCTCCCTACTACCGACCTGCCCGCGAGGTAGGAGGAGATTTCTACGACTTCCACCTTCTCTCAGAGGGGCATGTAGGACTAGTTGTGGGGGATGCTACCGGCAAGGGCGTGCCCGCAGCACTGGTGATGTCCAGTACCCGCAGCATGCTCAGGGCGCTAGCCCGAGCCTCTAACTCGCCGGGGGAAGTACTTGAGCAGGTCAACGACCTACTGGTCAGCGACATACCAGCCAACATGTTCGTCACCTGCTTCTACGCAATTCTCGATCCCGAGAGCGGACGTCTCAGATACGCTAACGCAGGCCACGACTTGCCCTACCTACACCGCGGTAGAGGCGAGGCTGAGGAACTTAGGGCTAGGGGTATGCCCCTGGGCCTCATGCCGGGGATGGGCTACGAGGAGAAGGAGATCGAACTCGATGTTGGGGAGGGCGTTTTCTTCTACAGCGACGGCCTGGTCGAGGCCCACGACCCCAAGGGTGAGATGTTTGGTTTCCCTAGGCTGCGTGCACTCGTCGGCGAGCATGGTGAGGAGAAGTCGCTGGAGGAGACACTCCTAGAGGAGCTCTACTCATTCGTAGGAGAGGGATGGGAGCAGGAGGACGATATCACCCTTTTGGCGCTGGGGCGTTCCCCGACCCGAAGCTGAAGTTCCGAGGACTCCGTCAAGGCGAACTTCGGAGAAATCGGCTTCTCCGAAGTCCGGGTGCGGCCCCAGTGGCAGGCACTTAGAGCTGCTACGCTGGCAAAGGATGGACACCGTTACCAAACTTGTGGTACCCGCGAAAGGTACCTGGAAATGCATCACGACACCTACGTAACCTACGACGACGGTTTCAACGAGCTGATCGTGCTGTGCGCCAGGTGCCATGAGGTGTTCTACGGGATCGCGCAAAAAATGCTGCATCGTAGGACCTTCCCTCCTGCTAAATGGCAGGTTCGTGAGGAGCAGTTGTGGCCACGGTAGACGAACTGACACGTTATGCGCGTGAGATCTACGCAATAAGCAAGAAGATAGACGGGTACCCTGAGGTGGAGGGCACTTGGCCGCTGGTGGGCGGGCGTGTCAGAACGTTTGCCAACCTTCAGGAGCGCCAAACTTTCTATGAACCGGTGAGCACCTACAAACAGCTATTCGATCTCACCCTCATCAACAGCAAACTCCTAGACGCCCACGCCCCATTCTCGGCCTTCAACAGACCCGTGATCTCGTTCAGGATCTTCCGGTCGGCCTACGACGCCCCAAGGGGTGTGATCCCCCTGCCAGCATCGAGCGACTCAGAAGTAGGCAAGCACATAGTGGCCGCGGGGTACGGGTGGTCCGATGGGGGCGAGGCGCTCTGTTTCAAGAACTCTTGGGGAGCAGGCTGGGGAAATGGCGGCTACGGGATGCTGTCTCGCGACTACCTCGACCGCTACATGGTCGAGGCATGGTCGGGGAGGGACGCACGAGTGGGTCCGACGCGGCACAAGTCGGCGCACTTCGCGGAAGCGACTAGTGACAAGCAGTTCGCGAAGGCTTGGATGTTAGAGAACCCCAGACAACGGGTCCACTTCCGCCACGGGGATCGCAGCCACCGACTGCACTTATATGAAACGTGGTCGTGCACCGACGCTCCCGCGGTGGTGATTGAGATCCGCGACGGCCGCGGGACGCGCCTGGGGTGGGCCTACCTCCACCACCTACTGGGGCAGGAGCCACACGTCAGCATACTCAAGGAGCTATTCGTGTGGCCCGCTTTCCGCAGGCGAGGGTACGGGACCGTGCTGGAGTCCGTGGCAGCGGAGAGCGCCCGCGCCTCTCGCGCATCGCGCATCGAGATGCTGTTCCACGAGGTGGACGCCATGCCGCGCAACCGGGCGGCGGGACGGGGCTTCGCGGACAAAACGGGCTACACGCTGAGGTGGCGGCGTAGCAGGCGTCCGAACGTGTCGGCCGTGGGTGAGAAGTCGTTACGGTAAGCCTCTAGCCTGGCGGCGTGGGAGGCGTACGGGAAGGGCCGGGAGTAGGGTCTCGGGCGGTGCGCCCTCCTGGTCCTCGGTGATCTTGTCTATCCCTCGCCCCAGCTATCAACTACTTCGACATCTACCTTCACGGGCACCCGCTCGGGGTGGTCGGCACCCAAGCCGGGGTTGAGAACCTCCTCCATCCCGGCGACCATGATCTCCTCGGTGAATATCGCCACCTGCTCGGCCCCCTCCTGGGGGCACTCGACGACAACCTCATCGTGGACGGCGATAACCAGTTTGGCGTCGAGGTGCTCGGGAAGCCGCTCGTGGAAGAGGGCCATCGATAGCTTGAGCCCATCGGCACCGGTGCCCTGCACGGGGTGATTGACCTTCTCCATGAAGGTCTTGACCCGCCTCTGGCGTCCCGTGAGGGTGCAAGCCACGTCCTCGCCAGCGTCGAAGCCTATGCTCTCCTGGCGATGCCAAACCTTTATAGCCGGGTAAGCGTCGAACCACCGCGCGCGGTACTCTTCGGCCTCCTCCGGGCTCATCTCGGCGCCATACTTGTCACGGGCGTAGTCCCGAAGACCCCCTGCTCCCTGGCCGTACAGCAACCCGAAGTTCACTGCCTTCGCGAGCTGGCGGCCCACTTTAGTGACCTCCTCGCGCCCCGTGATGCTGCGGGCGGTGCGGGCATGGAGGTCCTCACCCTTGCGGTAGGCCTCGAGCATCTTCTCCTCACCGGCGATCTTGGCAACGATACGGAGTTCTATCTGGCTGTAGTCCGCCTTGATGAGGCAACGACCTTCGGGAGCACTAACGCACTCGCGGAGTTTGCCGAGCCTGCTCTTGTTAGGGATGTTCTGCACGTTGGGGCTGCTGGAGCTCGTCCTGCCCGTCTCTGCCTGGCACATGCCCCAGGAGGGGTAGAGCCTCCCGTCCAGGTACACTTCCCTGCCTTCCTCGGTGGGCTCGAAGTACTTCTCGCCGAAGGTAGCGAGGCCGCTCTTGGCCTCTCTGTAGGCCAGTAACGCCCTTGCGAACTCGTGGTCTACGAGCTTGAGGTAATCCATGCTCGTCTTCTCGAGTCTTAGGCCCAAGGCCGTCGCCGCGGCCTTGATCTGCTCGGCACTGTCCCAATTCCACTTGTCCTTGCGTTCTTCGGGGACGTTCCTGTTCTTGGTATTCCTTTTCCTGGTTTCTTCAGGCGGGTCTCCGACGAGGCAATCCAGTCGGGCACGAAGCTCGTCGAGCCCCTCCCCGGCCTCCTCGACGATCCCGAGCCAGCGCTCCTTGTCCACCGCGACACCGGCATGGGCCATCTCAATGCCGGCGAGGAGTGCCCGCCCCTCTATCTTCAGGGCCTGCTCCTGTCCGGCAGTGAGGAGCTTATCCTCAAGCGCTTCGTAGAGCGCCAGCAGCACCCGGGCGTCTTCGGCGGCGTAGGTGAGCATCTCCTCGGAGAGATCCCTCGACCAGTCATCCTTCTGGTGGCTCTTGTCTAGCTTGAGGTCCAGCTCTCTCTTGCAGCAGACCTCCAGCGAGTGCTCTAGGCGCTTACCACCTTCGCTCTTCTCCCCGGCGTGGGCCATCCTGGAGAGGGTCATGGTGTCCACGGCGCGGCCATAGTGTCGGTAGCCGAGCTGACGCAGGAAGAGGAGGTCGTGCATGGCGTTGTGGATGAGGAGGGTTTTGTCCTTGAGGATCTCCAAGAGCGGCCGGATGTCCACAGAGAAGTTGTCGACGATCCAGGCCTCGCTCTCGGTGGCGAGGGAGAGAAGCCTGGTGCGGTCCCTGCGAGGATCCAACCCGGTGGTCTCAAGGTCGAGGGCGACGACATCCGCCTTCCGAACCTCGGGCACGATGGCCTGCAGGCCTTCTTCGCTGGTGACGAGGGGGGCCTTAGAAAACGGCTGCATTCCATCGTCATGAGCGTCATCGCCGTCATGACTCGCAGAATCCAGCGGTTCTATGGGGTTTTCGCCATGACGCTCCCCCAACGCCTCATCCTCAGGTACCGTCACATTAGCGTCATCACCGTCACCCTCGGAATCCTCATTAGTATGGGCTTCTGAGGGCTCATGACGCTCGTGACGCTCATGACGGTGATTTACGGGCTTATTCTTGACGAGGCGCTTCTTCCTCTCACCCCCCTTGCGGGGCAGGTCCTCAACCTCGATGCCCTCGGTCCTGAGCACCGTAGCCAGGCGCTTGAGATGGCGGCTGAGGTGCTGGGGCTGCTTGGGCCAGGTCTTGAAGCGGCGGACGTCGTCGTCCACGCGCATGCCAAGCTCCTTGAGCAGTTCCATGGCAGTACCTACCCACTCGTGCCGGTTCTCCATCAGTCTCACGACCGCCACGGCCACAGGATCGGCCTCAAGCGCCATCTCGTTGATCTCCCGGCGGCTGCCGGTATAGACCTCCATGAACTCCCCGGGCGCCATACCGAGCGCAGCCTCCGCGGCAGTAGCCCACTTGGCAAAGTCCGCCATCCGAGGCAGCGAGGTTAGCTCGACGTTGGGCAACTCGCGCAGGGCTTCGCTCACGGCCTCGAAGATGCCGCCCAGTATCTCGGGCAGGGCCTCGTCGAACTCGTCCCACAGCTCCGCCTCGGGCCTGCGCTCCCCCTCGGGGATGGACGGAAGCGTAAGTACGATCGAGCGGTCGAGGAGGTCGGCGCGGGTTGCGACGTCGATGATGCCGTTCAGGATCGCGGGGCGGGTGGCGTCGAACAGGGCCTCCTCGTCATCAGCGTAGAGCTTGCGGGTCCCGAAGCCCCCGCCTGTGGAGAGCCTGCAGAGGGCGTCGGAGAGCTCGGGCGACAACCCCGAGAGATTGTCGAGGGCGATCACCCACGAGTTATTAGCCGCGATCACTAGATCGTGCTCGCCGCGGGGCGCGCTCCTCACCGGCGCGGTGGAGGGATCAGTTATGGCCTTGAGCATGCGCGCGAGGGTGGTCTTGGCGGATCCCTGCTCGCCCTGAAGAACCATGATGGGGTAGGGCCCTGTGGGCCTAAAGGCCTGAACCAGCCAGGCGAGAAGTAGCAGCCAACCCTTAGCGTCCTTGAGGTTGACGAAGCGTCTGAGCTTGTCGACCCTCCCACCCTTCGCCGGGTGGGGCAGCTCGAGCATCCCCTTGCGGCGCCTGAACCGGACGGGAGGATCGGAGACAACCTCTACACCCCCAGGCGTTATCTTCACCGCCTCCCGCGCCTCGTTGGCGAGGTCCACGTAGATGGCACCGTCGTGCTCGGCTATCCTGACGTGCACCGGGTGTTCTTCTCCGTCGAAGAGGGCCTGGGCCTCGAGCACCCCCAAAGCGTCCTGCAGGGCCTGCGAGCCCGGCGGCTTGCCGTGCTCCTCGTAGAAGCGGCGCCGCAGCCAGAGCTTGAACCCCTCGGACGCGACGGCATGGGTCTCGCGGTGCATCAGCCCTCCTCCACCGGCAAGCTGGCGTAAGCCTCGCCGTCGGGAGTACGAAAGAGCTCCACGTCTTCGGCATAGCGCACCAAGGTAGCGGCCTGGGTACGGGGCTCCTCGGCAAACTCCTCGCCTTCCATAGGCTCCTTGAGTTCGGTGGTGGCGAGGGAGAGCAGGTCGTCCACGGAGTTGCCCACGACGAAGAAGTCGTCGACGCCCTGCTTTTTGCCACCCTCGCCGCTGGGGAGATAAGTTATGGCGACCTTGGCCCCTCGGCTTTCCAGGAACGGTTTGAGTCGTGCCAGCGCTGCGTGAACCTGCGGCTTGATCATGACGTCGGAATCGAAAATCAAGTAGACCGCACGATCGTGGAGCGCGACAAGCTCCCAATCGGGCAAGGCGACCCTACCCCCGTGCTCGTTGCTTCCACGCCAGCACCAGACACCCGACATTGACAGTCCGCACAAACGCCGGCTGGCCAAGGCGTCTACCTTGCGGGCCCCTTCGGTTATGAAGAGCGGCACCGAAGGGTCGTCCAGTCGGTCGCGCACCGTCAGCGGTACATCCAAAGCGGGGCGAGAGTTTCGAGGGCTCTCGTACTTCAGCGCTCGACCGTCCCCGCCCACTCTAGGCACATCTGCACGGATCTGATAGCTGACCAGCTCCCCAGTGGGGCCGTGTATAGGAACGAGCAAAGCCGGCACGGCGCACTGCGGGTCGGAGAAGCCGATCCTCTTGAGTTCGCTCTTCGTCGTGACGGTGCAATACCCGCGGGCCTCGACCACATCCGGGTTTATGCCAGACTCTTCGATGAGCAACTTCTCGTGATGTGCGGCTAAAACCATACTTTTCTCCTCTGAAATTGGTAGGTGGAGGGGCCAGCTCACACCCCCGAACCCACCACTTTGAACGTTGGCTTAGAGCTTCCGCCAGTAGGCTGGCAACCTTTCGCACTTGGCGACGCTCCGTCCGATTGAACCGCTGCTCTATAATTGATTGTTACATCCGCTACTCGCCTACTGGCGGAGCCTCTTAGTGGCCTGTTCTTTCGGCGTCGCAGCAGTGCTTGTGGCCAGATAGACTGTTCGTGAAAACGCCATCTCAAGAGATCTTATTTCTGGCGCCTCTACTTCTGCACGACCCTGCGGTGCTCAAGTAGAACCTGCTCCAGCTCCCGAGCTGGTACCCGGATGCTTCGCTCTCCGATACGGACTGCGGGGAGCTCACCAGCGTGGATTAGCTCGTAGCACCGAGTGAGCGGGATCTGTAGCAATGCGGCGGTCTCCTTTACGGTCTTCCAGCTCTGTTCTTCTCTGACCATCTGCGCCTCCATGCTGGGTATTGTTTTCTGACGCGGCTAGTTTAGGATGTGTCGTATGAATGACAATCAAGACGACACACACCGAGAAGAACTCCGCAAGTGGCTAGCGAAACAGCTGCGCGTAGAAGACGTGCCCCGGCCGTTATGGGGGTGGTTGGAAGAGCAAGGTGACGTCGATGAGGTACTGGACGGCAATCGTCCGCAGGACCGGGAAGACCTCCTTGACCTAGCCAAAGAGCGTCTCCAGTTTGCCAAGGAGATGGCACCCTTTGTCGGTGGCAGCCCGGGCACTTTCACTAGCGCGAGCGTGTTAGATCCAAGCGGGATGGTAGGTCAGCACCGACTGGCCCATGACGAGCAGATATATGATCCTGTGCTCGACTCTCTCGCGGAGGTCACGGCGCAACTTCTCGCAGCCGGTGTGCCCATAGATCCTAAGTTTTCCCCGCAAGTGGAGGAGCTAATGATCAGGCGGGAGAAGCAGCTTGAGGCGCAGATTGCCGCTTCGAGCAATCCCGTGATCCAGCGGGCGGAGGCGTTTTCACTGTATCTGGCGAAACTGGCGAGCGAGGATCCCAAAGTCAAGAACTTCCGGCGAGAGGTGCTAGGCGACGGCGTTTTTCTTTCCAAGGAAGAAGCAGAAGACTTCATATTCTCGCCGGCGACTGCCCTCTTTGACGTCGCCTGGTTCAAGGGGGAGGGTGTACCATTCGCGGCGCATACGGTGAGGGTTCTGGAGCTGGAAACACTCTCTTCGCGAAGGCCCCGCCGGCTTCGCGGGACAGCGAAAGTAGAGTGGGACGGGGGCGAGATCGTGTCACCATTCGAGGGCGCGATCCTTTCCTCAGATCCCTTCGAGCGAAGGGCAGTAGGATCCGAATCGGTACCGGCGTTGAAAGAGTCCGTGATCTCGGATTTGTTGCTACTCGACGAGCACTTGAGGGGACGGTTCCCGTGGCACCCGCTGCATCGGGACGTGCTGCAGGTGCCTATGTTCGTGCTCACGGGAAGCACGCCTTGGGTGGAACCCTTCCGGGCCACCGTTCCGGAGGGCTACCCTGACTTGTATCAAACCGTAGACATAACGGTGTGGCCTTGGGTGCCGGTAGAAGAAGTAACCTCGTTATACGAGCGCGTCAGGAAGGAGCTCAATCCTACCCCCACGACGTCTCCGAGGCGTCTGGCTCTATTCATGTTCGTCTTAGTACACCCGGAGGTCGAGGTGGCAAATGTAGGAGAGAGGCCCAAGGTGCCCTCTTGGCGCGAACTTCGCCGCTTGTGGAATGAACACTTCCCCGGAGGTAGTGAGTGGCACTACAAGGACGTTAGGAACTTTCAGCGCGACTTCAAGGAGGCGTTCGACCAGATAACCAACTTCTATCGCTCGGATACATGGTTCACGAAGATAGACGCAACTGGGTGGGACGACTGAAATAGGATGCTGTGTACCATCCGACCTTCTGTTGCGAACATCTCTTGGTAACGTTGACAGACGGCTGACACTCCTCGTCGAGTACTGCAACCGTACTGCAACCGGGTTAGGACGGGATGGTACACAGCAGGAAACGACTTTGCCTCACCAGCGAGATCTCGGCTTACTTTAGCCACGTACTGGTACAGGGTAGGACGAGACGATACATACCTCCGAGGACTGAAAATCATGGTGTCCCCGGTTCGAATCCGGGTCCCGCCACTCAAGAATTACCTGCAAATGGCGAAAAAAGAAAGAGCCTCGGCGGTGTCGCCGGGGCCCTTTGCAACAGCGCGTCAACAGCCGGTCAGGAGAACGCCTCTTCTAGCGCCTCTGCGGCCGCGTCCTGCATGCCGTCCGTGGCGTGTGTGTAGACGGCGAGGGTCATCCTGATGTCGGAGTGCCCGAGCATCTTCTGGGCGGTTGAGGGGTGGACTCCTTTCTCGGCGAGCGTGGTGGCGAACGTGTGCCTCAAGGAGTGGATCGTGAAACCCTCCTTTGCAAGTCCGGCTCTCTCCAGGAGCGGCTGGAACTCACGGCGGTAGAGGTTCCCGGCATTCATTGGCTTGCCCAGGGTGTTGGGGAATACGAGGTCGTGGTCTCGCCAGCGGGGACCAGCTTGTAGGCGCTCGGCGTTCTGTCGCACCCTGTGCGCCTTGAGGGCATCTACCGCCTGATGGGTTAGTCTGAGGGCACGCTTGGCGGCCCGGTTCTTCGGCCTTTTGAACGTGCCATCAACATCCAGCGAGCGCCGAACTGTCAACGTGACAGCCTCCAGGTTGACGTCTGCCCATTTGAGTCCCAGAAGCTCGCCGCGCCTCAGGCCAGAGTGGATGGCCACCACGTAGAGCGCCTCGAAGGGGCTTCCGGAGGTCGCTTCGAGCAACGCCTTGACCTGGTAACGGTCGAGAGCCTTGGACTCCTTGGCGGCACCTGTAGGCGTCTTGATCGGCTTGACGCCGTCTGTTGGGTTCTGGTTTATAAGCCTATCGACGACCGCTGCCTTTAGGCTCTTGCGCAATGTGGTGTGGACGTACTCGATACTGCGGTCCTTCAACCCCTTCTCTGCCATCTGGCGGTAGAGGCGGCGGATGTCCACAGGAGTCAACTCCTTGAGCCTGCGCCGCCCGAGCGCGGGGATGATTTGGTGGCGGACGTCCCGCTCGTAGCCTTCGTAGGTGGCGCGGCTGACGGTTCCCTTGACGCTATCGGCGAGCCACGAGGTTAGGTAACTCTCCACCGTAAGGTTCGCAGGCCCCGGCAGTATGCCCCAATCGGCGTCGGTCATGGCCGCGTTCAATTTGCGCCAGCACTCAGTCTTGGTCTTGGCCGAAACCCAATGGCGCTTTCCATCGGGCCCGAAGAATGCGCCCACAAAGCCGATGGTTTTGCCGGTCTTGTTCCGCCGCGGCGCGACGGTCCCTTGGCCGTTACCGCGTTCTCTCTTCTTTCTCGCCATTTGTGGGTTCTCCTTCGTCTGTTTTCTGAACGGTCTGTTTCTGCACGTTGCCATTATATTGTAGGCATTTTAGTATTTCAAGCACTAAATAATATATATGCGTAAAAACTGAACAATACGATAAGGTTGTCGCTTGGCGGAGCGAGGACGACGGAGGATCCTGCCTGTGGCGGGTGTCCGGTGTTCGTGGTGTCCGTGGTGTCCGAGCGACGCGGCACCACGGCTATGTTCGTCCCTCGTGAAGAAGTCGCCCTCAGGGGCCGTTGTCGCCACTGACCCCGCCTCGGTCAACGCCGATTACGACAACGGTGCCATCATTCACCGTTCGGCTCGATTCCGAGGGCGTTATGAGCGTGCGGCTAGTCGCTTAGAGGCGAGGCTCGCGAGGAGGCGGATACAGCAATAGTTTGGAGAACTACTATCGATTCGAGATTTTGCGATAGTCTGAGTGGGATGGGAGCGGTGAGTGTGCGAAGAGCTAGGATCATCCCACCATGTATCTGCCGACGCACCTCGCCCGGCTAAGTATCGAGGCGTAGGTATGAGAGGAGACGCTTTGCAAAGCGAGCCTACAATTAGTCTGGCAGATGAGCTGAACGTCGCTCTTCTGGGTGTCGGGGCCTGGGCGTGGGGTACAACAAGGCTCTGGGGATACGGCAAGGAGTACAACCGTCGTGATGTGGGCGAGGCCTTCCGGGCTAGCATGGCCGAGGGCGTCACCCTCGTGGATACGGCAGAAATGTACGGCAACGGCGCTTCTGAGAGGATCATCGGCGAGATATTGCGCGAGGGTGGTTTCGACGGGACGCCGGTTATAGCCACCAAGTTCGCCCCCCTACCGTACCGCTTCAGCGCCAAATCGCTTCTGAAGGCAGTAGACCGTAGTCTTGAGCGACTCGGGATAGAAACCATAGACCTCTACCAGATCCACTTCCCGAACCCGATCTTCAGGATAAACGGTCTGATGGATGCCCTCGCAGAGACGGTCAAGGCGGGCAAGGTCAGCCAGGTGGGCGTCAGCAACTACAGTGCGGACCAGATGCAACGGGCGCACGAGCGGCTTGCCTCTCACGGGGTGTCGCTCGCTTCAAACCAGGTGGAGTACAGCCTATTGCAGCGAGCACCGGAGATAAACGGGGTGCTCGAAGCGAGCCGAGATCTCGGCGTGACGCTCATCGCCTACAGCCCCATCGCCCAGGGCCTTCTCACCGGCAAGTACGCTTCTGGGGACAGGAGACCCTCGGGCCTCGTGCGGCGTATGGGTAGAGCCTTCGGCGAGCAGAACCTAAAGAAGATCGAGCCGGTGCTAAACATCCTGCGCGAGATAGGCGAGGCCCACCACAAAGTG
>Ga0126308_10000511_pt1 | contig 13116 bp, 13 predicted proteins | sample Plot55_FD_92533 | JGI IMG/M metagenome (GOLD analysis project Ga0126308, IMG submission 92533) | Serpentine soil microbial communities from UC McLaughlin Reserve, CA, USA - Plot55 | ecosystem: Environmental > Terrestrial > Soil > Grasslands | place: USA: UC McLaughlin Reserve, Lake County... | reverse complement strand
GTGGGTCCTACTCGTTGAGATTCACCGGTAAAGTAGTGCCCCTAGCATGGAGGCCTCTCTAGCCTCTATTCACCGGGGTGCCGACAAGGTAGTTTCCCGGAAACTCAGAACGTGCACACTACTTCTCCGAGGGCGCTGTCGCTATGGTTTGCTGCAACGCCGCGCAGGGTGTCTCCTCTCCCTCGCTAGAGACGGTAATCACTTCGGCCTTACACACGAACAGCCTCCGACCGGCCGTCAGCACCTCCCCTCGGGCCACCATCTTCTGTCCCCACGCCGGAGCAAGGAAGTTGATCTTGTACTCGACCGTGAGTACCTCGCGGCCTTCCGGGGCGAGGGTCAACGCTGCGTACCCCCCCGGCGCTGTCGCCGATTGCTCCAGCGACCGCGCCGTGGAAGTAGCGCTGCTGTTGAGTAAGCTTATCGCTGTAGGGAACCTCGATCACGCACCAGCCCTCGCCTACCTCGCTAACCTCGGCCTCCAGAAGCCTCATGAGTCCCTGTTTGGCGAAGCTTTCCCGCACTCGCTCGAACGTACTCGCCTGCTCGCTCACTGGCTTGTCCTCCTACTCGGTCCTCAGACGCTATAAGGCTGCCAGCGTACTAGGTACAGCAGCACAGTGCCCCGTGCGAGTCTCTATTCATGAGCTGCCGAGAGGGCTAGTGTTCTCGGAAGTTCAGTAAGAGTTCAGTAATAAGGATAGGACACTTGAGATAATCTATTATTGCCCATGGACAGGAACTCCGCCGCCTGGCAGCATACTTGCGGTGCAGCAAGGCGAAAGGACTTAAAAGACATCGTGAGGCAGACGGAACGAACGCTTTGGAGCGGCCGAGCACCGTGAGGGGCAGGGGCGCAACACTCGGGGTAGAGGGATCCCTGGTCCTGGCTGCCATCCTCATCGGGCTCAACTTCGTGGCCATAAAGGTGGCTGTTGAGTCCATCCCCCCCTGCTAGTCGGCGCGATCAGGTTCACCTTGGGGGGCTTGTTGCTCCTGTCTTTTGTGCGGGCGATGGGGCTAGGAGGAAGCAAGCTGACGAGGAGGCTCTTCTTGACTACCTTGGGCATAGGCCTGGTCGGAGGAACTCTCTACAACGTCACCCTCAACGAGGGTACGAGCATGACCAGCGCCTCAAGCGCGGCACTGATCATGGCGACCGCACCGGTTTGGGGAATGCTCATAGCCGCTGGCTTCGGCGTGGAGCCCCTCAAGGCGACAACCCTCATCGGCGCGGGCGTCTCCCTAGTGGGGGTGGTACTCATCTTGGGCAGAGGCCTCGAAGGGGGCGGCTCGAGCCTGGTAGGGGATCTCTTAGTCTTTGGCGCCTCGGTATGCTTCGGAGCCTATGCCGTGCTCTCTCGGGTCCAGCACAGTCACTACCCACCCCTGACCATCGGGGCCTACACCATCTTTTTTGGCGGCTTGGCGATCTTCCCGTTCACACCGGTGGAGCTAGCGAGCTGGGAGTGGGAGTCGGTAAGTGCTGTGTCGTGGATCGCTGTTGGCTACATGGCGTTCGTCTCCACCGCTTTGGGGTATGGAGTCTGGCAGTGGGGCATAAGCCGCATCGGTGTCGACCGAGTACTGGTCTACCTGTACTTGATCACGCTCACCGGTGTGGTCTCAAGCGTCGTCGTCCTGGGTGAGGGCTTCGGGCTCACCAAAGTGTTGGGCGCGCTCGTGCTCCTCGCGGGTGTTTACCTGGCTCACCGCCGATAAGCGCGTGCCAGTAGAAGTAGGGCTTTCAGATCCTCCCTCGAACGCCTTCTCCTCCTGAGCGGCGCCTCGTCGGCTCGCTTCCCAAGGTCGGGTCTGTTCCCCGATAAGCTTATTCACCGAATTACCGACAAGGAGGATTCTCGGAAGCCCCTATTCACCCTTTCGGATGCTTATGCGTTAGGACCGGTGCTAGGGGCAGATTCCGCGCCCGAGAAGAGGTTCCGACAAGACATCTTGCTGCACGCTTGCATGGATAATCACTCGAAGAGCCTACGCCACCAGCTCCGCTGTTGCTCCTCCTGCGGGCGCGAGGTTGGCTTCTGCTGTCTTTCGGGGACGGACCGGGGCTCTGTGGTATCTGAGGACTCGGGTGATTCTCGATCCGTTGAGGGCTGGGCCATCCTCGCGCACCTCAGAGCACGAAAAAGGGCCGGAGAGTGTAGAGGGCATTCTCCGGCCTTAAGCGGGGCTGGAAGGAAACCAGGCCCGCAGCCGCTCTCCATTCTGTTAAACTGGCGGTGTTCCCGTCATTTTACAGCTACCATGGTGAGCGTGAGCGCGTTTGTGGGCGGCCTACCAAACGCCGTGGTGGCCGAGAACTCAAGCGGCACGCCCGTGGAATAGCAGAATCATGTGTTGCACCGGGCCAAGGAGAACGGATCAGGCGAGTACCGGCTGGGCTACTGGGACGGCTACGAGCTCACCTACGAGTACAACGGGTATCTGCCGAGTATCGGGCGGCGGCTTTAAGGGCGCCCCGCGCTTACTCCCACATAGAGTAATAGTAGGCTGTCCCGTTACCTCTAGAAGGCCTTCTAAGACACCTCCCTACTCACACTAGTGAGGAGGTTTATTTTGCTTACTACTATTACTACTACTCTCTGACCTCTTAGGGGAAGAAGGGAAACTACTTAGCCACAAAGAGACGTGAGAAGGTTGCATCGTCTCCCTTACTACCCCCACTAGGCCGTCTGAAATTTTCTCTAGATCGGTCTCCTCCCTGAGCCTAGCACCGAACGCTTTTAGTGTCTTGGCTGCATCATATTTTCTCCGATAGAAGCGACGGTCGACAAACCCCTGGATGCGTCCTCTCAAAGGGTTAAACAGAGCAGCTATAGCTAGAGTGGAGGCTACGATAGCGAGAGTATCTCCTTGGCCGGTGAGGAGGCTGAAGAGGGACTGTAAGGCAGTTACGCTGCCGAAGTAGAAGAGGGCTAGGGTGGCCGTGAGAGAGCCGTAGACTAATGTGCGGTTGATGATGAGGTCTATCTCAAAGAGTCGGTAGCGCAAGATCGCTATCCCCATAGAGATAGGAATACCTACGAGTCCGATTGTGAGAAGTACAAATCCGAACCCTTTGAGCCAGAGCACGTCCGTCGCTTCAGCGATGGTGTACATAAGGATAGCGCCGCTAATCCCTGTCACGGCAGCGTAGGTGATCCATTTGATCTGTTGGCGCTCTATCCCTCTGGAATAGTGTAACCGCATAAACAGGGAGGCTGTTGCAACGAATATTAGGGCAAACATGACCGCCTCAACTGTCCAACTGAGGCTTGGCATACATTCGATTCCGAGCGGATTCTGGATAGGGCCAAGCGATCTTATCGGCTCGGGATCGATCGCCACCAAGCCCGTTCCCGTTAATACTAAGAGCACGCTGAGCCTTGCGAACCACCGCCAGCTGCTACCTGGCAGCTTGCCGTTAGGAACCAGCAGGAACAAAAATACACCGAGTCCAAGGTAAGGGACCCAGATCCAATAGCGTATCCAGGCTGCGGCTTCACCAGCCGGGAGTGATCCAGGGGCTGCTAGTAGCGTGTAGATGGCGTACTCGCCACAGAAATGGCCCACTGCGAATAAAAGGCCTATTATGCAGAACGGTCAGCTTATTGGATTCTCAGGGCGGCGGGAGGCGACAATAGCACCTACAGTCAAAAAGCCTATAGCGAGCAGAGTGTCAAATAGCCAGTTGGCGTAGATGTGAACGCCAGCGTGGGACAAGCTCAGCATTAGTAGCAGAAGGCTCAGAGCCGTCAGCGCCAAGGAGAGGGCACACATAGACCAGGCTAGCCAGGTAGCGGTGCGCTTACTCACTCTTCTTCTACTACTCCTCCTAGTCCTTGCTACTTACTACGTTACGTAATTACAGACTGGTACTTCTCGTGCATCTCCAGTATGTAAAAAGCCCAAGAGCTCTTCTCTAGAAAGTGTGGCGGGCTGCTCCGTTGCCTTTAGGCCCCAGGGCGTAAACAAGGCGGGGGTCCCTAGTGTGTAGGGGCTCCAGCCCTTTGTTTAGGCCTCGTCTAGCGGGGGTAGAGAGTATTTCCTCATGGGCCTGGCGGCCCGCGGAGGTAGCTAATCCTTCGTGGAAACCCCCCTCCTAAAGCCGCCGGGCCTTTTGTGCTAGTCTCCTCACCATGTTGGCTATGCTCGCATTCTTCCTGTTGGCCCTTCTGATGGTTTTGGTGATCGTTGGGGTAATGTTCTGGGTCTTCTTTCTCAGAGGGAGATAACCCTCGGCCGAGGATGTACGAGCAGAGGGGGAAGGATTCGAACCTCCGCGGGCGTTACCCGCCCCCCTCTGGGGCTCCTCCGTCAGTTGAGACCAGCCTACCCAAACGCCTCAAACACAACACCACGTAATACTTGCCGAACGCCCCTTTGCCCCGGCCCTTGAGAGGTATGCGACCGGTGCAATCTGGGGTTTCGGGAACTTGACACCGGAAGCCCGGTTTCGGAGAGATTGCTTAGAACAGCCCCAACACGCACAACGGGATGAGGATCAACTTTGAAGGCCGCGGCGGCCCGGGTTCTCAAGTACCCGATATCCCGCCTTACAGCTTCGGCATTCACGACGCGCCCCAGCTCTTCATCGGCGGTTCGTTCAGCGGCCTCAAGCATGGTCTCGAGCTCTTCCGCCGACGACGTAGAGAAACGGACCAGGAGGTCCGGGTTTGTGTCGGGGAGCTCAAAACCTCCCTTGTGAGGTTCTCCCTGCGCTTACCTACCCGCTCCGGGTACTCTTCGAGTATCTTCTCGGCATTAGAACTTCCCAGTTGTGTGCTTCCTCTTTGTCGCGCGTTCGCGGCGCGAATGAGTTCCTTAAGGTCAGGGTCTACTTCGCGGACTCCATAAGGCAAGGCTCCCTTTGCTCGATGTTCGGACTCGCCCGCCTTTTCGATTTCGTCCAATTCGACCCGGGACGCGTTTGCCACCTTACTTATGCCGTTACCGAAAGTCGCGCTCTAGCTCGGGCGTGTTATTCATGATGGTCTCCTTTGCCCTTCAAGAACTCGTTTTTCCTGCGCGTGATCTTCCGGGAAAGTCGCGTCTACCTCTTCCTGCGTCCACGTGTTACTCACCGGGAGCTCGAAGTTCGCCTTCTTTCAACAGCGTCAACGCCTCCTCGTGGTGGGCGGCGATCCTGGTATGGGTGTCCTGCAAGCGGCAATGGAACTCGTACTAGAGCGCCCGGTTCGCCCGCCAGCGGCGCTCCCAATCCCGACGCACACTCTCCGCGTAGATCGCCTCCCGCTTCCGCTCGCCCTTATCGAGCGTCATCAGCTGCTTCCCTTCCGTTGGGTTTCTTCCCGGGCGGCTTTCCCAACAGGCGCAAGAGGTACTTTAGCCCTAGCACGCCCAAACTGTCGGCGCAGTGTCTACCCGAGCGGTGCGAGACGGCCATCGGCCCCCGCCCGTCCTTCTGAGAAGCCGTCCGTACTTGCTCTAAGGCGTCTAGGAGCCAGCCTGGGAGTGTCTCGCGGGACTTGTACTCTGCGGATAGGACCGGGTGCTCTACCTCTGGCGTGTCGCCGAGGGGGCCGAGAAAGACGATTCCGGCGAGGCGCGCGTCAAGCTGCCGTAACAACGGCTCCGCCGGCGGAACCACGAAAAGAGGCAGACGTTATGTGTCGCCGAGCTAGTATGCGTTTAGGGACGGGTCTTTACTACCTGTCCATCGCCCTCTTTACGGCCGTTGCCACGATGCCCGTCAGGGCGCTTTTGGCCGTGGAATTGCTCGTCATGCCGCCTTCGCCGCCGGAGGCGCCCTCGCCTCCGGTTACACCGTCGCCCAAAGCGCCACCCACGAAGCCGGCGCCCCCATTTTTTAGGAGGCTCTCCAGGAGGTCTGGATGCTCGCGGTTCGCGCGGGCCGTTACCCGCGCCAGGAGGTTCGGATCGTCGAAGCGTTCTCCTTCCGCGCTGCGGCCCGGAAAGTCGAGGCCCCGCTGGGCGGCTTGATCCCGCAGCTCTCGGCCGAACTCCACACGCTCTTCGGAGGACATGCGGGCGAAGGTGTCGCGGGCCGAGAGTTGATAGTCCTCTTCCGAGAGGTTGGGTGCAACTTCCCTGTAGCGGTTTATCACTTCTTCGTCGGAGATACCTTCGTGCGGCGCCCCCTCGTCGTAGCGGTTCGCGAATTCCCGGTACTCTTCCCGGCGGTCACTGTCTATGAAGTCTCTCAAAGAGCCCACTCTCTTCCTCCTTTTCGTCTCTTGACGGGAATGTTCCCTGGGTCGGAGGATGGCAATCGCGCGGCGCGCAGTCTTGACCGAACCTGGCTGATTAGTTTAATTTGCGTTTAAGCGTTAGGTATTCGTGTTCGGAGCGGGGATACTCCAAGGGTTTGAGAAACGCTACAAGCGAAGGAGGGTAGGGGCGAGTGGATGAGTCGAGGCCTTATTCGGAGGCGGATGCTGGGGTAGATCACCCACCGCTAAAGCGGGGTATCGGCCAGTGGTTGCTGCTGTTCTTCATCGTGGGCGATATCATAGGGGCCGGGATCTACGCGCTGGTAGGTCAGGTTGGGAGCGCGGTCGGCGGCGCAATCTGGACGGCGTTCCTCCTCGCCTTGATACTCGCGCTCTTTACTGCGGCCAGCTACGCCGAGTTGGTCACCAAGTACCCGCGAGCGGGGGGGACCGCCACCTACGCTCACAACGCGTTCAAGATGCCGTTCGTGAGCTTCGTAGTGGCCTTCGCCGTCGCGGCGTCCAGCCTTTTCTCCGCCGCCACCCTCACCCGAGCCTTCGGCGGTGACTACCTGCAACAGTTCATCAGCGCGCCGACTGCTCTGGTCGCGCTGATTACGATCGTCGTGGTCGGCCTGATCAACTTCTGGGGCATTTCCGAGTCCGTCAGGATCAACGTGATCTTTACGCTAATCGAGATTTTCGGGCTGTTGCTTATAGTCCTGATCGGGATAGCGACGCTGTCTACCGGCTCGGGGGAACCAGCTAGGGCCCTTGAGTTCAATGAGGGGACGAGCGTTTCAATCGCCATATTAAGCGGTGCGGCTCTGGCCTTCTACGCGCTTATCGGTTTCGAGGATTCGGTCAACGTAGCCGAGGAGACGCAGAACCCGAGCAGAATCTACCCCCGCGTTCTGTTTGGCGGCTTGGTCACGGCCGGTGTGATCTACCTGCTCGTCACCTTCACTGCCTCGATGGTAGTGGATACTGAGACGCTTGCTTCTTCGAGCGGACCGCTTCTGGAGGTAGTGAGGGCGGGTCCCCTGGCGATCCCGACGCAGCTGTTCGCGGCGATCGCCCTGTTCGCCGTCGCCAACGGGGCACTCATCAACATGATTATGGCCTCCCGGGTCATCTACGGCATGGCGGACTAGGGGGTTATTCCCTCCGTGTTCGCCAGGGTCCACCGGGGACGCCGCACCCCGTGGGTCTCCATCGTCTTCACTACCTTAATCGTGATGGTCTTGATCTCCACCGGCGATATCGGAGACCTGGCCAGAGCCACCGTGCTGCTGCTCCTCTTAGTGTTCATCGTGGTCAACGTCTGCGTCTTCGTGCTTAGGAGGGACCGGGTCGAGCACGAACACTTCCGCACCCCGAGCATTTTCCCCATACTTGGCATCCTGGTGTCGCTAGGTCTTCTAACCCAGCAACAGGGGGACACCTTTTTACGGGCGGGGGCGCTGCTGCTGGTCGGCATCGTCCTGTGGGGCCTGAACTACCTTGCCAAGAGGCTCCTGGACAAGAGGGCGCCGAGGTAGGCGAACGATAAGATCACCTAGGCCAGACTGTGGAGCTCCCCGAACTTGCTCTTCAGATAGGAGAGATAGGGTATGGTGTCTAAGGGCCGCCCAGTCGCATGCCAGACGAGCTCGTCGGGATAGTACCGGGAGCCGTGCTGATGTACGTTCTCGCGGAGCCAGCTCAGCAAGAGCGAGAACTCACCCTTCTCCATCTGGGTGGGGATCTCGGGGTGTGCCTTCAGCGCCTCCTCGAAGAACTGGACGGAGAGGACATTGCCGACGGTGTAGGTCGGGAAGTAGCCGAAGAGCCCGTCCGCCCAGTGGATGTCCTGCAACACACCCTCGGCGTCGTTTTTTGGGGCGACGCAGAGGTACTCCTCCATCTTGGCGTTCCAGGCGTCGGGGAGGTCCTCGACTGAGAGGCTGTCCTCGATGAGGGCGACCTCGAGCTCGAAGCGCAAGAGGATGTGCAGGTTGTAGGTGACCTCGTCGGCTTCCACCCGGATCTTGGAGGGTGAGAGGACATTGATCGCCTCGTAAAATGTCTCGGAGTCCACGCCGCTCAAAGTCTCCGGGAATACCCCTTGCAGCTTAGGGTAGTAGTGAGACCAGAACATCCTCGAGCGCCCGACCAGGTTCTCCCAGAGCCTCGACTGCGATTCGTGCACGCCCATCGAGGTGCCCCCACCCAAGGGCGTGCGGGCGTAGGCGGGGTTCACCCCCTGTTCGTAGAGGGCGTGGCCGGATTCGTGGAAGGTGCTGAAGAGGGCGGACGCAAGCCAGCCCTTGTTGAAGCGGGTCGTGATGCGCACGTCGCCCGGGCCGAAGTTTATGCAGAACGGGTGTACGGAGCGGTCCTGGCGGCCCCGTTCCCAGTCGTAGCCGAAATCTGTTACCACCGCCCTACCGAACTCTTCCTGCTCTGCCTCTCCGAAGGCGCCGTAGAGGGGTGTCGCGCGGTTACCATCGCCTTGCGCGGCGACCGCGCGTATGAGCGGCACGATGCCCTTCTTAAGCTCCTCGAACATCGCCTCGATCCGCGCCTTCTTTGCACCCGGTTCGTAGCCCTCCAGGAGGGCGTCGTAGGGATGGTCGTCGTAGTCCAAAAGCTCGGCGGCCTCGCGTTTCAGGGTCAGGATCTGGCTCAGGTGGGGGGCGAAGAGGGACCAGTCGGATTTCGCGCGCGCCTCCACCCAGACCCGTTCGGCGATCGTGGTGGTGCGCGTGATCTGCGCGACCAGACTGCTGGGCAGCTTCGTCGCCCGTTCGTAATCGCGCCGGGCTCGCCTTACGAGAGCCCCCTCCTCCGAAGATTGTTCCGGCCAGGAAGAGTCGAGGAGCATGCCCGTTTCGGCGTCGGTGAGCATCTCGTGACCAATTCGGCTCAAGGTAGCCATCTGCTCGGCCCTTCCCGCGAGGCCGCCTGCGGGCATGTACGTCTGCTGGTCCCAAAAGAGCAGACTTCTCGCCGAGCGCAGGTCCCTTACTGCCGCCAGCCGATCCTTGAGCCGTTCGTAGGCTGTCTCACGCTCCTCCATCATGAGTCTATGCTAGCACTCTGGCACCAGCGACCGTGGTGCCGAGTGTACGGGACGCAGGTTAGAATTTACGTCCCCTGGGATCCGAAAAAAAGCTGGTGCCCCGAGCAGTGAGCTACAACATCCGACTCCTCGTCCCCTGTTCGGACAAAAAGGGGCTCATCGCTGCGATATCTTCGTTCATAGCGATGCACGACGGCAATATCCTCTCCGCCGACCCAGTACGTGAGCGAGGAGGGGAGCGGCATGTTTTTATGTGCCTAGAGGTAGAGGGCGAAGGCTTCCGGTTGGAGCGCGAGGAGTTCGGCCCCCCGTTCGCCCCTCTGGCCCGCCAGCACGACATAGTCTGGCGTGTCTCTTACACCGATACCCCGAAGACGGTGGCGATCCTGGTCTCCAGGCACGACCACTGCCTCATAGACCTCCTCCGGCGCTGGGATGCTAGGGAGCTCGACGCGAGGGTCCCGCTTATCGTCTCAAACCACCCGGACCTCGCCTCGCGTACCGAGATCTACGACATACCCTTCCACCACTTGCCCGTCGCCCAAAAGAACAAGGCCGCGCAGGAAACGCAGATGCTCGATCTGCTCCACGAGCACGAGGTAGACCTCGTCGTGCTCGCCCGCTACATGCAGATCCTCACACCCAATGTCGTCAATGCCTATCCGGACCGCATCATCAACATCCATCACTCCTTCCTCCCTGCCTTCGTTGGGTCCGACCCCTACCGCCGCGCCTACGACCGAGGCGTCAAAACGATCGGCGCCACCGCTCACTACGTCACCGAAGAGCTCGACGCCGGTCCGGTAATCCACCAGGACACCGCCCACGTCACCCAGCGCGATACCGTCGAAGACCTAGTCCGCACGGGACGTGAGATCGAGCGTCGCGTCCTCGCTCGAGCCGTCTGCTGGCACCTCGAAGAACGGGTGCTCGTCGACGGCAATCGCACCGTCGTCTTCGAGTAGGATTACCCATTCCAAGCGAATAGGTACGCTGCTCTCTTATTTTGGTTGTTTTGGTTCGGCTTGGAGCCGCTTGTGGGCACCGGCCTCTTTCGCGACGGGATCGATCCGCTCGCTGGCGGTGTGGCGCTCAATGCAGAAGGTAATTTTGGTGAGGGCTTAGAGCTGTTTGCGAACGCCGGCCTCTTTCTCGATCGGGCCGATCTGATCTCCGAGATCGCATTCGGCGCAAAGAATCCGCGCTATCGGTTAAGATAACTTTTCGTATGAACCGCCAGACGCCCAGAAGGAAGTTCGCGACCACGCCCGGTACCCGGGACGTTCTGCCACCGGAGTCGACCCGACTCCTGGACGTGCAGGCCAGAATTCGGGAGCGCTTCAAGCTCTTTGGCTACGGTGAGGTCCTTACTCCTGCCCTGGAGTATTCGGAGGTCGTCGAAGAGCCGAGGCTCAGGGACGTGTCCTTCAAGCTCTTCGATCCGGACAACCAGATGCTCCTACTGCGCCCGGAGATGACGACGCCCATAGCCAGGCTCGTCGCCCAGCGCCTCAGGAACTTCCCGCCGCCCTTCAAGCTCTCCTACGTCCTGCCAGTCTACCGCCGGGCGAGCGTGGGACGCGGCCAGAGCGCTGAGCTCTACCAGGCCGGTGTGGAGGTCGTCGGATCCGAGAGCGCACAGGAGGACGCCACCACGATAGCCCTGCTCGTGGACGTTTTAAACACTTTGGGCCTCGAAACGCCGGACGAGTTCGCGGTCGTACTCGGCCAGACGGCGTTCTACGAGGCCTACCTCCAGCACGCGGCGCCCAAAGCGGCCCCGGCCTTCCTCGCGGCGCTCGCGGCCAAGGACCTCGTCCGGGTCGACACCCTCGCCGCTAGCCTGCCCGGCAAAGTCGCCGCGGCGGTCAGGGAGATACCGCGCCTCGTCGGACCTGCCACGGACGGCGCCGTGTTGGAGGAGGCGGCGCAGCTCGCGGGGGATGCACCGAGCGCGGTGACGGCTCTTGAGAACTTGCAGGAGATCCTAAGGCACCTCGACGCCCACGAGTCTTTGGGGGCGGTGATCCTAGACCTCGGCCTGATCGGGCGCCACAACTACTACACGGGCGCCGTCTTCGAGGCGTACTCGCCGAAGCTCGGGTTCACGGTAGCCAACGGCGGCCGCTACGACAACCTCCTCAAGCGCTTTGGTCAGGAGCTTCCGGCCACGGGCTTCGCGATCTACCTCGAGCGGCTCCTCTCCGTGCTGCCCGAGGAGGACGCCTCTCCTTTGCTCGTCCTCGTTGGCGGGGGCGTCGAAGGTACGAAAGCCGCCGTTGCTTTGCGCGGCGCAGGGGTGCCGACCCTGCACCTCTCCGAGGATGTCGAACCCGAGGACGCCGTAAGGTACGCCTCCTCGGTGGACGCCTGCTGGGTCTGCTACCCGACACTGGACGGTGTGAAGCTCGCTCCTGCGGAGCCGAAAGCTGGCTTCGAAGCGCTAGGAATCGAGACCGTCGCCGAAAGGGTGCTCGGGGAAGCCCCCCGGGAGGCGTACCGATGAGCGTCAGAGGCAACCTCCGGGTCGCCGTACCAAAAGGGGTCATCTTCGAGGACGCTCTGCGAGCGCTAGAAGGGGCTGGGCTGCCGGTGGAGGTTTTGCGGGAGGACGGCCGCAGGCTCTTTTACGAAGCGGAGGGCACCGAGTTCATCGTTTGCCGGCCGTGGGACGTGCCGGTCTACGTCGAGTATGGGGCGGCGGACATCGGCATCGTCGGCAAGGACGTGTTGGAGGAGGGGGAGCCGAACGTCGTAGAGCTGATGGACCTGGGGACGGGCCTGGTGCGCATGATTCTCGCGGCCCCTGCGGCGAGGACCGAGGAGGTGCGGCAGGCCATCGAGCACGCGGAGGTGGTGCGCGTGGCGACCAAGTTCCCTCGCACGGCGCGGCGGCACTTCGAAGGGATGGGCCGCCAGGCGGAGGTCATCGCGCTGCACGGCTCTATCGAGCTTGCCCCACTCGTCGGGCTCGCCGAATGCATCGTGGACCTCACTGAGACCGGAACCACGCTGCGCGAGAACAACCTCATCGTACTCGACGAGATCTCCACCTCTACCGCGCGGCTGATCGCCAACCGCGGCGCCTACCGCCTCCGCAACCAGGAAGTTGCCGCCCTCGTGGAGGCCATGAAAGCCGGTGTCCCCCTTGGTTAAGCTGCTCGACGCCCGCGAAGCGGACCCCGAAGAGATCGTCGCGCAACTCAGGCGCCCGGGCGGCTTTCTTTCGGAGAAGGTGCGCCACGCCGCCCGACGCATCGTGGGCGACGTTCGCGACAAGGGAGACGAGGCCCTCCTCGAGTACACCGAGCGCTTCGATGGCGTCCGTCCCGACCCTATTCGGGTCCCCCTTGAGGAGATAAAGGGGGCCAGGGCCTCCCTCGACGAAGGAGTAGAGGAGAGCTTCCACGTCGTGATAGAGAACGTGCGCTACTTCCACATGCGGGAGCTAGATAGCTCCTTCGAAACGAGTCACAAGGGCGCGACCGTGGGCCAGAGGGTGCGGTCCGTGAGAAGGGCCGGTCTTTACGTTCCCGGCGGCCACGGCGCCTACCCGAGCACGCTCTTTATGGCGGCGGTTCCCGCGCAGGTCGCAAGGGTAAGGGAGATCGCCGTTTGCGCCCCGCCCGGTCCCGACGGCAACGTGAGCCCTCACGTGCTCGCGGTCGCGGACCTCTTGGGAATCGAAGAGGTCTACGCCGTGGGCGGCGCTCAGGCGGTGGGAGCCCTGGCCTACGGCACACAAACGATACCCCCGGTAGACAAGATCGCGGGGCCCGGCAACGACTACGTAGTCGCCGCGAAGCTCGAGGTCTTCGGCGTCTGCGGCGTGGACGCCCCGCAGGGGCCGAGCGAGGT
>Ga0126308_10000510_pt1 | contig 13129 bp, 7 predicted proteins | sample Plot55_FD_92533 | JGI IMG/M metagenome (GOLD analysis project Ga0126308, IMG submission 92533) | Serpentine soil microbial communities from UC McLaughlin Reserve, CA, USA - Plot55 | ecosystem: Environmental > Terrestrial > Soil > Grasslands | place: USA: UC McLaughlin Reserve, Lake County... | reverse complement strand
GGCAGCGCAGGGAGATAGTCTCGAAGCCCTTTACGTACTCGCCATCCACACCGGCATGAGGCGCGGAGAGCTTCTGGGCCTTAAGTGGGACGACATTGACCTTGAGAACACCACCGTCAGGGTGCGCCGGACGCTAGCCCGTACTGACAACGGCAGGCGCATCGCTCTCGGTGAACCCAAGACTAAGAACAGCCGCCACACTGTGCGCCTGACGCCGCAGGCTGTGGACGCCCTCAAGCGCCATCGTGCACGTCAAGCTGAAGAAAAGCTGAAGTCCGGTGCCTTCTATAAGGATCAGGGCCTCGTCTTCACTGCCGAGGGCGGCACTCCGATCAACCCCTCCAACCTCCGTAATCGCTCTTTCGTACCGCTCTTGAAGAAAGCAGGGTTGCCGCAGATCACCTTCCATGACCTACGCCACACCTGCGCATCCATCCTGTTCTCGAAGAGTGTTCACTCGAAATTCGTTCAGGAGCTGCTCGGGCATGCCAGCGTTGCCATCACCCTCGATACCTACTCCCATATGCTGCCCGGAATGGGCGGCGAGGCCGCGGATGCGATGAGCGAGGCCCTGCGCTGAAGTTCTCGAGTCCAATGATAATGCGCAATTGCTCAAGCTAAGAACGAGCCTAGGTGCCTAATTGGTACGCAGAGCATCGAGCGTGGACCGTAGGTGTGCGCGGCGACTTTTGCTGCCAAGGTGTCAGCAGTCTGCCCAAGGTCTCTACGGCCTCCTGGAAATACAGGAGGTATCACACTTCAACTTCCATCTGCTTCCTAACTAGGTAGCTGGGATCGTCGCGCAAAGTCCCCAACGCTTCCTCGACCTGGGCTTGGCACCAATCGTCACACGTTGACATCGCCGCGAGTGCCTTGGCAGCCTCCGTCCTGTCTCCGACGTGATCGGCGGCCGAGAGGTGGAGCACGGTGTCCAGCAGTTCGGCATCAAATGGCAACGCCCCGCGTTCGACCAGCGAAGCGAGGCTGTGCGCCGCGCCCTGGCGCACCTTCGGATGCTGCGAGTTGAGCAGCAAAAGGAGCCTGGTGGTCAACCACCGCTCCTCATCGCCGCCCCTCGGTTCGAAGCTCTCGAGCCCCGCCGCGACACCAATCCCGAGCTCTTCGACCTGGCTCGCCCTGAGCCTCTCTATCTCTCTGCGCAGAAGCCTACGCTCCTCCTCGCCCTCGATCCACGGGGAGAAGGCCAGTAGGGCCCACGCCACCACAGAGATCACGTCGTCGCGCTGACCAACGTTCATCTGGAGCATGGAGAGCGGGTCGTCTGTGCTCTGGACCATGGGGTGCGACTCGAAGGGTCGCGTGAGCACATCCTTCAGGGCCTGGATGATCTTTTGGTGCTCTTCTGTGCCAAATTGTGAGGCTTTTCGTCCTAGGGCGAGCGCAGCCGCCCTGCGGTGAGTGAGCACCACCGTCGGGTCGGCGACCGCCCCCGATAGCGTGTCCGCCACCTCGGATCTGAGCGCTGGGGGAAGATTCCATTTTTCGAGGAAAAGGACGTTGAAGTGGCCTATCCCTAGGTGCTGAATGGATCCGGTCCTCTGGACCCTGCTCACTGACTGGGGCAGCAGCTGGCGAATCGCCGTTGCCAGCTCCTCTTCGGGGGCTCCGCCTAGTAAATAAAGCCAACTGACGCGGCTGTAGGTATCCGCATCCTTGAGCAACTCGAGAGCCCTCTGCCTCGACTCGGCGTGTCCGCTTAGTCCGAGGTTCACGAGGGCCATGAGCGCCTGCACCGTATCGTTTAGGACGTCGCCCTCGGCGAGTTCCGCCAGACGGTCCACGGGCACCTCCAGTTTGTCCAGAAGCTCAGGTCGCCTCCCGACGAGGTTGACGAGCGCCTGGCATGCTGCTTTGTGTGACGTCCACAACACGTCGTCCTTGTTGATCGTCGCCACGACTGCGGCCCCGACCCTCCAGGCTTGCTCCTCGCTGAAGCGGGGCGCCAGATCCCGAGCGAGGTCTGCCGCGTCGGGGAGCACGTTCCTGTCGGCCCATCCGATGTTGGGCATGTCGGGGAGAGCGGCGAGTTGGTTCGCGATCTCGGGCAAGTATTCGTCCGGGATCACGTCCCACAACGTCTTCAGGCCGACGAAGGCCGGACCGCGGGAATGCAGGGGGCCGTCGTTCGCCAGTTCGAGTAGGCGGTCCATCGGGGGCCGCGAGTCCTCGTCCCCCGGTGGCACTTCCTCTCTCAAGCTGCCGGCGACCCGCTCGGCCTTCTTGCGGTCGCCTACCTCCACGCATTGAAGTAGGGCGTCCCTCGTCAAGCCAGCCTTGAGGAGGACGTCGGCGAACCAGCCGCGGACGCTACGGGGCCTGGTCGGGCTGTGCAAGGCATTCGCTGCCGCCTGGGCCTGCACGAGAGAGTTGCGAGCCGGGGCGAGCTTATCGTCCGCGAGGTACTCGATGCCCCGCCGCTGCAGGTCTATGCACCTCTTGTGCTTGTCGGACGCCCGCGCGAGGTCCCTCAGGCGTGCGGTTGTCTCTCCTCCGGCCAAGTAGCCGAGGAACGGGGCGCAAGCGACAGCGCCCTGCAACGCCGAGACCGCGAACCCCTTCTCGCCGAGCTCCTCGAGGACGGGCGCGCACTCCCGGTAGTGCGTCGAGGCGAAGGCATCCTCCCCGACGGCGAAGTGCACATTTGCCCTTACCAGCTTCAAGATGGCCTCCAGGCGCCTGAGCTCGTCGTGCTCGTGGCGACCGTGGGCGTTTGAGACCTCCGCGTCTAGGCCCTTTAGGACGTCGTGTGCCGTGTCCCAGTCGAACTCGTCAGCGAAAAGCCTGGCGAGATCTGCGCCCGCCCTAACACGAAAGTACAGGGCATCTTCCGGCAGCTCGCCGAGGGCGGCCTCGAGCTCCTCCCGGGCCACCGCGATCCCCTCGGTGGCTTCCCTCGCCTCCGCCCTCACGGCGCGGAGGGCGTACACGAGGCTCGCGGGAGCCTCCTGGCCGTACGCGTCGAGGGCCCGTTCAGTATCCTTGAGCACTTCACCGTACCTGCCCGTAGATAGCCGAGCATTCTGCAAGAGCGGTTGTATCTCCCGTTCCAGCTCCCACGCGGAGGCCGCCTCGGCCTCACCGCGAGCCGCGGACAGCACAGGTTCCGCATCAATATCGTAGCCAGCTTCGAGGAACAGCTTGCCCGCCCGCTTGAGGGCGACGGCAGCCGAGCCGTGCTCACCGGCCTCCCGGGCCGCCTCGCCGAAGGAGCGCCAGAGGGAGCCCGCGCCCGCACGCTCGCCCTGCGCTTCGAGGTGTTGGGCCAATTCCTCGCAGGTCTCGCCGGCCTTGAATAGCTCGCCGGAGCTCAGCTGACGCTCGAGGTTGGCCCTCGCGAGCACAGGGTTAAACGGCGCTGGTCCAAGGGTCCGGTATTCCTTGGCCACGAGCTCGCAGAACTCTGTCGCGTCGCCGCTGACGAACTCGACCGTGCCCTCCCACTCGGCGGCCAGCGCCTCGTCCACTTCGCGCACGAGCGCGAAGTGTTTCAGGGAACTGTCTCCGAGGTTCCCCTCAATGATGTTCAGTATGTCGTGCAGGGTTTCGTCGCCCACCCCGTAGCCCACGAAGATGCACACGCTCTCCTGCAGAGTCGCCACTACCTTGTCCTTGAACCCGCCTGCTTCCCTTTGCCACTTCCGATAGTCCGCGCCCGTGAGGACGATCCTATCAGGCGCTTCGAGGTCGCCGTGGAGTTTGAGCAGACGCGGGCAGTACTGCGGGAGGCGTGGCAACTGATCAGGACGCACCACCTTCTCCAAATGCTGGCCCGCCTCCCGCGCCGCCGTCTCGTAAAGGTCGTCGTAGTTCGTCGTGATGATGGTGTGAGGGTTGACGCTAGCCAACGCCATGTGCGCCTTGAGCGGGACACCGCATCGCCGCCGAATCTGGTCGATCACGTACTTCTTGACGGTGCTCTCGTCCCGTTCCTTCACAGCGAGGGAGGCGATGGGCCTCAGAGCGTTCAAGAGGTTGCCGTCCGCGTCGTACTTCAGCTCGATGCCGAACCGATTCGCGATCGCCTTCGTAAGGGCGCTGGAGCCGGGCACGCCTTTGCCGTCTGCGCGCTCCGAGTCGTCGCCCATGGAGGCGCCGGCGCCGAGGAAGATTACGGCCGTGCCATCGAACAACTCCTGGGCTGTCTGGCGGGCCAGCTCCTCGAAGTTCAACGCCGTCCCCCGAAACGCTCGTTCACCGGAGACCCACCGAGCTTGTTTCTCGCCTTCTTACGGTTGAGCCAGTTCACGTTGAGTGTGCCTAGTCTACAACTCCGGGAAACTGCGTTGGTGTATAACTGGTGTACAAAAGGCTGCGGCTTGCACTCGGCTCTTTTTACAGTCTGGCGTTTTACCTGCAAAATACCGCTTTCTCCAAGTGGGCTATGCTGGAGTCGAACCAGCGACCCCCTCCTTGTAAGGGAGGTGCTCTACCCCTGAGCTAATCGCCCGCGCCGATGATCCTCAGGACCACGAGCGTGCCCCCAACGGGATTCGAACCCGTGCCGCCGCCTTGAAAGGGCGGTGTCCTAGGCCTCTAGACGATGGGGGCTCGCGAGCCGGGTAGGGATCGAACCTACGACACGAGGATTAAAAGTCCCCTGCTCTGCCACTGAGCTACCGGCCCTCTTTAAAAGCAAGTCTACCAGCAAATACCAACTATATGAACGCGGTCCACCCATCCCCTATTTCTGCTTTGACAGCTTATTGGAGGGATAATGACGAAAAGACGACCAAAGGGCGCTGGGAGCATCTACCAGCGGCAGTACAGTCGTTGGGTAGGTCAGCACGAAGACGCTACAGCAAGAGGCGTTACGTCTACGGCAAGAGCAAGGCTGACGTTAGAGCCAAGCTACGTAAGGCTCTAGCCGACAAGGAAGCTGGAATTGCTTTGGCGGAGAGCCTGACCGTAGGAGCGTTTATGGACCGATGGTTAGAAACGGTCAAGGATACGGTTAGGCCGAGTCCCTTCAAGCCCTATGAAGCAATAACACGGCTGCACATCAAACCCACATAGGACAAGACCAAACTTGAGAAGCTGAACGCTCTGCAACTCCAAACGCTGTACCACGCCATGTTGAAAGAAGGGCTGTCCCGCCGATGGATACGATGCGCTGTTAATAGGCGAAGACTTACACCTGTGCTGACCAGCTACCGTGCCAGTTCCATACCTGCCCAATTACCTGCTCGTCTACCACAACCTCATAACTGCTCTCTCCGGTCTTACGCAGGTTCGTTCCCATACCCCTTCCTACCTTACTTAGCCTACCCCAGCCACATCGCCTACTGGAACTCAAACTGCGTGTGGGTTTCTCCTTGCAATTACCACCCTCGAAATTGGGGTTGACAGGATAACGGATAATCAGGAGACTATCCGATTGGATGAAGCTGTAGTCTCAAGACTCTGGAGGGGTTAGAGAAAAGTGGATTATGTCGAGGTAGGTACGCTCGTGGTTGGTATTGTTATCCTGGTTATCGCTGTGCTTACATTGCGAAACGCGCAGAGGTCTGTTCTGTTAGCCGAGAAGCGCGAAGAGTACCTGCTTGAGGAGCGAGAGCGTATGGAGTTCATGCATCAAGAGCACAAGAGTCTGCAGGAAGAACTAGAGCTCGAGCGTCAAGAATCTCAAAGCCTGCAGGAAGCACTGAAGCAGGAACGCCAAGAACGTCTACAGGCTCAACAACGGGCAGAGCGTGCAGAGCAGGAAGCTCTAAGAGAAGCTACACAGCAGTTACGCGAGCGGATGGACAATTACCTCAACGAGCTAGAAGGAACCGGTGAGCTAGGTATTCGTAGAGTAAAATGACATCTCATAATCCTCTCCCGAACTTCACATCCTTCTCTTTGCCAAAGCCTTAGCACTCTCGTCCCGAAATAGTACGTTGTAGCTGTGGCAGGATGCTCCGGACGAAAGCGATCATGCCGACAAGGAGGAATGGCTCGGCGACGATCCTTTGCTCTCTGCAACTACGACCCCTACGGTGTACAACAGCTCGACGAAGATGAAGATCAGGATCACCCACTCGAGGACTGTGAGCGCCGTTCGCAGGGTGCCCTCCTCGCGAACAGCCAGAAGATCCGCCCCCGTCGAGACGAACAGCACCCCAACCGTCGCGAGCAAAACGACATTCTCCCCGTTGTTCAGGCCCCTAACCAACCGCGGCCTCTTCTTGGGCACCTGACCCATTTCCTTAGTTACCTCTTCCGTCAATGCAAAAAGTGGCGCCGCCTGGTCATGACCATCGCCACACTGTGCCGGTCCGCAGCCCCTATCACTTCGGCGTCGCGTTTGGAGCCTCCCGGCTGGATGAGCACTTTCACGCCGGCCTCAGCCAGAACCTCGAGGCCGTCGGCGAACGGGAAAAAGGCGTCGCTCGCCGCAACGGTCCCTTCGGCTCTCTCGCCTGCCTTCTTAACCGCGAGCTGTGCCGCCTCGACCCGGCTCGTCTGGCCCGTCCCGACGCCGACCGTCGCCTCGTCTTTGGCTAACACGATGGCGTTGCTCTTGACGCCCTTCGCCACCCTCCAGGCGAAGAGCAGATCGGCCATCTCCGACTTCAAGGGTCGTCTCTCGGTCACGAACTCGTACCCGGAATCGTCCTCGACGCGATCGGTCTGCTGTAGCAGGAGGCCACCCGTTACGGGCTTGGCGGAGAACTCGGGAGGGGCGAGGGGACCCGCTTCCAGGAGGATGATGTTCGGCTTCGCCGAGAACACCTCGCGGGCCTCCACATCGAAGCCCGGGGCGACGAGCACCTCCGTGAAGACCCTGGAGATCTCTCCCGCGAGCTCCCCGCTTACGGGTTCGTTCAGCGCCACGATGCCGCCGAAGGCCGAGACGGGGTCGGACTCAAAAGCTTTGTGGTACGCGTCGAGGATATTCTCGCCGATCGCCGCCCCGCACGGGTTGGCGTGCTTGACGATGACTGCCGCCGGCCCTCCCCCTTCGGAGAGGTCGGCGAGTATGGTACGTGCGGCGTCCACATCGTAGAGGTTGTTGAACGAGATCTCCCGTCCCTGCACCTGCTCCGCGCCGGAGAGCAGATGCCCCTCCCCGGCTTCGGCGTAGTAGGCTGCCCTCTGGTGTGGGTTCTCGCCATAACGCAAAGAGAGCTTCTTCTCGTAGCGCTTCATCAATACCTCCGGGAACTCCTCGGGGGCGTCTACCTCGACCCGTTCGGCGAGCCAGGAGACGATGGCGGCGTCATATTCGGCGGTCCTGCGGAAGGCTTCAAGCGCCAGGCGCCGCCTCGTCTCCAGGGGCACCTCGCCGAGCTCGAGCTCCGCGGCTACCTCTTTATAGAAGGAGGGTGCGGGGACGACCGTGACCGATCGGAAGTTCTTCGCTGCCGCCCGGAGCAAGGCGGGGCCGCCGACGTCTATCTGCTCCACAGCCTCCTTCTCCGGGGCCCCGCCCGCCACCGTCTCCTCAAACGGGTACAGGTTCACGCACACGAGGTCTATCGGCCCTATCTCATGGTCCACTAGCTCCGTCACCTGATTCGGGTCTTCAAGGTCCACGAGGATGCCACCGTGTATCCTCGGGTGCAGCGTCTTCACCCTGCCGCGGAGCATCTCCGGCGCCCCCGTTATCTCCGAGACCTGGACGACCGGGACCTGCGCCTCCTCCAGGGCCTTCGCCGTCCCGCCGGTCGAGATGATCTCGAACCCCATCTTGTGGAGTCGGCGAGCGAACGCCGCGATCCCCCTCTTGTCCGAGACCGAGACCAGTGCCCGACGCTTCATGTCCTCACCTTTCCCCAAAAGTAGTCCGCGACCGCGTCCACCAAAAGCTGGTGCTCGACCGCGTGCAGCCGCTCCATCAACGTCTCCTCCGTGTCGTCCGGAAGGATCGGCACCTCTTCTTGAGAGATCACCGGCCCCGCGTCCACCTCCTCGACCATGAAGTGCACCGTCACCCCGGTCCTCTTTGTCCCCGCCTCCAAAGCCCTCTTCACGGCATTTAGTCCCCTGAACTCCGGCAACAGCGACGGGTGGACGTTGAGCACCGCCGGGAACCGCTCCAGGAAAACAGGCGTCAAGGCCCGCATATATCCTGCCCCCACCACGAGCCCTACCTCGAACCGGGCTACCCTGTCGGCAAGCTCCCCATCAAACTCCTTGCGCGTCTCGAAGTCCCTAACGTCCACGTACTCCACCGGCACGCCCGCCCGCCGCGCCCGCTCGAACGCAAACGCCCCCTCCTTATCCCCAGCCACCACCACGAGCTCCCTCGGGTAAGCTTCGAGGAGCGCCTGCAGGTTCGTCCCCGACCCCGAGGCGAGCACCGCGAACCGCGATCCTTCCGGGAGCCTACGAGGCAAACTCCACCCCATCGCCCGCCACAACCTCCCCTATGCGCCGCGCGGCGCATCCAGCGTCCCGCACCACCGTGAGAGCTTTCTCCGCCTCGCCTTCGGGCACCACGGCACAGAAACCCACCCCGATGTTGAAGACCCGGCGCATCTCATCCTCCGCGACGCCTCCCAGCGAGCGTATAATTCCGAAGACCGCCGGCTCCTCCCAAAGATCGGTGTAAAGGCGTGCGCCCAAGCCACCTAAAGCCCGCGGCAGGTTGCCAGGGAGACCGCCGCCGGTGATGTGGGCCATCCCGCGCACCTCGACCGCCTCCCTGAGGGCGAGAGTCTCGTGTACGTAGGCCCGGTGCGGCTCCAGGTACGTCTCCCCGATCGTGCGGTCTAAGCCCTCCGGTGTCTCTTCGTAGGCGACGCCCGCGTCTTCGAGCACCTTGCGGGCGAGCGTGTAGCCGTTAGTGTGCAGCCCGCTGGACGGCAGCCCGAGCACGGCGTCCCCGACCTCCACCCCCTCCCCGGTGACGACCTCCCCTCTCTCGCAAGCACCCACACACGCCCCGACCACGTCGAAGTCTCCATCGCCGTACAGCCCCGGCATCTCTGCCGTCTCGCCGCCGACGAGCGCGACGCTAAGGGCGCGGCAAGCCTCCGCCGCACCCCGGACGACCTCGGCGACGCTTCCGGGCTCAAGCCTGCCGCTACCGAGATAATCGAGGAAGAGCAGCGGCCTGGCACCGGTGGCGAGGACGTCGTTCACGCAGTGGTTAACGATGTCTACGCCTATCGAGTCGTAGGAAGCCAAAGCCTTCGCCACAAGGACCTTGGTGCCGACGCCGTCTATCGAGGAGGCTAGGATCGGCTCGGTGTAGTCGGAGAGGGCGTACAGGCCGGCGAAACCGTTCGGGTACGAGAGCACTCGTGGGCCGTGCGTGCCCTCCACGGCGGCGCGCATCATCCTCGCGGCCCTATCTCCCCTCTCGATGGAGACGCCCGCGGCCTCGTAGGAGGAGGCCCCTTCCGACACGCCTACTTCCTCCCCACCGCGTTCTCCACGGCGAACTTCGCCGCGGTGCCGACGATGGGGTAGTCGCCGTCGAAGCAGGCCCTACACAGCCGTCCCTTGGGCTGTTCGGTGGCAGCCACCATGCCGTCCACGGAGAGGTAGGCCAGAGAGGTCGCCCCTATCTGCGACCGGATCTCCTCGACCGTGTGGTTGGCGCCGACGAGGTTCTTCTTGCTGTCCATGTCTATTCCGTAGTAGCACGGGCCCGTGACCGGCGGCGAGGAGACGCGGAAGTGAACCTCCGAAGCGCCGGCCTCAAAGAGGAGCTTCACGAGCTTGCGGGCCGTGTTCCCGCGAACGATGGAGTCGTCTATAACCACGAGCCTTTTGCCGTCAATTACCGACGGCAAAGGGTTCAGCTTCAAGCGCAGCCCAAGCTGGCGCATACCGTCCGTCGGCTCGATGAACGTCCGGCCCACGTAGCGGTTTTTTATGAGACCCTCCGCATAAGGAATGCCGCTCGCCTGTGAGTACCCGACTGCCGCCATGATCCCGGAGTCCGGCACCGGGATGATGACCTCGGCCTCGGCCGGCGCTTCTTCTGCCAGGATCTCGCCCATCCGTCGTCTCGCGTCCGCTACCTCCCGCCCGTCGAAGCGCGAGTCGGGGCGGGCGAAGTAGACGTACTCGAAGACGCAAAGGGCGCGCCTCGGGCTCTCTCCACGGTAGCTCTTCAGGCCTTCGTCGTCTATGACGACGACCTCGCCGGGCTCTATCTCTCTCAAGAACCCGGCGCCGATGATGTTCAGTCCGCAGGTCTCGCTGGAGACCGCGTAGCCGCCCTCGATCTCACCGATGCAAAGGGGCCTGAAGCCGTGCGGATCCCGGAAGGCGACGAGCTTGTCCCGGAAAACCATGGCCACCGAGTACGCCCCAGAGAGCCGCCGCATGGCCCCCAAGACTGCCTCCTCGACCGAAAGCCCCTTCTCCAACTCCCCGACGGCGCACGCGGCGATCGCCGCCGTGTCCGAGGTAGATTCGAACTCGAAGCCCTCCCCTTCGAGCTCAAGCCTCAAGGCGGCGGCGTTGACCAAGTTGCCGTTGTGGGCGACGGCGACGTTCACTTCCCCCCGGCCGTGAAACTCGGGCTGGGCGTTCTCCCACGAAGCCGAACCCGTAGTCGAGTAGCGCACGTGCCCCAAGGCAATGTGGCCGGGCTCGAGCGTAGCGAGCTTGCGCTCGTCGAAGACCTGCGAAACCAGCCCCATCTCGCGCAGCGCCAGGGTGCTCTCCCCGTCGGAGATGGCGATGCCGGCGGACTCTTGCCCCCGGTGTTGCAGCGCGTAGAGCCCGAAGTAGGTTCGTTGGGCGAGCTCGCCTTCGAGCGCCCGGGAGTACAGCCCAAACACTCCGCAGGCCTCCTTCGGCTTTCCCGACTCACCCATACTCCTGTTCAAAAGGCGCTCTCCAGTTCTACAGACTATTGCATACGGCGCTCAGATCTGCTCCAGCTCCGTCGCGGGCAGTTCGCCTCGAACGTTGCCCGTGTTGAGGGTTGATGCGAGTTCGAATTGCGTCACGTGCGCTTTCTCTTCGGCAACGGGCCTGTGCTCGACCCCACGCGGAACGACGATAAACGCGCCTTCCTCGACTCACACGCCCCGATCCCGGAACTCCATGGGAAACCGTCCCCTCACGACGAAAAAACAGTTCGTCCTCCTCATCGTGGTGGCAGACGAACTCTCCGAGAAGCTTGGCCAACTTGACGTGTTGACCGCTCAACTCGCCCACGATCCGGAGATTCCAGTGGTCATCGAACAGCGCCAATTTGCGCTCGACGTTTACTTTGTCTACGTTGTCTACGTGCATCTTGCTTCCTCCGGTCTGACCGCGAAGTCGTTGAGATAGGAGGCGGCCGGAGGAACGCTATGCAAGGTGACCTCCTTCCGGGGCATGAGGCTCGAAGAGGTCTTGTTCGTAAGCTTCCCTAAGCTCGTCGAGCCCCGCCTCGATCAAGCCCCCAACCTTCAACCTCTCTCCGCCCGTACGCCCGATCCGGGAATGTGGCGCACTGCCCAAATGCTCCTTTAACTCCCCGAGTCGCTCCTCGGGGACCGCGAGGAGGATGCATCCCCCCGCCTCCCCGAAGAGAGCCACGTCCTGACGCGCACCCGGCAAGAGCAACACCTCCGCCCCAATGCCAGCTTCGCTAGAAAGCGCCATCTCGGAGAGCGCGACCGCGAGCCCACCACCCGAGAGGTCGTGAGCAGTGTCCAAGACCCCCGCGGCGATGGCCCGCCTCACCGCGTCCGAGACCTCCTTCTCGGACGCGAGGTCGGGGGCAGGCGGTGCACCAGCTATTCGCCCGTACACTATCTCCAGGTAGTCCGATCCCCCCAAAAAGGGCCGGAAGTCGCCGACGAGCACGACCGCGTCCCCTTCGCGTTTTATGCCGGGCGTCGCGTGGCGTCCTACGTCCTCGAAGACTCCCACCATGCCCACGGCGGGCGTCGGGTAGACAGCCCCCTTCTCCGTCTCGTTGTACAGGCTTACGTTCCCGCTTACGACCGGGGTTCCTAAAGTTTTACAGGCCTCGGCCATCCCCTCGATGCACGACGCGAGCTGGTAGTAGGCGTCGGCCTTCTCCGGGCTGCCGAAGTTCAGGCAGTCGGTGAGCGCGACCGGCTCGGCGCCGACGCACGAGAGGTTGCGGTAGGCTTCGGCGACGGCGGCTGCCCCACCACCCTCGGGGTCGAGGTAGCAGTGGCGGCCCCGGCAATCGGTGGTAGCGGCGAAACCCAGAGACGTGCCTTTTATCCTCATCCCGGCGGCGTCGGCGCCTGGGGGGATGACGGTGTCAGTGCCCACCTCATGGTCGTACTGCTCGTATACGGGGCGCCGGGAGCAGAGGTTAGGGTGGGCGAGCATGGCGCGTAGGACGGAACTGTAGTCCTCGGGTCTGGGAACCCTTTCGATGTCAAACTTCCGATTCCCTTCGAGGTACGCGGGTGACACGACCTCGCGCTCGTAGAGCGGGGCGTCGGCGAGGTAGCGCGCGGGGACGGTGCCTACGACCTCGCCCTCGTACAGGACCCGGAGATCTCCGTGACCGGTCACGCGACCCACGACGGCGGCAGCGAGCTCGAACCGTTCGGCGACCTTTAAGACTTCCCCAACCTTCTCGGGCTCAAGGATGGCGAGCATGCGCTCCTGGGACTCGGAGATGACGATCTGCCACGGCTCCATGCCCGACTCGCGCACCGGGACAAAAGCTGCGTCAATCTCGATCCCGACGCCGCCCTTCGCTGCCATCTCGGAGGCCGAAGACGTTATGCCCGCCGCCCCGAGATCCTGTAACGAGACGAGAAGGTCCCTTTCGAGCATGCTCAAAGAGCACTCGACGAGCATCTTCCCGGCGAACGGGTCCCCGACCTGTACGTTGGGCCGCTTCTCCTCGGACTCCTCGGTGAGCTCGTCCGAAGCAAAGGTCGCCCCGTGGATGCCGTCCCTGCCCGTCTTCGCCCCGAAGAGGACCACGAGGTTCCCCTCCCCCACCGCGCGCGCCCGGACGAGATCATCGACCCGGACCAGCCCCACACACATCGCGTTGACCAGCGGGTTGCCGGAGTAAGCGGGGACGAACTCGACCTCGCCGCCTACGGTAGGGACTCCTATAGCGTTCCCGTACCCCCCGATGCCGCGCACGACCTCCCTAAAGAGGTAACGGTTCCTCTCGTCCTCCAAAGGCCCGAATCGCAGGGAGTCGAGCAATGCGACGGGCCTCGCCCCCATC
>Ga0126308_10000508_pt1 | contig 13140 bp, 11 predicted proteins | sample Plot55_FD_92533 | JGI IMG/M metagenome (GOLD analysis project Ga0126308, IMG submission 92533) | Serpentine soil microbial communities from UC McLaughlin Reserve, CA, USA - Plot55 | ecosystem: Environmental > Terrestrial > Soil > Grasslands | place: USA: UC McLaughlin Reserve, Lake County... | reverse complement strand
TGGGAGTTCTACAAGTACTTCGACGGCATCGCGCAGCTCACGTACTGGCACCGCGGCCGCTGCCTGTCCTACGGCGAGGGCGTCACGTACTGGGCGCTCGCGGACATGGTGCGGATGCGGGCGCGCATTGCCGAGGACGAGGAGACTCCATCGGCGCTCGGGAAGCTGCGCGTGATCCTCGACGAACACATCGCCAATGCCGAAGAGCGGCGCTTCGTCGAACCTCGGCTGGCGCACCTGCTCGGGCTCCAGGAGCACGAGGCGCGCGACAAGCAGGATCTCTTCGCTGCCTGGCGGATCTTCTTCGAGCGGCTCTCCGAGACCTACCCCACGGTGCTGGTGTTCGAGGACCTCCAGTGGGCCGAGAGCTCGCTGCTCGACTTCATCGAGTACCTGCTCGAATGGTCGCGCGACCACCCGCTTTACGTCGTCACGCATGCCCGGCCGGAGCTGCTGGACCGGCGACCGCTATGGGGAGCAGGCCGCCGCAACTTCACATCGCTCTATCTCGAGCCGCTCTCGACGGAGGCGATGGAGGAGTTGCTCAACGGCCTCGTCCCCGGCCTGCCCCAGGAGCTTCGGGCCCAGATCCTCGAGCGGGCGGAGGGGATTCCGCTCTATGCGGTCGAGACGGTGCGGATGCTGCTCGACCGCGGGCTGCTCGTGCAGGAAGGGTCCTTCTACAGGCCAGTCGGGCTGATCGAGACGCTCGAAGTCCCGCAGACCCTGCACGCGTTGATCGCCGCCCGGCTCGACGGCCTCACGCCCGAAGAACGGCGGCTTCTCCAGGACGGTGCGATCCTCGGCAAGACGTTCACGCGGCACGCACTGGCAGCGCTCGGCGGCCGATCCGAAGAGGAGCTCGAGCCGCTGCTCACGGCGCTCACCCGGAAGGAGGTTCTCTCCGTCCAGGCCGACCCGCGCTCGCCCGAGCACGGGCAGTACGGCTTCCTCCAGGATCTGGTCAAGCGGGTCGCCTACGAGACGATGTCGAAGCGTGAGCGCCGCTCGCGCCACCTCGACGCGGCCGAGTACCTGGCGAAGGCTTTCTCCGACGACGACGAGATCGTCGAGGTGCTCGCCTCGCACTACCTCGACGCCTACAAGGCAGCGCCCGACGCCGACGACGCGGCGGACGTCAGAGCCAAGGCCGGCGCGACGCTGGCCCGAGCGGGCGAGCGCGCCGCCTCGCTGGCTGCCTCAGGCGAGGCTCAACGCTACTTCGAGCAGGCGGCCGGGCTGGCGGAAGAGGCGTCCGCGAAGGCAGGACTGCTCTCCCAGGCGGGACAGATGGCCTGGCGAAACGGCGAGGTCGAACCGGCTGAGCGCCTTTTCTTCGAGGCGACGGAGCTCTACGACCAAGCGGGCGATACCCACGCCGCCGCGCGAGTCTCGGGCCGCCTGGCGGAGGTGGAGGCCGGGTCGGGACGCCTCGACCGGGCAGTCGAGCGCATGGAGCAGGCGTTGGAGATCATCTCGGGCGACGAGCCGGACGAGGACCTGGCCGAGCTCGCCGGCCGCGTCGGCGCCCACCACTGGTTCGCGGGCCGAACGGAGCTTGCGGCCGAGCGCACCGAGCTCGCACTCGATCTCGCCGAATCCCTCTGGCTGCCCGAGATCCTGGCACGGACGTTGCACACGAAAGCATTGATCGCAACGACCCGCGGGCACATCGAGGAGACGATCGCCCTCCTGAACCACTCATTGAAGATCTCGCTGGAGCACGACCTGCACGAAAAGGCGGGCGGTGCCTACTTCACGCTTTCCGATGCTTGCTTCAGACGAGACCGGTATCGCGACGCAGCCGAGTATCTGGAAGAGGCTCTGGCGCTTGCCCGGAAGACGGGCGACCGCCTGAGAGAGTGGGAGGTGCTGAGCGAGACGACCTACCCGCTCTACATGACCGGTCGCTGGGCGGAGAGCATGGCGGCCTACCAGGAGATCCCCGAGGAGCAGATCGCCAGCGCCGGGGTTCTATTGAGCCCGCTCACGTCCATCCTCGAAATCCACATCCACCGTGGTGCGATCGAACAGGCGCGCCACCTCTTCTCCCTCTACGGCCGGCTGGAAGCGTCGGCCGACGTACAGGAGCAGGGCTGCTACGCCGGCGCGGGCGCCGCCCTCAGGCGGTCGGAGGGGGATCTACCAGGCGCAATCGAAGCGGGTAGGGAAGCGGTCGCCAAGGCAGAGTTCCTCACCTACGGCAGCCAACCTGTCAAGCAGGGGTTCGTCGAAGCAGTCGAGGCGTCCCTCGTCCTCGGCGACCGCGGCACCGCCGAGGAGCTGCTCGGGCTCGTCGCGGCTCTTCCCCCCGGCCAGCGACCGCCCTACCTCGAAGCCCAGGCGAAGCGTTTCGAAGCGCGCCTCCAGGGCTCGAACGAGAATGCCGCGCCGCTGTTCGGGCGGGCCGGTGCACTCTTCCGCGAACTGGCGATGCCGTTCTGGCTCGCCGTCACGCTGCTCGAGCATGGCGAGTGGCTCCGCGACGCCGGCGAGGCGGACGAGGCCGACGTCCTGATCACCGAGGCACGAGAGATCTTCGAGCCGCTCGAAGCGACGCCTTGGCTCGAACGGGTGGCTCGAACAGCGCCCGCCGGACGTCGGGCCGAGAGCGTTCCCGGGAGGTCGGCCTAACCTGCTAGCGCTCTGCCGAGAGCGGCCGCGTTGGTGACGGGGGCCTTGCACGCGAATCGCTCGCAGACGTAGACGGCCGGCAGCCCCTCGACGAGCTCCTTGCCCGCCAGGAGCGGCACGCCCTCCGCCGGCCCAAAGGCGACGACCGCGTTCGGGTCGAACGGCTCGAGTGCGGCCCGCGCGACCTCGCTCTCCGGGGGGCCGACGATCGCGATCTCCTTCGGCGCAGCCAGGTAGAGGTCGAGCGCGTTCAGCGCGTGGGCGAGCTCCGTCGGCGCCCGGCCGAGGCTCGCGCCGAACAGGCGCAGCACGCCGACCGCGTGACGCTCGAGCTCGTCGTCGCCGTAGATGCGGGCCAGCCGCAGCAGCACGAAGGCGAGCATCGAGTTGCCCGATGGGATCGGGTGGTCGAAGAGGTCCTTCTTGCGCGCGACCAGGCGCTCCCCCTCCGCAGAAGCCAGGTAAAAGCCGCCACGCTCCTCGTCTGCGAAGAGCTCGATCGCCAGCAGGGCCAGCCGGCGCGCCTCCTCGAGCCAACGCAGCTCGCCGGTGGCGACGTGCAGCTCGTAGAGGCCGTTCGCGACGTTGGCGTAGTCGTCGAGGAAGCCGGCGCCCGAGGTGCGGCCGGTGCGGCGGCTGCGCAGGAGGCGGCCCTGCTCGCCGGAAAGCGGTCCGAGCAGGAATTGCCCGAGAGCCCGCGCCTCGGCCACGAGGTCGTCCCGTTCGAACCGCCGCCCCGCCTCGGCCAGCGCCGCCAGCGCGAGCCCGTTCCAGGAGGCGATCGCCTTGTCGTCCCGTGCGGGCTGCGGGCGCCGGGCGCGGATCTCCAGCAGCCGTGCTCTCGTCTCGTCGTCGAGCTCGCCGCGCAGGACGAAGCGCCTGTCCTCGAAGGGCTCGAACAGCTCCTCCGGCGCGCCCTCGCCGGGCGCCCACGAGTAGGTCAGGCCCTCGACGCCGTCGGTGTCCGCATCCTGGGAGGAGGCGAAGCCGCCCTCGTCGAGCCGGAGCTCGCGCACCATGTAGTCGAGCGTCTGCTCGGCCACCTGGCGGTAGCGCTCGTTTCCGGTCACGAGCCAGCCGTGCAGATAGGCCGGGACGAGCAGGGCGTTGTCGTAGAGCATCTTCTCGAAGTGCGGCACGAGCCAGCGCTCGTCCACCGAGTAGCGATGGAAGCCGCCGCCGACGAGGTCATACATGCCGCCGGCGGCCATGCCGTCGAGCGCCTTCGCCGCCAGCTCGGTCTCTCCCCGTCGGAGCAGGAGCTCGATCGCCGAGGACGGCGGGAACTTCGGCGCGCCCCCGAACCCGCCCCACTCCGGATCGGCCAGCTCGCCGAGCCGCCGCGTCGCCTGGAAGAGCAGCGACTCGGTCAGCGGCTCGGACGAGGGCGCGGCCGCGGCCGCCTGCTCCAGTGCCCCGAGCAGCACGCTCGCGCGGTGGGCGACCTCGTCGCGACGCTCGCGGTAGAGATCAGAGATCGCCACGAGCACCTGCTTGAACGCCGGCATCCCATGCCGCGGCTCGGGCGGAAAGTAGGTGCCGCCGAGAAACGGCTCGCCCTCGGGTGTGAGGAACACGGTCAGCGGCCAGCCGCCGTGGCCGGTCATCGCGACCACCGCGTCCATGTAGATCCCGTCCACGTCGGGCCGCTCCTCGCGATCGACCTTCACGTTGACGAAGCGCTCGTTCATCAGCGCGGCGGTGTCCGCGTCCTCGAAGGACTCGTGAGCCATCACGTGGCACCAATGGCAGGCCGCGTAGCCGACCGAAAGCAGGATCGGCTTGTCTTCTTCACGCGCGTGCGCGAGGGCCTCCTCGCCCCAGGGGTGCCACTCGACCGGGTTGTCGGCGTGCTGGAGGAGGTACGGACTGGTCTCGTCGGCCAGGCGATTCATGCCCGACTAGGCTAGCTCCCGATGCTGGAACTGCACACCGAGCGGCTGTTGCTGCGCGCGCCTGTTCCCGAGGACGCGGACGCGCTGGCGCCGATGTACGCCGACCCCGAGGTGATGCGCTACGTGGGCGACGGACGCACACTCACGCGGGCCGACACCGAGCTTTCCGTGCGCCGCATGATCGAGCGCTGGAATGAAGACGGCTTCGGGCTCTACACCACGCTGCGCAAGGACGACGACGCGGTGATCGGACGCGTCGGGATCCTGATCTGGAACAGCGAGACCTGGGAGCCGACGACGCGCGCGCAGGCGTCGGGGCCGACGGAGGTCGAGGTCGGGTATACGCTCGGGCGGGATTTCTGGGGCCAGGGCTACGCGACCGAGGCGGCCGGCGCGGTGCGCGACTTCGCGCTGAACGGGCTCGGAGCCGACCGCGTGATCGCGCTGATCATCCACGGCAACACCGCCTCCGAGAACGTGGCGCGCAAGCTCGGGCTCGAGTATGAGCGCGACATCAAGCTAGGCCGGCGCGACGCGCAGCTCTTCGCGCTCGACACATGAGCGACGAGCGCGACCTGCTGCGGCGAACCGCCGAGATCGCGGCGGACTACCTCGAGAGCCTCGGCGAGCGCCCCGTCTTTCCGCAAGTTCCGCCGGAGGAGCTTCGTGCCGCGCTCGGCGGTCCCTTGCCCGAGGAGCCGGTTGATCCCGAGCAGGTTCTCGAGGACCTCGCTGCCGGCGCCGAGCCGGGCGTCGTGGCGATGGGGAGCGGCCGCTACTTCGGCTTCGTGATCGGCGGCGCGCTCCCGGCTGCGCTTGCGGCCGACTGGCTCACGTCGGCCTGGGATCAGAACGCCGGCCTCTACGTCGGAGGCCCATCCGCTTCGGTGGTCGAGGAGGTGACACGGGAATGGCTCGTGGAGCTGTTCGGGCTTCCGGCGGATGCCTCGATCGGCTTCGTCACGGGGACGCAGATGGCTCACGTCACGGGGCTGGCGGCCGCTCGCTTCCACGTGCTCGACGCCGCCGGCTGGGACGTGGGCGCGAAAGGGCTGACCGGCGCGCCCCCGGTGCGCGTGCTCGTGGGCGAGAAGCGTCACGTCACGGTCGACCGCGCCCTGCGACTGCTCGGGCTCGGGGCGCCCACCGTGCTGGCCGCCGACGATCAGGGCAGGCTGCTGGTGGATCCGCTCAGAGAGGGGCTGGGCGAGGGCCCGACGATCGTCTGCGCACAGGCCGGCGAGGTGAACACCGGCGCCTTCGACCCGCTGCCGGAGATCGCCGACGCCTGCGAGCATGCGGGCGCGTGGCTGCACGTGGACGGCGCCTTCGGGCTCTGGGCCGCGGCCGCTCCGAGCCGGAGGCATCTCGTCCAGGGCGTCGAGCGCGCCGACTCGTGGACGACCGACGCACACAAGTGGCTGAACGTGCCCTACGACTCCGGGATCGTCTTCTGCGCGCACCCGGAATCGCACCGCGCCGCCATGACCATCACCGCCTCTTACCTGATCCAGGATGACGGCGAGCAGCGTGTGCGTGACCAAGTCGACTGGGTGCCGGAGTTCTCGCGACGGGCCCGAGGGTTCCCGGTGTACGCGGCTCTGCGCTCGCTCGGCCGCAGCGGGATCGCGGAGCTGGTCGAGCGCTGTTGCGAGGGTGCGACTCGCTTCGCCGCCGCGATCGCGGAGCTACCCGGCGTCGAACCGCTGAACGAGGTCGTCCTGAATCAGGTGCTCTTCCGCTTCGAGTCGGACGAGCGCACCGACGACGTGCTACGGCGCGTTCAGGAGAGCGGCAGGGTCTGGATGAGCGGCACCACCTGGGCCGGGCGCAAGGCCATCCGCGTCTCGGTCTCGAATTGGAAGACCGGCGAGGAAGAGATCCGGCTCGCCGTGGATGCGTTCCGAGCCGCTTACGCCGGCCAGGCGCCGGCGCGGTAGAGCTGGCCCTCGAGCTTCCGGCCGAAGATCCCTTCGAGCCAGGTCGCGATGCTGATGAGAGCGTCGAGGTCGACCCCGGTCGGGATCCCCTCCCGCTCGAGCAGGTAGACCAGGTCTTCGGTCGCCACGTTGCCGCTGGCGCGCGGGGCATACGGGCAGCCGCCGAGGCCGCCGATCGAGGAGTCGAGGACCTCAGCCCCGGCTTCGAGCGCCGCAAGCGCGTTCGCATAGCCCGTGTTGCGGGTGTTGTGCCCATGGAAGCCCGTGGAGCTCGTGCGTGAGATCAGCTCGCGCACCTGCCGGGGGACCGCTACTCCGATCGTGTCTGCAAGGACGACCTCCGCGCCGTCGAACCGCGACGCGAGCTCGGCCACGCCGCCCGGGTCGACCTCGCCCTCGAACGGACAGCCGAAGGCGACGCTGATCGTCACCGTCGCCGGTTTGTCGGTGACGGCCAGGATCCCCTCGACACGCTCCACCGCCTGGGCGAGCGAAGCGTTGCCGTTGCGCTGGTTGAACGACTCGGTCGCTCCAAGCGTCACGTTGGCGCGGTCGAGCCCGGAGGCCGCGAAGCGCTCGTAGCCCTTCGCGTTGAGGACGAGCCCCGAGTATTCGGTGCCGTCCCGCCGCTCGATCGCTGCTGCCACCTCTTCGGCCCCCGCCAGCTGGGGCACGCGCTCTGCGCGGACGAAGCTGGCCGCCTCTACGCGCGGGAGGCCGGCTGCTGCGAGTCGATTGACGAGCTCCGCCCGGGTCGTCGGCTCGAGCGTCTCGGCCTCGTTCTGAAGGCCGTCGCGCGGGCCGACGTCGCAGAGCGTGAGCGGTGCCAAGGAGCGTTAGCTCTCGTCGAAGCCGGCGGTGTCGACCTTGTCCGGATGGATCCGCACGGTGATGCGCTGCTCTTGCGGGTTCCGCCACGGGTACTCGTCCTGGCCGAGATACTTCTTCGCAAGCTTGTCGATCTGCGCGTCGGCGCCCTCGGTGGTGAGCTCGGCGGGGCCGCTCACGGCCAGCCACCGGTAGGTGTTCTCCGGGTCCACGACGAGCAGCGAGGCGCGCGGGTCCTTGCGCAGGTGCCGCTCCTTGGCGCGGCCCACAGCCGTGTTGAACATGACGTCGTCGGTATCGTTGTCGACCCAGACGATCGTCGAGTGCGGTGAGCCGTCGTCACGCAGGGTGGTCACCGTGCCCACGAAGGGCTCCTCGAGGAACTTGCGGTGCTTCTCGTCCAGCGTTGCCATCTCACTCCCTTTCTTCGCTCGCCGCCTAGGCTAGTCGCTCCGACTGGCGTGGCGTGTCGCCTCCAAGATGCTGCGTTAGACGGCCGCGCGGGCCGTGCCCGCACGGCCTCTTCGGTCGGCGCCGCCAAGTCGGCGCCATTAGGCTAGTGGCTCGATGGGAGTTGCCGTCCTGGTCGGTACCCGCAAAGGGCTGTTCGTGATCACGAGCGACGAAAGCCGTCGCGACTGGTCGGTCGAGGGGCCGCACCTCACGGGCTGGGATGTCTTCCACGCGATGCGCGACCCGCGCGACGGCACCCTGCACGCGGCCACGAACAACTGGGTCTATGGAGCGACCGCACACCGTTCACGCGACCTCGGCAAGACCTGGGAGCGCGCGGAGGGAATCGGCCTACCGGAGGAGAGCGAGCTGACCTGGGAGAAGTCCTGGCACGTCGAGCCGGGTCACGCGGACGAGCCCGAGACGCTCTGGCTCGGCGGCACCCCGGGCGCGCTCTTTCGCAGCGGCGACGGCGGATCGACCTGGGAGCCGGTGCAATCGCTGCTCGAGCACCCGACGCGGGAGAAGTGGAACCCCGGCGCCGGTGGGCTCTGCTGTCACTCGATCCAGATGGACCCCTCCGACCCGCAGCGGGTCTACATCGCGATCTCCGCGGCCGGCACCTTCCGAAGCGACGACGGCGGCGAGACGTGGGAGCCGAAGAACACCGGCGTCGCGGCCGACTTCTTCCCGGAAAACCCGTTTCCCGAGGTCGGTCAGTGCGTGCACAAGCTGCTCGTGCACCCGGCGCGGCCGGAGCGGCTCTGGCAGCAGAATCATTGCGGCGTCTACCGCTCGGACGACTGCGGCGACACCTGGGAGCGGCTCGAGGGAAACGGGCTGCCTTCGGGGTTCGGGTTCCCCCTGGCGCTGGATCCCGAGGATCCGGACAAGGCGTACGTGATCCCTGAGGAAGGCGCGGAGAACCGCGTCACGCCGAACGGCCGCCTCGGCGTCTACCGCACGCATGACGCCGGCTCCTCGTGGGAACTGCTCATCGACGGGCTCCCGCAGCAGGCCTGGGCCTCGGTGATGCGCGAAGGGATGAGCTTCGACCGGCTCGACCCGGCCGGGATCTACCTCGGCACGCAAAGCGGCTCGGTCTTCGTCTCGCCGGATGAGGGCGACTCGTGGGTCGAGGCCGCGCGCTATCTGCCGACGATCCTGTCGGTGGAAGCCTGCGAATGGTCGTAGTCCTGCTTCCGTCCCTGCTCGCGCGCGAGGCCGGCGGCGAAGGGCGCTTCGACGTCGACGCGGCGACGGTGCGCGAGGCGCTGAGCGAGATCCCGGTGCGAGACCTGCTCTTCGACGAGCGCGGGGAGCTGCGCCCGCTGGTGAAGGTCTACCTCGACAAGACCCAGGTCGACGACCTGGACGCTGCGGTCACGGGCTGCGGGGAGATCCGCGTGGTCGCCGCCATCGCCGGCGGCGCCTACCTCCCGTAGCTCGCCATTAGCGTGTGCCGGATGGACGGCTGGGTGACCTGGCACCGCCAGACGGAGGACGGTGCCGTCGAGTCGGAGCAGCGCGTGGCACTCTCCAGGCCGGTGGTCGAGTTCTCCGGCGCTGGGGGAGTCGAGCTGGGGAGTGCGTACTGGCGCGAGGTGCGGCGGGCCACCCGCTCTCTCGTCCGCCCGCGGGAAGCAAGCACTTCCCTCGAGCTGCGGCTGCTCGGCTCGGGTCCGACGCTGCTCAGGTTTGGGCCGCCCATCGTGGAGGCAACCCAGACGCTCGTGTCCTGCGCGTACCCGATCGAAGGCGGACTGCTCGCCCGGCAGCCGTCCGGGAAGATCATCTTCGAGCAGAGGGGCGGTGTGACGCCGACTGTCAGCTCGACGATTCGCGACTTCTTCCCCAGGCTCGCCGCCCGCCACGGCAGGCCGATCTGGACCGGCGCGCTCTATGACCAGATCCAAAGCCGCGCCCACGTCGCTATCAGCCGACGATATTTCAAGCGCCTGATCTCCGAGGCGCGCATGTGAAGGTCGTCGTCTTCGGAGCAACGGGAACGATCGGCCGGCCACTCGCGGCCGAGCTCGCCAAGGGCCACGACGTAACCGCCGTCTCCCGCCGCGAGCAGCCCGACGAGGGCAGCGTCACCTGGGTGCGGGCCGACGCGGCGGACGCCGACTCCGTCGCCGGCGTGGTCGAGGGCGCGGACGTCGTCTACTACCTCGTGCATTCGCTCGGCGAGGCCGACTTCGAGGAGCAGGACCTCAAGGCCGCGGAGACGACAGCCCAGGCGGCCGAGCGCTCCGGCGTCAAGCAGCTCGTCTACCTCGGGGGCCTCGGCGACGACTCACCCGACCTCTCGCCCCACCTGCGCAGCCGCCGGGAGACCGCTCGCCGCCTGGCCTCGACCACCGTCCCGCTGACGACCCTGCGCGCAGCCGTCGTCGTTGGCCACGGCAGTGCCGGTTTCGAGACGATCGTGTCTCTCGTCGACCGCCTTCCGGCGATGGTCACGCCGCGCTGGGTCTCGACCCGCACTCAGCCGATCGCGCTCGACGACGTCGTTGCGTACCTCGCGGGTGTCTGCGGGCTCGAGCATGCATTTGGGGAAGAGCTCGATGTCGGCGGCCCGGAGGTCATGACCTACCGCGAGATGATGGAGCGCATCGCGCGCCTCCGCGGAAAGCAGCCGTTCATCTTCGAGGTTCCGCTGCTGACGCCCTACCTCTCGTCGCTGTGGCTGCACGTGGTCACGCCGGTGAAAGCAAGCATCGCGCGCCCCCTGATCGAGGGCCTCCGTAACGAGACGATCGCTCAGGACGAGCGCATCCGAGAGCTTGTCCCGATCGAGCCGACCTCTTTCGACAAGGCCGCCCGCGAAGCACTGGCCGAACGCTAGGTGAGCGCTTGGCCGCGCGTCTCGCGACCGAAGAGCGCGGCGACGATCCCGCCCGCCGCCATCACGATCGCGATGAACGTCAGCGACCACGTCGTGCTTCCGGTCGCGTCCTTGAGGTTGCCGAAGATGTAAGGGCCCGCGATGGCGGCCGCCTTGCCCACGCCCTCCATCACGCCGAAGGCGGTCGAGCGCAACCGGGTCGGGAAGGTCTCGGCGGTGTATGGGTACACCGCGCCCCAGGCGCCGAGGTTGAAGAAGCCCACGAAGAAAAGCGCGGTGATGTAGACCCCGGACGAATCGGCCACGGCGAACGCGTAGGCCGAGACCCCGCCGAGCAGCAGGAACGCCGCCAGCGTCGCCTTGCGCCCGATTCGCTCGACGAGCCAGATCGCGGCCGCGTAGCCCGGGAACTGCGAGAGCGCGCTCAGGGTCAGCAGCAGGTACACGTTGACGCTGAAGCTCTTCTCGGCCTGGAGCACGAACGGGAGCCAGAGGAAGAGCCCGTAGTACGAGATATTGAGTGCGATCCAGATGAGGGCCGTCGTCACGGCGCGGCTGCGCAGCGCGGGCGCGACCAGCTCGCGGATCGACGAGCGCGTCTCCTCGGGAGCGCTGAACGAGCCCGGCTCCACCTCGTGCCCGGTGATCTCGGTCAGCACTTCGGCGGCCTCACGCGAGCGGCCCTGACGGGCGAGGAAGTAGGGGCTCTCGGGCAGGGAGCGGCGCACGACGAACGCCAGAAACGCCGGGAAGCTCGCCGCCAGGAAGAGCCAGCGCCAGTCCCAGCTCCCGCCGACCGAGTGGCCGATGAAGACCCACGAAAGGCCGGTCGCGAGCAGCAGCCCCACCGGCCACCAGAAGTCGAGGAAGACGAGCAGCCGGCCGCGGCGCTGAGGCGGCAGGTACTCGGTCAGCATCGAGGGATCTACGACGAGCATCCCGCCGAGCCCGAGCCCGGCGAGGAAGCGGAACGCCATCACCGACCACGGCCCCCAGGCCAGCGCGGTCGCGGCCGTGAAGAGCGCGTACCAGAGGATCGAGTACTGGAAGATCGCCCGCCGGCCGATCCGGTCGGCGAGCCGGCCGAGCACGAGCGAGCCGCAGAGCGAGCCGGCGAGCGCCGCGCTGTTGACGAGCCCCTGCATCGTCCCGCTCAGCCCCCACTTCGCGGTGAAGATCGGCGCGAGGAAGCCGACGAGCAGGATCTCCATCGCCACGAACGTCCACGCGGCGCCGGTGACCAGGATCGCCTTCTTGTGGAAGCGGGAAAGCCCGCCCTCCCGGAGGACCTGCTCCACGTCCCGGACCGGGACTGCGATGTTCGCTGTCGTCATCTTCGGGTAGGTTTACGACTGTGGGGCGAAAACCTCGGCAGGAGTCTACCAGGGCGCGGCCGGCTCACGTCACGCTGGCCGTCGTGCTCCAGGTGCGGGATGGGCGGCTACAGGCGTTGCTCTGGCAGCGGGCGCGCGAGCCCTTCCTCGGTGCCTGGTCTCTCCCGGGCGGGTACCTCGAGCCCGGCGAGACGCTCGAGCAGTCGATCCGACGCCACCTCGCCGAAAAGGTGGACGTGCGCGAGCTCGCCCACCTCGAGCAGCTCGAGACCCTCAGCGACCCGGCCCGCAACCCGCCCGACTGGGAGCTTGCGACCGCCTACCTCGGGCTCGTGCCCGCAGACGTCGACCCGGAGGTGCCCGAGGACACACGCTGGCACGCGGTTTCTCGCCTGCCAGAGCTCGCCTTCGACCACCGAGCGATCGTGCTCGCGGGGCGCGATCGGCTGCGGGCGAAGCTCTCCTACACGAACGTCGGGTTCGCGCTCGCGCCGCCGGTCTTCACGATCTCCGAGCTACGCGAGATCTACGTGGCTGCGCTCGGGCACGAGGTCTCGGCGACGAACCTCCAGCGCGTCCTCCTACGCCGCGGGGTGCTCGAGCCGACCGGCGAGAGGCGCGAGCCCGGACGCGCGGGCGGCCGCCCCGCCGCCTGCTATCGCTTCCGCTCGCGGCGGCTGGAGATCACCGATCAGTTCGCGGTCCTCAGACCCCCCGGCTGAGGGATGCCCGCTCGGCCTGCAGCCCATAGGTTCTGGCGACAGGGGAAAGGAAGGGGTCTAGTGCGTTCTCTCTACAGCGGTTTGGTCGTGATGACGGCCGTCGCCCTCGCGTACGTAGCGGTGGCGCTGACGCTCGCGTTCAACGGGTGACGGTCACGCGTACCTTCTGCACGGCGTTGTTCGCGTAGCCGCCGAGGTTCCACGCCGGCTCGAGCGGTTGCTCGTTGCCCGCCTCGTCTCGCGCGCGTGAGCAGAGGACGTGCTCGCCAGGCTGGGCGTCCCAGCGGAAACGCCACCCACGCCAGGCCCAGCGGCCCCCCGGCGGGTCCAGCTCGGCTTCGGCCCAGGTGGCGCCGCCGTCGCCGCTCACCTCGACGCGGTCGACCGGCGCCAGGCCCGACCACGCGCGGCCCTCGACCCGGCACTCGCCCGCGGGGACCGTGCGCTCACGGGTCAGGAACTCCGGGATCCCGGGCGGGACGA
>Ga0126308_10000507_pt1 | contig 13142 bp, 13 predicted proteins | sample Plot55_FD_92533 | JGI IMG/M metagenome (GOLD analysis project Ga0126308, IMG submission 92533) | Serpentine soil microbial communities from UC McLaughlin Reserve, CA, USA - Plot55 | ecosystem: Environmental > Terrestrial > Soil > Grasslands | place: USA: UC McLaughlin Reserve, Lake County... | reverse complement strand
GTTAGTTACCCGAGTATTCTGTATGGTGATAAACTGCTGGATTATGTTGTTTATATCCTGCTGTTCTTGTGGACTTAAAACTCGTGTTTCAGCATCATTTGCGTCTGATGCGCAGATTGCACCTACTGCAGCTGCAAGCCTGACATTTTCATTCTCATTTTCTACTACCATGAACCATACCATAAGGTCATTAGTTACGGCTAATGAATAAGACTCTAAGACTTCCAGTTCAGAGCCGCCCAATATCTCTTGTCCAGAGTCTGTAAACTCTCCAGGTAGACAGTATACAAAGAGTATAGATAATGAGTCAGGCTGCACCCAGAGAAGATTAGACCATCTAGGAGTATAGACAACTCCATTTATCTGTTTTTGTCCGTTCTCCAAGTTTCGAGTTGTGTTAGCTATTTCATTTTGGAGCCGGTTTTGCTGATCTAGTTCTTCTTGTGTTAATGGTATTTGTTGAGCCATTGCTGACGGCGCTGCAAAAAAGCCTGCAACCATCAGCAGCAGTGTTAGTACTGACGCTTTTCCTGTTAATGATGATGATAGTTTATGGGATGTTGTCATTTCTTTCTAGGTCCTCCTACTCTTCTTCTATCCTCGTTTGATGTTTTTGTTGTTACTGCTGTTACTATTGAATTATTCTTCCTTTCATTGTTGTTGAGATTATACATGATCTCTCACTGACAAGCGCGAATACAATGGATAAAAGACTTCCTGCTCCCCTAGTTAAGCGAGAGAAAAAGCAATCAGTTAGCATTGTTTTTACTATGTCCGATGTGGATGGAAATTGAATGATAAATAAAGAATGAAAAAGGTAAGAGATAAGCTTGCAAATGTTCCTATCGTATAGGAACATTATCGAAGCATGCTTGGATGATTCAGCCGCCTCAATGTGTAACACAGAGAGAGATAAGATGAATGGCTAACTATCCTTCTTTCCTTTTTGGTCATTCAAGCGCGCTTTACTTTCTCATTCGTTACATAGTCCTGTGAAAAGGATTCTAGTATCACGCCTACAATGTTAATTTTTCCAGCTATGCTTTGGTGTTATATTCTTGCTGCTGCCGTCCTTCCCAATCTTCAATTAACAACGTCATGATGCATTATCGCTCTAAGTACTACACGTGCTGTCAGATGCTATAATATACATTCGCTCTCACTGTATAAAAAGTAGATATATACCAGCACCATGTTTCCCTGATGGCAATGAAAGCGATATTTATAACAGGAACTGCAGGGTCTGGGAAATCCCTCCTTACCTCTAGGTTACTCCAGTGGTACAGGGATAATGGCGCTTACCCCGTTACGCTTAACCTTGACCCTGGCGCAGTCAACCTGCCTTATGAGCCAGATATTGATGTCCGCAATTACGTTGACATTGCCACTTTGATGGAGAGCTACGGGCTTGGCCCCAACGGATCAATTATAATGGCAAGTGACATGATTGCGACAAAGTTGGATGAGATCCAGAAGGAGGCGGATGAGCTGAACCCCGACTACCTGATAGTGGACACTCCTGGCCAGATAGAGCTCTTCGCGTTCCGAGCAAGTGGTCCATATTTTGCTGTAAACCTTCATGCGGACAACAAGGCGACGATATTTGCCTTCGATGGGATGTTAGTGTCATCGCCGATCAATTTTGTATCTATATCGCTACTTGCGTTATCTGTCAAACTGCGGTTGAAAATGGCTCAGATAAATGTGCTTACAAAGCGCGATCTTGTAATAGACAAGCTAAAAAATATCATGGATTGGGCGGGCTCGAGTATGGCGCTTGAACATATTCTCAATAGCGAAAAAGATGCTGAGTATTCTCTCTTGACTAAAGATCTGGCACGCAGCATAAGCAAAGGTGGGTTCGCCCAGAGCCTCATAGCTGTTTCCAGCATCACAATGAGTGGCATGGTCAACCTAGCTGCCGCCCTTGCTCGAACCCTTAATCAGGGGGAGGACATTTAGGCGACTATGAAATCGTGTAGCGCGGCTGCCCCATGCTCAACTGCAAACTTAGGGCCAGGATACGATGTGTTTGGCCTTGCGCTAGATGCACTTGAAGACAAAGTCAAAGTAAGTAGGATATATCCGGGCGTCGGAAGAATAGCTATTAAGAATAGCGATCAAGCGATTCCATCAATGGTTGAATCAAACTCTGCTGGCCTTGTAGTAAAAAAGATGATGCAGGATTTTGAGATCAGCGATAGTACAGAGATCGAGATCACAAAAGGTGTGCCGACTGGCTATGGTGTTGGCAGCAGCGCTGCTTCAGCAGCTGCTGCTGCCATGGCATTTAACGCACTTTATGACTTAAAGATTGACAGGAATAGGCTTGTAGAATATGCCGCAGAAGGCGAGGTGGCAAGCGCCGGCACAAAGCACTATGATAACGTCTCTGCTTCTTTGCTGGGTGGCTTTGTGATTTGTCGTATTGCGAGCGACAGGCTGCAGTTCACAAGGCTAGAGCCTCCAAAGGACCTAGTCCTTGTTGTTGTAGTTCCATGCCTAGAAGTGCCAAAGAAAAAGACAGAGGTGGCAAGGAGCGTCCTTCCAAAGATGGTGCCGCTCAAAGACGTTGTTCACAATATTTCTGGCGCAGCCACAATAGTTGCAGGCTTTGCACTAAAGGATGTGGAAACAATAACTAGAGGAATAGACGATGTTATCATCGAGTCAGCAAGAAAGCATCTGATACCCGGCTACGATAGCGTCAAACAGAACGCTATTTCTGCAGGTGCGCTTGCAGTCACAATAAGCGGTGCTGGGCCTTCCATGATAGCATTTCTGAAAACAAACAAAAATGCAAAGATGGTAGCCGCCGCCATGGCCAAAGGGTTCAAAGAGACAGGAGTAGAGAGCAGGACGTTTGTTTGCCGGGCTAGCAAGGGTGCCCGACTTTTGGCATTGTAGATTCTACTTTTTGCTCTTGTTGAGGAAAGCGGACATCATTTTCTGTCTGTCTTCGTGAGCAAAGCAGAGCGCCCAACCATAGATCTCAAGCCTAAGTCCTGTCTCTAGATCTGTGTCCATTCCCCTGTTTATCAGCTTCTTGCTAACCTTTACTGCGACGAAACTGTTCTTCGCTATCTCCTTTGCAAGCGCAATGCACTGGTCCATCAGCTTCTTGTTTAGTATCTTGGCTATTTCATTCGCCCTTTCCTTTGCCTTTGCCGCATCACCTTTGGGCACTTCTGGTGGAAGTTTATCGTCAGGTCCTAGGCTGATTACCTTGTTAACAAGCCCTATCTGGTAGGCCTCATCTGCCATTATCATTTTGCCCGTGAATATTAGCTCCTTTGCCTTTGCCGGACCTATGAGCCGCATCAGGCGTTGTGTTCCGCCCCATCCTGGAGGTATGCCTATTGTCACTTCGGGCTGTCCTATCTTGGCGTTGCTTGAAGCGATCCTGATGTCGCAGGCCATTGCAAGCTCGCAGCCGCCGCCAAGGGCAAAGCCGTTTAGTGCAGCAATGACTGGCTTTTCCAGCCGGTCTATTCTGTTTATTACGTCTTGAGCGGAAGTGGCGTACCTTTCTGCCTGCATCGGATCGATGTTGACCATGTAAGAAATGTCTGCGCCTGCACAGAATGAGCGCTCACCGGCGCCGGTAATGACTACTGCTTTAATGCTGTCGTCAGCTGCAAGAATATCAATCATCTTTGAAAGTTCAGATATAACATCCACATTCATGGAGTTGAGTGCCTCGGGTCTATTTATTCTTAGAATTGCAATGTCACCCTGTGGTTCAAGCTGAATGTACTTCATTGTAGACATATTGTAAGAGTAGGCAGCATTCCTTTTCAATAAAATCTTATTGGTCTTGACGAGCAAGCTATGGTTAAAAACTAGGTTAGAGATGATTGCCATAATGGTCAGGCTCCACCGCTCAAACGCTTACAGCATGAAGGATGTAGATGTTGTTGTAATAGGTGTCCCTGATGAATCCAAATCGCACGCCAAGCGTAAGGGAACGAGCAGGGCACCTGAAGTATTGAGAATAGCCTCAAATGAATCTGAATTTTTTCAACGTGGCGGAAAGCTGATCCCTACTTGCCCAATGTGTGGAACCTTTGATCGAAAGAGGATATTTGATGCCGGCAACATACCAAACAAGCAGAAGCTGCGCGATATGGTGACTGACATTACTTCACATGGCAAGCTGTCGATTATGATTGGAGGAGATCACTCTTTAACTACTGAAACGATACATGCGGTCTCTAATGCCATTGGGAAAAAACTATCACTTTTGTACTTTGATGCCCATCCCGACTTTGTTTCTTCTACTAGGAATTATTATGGCTCCGTGCTTACGGACTCGACACAATTGCTCAACTTTAGAAAAAGTATGTTGATAGGCACAAGAGCTGCTGAGCCAGAAGAGCTTGAAAATGCAAGAAAGGCGGGTCTGATGATTGTAAACCCGCTAGAGATTGTTGAGCTAGGAGCAAAAAGAGTGGCGCAAATGATAAGGGCGCGAACAAGCGGATCCAAGGTCTACATTTCAGTAGACCTCGACTGCCTAGATCCAGCATTTGCACCAGGGGTATCAGTTCCTTCGCCGGGAGGTTTGTCATCTATAGATCTCATCTACCTACTCAACAAGGCAATCAGTGCTGGGAATGTCGTGGCTATCGACATCGTAGAACTTGCTCCAGATTATGACATTAATGGCGCTACTGCAATGCTTGCTGCCAGAATAATGTCAGAATGTATCGCGTCAGTCTAGCGTTTGTCCAGCTTTTTAGTCTTTATGTTCAATGGTTTGACTTGGCCATCATCGAGCCAGTAATTGTTTGCTTTAGTTCTGGCGTGTATTCCTTCTCAGCTTGTATATGCATTAGTGAGATGTTACGCTATCAATTCCAGCATAGTAGGATGCAACGCCGTCGTCACCACAGCAGATATTGCCCAGCCAGTATTAAAGCGAGAGACATCAGACTTTTTACAACGCAGCGCTTATTGGGATGTTTTTCTATGTAGGATGACGGTGCAGGAATTGGCTGTCATCACAAATTTAGTGCTTTTTCAGTATAACATGCGATGCAGAACAGGTCATATCGCATGTACGATTCCATTCTGAAAGAATGATTTACAATTAGTTGCGCAGTTTGATCGTAATCTCTTCTCCCATTCCTATTGGCACAGTGACTGACTGGATGTTGGGCTTGGTATGCACATGGCGCGCATACTTTCTCATAGCAGGTCGGAAATGGCCAGGATAAAGCATGTTATCTGCTGCAATTATCCCTCCAATTCTTACCATTGGTAGGACAATGTCAAAATATCTTATGATGTTCTCTTTATCTGCATCAAGGAAGACAAAATCAAACTTGCCTTTGAGCTTACGCAGCAGGTCAAGAGCGATGCCTTGTTTTATCTCTATTATCTTATCAACACCGGCCTCTTTGAAATTTTTCAATGCCCGCTCTACTTTTTGCGGGTTCATTTCTATCGTTATTACCCTTGTGCTATGGTTCTTGCCCATTGCGTCGGCGAACCACAGTGTGGAAAACCCTGCTGATGTACCCACTTCTAATATGCGTCTTGCCTTGATTGCCTTGAGAAGTACTGAAAAGAATATACCGGTATCGGCTGTGATGGCAAGCATCTCCTGATCAGGTGCAACTTTTACTCTGCCGCTTCTTTCTCGGTTTGACTGCATATTAAGCCTAGATATTACGCTGAGAACCTTGCTGTCCACGCCTGCAATAATGTATACACAGGATATTTTTAGGTTCAACTGTTTTTTCGCTTCAAAAGTGATAAAATGTTCACTTTTTCCCCCTTGTAGTTTATCCTCGTTACTGATTCTCGCTGTCTAAGCAGCTGGTCTTTGCGGGTCTTCCAGCCTTCAATCGCAATCTTATAGTCGTCTGATATTAAAGGACTCCCTGACAAGGTAAATCAACAACGCGATGGCCGGCTTTTAATCGTTGCAGGAATCAAACTACTAACTTTTTTATTGTCTGCTGTCAAGAGAAAATGTAATGGAATTTGTTAACGTTGAGGAGCCCGATGTAAGCAAGCCAATAATGATTGCAGCCATGCAGGACATGGGAAACGTAGGCAGTATCGCCATCGATTTTATTAACAAGAGTCTCAGTAGCCGGTTGTTTAGGTATGTCTTGCCGCCTTATCCAAATTATGTTATTGATAAAGGAGGCCATATTGACTTTCAACAAGAAAGGTGGGAATACTGCTACATCAAGAGCATCATCGTTTTTGGGGGCGGAGTTGGGCAGCCTCAGACCAACTACGAGCTTTATGAATTATGCCAAGATGTCATCAATATTGCCAAGTTGCACGGAGTACAACTAATTTATACCTTGGGCGCATTCCACACAGACCGAAACTATGGCAAGGACCCAATGACACTTGTCACAACGACCTCGCAAGAGCTAACAGACCAAATAGTGAAAATAGGTCACAACACCACTCCTGGTTCGTCGCTGATAACGGGTTTCAATGGCCTGATACTGGGCTATGCTAAAAGAAACAACATTCAGGGTATTGGCTTGTTCGCGGAGATCGATGACCCCCAGATGCTACAATATAGATCAGCAAAGAGTCTCATAGTTTCGCTTGAAAAGCTGACATACCAGAGGTTCAAGGGACTAGAAGAGCTGGAGGAAATGGCTGGCACAATTGAACGAGAGCTCGATAGGATGAAAAGGATGGGCGGCGACTCTTTATATCGGCCCTAATGACTTGGTCTCGGTGGCTTAGCCAAGTCTATCCAGCTTCTACATATTGCTAGAACAATATTATGCCCGATCTCCAATGTTTCACTCCTCACTAGTGTGCAGCGCATCAATCTTATTTATCATCTTCCTCGTCCTCTATCTGCACCTTTGCGCCTGAGTGGCCGACTGCCTTCAACTGTCTTTTATATGCAGCCACAATCTCGTCAACGGTCGTTGCATCTTCTGGCTTTTTGTCGTCCCTTATCTTGCCTGTGAATTTTGGAAAGCGTAGAGCAAGACCATAGCCTGGCCTTATGGTGTTCTTGGCGGCCGTATGCGATGGACTCATGGTGATCTCTGAGGCAATGACTTCAATAACGATCTTAGGCTCAAACCAGATGTCCATTTCCATGCCAGTATCGACCCTTGCGTGCCGCTGGCTTACTATATGCTTCTCGAGCTCTTTGTAGAATTGCTCAATGTGCACATCGGTAAAGCCAGTCCCTACCTTGGTCACGCTACGGAACATGTCAGCATTGTGATCATAAGCCGCTAACAGTAACGCTCCATATTTGCCTGCGCGCCTTCCGCGACCATGCAGTGCGCCAACGATGACAAGATCAAGTGTATCTGCAAAATCGCTTGTGTATTCACGCTTGAGCTTGACCCAGGCGTATTCTCTTGCACCGGCGCGGTATGTGCTTGAGAGATGCTTTATCATGACGCCCTCACAGCCATTCTCAATTGCAGCCGCCATGAACCTATCGATCTCATGTGGCTCAGTTGCAATAGTCTGCTTGATCAAGCTTAACTCGTTATTTTGGATCCTATCAATTATTTTCTTCAGCAACTTTCTCCTTTCCATATATGACACTTCTGTCTTGCTCTTGCCGTCGAAGTAGAGTACATCAAAAAAGTTCATGACGACAGGGTAGCTCTCCATTGCCTCCTCTACGCCATATTTCCGTCGACGGTGCATTAGTTCCTGAAAGGGAAGATATTCCTCTGTCTCTATGTTTATGGCCACTACTTCACCCTCCAGTATCACTTCTGATTTTATGGACTTTAATGCACGGGCAACATCTGGATAGTGGCTCGTAATCTTTTCGAGTCTCCTTGAAAATAATTCTACTCTATCCTTGCCCTTGTGCACCTGTACGCGCTCGCCATCCAATTTATATTCTACTGCTGCCCTGCTCCCCATGCGCTCAAGTGCTTCTTCTGCTGTCCTGATGCGCTCTGCAAGCATCGGCCTGATAGGCTTGAAGAGTGTTATCTTGATCGAGCTAACTGCTTCGAGCCCCTTGGTTGCAAGCAACCTTGCCACTGTGCCAAGGTCACTTGAGACGTTATATGCATTTTCAAGCACCTGCCTGTTTGCCTTGTCACCAGTAAATGCAATCGCAAGGGCATCAAGCACAGTGTAATCAGCAATGCCCAGCCGCAGCTGTCCCATAACGAACTTAATTATATAACACCCCTCTGCAGCCGTTGCATCATTCAGCAAACTGCTTATTAGACGCAGCTTAATCTCCTGTGAGCCAACACCAATTGTCCGTGCAACTTTGTCAAAAGTAGAATATACGCGCTCGACTGTCATAGGCTCTGAAAATAGGGTTGATTGGCTCTTTGACTTCATGACTTCCAGTGCCGCCTCTCCAAGGTCACCTCTCTTTTGGTATATTCGCCCTATTTCCGATACATCTTTGCCAGACGAGCTTGCAATTGCCCTGAGGACCATTTTTTCTGCGATCCCCATTTCTACTCCTTCATAGTCGGGGTAAAGTTTACCCTGAATTAGATAAGTCACCTTGTCGATAATGTTGGCAGGTGTCCTTTTGAGAAGTGTAACAAGGTATCCGGTAAGCGCAATTCTGCTCGAGGTTTGTTCCATACGCTCAAATGTCTCTACTAAGGAATTGAAATCCAAAGCGCTTCAAATCTGTACACTTAGTGAATATTAATCTATGATATGCTTTACGGTGGCTACTATGGCCGGGGATGAGGAACCTAGATGATTAGCAGTGATCCTGTAGAAAGCAGGTCAAGCATCAAGGTGATGGCTAGAGATCATACTCTAATTCTATAAGACAAAGACGCAGACGCAGATAGAGTAGCAACAACTGCAGATGACGTTTGCAAAAGAAGAACTAAAGATTGTCAAATAGCAGCTGCCAGATAGTTCAACAAGGACTAAATCTTCTGCAAAGCAAGAGGGTATCAGAACAGCTATACAGCAATTGATGAAGCAGCGGCCACTTATTGAGAGAATTCAGCGAAAGCTCAAGCAGGCAAAATAATGATGAAGTTTACCACAAGGCTAGCTAACATTATTAAAGGGCGGCAAGCAGGTAAGTAAAATAATGGGAGGCAATAAGAAGAAGCCAGCTGGTGCTTCAGATAAGAGTGCCCAAACAGGGCCAGGACAAACCGAGATCAAATCGGCTGCAGAGAAGAAAGCAGGCTCCAAGCCTCAGCAGAAGCAAAAGCTTGCTGTGACAATTGAAGAACCCCAAGGCATGAAGGTAATCCAAGGCATGAAGGCAATAACAACTCAAGGCGTGGCAAGGAACATAGGTGTCAAGATTTCAGTCGCCAACGCTTTCATCAAGTCACTGGAAGCAAAGGGTATCGTCAAGGCTGAAGGCGGCTACAGCGGCCATAGGGTCTACCACGTGATCAAACACTAGCTTCTTTAACTGTCATCACGTCCCCGGGGCGGCTTGACTCAATAACCTCAAGGTTAGACGTGACTATACCCAGCAAATTCATCGGCTGAACTTTAGCATCCTGCACGAAGACACAAATGGAGCTATTTGAAGTAAGGTAAGCGATATCACCCCGGTGAAATTGTGTTCTATGTTTTTCTGGTCCGATCATAAGCCCAGTTTCAACATATACGAATTTGTCTACATACCTGTGCACTCTGTCTTGTAGTGGAAGGCTTTTTAGTACGGTTCCAATAGTTAGAGGGGCAAGATGACGTACAAGCTCAGCCGATGCAGAGCCTTTGTCTTGTATTTCAATTGCAATTTTTAATCTAGATACGGAACCAGCGCTTCCTGGCTGCATCATTGCTACAAAAAATAGGCGTAGAATGTAATGAAAATGTTTCGTATATTAGTAAAAATAGATGATAAATGCTATAATTGCAAGGTCAGGACAAAAAACCAAATAATACAGGGCATAGGAAAGATGGCAGAGGCAACGAGGAGGGGGTAATACCAACCAAATGGCAGATATAGTGAAAGAATCCTGACAGCACCAAGAACATATAGTGAAAATATAAATATAAGATGCCTATCATCTCAATTAGATAATATAGCTCCAGTGTGAGTTTTGAAGAGTTACGGCAAAACATTTAATTAGATATCCATTATCCTTTGGATTGTTCTTGGTAGTCAAACATTCTTCCAAAAGACATGCTGCACCCAAAAAATCAGCTACTGCCAAAACGACCAAGAAGACTAGTGCTTCAAACAGAAAAGTTAGCATAAATGAAAAGCAGGAAGAAGAGCAAGGCGGCACCACCACCAAGAAATCGTCCCGCAGGGCAGACGAGGTAGTTATTTATGCGGAATTTGAATATGAGCTGAAAGAGATTGATGCTCAGGACAATAAGGTACTGATTGGTCCTGCTTGGCTTACAAGGTTTGAGAGAGCAAGGATAACAGGAGCAAGGTCACTTCAGCTGTCACTTGGCGCACCTCCACTTGTCAAGGTGCCTGAACATATCACTAGCTCGATTGCGGTTGCAGTTGAGGAAATAGAGCAGAAAGCGCTCCCAATTTCAATAAGACGCATATTGCCAAGTGGTACATACCAAGATATTTCTATAGAGTGGTTGAGGTAGCCAGATCAAAATTAGATTTCTTTTAGCCTGCTTTCGTCAAAGATATCAGAGCCGTACCAGCGGTAGCGAAAGTAGTCAAGGCACCACTCGTGAAAGGTGAAGTCGGAGCTGAAGAACATCATGTTCATATCAGTCTCCCCCTTTTGTGTTGGGAAAAGGACTGAGGCCTGTTTTTCGTTCAGTATCACTGCAACCTGCACACTTTCCACCATTCTTCTTTCTATCGCTCCTTTGCTCAAGAGTTCATTGTGACCAAGCTTTTTCAAAAGTTCCTTTCTGCCTCTTGGGATGATAACATTCTTTGGAAAGACGTAGCTATATTTTACGGCCTTTTCCTTTACCCTAGTCACCGCTGGCTCGATCAGATCTATTGGCACTTGCGGCACAATTTCATAGATGTATTGGTCAGCCTCTCGATAAATGTCCTTCCAACGCTCAAGTATTGCTACAATGCCCTTGATGAATCCGCATTTGTCAAGCGCCCCCAGTCTCATGATAAATTTGATAGGGAGCTCGCCCAAGACATGCTCGGAAAAATACTCCTTATATTTTGAGAGATAGTTGAACGTTGGGATCTGCTTGATTATAGTATTGCCAAAAGTGGTAAGCGAAAATATGCCCTCAGGGTCTTTCTCAATTAGGCCAGCGTCCTGCAGGCGACTGACATTGCGATGGACCTCCTGCATGGTGATGTCGAGATCCTTGGCAAGTTGCGATATTTTGGCGCTTTTATTATTGAGCCGGAATACTATTGCTAGTCTCTGCTCACTTGCAAGCTCGAAGAAAGTCTTCTCAGTATTGGCAAATGTTGCCAGGACGTCGTCGGAGGTATCAGGCATGGTATTGCATGAAACTGATCAGTGTTTTAAACATTACATGTGCACACTAGTAGTTATGAGTATGTCCTTCTTCTGAATATGTACGGTTTGTCCTGCGCATGGTTATTATACCCAATACAATGAAGCCCAGGCCAATTGCCAAGATAAGGTAGGCAGCCAAAAGTATCCTAGCCCATACAGCGTTCATGGTCGCTGCCCAGATGAACAAGAGCGCCAAAAGCACTAGCGCAATGCCTGTGATGGTTTCGCCGTTGATCCATTGTTTTCCTCCGCCTCCTGTCATATATCTAATATAGCACCCAGGCAGCATTATTAAATTCTTTAATCATCTATTAGGTGGCAAAATTGCTAAGGCTAGTGTTCACGAACCAAAGTACCTCTGCACTGTTCGCAGATCTGCTCATCAATGTTTGACTCAATGCTGTGGTGAACGTCGCATATAATGAGTGTATACCTCATATAGTTGCATAGACCCACGAACTTTGCAAGTGTGCTTGGAGCATAAGCTTTGTTTGTAGAGAGATCCTTGGCAATGTCGTCTATCATACGCGTGATTTCTCTAACCGATTCAAGCTTTGAAATGAGCTCTGTGTCTCCTCTTGTTCCCCTCACATAGTTGCTGACTGCGGCCTGTGTGATGCCAAGATCCTTGGCAACATCTTCTTCCTTGAGGGAATATTCCTTGATAAGCTTCTTTGCAAGGATAGCCCTGACGGCTGGAATGAGTGATTTTGCTTCTATCTCTGAAGGGAGCAGCATTTAGAGATGCAAATGAAGTCTGTTTTTTATTATTTAAAGGTTCTTGATGGATTCTATTCTTTATATTTGGCAAGAATGGAGATAAGAAAGATGAAGGCAGTCTTTATAAAAGGACATAACGCGGTTTCAGTCGATGATGTCAAGGTACCAGACCTGGCTAGCGCAGGTGATGTTCTTGTCAAAATGCGCGCCTGCGGGCTGTGCGGATCGGATCTGGAAAAGATCTATGGCGAATATAGCATGGCCTCAGGCAGGCTTGGTCATGAGCCTGCTGGCGAGGTTGTAGCAATTGGCAAATCTGTAAAAGGCTTTGCACGTGACGATCGTGTCTTTATCCATCACCATGTCGCGTGCTATTCTTGTCATTACTGCCTTCATGGTGACCATACGATGTGCCCTGCATATCAGACTAGCAACATCAGCCCATGTGGTCTGGCAGAGCATTTCTCAGTGCCAGAGTGGAACGTGTCAAGAGGTGGCCTGATAAAACTGCCAGACAATGTATCGTTTGATGAAGCATCACTTGTTGAGCCACTTGCATGCTGCATTAAAGCATGGAAGAAATGTAGCTTCCAAAAGGGAGACGATGTCGTGATACTTGGCGCTGGTCCAACCGGATTGATGCACGTGCTCCTGGCTTTGGCATTTGGGGCAGGCAAGATATTTGTCGTTGATATTAATGATTTTCGTTTGGACTTTGCCAAGAAATATGGGGTGCACGTGTTCAACCCTATTTCTGATCACGACATTGCAAATAATATCAAGTTAGAAACAGGTGAAAGGGGTGCCGATATTTGTATCATTGCGACAGGAAATATGCAAGCACTACTTCAGTCATTTGACCTGACTCGTAGAGGTGGTAAGATAATGCTCTTTGGCGTCCCACCCAAAGGATCGCAGATGTCCTACGACATGAGTAAGCTCTACTCGAGTGAACACTCGATCATCCCAAGCTATGCGGCATCTGAAATTGAAACAAACCAAGCGCTGAAGCTGATAGCAGAAGCTCGC
>Ga0126308_10000506_pt1 | contig 13157 bp, 8 predicted proteins | sample Plot55_FD_92533 | JGI IMG/M metagenome (GOLD analysis project Ga0126308, IMG submission 92533) | Serpentine soil microbial communities from UC McLaughlin Reserve, CA, USA - Plot55 | ecosystem: Environmental > Terrestrial > Soil > Grasslands | place: USA: UC McLaughlin Reserve, Lake County... | reverse complement strand
CCTGAGCTCTTAGGTAAGCGGGTTCGCTCTTGCGAAAGCGGGGAGCTTCTTGAAAGGTTAAGACCTCGGTTTCTTGCCCCTGCTGGCTCTCATCCCGCAAGAGTCCCACGTCCTCGGCGTGGTTCTCATATTCGTCGAGTATGCGCCGGTCACGGTCCAACAACAAATGCGCTTGCTCGTCCTCCTGTCGGGGGATTTCGGCATCGTTGCACACGACGACTAGGACAAAATGGGTAGCGGGAGGTTCTACGCCCAAGTACGGGTCGATGAGAGAACGTCGGCTGGTTTTGATCGACGCACTGATTGTCTTCTCGGAGGCTTGAGAGATAAAGCCGCCGGCCACGTTGCCCTGTCGATACGTGCGAAGGTGTTCGGAGTATTGCCCCGATGGTTTTTGGATCTCGGGGACGTAGGTCTCTCGCTGGTGATCGGGGTGTCTGTAATTGCGCTGCTTAGAGTATGCCTGCTTATCGGGAGTGGAGACGAGAAGCAAACCATCTTGTTTCAGGGCACGCTTTATCTCGCTCACTATGCCCTTCGGACACTCGAGGTTCTCGATCACTTTCAATGCGGTTTAGTCCGAATTCCTAACCTGGGCGATCAAACGCCTACAACTCCTGGCCCCGCGTTATCTTAGTTTTTTGACTCTGTGATCAGACAGCTTAGTCAATGTGTCAAGCCTATGCTAGCGGAGCATCCTACGGCCCTCAGGGGACGCTTCTTGCGTGCTCTACTTACACGGCGTGCGTCTCCGTGCGTCGTGGGTAGGCAAGAGCTTGTTGACGCAACATGCCTTTGCTACGCTATTATGGTCCAGCCTTCACACTTGTAAGAGGAGATCTTCGGTTGCCGGTCCTCAAGCAGCACATAGCCTTGGCAGCGCGAGGTTTGAGGGCTTTGCTGAGCCTTGGGACAGGCGGCGAACGGGACCGGATCACGCCCGGGTACCAAACAGCTACCTCGAAGGAACTCGCCACATCGGAAAGAACCCAAACTCGAGCTGAAGAAGTCGCGCGACTCCATCGGCGGCTCGCGGCCACGGAGGCAGAGCTCTCCGAGGCACGAGCGAATTTGGCCAAGCAGAGATTCTTCGACAAGGAAACGCCGGTATTCTTCATTGTAGGACAACCCAAGTCCGGCACTGGATGGCTGATGAAGATACTCGATTCCCACCCCGAGATACTTTGTAAGGGTGGGGGTAGGTTCTTCGGACGAGAGCTGAGGAACGAAGAGGCCAAGGCGGTGCAAGCGGCTAGGGTTGTGAATGCGAAGAACCCTCCGAGCTCGTTACACAACGCGATGCTCGACGCTGAGTACCTGAAGCTGTGGATAGAGAGCTCGGTCTGGAGCAGGGACGACGATCCGGAGGAGCACCTAGCCAAGCTTACCCGCCTCGCCATCGACCACTTCCTTATGGAGAAGCTTTCGAAGACCAACAAGCGGCTTGTGGGAGACAAGACCCCACTGTTTACTACAGATGTCTTAAAAGAAACAAAACTTATCTATCCTGAGGCTAAGCTCATCCACATCGTCAGGGATGGCAGGGACGTGGCGGTCTCCTGGATGCACCAACTGTGGAAAAAGGATCTGGACGGCATGCGTAAACTGAAGCCTGAGGAGTTGGCGAAGCGTCGGGCTTTCTACCAAAATCCCCAAGTGTTTCTGGCCTCAGGGGAAGGGATATTCTTGGAGGACCGCCTCAGGAGTACCGCCGAAGGCTGGAGAGAGAGTGTGGGTAGGGCAGTCGAGGACGGGCCGGGTCTGCTTGGCAACAACTATGCCGAGGTGAGGTACGAAAACCTTTTAGAGAGACCCGAGGAGGAGACTAAACGCCTCCTTGACTTTCTCGGGGCCGATACCCGGGAGAAGATTGTGAGGCGGTGCGTGCGGTCGGCCAGCTTTGAAGTGCGGTCAGGTAGGGAGAGGGGCCAGGAGAACTATACGCTGGATCACGGAAAGCACAGGAAAGGCATAGCAGGCGACTGGAAGAATGTTTTCACCGAGCGGGACAAGGCAGTCTTCAAGGAAGCCGCTGGAAATTTGTTGATCGAGCTCGGCTACGAGAAAGACGATAACTGGTAATGTCACCCTATGAAGACCTGATTCCTAGGCAGGCGATCGAGCACGCGAACTCCCCGATGCTCGAACTGGAACTCCGCTAGGTGCCGGTCTTTGAGAGACAGCTGGTCCGACAGGTGAGTCGGGGCGTGAGGGCATTCCTGGGCCTCAAGGCGGGCGTCTTGCGCGACAACGTGCCCGCACAGGCCAAACCCCAAGATCAGTGGCTCGAGGAGGCTGAGCTGCAGATACGGAGACAGCGGGCGCAGATAGCCAGCAAGGACCGAGAGCTTGCGGAGCTGAGGGCGCCGCTGGGTGGCAACATCAGAGCGGGAGGTGTCAGGGCCGAGAACATCGTCTGGATATTTGGCACCGGGCGATCCGGTAACACATGGCTGTCGTCTATGCTGGAGGAACCTGAAGGACACACCGTTTGGAGGGAACCTTCCATAGGAAGACTCTTCGGCGAGTTCTACTATTACCACTCACGAGAGGGGCAAAGAGGGGCCAAGAATTACGTGCTTGGCGAGAAACAGAAGGAAACCTGGATCAGGTCGATCAGGAACTTCGTCTTGGAGGGCGCGAACGGGAGGTTCCCTGATGTGGGGGACGGCTATCTAGTAATCAAAGAGCAGGTAGGGTCTGTGGGGGCACCACTATTAATGGAGGCGTTGCCGGAGAGTCGGATGATCTTGCTGGTCAGGGATCCTAGGGACGTGGTGGCATCCTGGATGGACGCCACCCGCAAGGGCGGCTGGCGCCACGACAGGTTGGACAAGAGAGATCTCGGTTGGGGCTCAAACGCCGACGAAGACCTGACGGCCATCGCTGTGGAACGGGCCAACCACTACCTTAAGAACGTAGGAAAAGCCAAAGAAGCTTACGATTCCCACCGTGGGCGCAAGGTCCTCGTCAGATACGAGGATCTGAGGGTGGACACCCTTTACACCATGAAGCGAATCTACTCTTCACTCGGCATCCCCGTGGACGCAAAAGAACTATCCGAAGCGGTGGAGAAGCACTCTTGGGAGAGGGTACCCGAGGACGAAAAGGGTGAGGGAAAGTTTCGTCGCAAGGCGAAGCCAGGAGACTGGAGAGAGGACCTTACCCCCGAGCAGGCGAGGATCGTCGAGGAAATCACCGCCCCACTGCTGGAAGAGTTCTACTCTGCCTGATCGGCACCGACCGAGAGGTTACGATATCCACGGCGCGCCGCTCAATCGCGGGTCAACGATCACCAGATGTTGCTCCCCGTACACGTCCAAGTAGTAATCCTGGTAGCTGTTGGCAGCTCACTCCATATCGCCAGCAGACGTCCCTTTCAATTTACCCCGCCTGCGTATATTCTTCGCTTGACCCTGTCAGGATCCTGCCTCGTCGATGCAGAGAGCCCACCATATCCGGGCTTCTAGAGAGACCCAGGATCGCCTTGGCCCGTTGCCGGAGTAAGTACTCCAAAAAGCTGAGCGCGACGAGTCGAGCAAAGGCGTGCTCCCGCCTACCCCTACCATCCGAAGTTCACACCGAGGAAGTCGTAGAGCCTTCTGTTGTGGGGGTCGAAGTACTCCTCCAGCCGTTGCCTGGTCGTCGGGTCCATCTTCTGCTCGTACTTGCCACCTTTCTTGCGGAGCTCCCAAGTTTCGGGTTCCCAGTCCTCCCAGTCGGGCAAGCCGAGGAAATCTGGGATCGACTTGAGGGTCTCTCGCGGATGCTCGGAGAAGTCCTCGGTCTTGAGCACGAGCATCTGCTCGTCGCTAAAAGACTCCGACCAGCGCAAGAGCTGGTCCACGTAGATACCCCTGGACAGGTATGAGAAACGTTGGCGCTCTAAACTGCCATAGTAGTCGGCCTCGAGCAGCTTGTTCGTACGGACGCGCACTCTCGCTCCTTCCGCTTCTAATGCTTCTTCGAAGCTCAGGGGTTCGAATCCTCTTCTTACCATCATTTGATAGTGAGAGAAAGCCCTGTCGACCGGATTCCTGAGCAGCACCATCAGCCGCGCCTGCGGGATTATCTCAGCCATCCTCCTGGCGGCAAGCGGGTGAAATAGGTAGTTCGGGGAACCCTCCCCGGTAATGGTTTTGTGCCCGTCCTTCCACTTGGGTTGTGGGAAGTTCCCACGGTACCAATCGACACCCTCGTCGAAGAGGTTGTCGAAGAAGTGCAACTCCTTAGAAGCTGCGCGCTCGACGAGTGGATGCTGGGTGAGGAGATCGTAGAGGGAAGTCGTCCCGCACTTCTGCGCCCCGATGATGACGAAGTCCGGCAGCGCGCCCATTACATGGGCGCCCGTAGCCTCCTCCTTGGCTGTGCGCAACTCCCTCTCTAGCCGGAAGAGGACCTGTTTGATCCTCTGCTTTCTCTTCAGATGCTCGTTGTGCTCCGCCCTGCACTTCGCGGCACGCAGCTCTTCTTTTATCTGCAAGAGCTCCCACTCTTTGCTTCTGATCTCGCTTCTGAGCCTCTTTTTGTGCCTAGACTTGCGCTGCCGAGGGCTCTTCCGCTTTTCAGCTCTTTTCTCTCGCCCTTCGAACCGACGCTCGGTGCCCGGTGTCGCGCTGCTGGGGTTGGCGCCCCCCGAGCTCAGAAACGCCTTTACTTTTCGTACTACGCTGAGAGCCTTGTCGAACCGGGAGATCGGCAACGGATGCCTCCTTCCTATAACCCGTCCATTGGGCGACCTCTGCCGAGCCTAAGCTACGAACATTTCGGTAGGTTGTCAAACTGGAGGAAGAGTTCGCGTGCGGACTCTCGAGAATCCATCTACTTCCCGACTTACGTGGTAGAGGACTTGGCAAGACTCGCCAACGAACCGGCTTCTAGGGTGTAAGAGAACGGCCGGCGGTTCAGCTCGGGGCCCTCGCAAATCGTGAGGAGGCGTGACGCCGGCAGCGTAGGGCGTCGCGCAACGAGGGCTATCCGCCTTTCGGGCTTCGCTGCCTTGGTTGTCAGGTGGGCATGTTATCGACCACAATGCAAGCATGTTGGGCAGTAAAACATCCAAAGATCCTACCCCTTGAGAGCCTCTGTCGTCATACTCACCTTCAACGCTGGCCCCGGCTTCGAAGAGCTGCTACGGAGGCTTTTCGCGCAGGAGACGACCTTCGACTACGAGATCGTGGTGCTCGACTCCGGCTCCACGGACGGCACCGCGGAGCTGGCCGACCGCCACGGGGCGCGTGTCCACCGGTTAAGGAGCGAAGAGTTCGACCACGGCGCGACGCGAAACTTGGGCATCTCGCTCTGCCGGGGGAACTACGTCGCCCTAATCGTGCAGGATGCCCTGCCTCTTGACGGCCGGTGGCTCGACGCGATGGTCGAGAACATGGAGAGAGACGAGCTGGTCGCCGGCGTCTACGGGCGCCAGATCCCGCGCCCCGACAGCGGCCCGCTCACTCGCGCGCTGGTCAACGGGTGGCCAACCGCGGGCCTCGCGCGTCGGGAGCAGTTCGCGGGGGACGCCGCGCTCTACCGCGCATTGCCCCCGACCGAGCGCCGGACGCTCGCCACGTTCGACAACGTCAGCTCGTGCGTGCGCCGCTCGGTGTGGGCCCGGATACCCTTCGCAAAGACGGGCTTCGGGGAGGACGTGAGGTGGGGCAAGGACGTCGTGGAGGCCGGATACAAGGTAGTCTACGAACCGCGCTCGGCCGTGCTCCATTCACACGAGCGAGGCGCCGCGTACGATCTGCGCCGCCACTACGTCGAGGCGCAGGTTCTCTTCGACCTTTTCGGGCTCTCGTTGGTTCCGAACGCGGCGCTCCTGGCCTTGAACGTGCTCCGCTCCTCTGCGTACCTCTATCGCCGCCTCCGCCGGAACGAGAAGGCGGCTGGGGGAGCGTTTCGGCCCGCGCTGCTCGCCGCCAAGCACGCAGTTCCGGCCCAGACCGGAGCCTACCTGGGCGCAAAGTGCCGCCGTCTCGCCCCCGCGTTCCCCCGGCTCTCCGCCGGGTTGGACCGCCTGCTGAGTAGGGGGGTCTAGATCCTCTACCTAGATCCCATATAATCGCCGGGCGTATGGACTTAGTAGGCGTCGAGATCACCCCGGTACCGCACCCGCTGCGATGAGGATCCTCTTTGCCGTCCACCAGTTCTTCCCCGACCATCGCGCGGGCGTCGAGATCGTGACGCTCGGGCTTGCGCGGGAGATGAAAACCCGGGGGCACGAGTCGTTTATCCTTGCCGCCAAGCGCAGCGTCCCCCACAGTGACCTCCGACCCTACGAGACGGAGGACTACGAGTTCGAGGGAATACCCGTCCGCAGGGTGGGCCGTCCGGAAGAAGGCCTCTCCCGCCCGTACTATCTAAACTACCGCAACGAAGAGATGGCGCGGAAGGTCGGGGAGTACACGCGCGAGATCGGCCCGGACGTCGTCCACCTCATGCACCTCCAGGGCCTCTCGGCGAGCGCGGTTTCGGCCGTAAAGGAGACCGGCACGCCCGTGATCTTCACCGCGGCGGACTTCTGGACAGTGTGCCCGGTCGTGGACCTGAGGCGGCACGACGGTGTCATGTGCGAGGGGCCGGAGGTCTCCCACTGCGTCCGGTGCATAGCGAGCCGGAACCCGAGCCCTCGCCTCAAGAACGCGGCGAACCTGGTGCCGGGCGCGGCGGTGAAGGCGGCCGACCGGCTCTCCCAGACACCCCTCTCCGCGTGCTCCTTCCCCCTGCGCCAGATCGGGGCCGTGGGGGAGCGTGCGTCGCACATAAGGGAGAACATGAAGCTCGTGGACGAGTTCGTCGCCTACACCGAGCTCACGCGGGATCTGCTGGTGGCCAACAGCGTGGGTGTGGGGAGATGGAGGGTCTCCCACTACGGCATAGACACCTCGCTCATCCAGAAGTCGGCCGAAGAGCGCCGCCCGTCCCCGACGCTGCGGCTGGGGTACGTCGGCACCCTGGCGCCGCACAAGGGCTGCGACGTCCTCCTTCGAGCGTTTAAGGCCCTGCCGCCGGGCCCTGGCGCGACGCTCTCCATCCACGGCGACCCGAAGGGGTACGAACCCTTCTTCGAAGAGCTGCGCTGCCTCGCCGGAAATGACCATCGAATAGCCTTCCGCGGTCCCTTTGCGCGGGAAGGGATAGGCCGCGTCCTCTCCGAGCTCGACGTTCTTGTGGTGCCCTCCCGATGGTACGAGAATGCCCCGGGTATCGTCTTCGAGGCCTTCGCCGCTAGGGCGCCCGTGATCGCCACGGACCTCGGGGGGCTCTCCGAGTTCGTGAAACACGGGGAGAACGGGTTGCTATTCGAGCTGGAGAGCGCGGACGACCTAGCGCGGCAACTAAAGCGGCTCCTCCGAGAGCCTGGTCTCCTCGACAGGCTCAGAAGCGGGATCGGGCCGGTCAAGACCGTCGAAGAGTACGCCGACGAGCTAGGGGAACTCTATTCCTCCCTCTTGAGAGGCGGGCAGCTCGCGCCCGGCGAGGCGTAAAGCTTGGGAGGCTAGAGCAAACTCTCTAGTACGTACACGCGATTCTGATAAAGTGTCGGGACCTGAGAGGCTAGGTACAGGAGTCAGGGTCAATGGAGCTCGTGAGCCTCCGCCGGAGAGTCCAATCGGCGCGCAAAAATAGGCTCTCCGGCGGAGCGCCTAGTCCGGGTTGCTTGCTCGGAGCGTCGGCTTGACAGTGCTGGTCACTGGGGCAGCTGGACAGTTAGGGTTGGAGTTGGCTGAGATGCTGCCCGGGCGGGGCCACGAGGTGGTGGCGCTAGCCCGTAAGGAGCTCGACGTCTCGGATCCCGGCGCCGTCAAGCGGGCGATGGAAGACCACGAGCCGGAGCTGGTCATCAACGCCGCCGCTTACACGAACGTGGATGGCTGCGAGACGGAAACAGAACTAGCTTACTCGGTTAACGCCCTCGGTCCCCGCAACCTCGCCCAAGCCTGCGAGCGGCGGGGTTGTGAGCTGCTGCACGTGAGCACCAACTACGTCTTCGACGGTGAGGGTGATCGGCCCTACGAGCCCTTCGAGTCCCCGCGCCCGATCAGCGCCTACGGGCGCACCAAGCTGGCCGGGGAGGAGCACGTTATGCGCCTAACGAACCGCTGGTACGTGGTCCGCTCCGCCGGCGTCTACGGGCGGGGGCACAACTTCGTTCGTACTATGCTTCGTGTGGGCACCGAAAGGGACGTGCTCAAGGTCAAGAAGGACGAGTTTATCTCGCCGACCTACGCACGAGACCTGGCGGAGGGGATAGCCGAGGTGATAGAGAAAAGAAGCTACGGCCTCTACCACCTGACGAACGCCGGGACGTGCTCTTGGTACGAGTTCGCCCAGGAGATATTCCGGCTGTCCGAGACGGAGGTTGAGGTCGTCCCTATTCCCGGCTCCGAATATCCCCTGCCTGCGGCGCGACCGGCGAACGGGCTGCTGTCCTCTCTGGGAAGCCCGGAGCTTCGCCACTGGAGGGAGGCGCTGGCCGAATACCTAGAGCGGGAGACCACTCCCGGCGGCGTTCGGGGTTAGGGCTTGCGAGGGGGCGCCGAGCGTCGCGGTGTAGGCGGCGGACCGGGATGACAATCTTCGGCAGCCGCAAAGCGTATCGAGCGCTGCGAGTGGCCAAGTCCTCCCTAGGCGCGGCGGCGAACGCCATGCGGTCCAGGGCGAGCAGGCAGGCGAGGAGGCAGATAGCCCTCAGGGAGGGGGAGATCGCTGCGCTTAGGAGGGAGCTGGCGCGGATACAAGGCTTTCCCGACGGGCGCCCGCCGGGACCCTCCCCCGCGGGGACGCCGGTCTTCTTCGTGATAGGGCAACAGAAGAGTGGCACCACCTGGCTTATGCGCATGCTCGACTCTCACCCGGAGATACTCTGCAGGGGCGAGGGCCGCTTTTTCGGCGGGGGCTGGAGGCAGGAGTCCATCAAGCTAGTGGACGCCAAGCGGCCGCCCAGCTCGCTCTACAACGCGATCTTGGGCTCGGAGTACCTGAGGCTCTGGGTCGAGAGATCGGTCTGGAGCAGGAACGAAAAGGCGGACGAGCATCTCGCCAACCTTACTCGTATGGCCGTCGACTACTTCCTCGTGGGAGAGCTCTCGAAGACCGACAAGAGGATGGTAGGAGATAAGTCGCCGCTGCTCACCCCTGAGACGATAAAGGAGATCTCCAAGATTTACCCGGAGGCCAGGGTCATACACATTATCAGGGACGGCAGGGACGCAGCGGTCTCCGCGGCCCACCACTCGCGAAACTTCGGCAAAAGAGGAAGAGGCTCTCGCGCGCCGGCAAGGAACGGGGAACGTGGTCAGGGTCCTCGTGAGACGCCGAACTCCCACGAGAGCGTGTTCCCAGAAGGGCAGCTCGAAAAGCTGGCGGCGGACTGGGGCTCCAGGGTGAGCAAGACGGTCGAGGACGGTCCCCCCCTGCTTGGGGCGGGCTACGCCGAGGTACGCTACGAGGATCTTCTCGTGCGGCCGGAAGAGGAGATGCGGCGCCTGCTGGGGTTCCTCGGGGTCAAGGCGAACGAGGAAGCCGCGAGGCGCTGCGTGAGCTCGGCCAGCTTCGAGAGGCTCTCGAGGGGCAGGAAGAGGGGGCAGGAGGATCCTACCTCCTTCTTCAGAAAGGGCGTGGCGGGGGACTGGAGCAGCGTCTTTACGGAGCAGGACAGGAAGGTGTTTAAGCAGGAAGCAGGCGACCTGCTCGTCGAGCTGGGTTACGAGAAGGACCACGACTGGTAGACGCCGCCGCGTAAATGCCCTTGCTTGGGGGCAGCGGCACGTACATAATGTGGGGGCGGGAGGAGGCTGGTCGCCCTCCGGTTGGACCGAGAGAGCTTAGGATGAGGATTGCCGTGTTCGGATGCTGCCCCAGTTGGTCTCGGTCTTGCTACTGGGCCTTATCGCGTGTTTCCTCCATGCGAGGCGAGTGGGGCCCTGCCGGAAGGCTTTTCTGACACCAGTGCGACCGCGGTTTTCAGCCGACCGTGCTCGACTTCACGCCGGACGGCTCACGCCGGACGGCCGCGTGCGTTCTGGTGAGCACCAAGTCGACCAACTGTACGTCTAGAACTATAATGTCAACAGGCTCGCGGACCCGGCGCTCAACCGCGGCCCCGAGACCTGCGATAACCCTGAGCTCAGGCTGCTGGAGTTGGCGCTAGCCCCTGACTTCAGTACAGACGGTCACGTTTACGTCTACCTCTGCTGTACATCACAATATGTTTGTTACCCAGGGTCCGGACAAAGACCTCGGCAACCCAGTCAAACGGGTGTCACGCTTCGAGATGATCGACGACGCAATCGACAAGGGCAGCGAGCAGGTCCTTGTAGAGGACATCCAGCCCCAAACGGCAACCACAACGTTAGGCATTTTTACTTCGGCAAGAACAGCAACTAGGGAGGCGTATGAGCAGGAAGGCCCTGCGCGCCGAAGTCCCACATATGGGGAAAGCGTTTCCCTGCATCGCGGTGTATGCTATCGCGCGCAATAGGGGCGGGGCTCTCTACACTCTTCTTCCTCTGTCCCACTAAAGAAAAGCGGTCGCGGTTGAGAGGGCCGATCTCCGAAAGGGAGGGGTGTAGGTACGTCGGGAACGGACCGGTACAGAGTATGGGCAGCGCTTGGGGCACTACTGCTCCTAGTCGTCCTCATCCTCGGGTGCGGCGCAGATGACGAGCAGAAAAACGCCTCGGGGCAGACAGGGAAACGGTCAACCGGCGCCCCCGTACCCGACGCAAAATACGACCTCGTTTGCAGGCCTTCCTGGAGCTCAGTACCGAGCCCCCAGGAGCTCGTGAGCCCGACGGCAATCACTGCCAGGGCTAAGAACGACATATGGGTTGTGGGGAGAAGTAAGGTAGATCGAGGCACGGGAACCTTCAGTACAGGGGCCCAGCACTGGGACGGTCGTAGTTGGTCTCTATCTCCCGCTCCCAACGCCGGAGCCGGGGAGCACATGCTAAACGGGGTGGACGCCTTGGCGAAAAAAGACGTCTGGGCAGTCGGCTACTCTCAGCGGCCCGGCGGTCGTTACGAAACACTCGTCGAGCACTGGAACGGTGACCACTGGCGAGTGGTGAAGAGCCCGAATGCCGGCACCAACCCATACAATACGCTGACGAGCGTGGATGCGGTGAGCAGCTCCGACGCATGGGCGGTCGGTTCCTACCGGACGGCTACTTCCCGCAAGACCCTTATAGAGCGGTGGAACGGCACCTCGTGGAGGATCGTCTCGAGCCCAAACCCGGCCACTCAAAGCAACTCCTTGCTTGGTGTGGCGGCCGCCGGTCCCAACGACATCTGGGCGGTCGGGTGGAAGAGCAGCGGCGATGGGCTCCGATCCTTAGTCCTGCACCACCACGGCACGCGGTGGACGGAGGTCGCCGTGCCTACCGTCGGCCCCGAGGATAACGTCCTTAGTGGCATCTCGGCCGTAAGCGATAACGACGTCTGGACGACCGGCTACTACGTCGACGGCACGAAGCACAAGACGCTCACGTTGCACTACAACGGCACCACCTGGAGACATGTGCCGACCCCCAACGGAGAAGATGGGACCAGTGTTCTTAGGGATGTCGGCGCCTTCTCATCAACCAACGCATGGGCTGTAGGCTTCGAGTACCGGGAGACTCAAAACCGTTATGTAGCCTCGACACAGCGTTGGGATGGGTCCACCTGGAGCGCCGTCCCGAGTGCTATCTCCGGGTACGCTACGAAAGAGAGCGAGATGTTCTCCGTCGCGAGAGCGCCGGACACCTCGCGGGTGTGGGCGGCCGGCTTTCCCGCGAACGTGGAGTCTATCTGCCCGCCGGAGAGGCCGGCCGCAACGTTCCCCCGTCATAGGACTGGACCCTCCACCACCTCCGCCAACAGCTCGAAACCAACGCCCGAATCGTCAAGCTCTGAGGAGCCCTTGGTATCGAATGCCCCGGCGCTTCGTAAATCCGCGCCTCGAACCTCTGTGATCGCCGTTGATAAAGCCGCGGACGCCGGCATCGCCCAGAGGACATTGACCCTTGGAGCAATCATCGCGGACTTCAACAACGACAGGAGACCCGACATCTTCCTCGGCCGTCACCGGGGGGTGGCGAGCCTCTACAAGAACGCTGGCAGCGGACACTTTGAGGAGACCAACAAAGGGGCCTTCGTCAAGACGGACCGCCACGGCTGCGACGCGGCGGACGTGAACAGCGACGGGCTGAAGGATATCTTCTGCAGCACGGGGGCCACCCAAGGAACCTTGGCTAAACGCAACGAACTGTACGTCCAGCAGGCAGACCACACCTTCGCCGACCAAGCCGATCAGTACGGTGTGTTAGATCCCTTCGGCAGGGGGCGTTTGAGCACCTTCATCGACGCCAATGGCGACACCAGCCCCGATCTATTCGTGGGCAACGAGCCCGACCGAGGTGACGGCATGCCCTCGCCCGACCGGTTCTTTATCAATCAGGAAGGGGACACTTACCGTTACATTCCGGACTACGGTTTCGAGCGCGAGATGGACATAAACTTCCGGGCAAGCACCAGCGTGGGTGATCTCGACAAAGACGGTTGGGAAGACCTAATCCTGGCTACGCCTTCTGGCCTTCGTGTCTACCATAACGATGAGGGGAAGGGCTTCACCGATGTCGCCGCGTCGTTAGGCCTCGGACAAAGCCTCAAGGCTGTGACCCTGTCCGACGTGAACGACGATAGCTGGCCGGATGTAATCGGGGTATCGCGCAACGAGCTCCGGGTGTTGCTCAACACGGGTGGAACGTTCTCAAGCGTGTTCTCTACCACTCTAGAGTATGCGTCCTCGGTGGCCGCCGGCGACGTGAACGGCGACAACCGGCCGGACGTCTACGTGATGCGAGGGGAGGATGCCACGGGCGACAACGCTCCGGATCAAGTCTACCTGAACGATGGAGACGGAACTAGCTTCACCCGCATGCCGTCGATCCCATCGACGAGCGAGGGTGGCGCCGAGTCCGTCTGGCCTATCGACCACGACCAAAACGGCCTTAGCGACTTCCTCGTGTTGAATGGCTCAAAAGGGAAGGGTCCCGTACAGCTCATCGCATTCTTCCCTGCTACCTAATACCTGGTGCTCGACATAAGCTCCGAGGCTTGCTCGCGGTCATTGCCAAAAACGGCGGGAACTAGTAGAAGCGGCACGACCT
>Ga0126308_10000505_pt1 | contig 13163 bp, 9 predicted proteins | sample Plot55_FD_92533 | JGI IMG/M metagenome (GOLD analysis project Ga0126308, IMG submission 92533) | Serpentine soil microbial communities from UC McLaughlin Reserve, CA, USA - Plot55 | ecosystem: Environmental > Terrestrial > Soil > Grasslands | place: USA: UC McLaughlin Reserve, Lake County... | reverse complement strand
GCGCGCGCTGGTCGAGCAGCCGCCGCCCGAGCCGCCGGCGCCCGCGGCTCGCGACGGCTCGGCGATCGCCTACATCCGCGAGGTCCTCGCGGGGGCGCGGTCGCCGGCGACTCTTCAGGCACCGGCGGCTGCCTCCGCCGCGCCGGCGATGGCGCCGCGCCTGAAGCGCGAGGCGCTCGCGCCGAGCGCCGAGCGCGCCGAGCCGCCGCCCGCGCCGCCGCCCGCCGGACGCTCGACGTGGGAGCGCATCACGCTCGCCCCGGACGTCGAGCTGCACGTCCGCCGCCCCCTCACCCGCACCCAGGGCAAGCTCGTGGACCGGCTGGTCGCCGAGGCCCGCACCCTTTTCGAGGAGAACCGCTAGATGCCGCCGACGTCGCCCAACTTCGAGAATCAGCCGCTGACCCTCCACGTGTCGACGGACCGCGCGCTGGTGCGCGCCGGCGCCTCCAGCACGCGCTACGCACTCGTGCGCTTCACCGCACCGCGCGCGCCGCGGCGCGCCGAGCGGATCCCGGCCAATCTCGCGCTGGTGCTGGACCGCTCGGGCTCGATGAACGGGCAGAAGTTCGCGCTCGCCCGCCGCGCCGTGGAGCAGGCGCTGTCGCAGCTCCGCCCGGACGACCGGTTCGCGATCGTCGTCTACGACGACGAGGTGGAGGTGGTGCACGAGTCCAGCGCCGCCACGCCCGGCGCCGTGCGCGGCGCGCTCGACCGGCTGTCGCGCGTGGAGCCGCGCGGCTGCACCGACCTCTCGTCAGGCTGGCTGCGCGGCTGCGAGCAGGTGGCGCGGGCGGCGGCGGACGCGAGCGACGGGCGCGCGATCAGCCGCTGCCTGCTCCTCACCGACGGCCTCGCGAACCGCGGGATCACCGACCGCGAGGAGCTGATCCGCCACGCGGCGGCGCTGCGCGAGCGCGGCGTTCAGACCTCCACGTTCGGCGTCGGGGCGGACTTCGACGAGCGGCTGCTGGCGGGGATGGCGCACGCGGCCGGCGGCCACTTCTACTTCATCTCCTCGGCGGAGCAGATCCCGGGACTCATCGCGAGCGAGGTGGGCGAGGCGCTCGAGGTGGTGCTGCGGCAGGCGGTGCTGGAGGTGCGGCTCGCGCCCGGAATGTCGGCCGAGCCGCTGACGCGCTTCCGGTCGCGCACGGTGGGCGCGTCGAGCGGACGCTCCACGCTGCGGGTGGAGCTCGGCGACCTGGTGTCGGAACAGGAGGTGGAGCTGGTGGCCGCGATCCGCTTCCCACTCGGCGAGCCGGGGGACGTGGTCGAGACGGAGCTCGGCATCGTGGGCGCGGACGGGCTCCCCTGCGCCCCCGCGGCGGCACTGCACTGGACCTACGCCACGCACGCCGAGAACGACCGGCAGCCGCGCGACCAGGCGGTGGACCGTGTGGTGGCCGAACTGTACGCGGCGCGAGCGCGGGCGGAAGCGGTAGAGCACAACCGCGCCGGCGACTACGAGCGGGCGCGCCAGCTGCTGACGCGCACCGCACAGCGCATCCGCTCCTACGCCGGCAGCGACCCGGCGCTCAACCGCGTCGCCGACGAGCTGCTGCGCAGCGCCGAGGAGTTCGCGGCCGGGGCGATGAGCGCGATGCAGATGAAGGAGCAGCACTTCGCGGCGCACGCGGCGCTCATGATGCGCGAGCCGGCGGGGGCGGCTCGGCGGGCGCCGAAGCCCTGACGCCTGCCATGTCGGGGTGGTGCCGAGTAGTGGGTCAGCTAGAGGGCAGCAGCGACGGCGACGGCTCTGACAGGATGAACGGCGACAGGATGGACAGGATGGTGAACAGGATGACAGCCCCGGGACGCGAAGATTCCCGAGCGGTCCTCATCCTGTTCACCATCCTGTCCATCCTGTCGCCGTTCATCCTGTCAGAGCCGTCGCCGTCGCGCCGAACTGAGAGCAGTTTCCGGGTGGCTCTGCATCCCGGCGCGCCGGGGCGCCCGTCCGCTCGTCATCCCCGCGCGCCCGTCATTCCCGCGAACGCGGGAATCCAGACGAGGGCCCCGCCCTGGATCCCCGCGTTCGCGGGGATGACGGAGGGACGGAGGGGCTAACGGGTGCTCCAACGGATGCTCCGCCGCGGCCCTCCGCGTGCTCCGTGGTGAACAGCCAGGCGGCAACTGCTCTGAGCCACCACTTGATGCGGGCCAACCTTGCTGCCCACTTCGCGCAGGCCTACCGTGCGGGGACCCGGCTGACGGAGGTGTGAGGTGCGAGGACCGACCGCGAGCATCCTGCTCGCCGCGTTGCCGCTGCTCTCGATCGCGGCGGCCGGCGGCAACGCCCCGCGACGCGACGACGAAGCCAGCAACGTGCCGCACGTCGCGGCGAGCGCGCAGGGGCGCTGCTACGCCAAGTCGGTGCCCGACTCGCTGTACTACAGCCAGGCCGGGAGCACGCGGGTCTACGCGGTGCGCGCCGGGCGGGACACGCTGCTCACCACCTACCGGTGGTTCAGCCAGGGCATCTACCTGGAGTGCAGCGTGTCGGCGGGCGACGGACAGGTCGGCACGTCGGTCGTGCGGATGGGCCCGTGGCCCCGCGGGGACCGCGCGGCGGCGTCCGACCTCGCGATCGCCTTCTATCGGGACGGGGCGCTGCTCCGGCGCTACTCCACGCTCGACCTGGCCGGCGCCCCGGACCGGGTGCAGCGGAGCGCCTCGCACTACCGGGTGATCGACAGCGTGTCCGGGTACCGGTGGGCGGGGGAGGGCAACCACTACACCTTCGAGCTGCACACGGTCGGCGGGCGGCGCCTCGTCTTCGACCCGGCGACGGGCGGGCGCGTGGCCGGGCGTTAGGCACGCGCCCGTGGCGCTACTTCTCCGCCCGCTCCGCCTGCTCCGTCTTCTCCGCCGCCTCGAACCCCACCATGCGCCCCTGCTCCGGGTCCCACAGCTTGAGCGACGCGGTGCGCAGGCTCTCGCGCAGGGTGAGCTGCGTGACGCGGTGGAAGCCGGGGTTCTCCTCGTGGCAGCGGCGGAGGTTGTAGTTCGGGATGCGCGGGTCGGTGTGGTGGACGTGGTGGAGGCCGATGCTGCCGGTCATCCACTCCAGCACGCGCGGCAGCCTGTAGTACGAGCTGCCGTGCAGCGCCGCGGTGTCGTACTCCCACTCGCTGTGCGGCTCCCAGTAGGCGTCCTCGAACTGGTGCTGCACGTAGAAGAGCCAGATGCCGGCCGAGGCGGCGAGCAGGATCACGGGCAGGTAGACGAGCGCCAGCGCCTTCACGCCGATCAGGAGCGACGCCACGACCGCGGCGGCGGCGATCGTGGCGTTGGTGGCGTGGACGCTCCGCCACTGCTTGCGCTCGGCGGCACTGCCGGGGGCCGAGATCCCGCCGGCGAGCCAGCGCTGCTTGGCCAGCAGGTAGAGCGGTCCGAAGCCGAACAGGATGACCGGATTCCGGTAGAGCCGGTACTTGAACCGCCCCCACGCGTCGCGGGCGCGGTACTCATCCACGGTGAGCGTGATGATGTCGCCGTGGCCGCGGCGGTCGAGATCGCCTGACGAGGCGTGGTGCAGCGCGTGGTCGCGCCGCCACTGGCCGAACGGCGTCAGGGTCAGCGCCCCGGTGATGAAGCCCACCACCTCGTTGACGCGCGCCGACGGCGTGAAGGAGCCGTGCGCGCAGTCGTGCATGATGATGAACGTGCGCACGAGGAAGCCGGCGGCCGGGATCGCGATCAGCAGCGTGAGCGCGTACGGGTAGCGCAGGCTCGCGTGCATCAGCCAGAGCAGCGCGGCGAGCGGGAGGAGCGTGGTGGCGAGCTGCAGGGCGCCGCGGCGCAGGCTGCTGGTGCGGTAGCGCTGGGCGGCCTGGCGGACCGAGCGCGTTTCCGAGGCGGCGGCGGCGGCGGCGGCGGCGGGACCGGCCGACTCCATGGATGTCGTTCCGTGCGGCATGCGCGGTCTCTCGTGCGAAATGTCGGGAAGCCGCCCGCCAGCCGCACGAGCCGGCGGCGGGCGACCAGTATGCGTTCGTGCCGCGGGCGGGAGCCGCGACGGGACGCTCAGCGGTGCGAGCTCAGCGCGGACTCAGGACCGAGTCGATGGCGTGCAGGACGCCGTTCGACGCGCGGATGTCGGTCTTCAGGATCTTCGCGTCGTTGACGCGGTAGCCGTCCGCCTGGCGGGTGAGCGTGAGCTCGTCCCCGTGGAGCGTGGTGGCCGACCTGGGGGAGTCGATCTGGGGCGCCTTCACCTTGTTGCGCACGACGTGCGAGCGGAGCAGCTCCGTCAGCGCGATGCGGTTCTGCATCAGGGCGTCCAGCTCCGCCTTCGGCATCCGGCTGAACGCCCTGTCGGTCGGGGCGAACACCGTGTACGGGCCCTTCTCCGAGAGCATCTCGCCGAGTCCGGCGGCCCGGATCGCGCGCGCCAGCGTCTTGAACGGCCCGGACGCGGCGGTCGCGAGGATGTTGCGCTCGGGTGCCGGGGCCTGCTTGTAGGGCGAGTCCGCCGAGGCATCGTCGGGGGCGGACGCGGGGGCGCTCTCCGACGGCGTGATTGCCGCGTTCGCGGCCTTGCTGTCGAGTCGAGTCGGTCTCATGTCCACTCTCCCACGGGTGGCCCTGTTGCGTGCTGCCGAGCGGCCGGGCGAGCCGTTCCACATGCATTGAAGCTAGCCCGATGCGAGAATGATGTCAAATATTTGTCTAGAACATCTCTTGGACAACGATGCCTGGCGGGTGTAGCTTTGCATTCGGAATGTCGAGCCGCCCGCCGTCGGACACCGGAGCACCGAGACACCCCATGCGCGTGGTCACGCGCCGCACGGGGCTGAGCGCCGATCTCCTGCGCGCGTGGGAGAAGCGCTACGAGGTCGTCGTCCCCGGACGCTCCGAGAGCGGGCGGCGCATCTACTCCGACGCCGACATCGAGCGTCTGCGGCTGCTCTACCGGGCGACGCTCGCGGGGCGGAGCATCGGGCAGCTCGCCGGGCTCCCGGCCACCGAGCTGGAGACGCTCGTCCGCCAGGACGCGCTCGCCGAGCGCACGAAGGACGACGGCGCGTCCGCGCCGCGGGCCCGGGCGACGCGCGAGGCCGCGTCGCCCGGGCCGACCGTGTCCACGGCCACCGACTACGTGCGGGAGTGTCTGGACGCCATCGAGCGGCTGGACGCGTCGGCGCTCGAGAGTCTGCTGCGCCGGGCCGTCGTGGCGCTCCCGGTCGACGTGCTGCTCGACGGGCTCGTGGCGCCGGTGCTCGAGCGCGTGGGCACGTACTGGCGCGACGGGACGTTCCGCCCGGTCCACGGGCACCTGGCGTCGGCGGTGCTGCGCCGCGTCCTCGACCGCGTGACCGAGACCGCCACCTCGCCGTCGGCCACGCCGAGCCTCGTCGTCGCGACGCCGGCCGGACAGCTCCACGAGTTCGGCGCGCTGCTCGCCGCGGCGACGGCGGCCGCGGACGGGTGGAGCGTGACCTACCTGGGCCCCGACCTGCCGGCCGAGGACATCGCGGAGGCGGCCGCGCGCACGCGGGCCCGGGCGGTGGCGCTCAGCATCGTCTACCCCCCCGGCGACCCCGCGGTGAAGCACGAGCTGCGGCGGCTCGCCGCCCTGCTGCCGAAGGGCGTCTCGCTCCTCGTCGGCGGCGCGGCGGCGGCGGCCTACCGCTCGTCGCTCGACGGCGCCGAGCGGCTCGACGACCTGGCGGCGCTCCGGACGTGGCTGCGCGCGGCGCGGCCCCGGCGGCGGCGTTAGGCCGGGCGGCTACCCCGCCCCCGGCAGCCGCAGCGTGAACGTCGACCCCGCCCCCACCTCGCTCTCCACGGTCAGGTCCCCTTCCATCCGCCGCGCCAGGTCGCGGCTGATCGCGAGGCCGAGGCCGGTGCCGCCCTGCGTGCGGGTGTGCACGCTCTCCACCTGCACGAACGGCTCGAAGATCGCCTCGAGCTTGGAGGCCGGGATGCCGCGCCCGGTGTCGGCCACGCGCACCACCACGCCGCCGCCGCGCCGCTCGGCGTCGAGCGTCACGCGGCCGCCGGCCGGGGTGAACTTCACCGCGTTCGAGAGCAGGTTGACGACGATCTGCTGGAGCCGCTCGCGGTCGGCGCGCGCGGCCACCGCCGTGTCGGGGCGGCGGTAGTCGTAGGCGAGCCCCTTCGCCTGCACCTGCGGCGCCACCAGCGCCTGCACGCCGTCGAGCACCTCGGCCAGCGAGACGTCGTCCGGGCGCAGCTCCACGCGTCCCGCCTCCAGCTTCGCCACGTCCAGCACGTCGTTGATCAGCGCCAGCAGGTGCTCCTGGTTGCGCTTGATCCGCGCCAGGTCCGTGAGCTGCTCGGCCGCCATCGGGCCGCGCAGCCCCATCTCCAGGAGCTGCACGTAGCCGGCGATGGCGTTGAGCGGGGTGCGCAGCTCGTGGCTCATCGTCGCGAGGAAGTCCGTCTTGGCGCGGCTCGCCGCTTCGGCCAGGCGCCGGGTGGCCTCGACGGCGCGGAAGAGTCGCGCCCGGTCGACCGCCGCCGCCACGCGCCGCGCCAGCTCCTCGGCCAGGGCGAGGTCGGGCGGCCCGTAGCGGCGTCCCGAGTCGGAGGTGACGAACGTGATGACCCCGAGGGGGCGGTCGCGGGCGAGGAGCGGCACCGTGATGAACGAGCGCGGCGCGAGCGCGCGCAGGTCGGCGCGGTGCTCCGGGGTCCGCGCCACCGAGTCGGCCCAGGCGTCGTCCACCTCGTCCACCAGGCGGGCCTGGCGCGACTCCAGCGACGCCCGCAGCGGATGCCGCTCGTCCGCCGCGCGCGGGTAGTAGCGCTCCGTCCCGCGCAGCAGCGGCTCCTTGGCCGGGTCCGCGTGCGACTCGGCCAGGCGGCGGAGCTGCTGGCCGTCGTCGTCCAGCAGGTCCACCATGCAGTAGTCGGCGAGGAAGGGCACCGCCAGCCGGGCGGCGGCGCGGACGGTCGCCTCGTAGTCCACCGAGCCGCCGAGCACCGCTCCCGCCTCGGCGAGAAACGCCAGCCGCCGCTCGGCCGCCTCGGCCTCGCGCCGCGCCGCCGCCTCGGCCGCGTAGAGCGTGGCGCGCCGCAGCGCCTGCCCGCCCTGCTGGCCGAGCGCGCGCAGGAACGTGCGGTCGTCCACGCCTAACGCGGCGAGGTCCCCGGCGAAGCCGAGCCCCATCACCCCCAGCACGCGGCCCTCGGCCACCAGCGGCACCGACGCCGAGGCCGCGAACTGCGCCGGCGCCGCGGCGAGGTCCGGGTAGCGCGCCGCCAGCTCGGCCGGCGAGGCGACCACCACCGGCTCCCCGGCGCGCACCGCGTCGGCGATCGGGACGCGGGCGTCGCGGGACACGCGCGGCGCGCGCGCCACGACGTCCACCCGGTACCCGGTTGCGTGCACCACCTCCAGCGCGGCGCCGTCGGGCGTCAGCAGCGCGACCAGCCCTGCCGCGGCGCCGAGCGCGGCGATCCCCTGCTCCACCACGGCCCGCGCCGCCTCGTCGGGCGTCACCGCCTCGGCCAGCGCGGCGGTGAGCACCTGGAGGCGCGCCGTACGCTCGGCGGCGCGCTCGGCCAGCCGCCGCGCCTCCTGCTCGGCCTCGTAGAGCTGCGTGTTCTCGAGCGCCAGCCCGGCCCGCCGCCCCAGCTCCTCGGCCACCGACAGGTCCGCGGCGTCGAACGGGCGGCGCCGGCCCGGCCCGTGCAGCACCAGCGTCAGCGCGCCGATCGGGTGCCCGCGCACCGGGATCGGCACGACCATCGCCGAGTACATCTCGAGCCGCGCGAGCATCGCCAGCACCTCCGCGTCGGGCGTCAGCGTGCCGAGCGCCGCCGGCGCGAACGCTTCCGGGCCGGCCAGCTCGGAGCGCCCCGTGCGTACGACGTGCGGGTAGCTCGCGGAGGCGTCAGGCGGCAGCGGGCTGCGGTCGTCGATCCGGGCCAGCAGCTCGGCCCCGGCCGGGTCCCGGCTGGCCACCGCCGCGCGCTCGAAGCTGCCGTCGGCGCGCAGGAGGTGGAGCGCGCAGCCGTCGGCCAGGCGCGAGACGGCGAGCTCCGCCACCGTGCCGAGGGTCGCGTGGAAGCTGAGCGTCGCGCTGAGCGCGTCGCTGGCCTGGGCCAGGAAGCCGCGCGCGTCCTCGGCGCGCATGCGCTCGTCGATGTCGGAGCAGGAGCCCACCCACTCGCGCACGGTGCCGTCGGGACGCAGCACCGGCGCGCCCCGCACGCCGAACCAGCGGTAGCTGCCGTCCGCCATCCGGATGCGGTACGCGGTCGCGATGGGGCGGCGCGCGGCGACCGCGGCCCGCCACAGGTCGGCGGTGCTCGCGCGGTCCTCGGGGTGGATCGCGTCCAACCAGCCGAGGCCGCGCGCCTCGTCAGGCGTCTGGCCGGTGAGGGCGCGCCACGCGGGCATGTCGTCCACCAGCCCCTCGGCGTCGGCCGCCCAGACCACCTGCGCCGTCACCTCGATCAGGGTGCGGTAGCGCTCCTCGCCGCGGCGGAGCGCGTCCTCGGCCGCGCGGCGGCGGGTGATGTCGCGGAGGTGGACCGCCACGCCCTCCGGCGTGGGGTAGGTGCGCACCGACAGCCAGACCGCCAGCGGCGGGAAGTACTCCTCGTACTCGGTGATGACCCCTTCGGCCAGCGCCCGCGCGGTCTCCCGGTAGAACGCCAGCGAGAGCGCCTCCGGGAACAGCTCCCACATGTTGCGCCCCAGCACCTCCTCGCGCGTGCGGCGCCAGAGATGGAGCGTGCCCTCGTTGGCGAAGGTGACGCGGTGCTCGCGGTCGAGCGTGAAGAAGCCGTCGCGGATGCTCTCCAGCGTGGCGAGAAGCCGGCGGCCGATCGCCTCCGCCTCGCCGCGCGCCTCGTCGGCCTCCGCGGCGGCGCGCTGGAGCTCCTCGTTCGTCTGCTCCAGCTCCTCCGCCATCGCCTGCGCTTCGCCGTGCTGCCGCTCGAGCTGGCCGGCCTGCGCCTGGAGCCGCTCGGCGAGCGCCGACGCCCCGCGCCGCCGGTGCAGCTCGACGAAGGTCGCGACCTTCGCGCGCAGCACGTCCGGGTCGACGGGCTTGTACAGGAAGTCCACCGCCCCAGCGGCGTACCCGGCCGCGGTGTGCCGGTGGTCGCGGTCGAGCGCGGTGACGAAGATGATCGGCGGCGGCGTGGGCGCGTCGGGTCCGCGCCCCCGCAGCCGCCGCGCCAGCTCGATGCCGTCCATCCCCGGCATCTGCACGTCGATCAGCGCGACGGCGAACTCCTCGACGTCCAGCCTCGCCAGCGCGTCCCGGGGCTCGGACGCGGCCACGATCCGCGCGCCGAGCGACGCGAGCAGCGCCTCGAACGCGAGCAGGTTCTTCGGGTTGTCGTCGACGATGAGGATGCTGGGCGGCGGGGGCGTGTCGCGCCGCTCGGCGCGCTGCTGCTGCTCGCTCCCCGTTGCTCGACCCGCCGCCGTCCAGCCGCCGCGTGACATGCGGAGAAAGTAGCTGTGGCGGGGCGCGATGTCAGGGCGATTCGGCCGGCGCCTCGCCGGCGGGGACGAGCGACGCGAGCTCCCGGGCCGCGGCCGACGCGTCGCGCACCTCGCCGGCCAGCAGGCGCCGGGAGAGCTCGCGCAGCTCGGGCCACTCGACGCGGCCGGCGTGCATCAGATGCCCCAGGAGGGCGCCGAGCGCCGCGAGGTCCTCCCGGACGCCGCGCACGTAGGGGCCGGCGGGCGCTCGGCCGAGCGCCCGCAGGTCGGCGGCGGCGAACTGCCGCTCGAGCCCCGGCGCGGCTTCCCCGGGCGCGCCGGCCAGCGGCAGCGCGAGCACGGTCGCGCGCGCCCGGAGGCCGCCGCCGACGCCGGCGAGCCGCCCGCGCACCAGCGACGGCGCGAGCACTCCGGCGCACCACCCCGCGTCGTGGGCCGCGGCGACCGTCAGCGCGAGGTCGGCGGCGAGGTCGCGGACGAGCGCCGCCACGTTAGGCATGGCGCCGGCGCCGGCGCTGGCGCCGCCGCCGCCGACCAGCTCCGACAGCTCGGCGGCCGCCGGCCGGCGCGCGGCGGCGTACGTGCCCGCGTACGCCGCCGCCTCCATCCGCCCGTAGTGGAGGACCTCGGCCGCCGAGCCGGGGCGCCGCTCGTTCAGCAGCCGCAGGAGCTGGGCGCTGCGGACGACGGCGTCCGAGTGCCGGGCGTTCTGGAAGCGGGGCGCGGGGCGCCAGAGCCAGGCCACCTCCGCCGAGAACGCGGGGAACCGCACCAGCACGGCCCGCAGCGCGTCCGACTCGTACGCGACCCGCTCCGCGCCCGCCCGATCGCGCTCGGGCTCGGGCCCCCACGGGTCGCGGAGGGGCTCGTCGAGGTAGCTGCGCCGCGGCTCGAGGTACACCGCGAACGGGTGCGCGGCGTCCGGCGGCCGGCGCCGGGGGTCCCAGCCGCCTTCCGCGCTCACCACCTCCCCGGCGCGCACGCGGCGACCCACGAGCAGGTCGTCGCGCAGCCTCTCGACGGTGAAGGCGGCGGGGTTCTTCGTCCGCCACCAGAAGCTCTCACGCCGCTCCCAGGCGAAGTACTGCCCGACGCGGGCCGCCTCGTCCCGGTCGAGCGGGGTCGCGGTGCTCGGCATGCGGGCGGCCAGCAGTACGTCGCGCTCCGACTCGGTGGCCAGCACCGCGAGCGGCGTGACCAGCCCCCGGCGGATCACCACCGTGTCCTCGTCGATCGGCGTCGCGAACCGCCCCGCACGCTCCTCGTCGACCGCGGCCTCGGGCGGCGCCGGGTGGAGCGGCGCGCCCGCGAGGCGGATCGCGTCGGCGTACGCCCGCAGCTCGTCCGACCCTAACGTCGCGGACGTCTCGGTCTCGGCGTAGTGCACCGCGAGCTGCCAGAGCGCCGACGACGGGCGCACTGCCTCGAGATGGCGGCGGAGGTGATGCCGCAGGCGCTCCGCCGTGCGGCGCTGCTGGGCCGCCCGGTCGGCCGCGCCGAACGCGTGCAGGAGGTAGAAGCGCTCCTCGAGCTGGGCGTCGGGGACGGCGTCGGCCGCCGCGGCCGCGTCGAGGGTGCCGTCGGCGCCGGCGCGCAGCCACTCGGCGACCGCAACGCGTCGGCGCTCCAGCTCGACCCGCGCGCTTTCGAGCCACCGCCGCGCGTTCGACAGCTCCTCGTCCGACGCCGCCCGCTCGACCGCCGCGGCGGTGAGGCCGCGGTCGGTCACGAGTCGGGCCCACGTCCTCGGCAGCGCCCGCTCGAACTCCTCGCGGAGCGCGCCGTACGCGTCGAGCACCGCGCGCGTCGCTCCGGCCAGCGCGCGCAGCCGGTCGGCTTCGGCGGCGACGGCGGCGCACTCGCGGAGCACGCCGGCGACCGGCTCGCGGGCCGCGTCCCAGCGGGCGGGGTGGAGCCGCGCCAGTCGCCCGACCGTCGAGTCCGGGCCCTCGACGAGGCGCGCGGCGCGCGCGGCGACGAGGCGGAGGCGCGCGGCGAGCCCCGCGGGGTGCCCCGCGGGGTGCGGCGGCCGGGCCATCGCGTCCCACGCCTCGCGCACCCGCCCTTCCGCCGCGCGCACGGCCGGCCACGCGGGGGCGAGCGACCGCACGTACGGCGGCAGCGCGTCGGCCGTCACGGGCCCGGTCGTCGCGGGCGCCGCTACGCCCGGATCGGACGACATCCCGGCCGCCGGCCGCGCGAGGGGGCCCCGGTCACGACGGGGTGCAGCAGGAGCTCGATGCGGCGGTCCGACTCGTTAGGTGTCCGCGCCCGCGCGGCGCGGGCCGTGTCCCGCGGGTAGTACTCGCCGCGCCCCGACGGGATGAGCAGGCAGCCGTCCAGGCGGACCGAGTCGACGAGGAACTTCGCGACCGTCGCCGCCCGCGACGCCGAGATGCCCCAGTTCGTGAGGCCCGAGCCCGCGGCGTACGGGCTGGGGTCGGCGTGACCGACGATCTCGATCCCGGCGATGCTGTCGAGCAGCCCGGCCTTCAGCGTGTCGCCGATCGCGCGCAGCGCGCGCTGCCCTTCGGGCTTGAGGGGGCTCGACTGGCTGAGCGGGAAGGTGACGCGCTCCTCCAGAATGATCAGGACGTCCGCCCCGACCTGCTGCACGCTGAACGTCTTCTGCCTGTCGGCCACGCCCTGGAGGGCCTTCTTGAGCTGCTGGGTGCGGACGCCGATGCTCTTCTCCCGGATGTAGAGGAACCCGATCACGGCGAAAAACACGAGCATGATCAGCGTGGTCGCCGCGAACAGGTCCACGAACGCCGGCCACGGACCGATGTGCTCCTCCTCGGCGTCGGCCTCGGCCGGATGCGAGACGATCCCGAACGGCGCCACGCCGCCGCCGTCAGGTGGTGGCGCGGCGGGCGCGGCCGCGCGCGGTCACGCGGCCGGTGCCGGCGTCCTCGCTCCAGGCGACGCGCGCCGGCGCCACCGTCTCGTAGCGCCCCGAGCCGGCGCGCCCGTCGATGTCGAACGCGACCGAGAGGCGGGCGCCGTTGTCGTCGGCGAAGGCGAAGTCGGGGTTGACGTAGACTTCCGCGTCGGCGGCGCCCGGCCGCCAGCGGATCGTCACCATCGGCCGGCTGGCCGCCGTGAAGTGCGCCAGCCCGTCGGTCGTCGAGAGTGAGCCGCCGAAGATCCGGGTGCCGTCGCCGGCCGGGGCCGGGACGCCCGGGCCGCTCGCGCGCGCCGGCGTCGGCCGCGCCGGCGCCGCGCGCTCGGCCGCGGCGGGGGCACCGGAGGCGGGCGTGCCTGACGCGGGTGGGCGCGACACGGGCGTGCCCGACGCCGGCGTCGGCGGGCGCTCGCGCGGGACCGACCGCCGCTCGCCGCCGCCGCGGCCGAGGACGCGCTCGAGCAGCGGACGCCCCTGCTGGAACGACAGCTCGTCGACCGCGTCGGTCAGCCGGCGCAGCGTGGTGACGAGCGCGGCGTTCTGCTCCCGCTGCGCCGCGGCGCTGGCGGTGATCGCGTCGCGCATCCCGGCGGCGATCTGCGCCGGCATCTCCCGCACGTCGGTCTCGAGCTGCGCCACCACGGGACCCAGCTGGCGCACGACGACGCCCGCGACCCGCTGCTCCAGCTCGTCCAGCGTCGCCTGGCGGCGCCGCTCGGCGTCGGCGAGCGACTGCGCGAGCGACTGCACCTGGGGCACGATCGCGACGATGCCTTCGCCCACGCGCGCCGGCACCTCCTCGATCGACTGGGCCAGTCGGAG
>Ga0126308_10000504_pt1 | contig 13175 bp, 18 predicted proteins | sample Plot55_FD_92533 | JGI IMG/M metagenome (GOLD analysis project Ga0126308, IMG submission 92533) | Serpentine soil microbial communities from UC McLaughlin Reserve, CA, USA - Plot55 | ecosystem: Environmental > Terrestrial > Soil > Grasslands | place: USA: UC McLaughlin Reserve, Lake County... | reverse complement strand
TACCGGCTCGTCTACCTCGACTACCTCGCCGCTCTCCTCGACCTCACCGACCAGCGTACCATCGACCGTGACGGTCTCCGCAGTCTCATCCACGGTGATCGTGGCATCCTGCAGCGCACCTTCCACGGTGCCGCCATCAGCCGTCTCGCCTTCCACCGGGATGGCCGGATCAGTCACCGTCTCCTCTCCAGGAACGTCCTGAGCGAATACGGGCAGGGCCGTGGCCCAGACCATGAACACGGCGGCGGTGAGAAGTAACATCAGCCGTTTCATTACACCTCCCCTCTGCACAAAACAGCGGGCGTTCACGAAAGATCTCCTCCCCAGTCCACGACAGCTTCGCCCCATTACTCTTCACACTCCCTATCTCTCACCTCCCACTCTGCGCTTCTCCTAATCCTGGTTGCCATCATCTCCGGACCGCTCGGCCTTCTTCCCAGTGCTCTGAACGATGCGCCGGCAGCTAGCGACCCGCGAGCTTGAGGTTTCGCCCTTGCCGGTGTTGCCCGTTATCGCTACGTCGACGTCCCCCACGAGGTTAATGCCGTCGCCGCTACGCCTGAGGGGTTTGTGGACGATCGTGTTGGTACTCACTAGCTTCCTCCTTCTCAAGACCCTTCTCGATCTTTAATAAGAGAGAATACCCAGCCCGATTTGGACATTACTCCTACCAGATGACGTAACTTATGTACGTCAGATGACGTATTTCTCGTCTACGGAGAGGGGTTAGCCCTCAGGTTCGGAGCTAATAATGCCGAGCTGGATCGCTCGTACGACCGCGGAGGTGCGGTCGCGTGCGCTGAGCTTGGCCATGATGCGCTGAACGTGGGTGCGGACGGTACCCGGGCTGAGGATCAATTCTTGCGCTATCTCGCGGCTGGTTTGTCCCTGGGCCACGAGTTGTCTTAGGGCGTAGAAGAATACATTGAGGGTAGGCGAGCCAACAAAGCTTGCCGCTAAAGGTCCCTCGGACGTGAAAAGGGCCGAGGTGCCCAGTCAGAGCCCCGGCCGGGTCGCTTCGTAGCGCTAGTCAAATAGCCGTTCATCTGGCCCGTACCGTCGCAGTGCCGGAGGTCAATGGTCTCCGTAACCTCTTGGCTCGAGTTCGAGCATGATGTGAAGATCGACATAGAGGTCGGGGTTCGCGAGGGCGTTAAGGTCGTGCTTGCGGGGGTGCTCCAGGAAGAGATGAGCGAGCACCTCGATGCCGGCTACCGAGACCTCACCCTGACCAGGCGAGGAGAGCTCAGGGCGGACACTATACCCGTAACCTGGTGAGCCGTGCGGACAAGACCAAGCACCTTGAAGCCCCCAGAAACTGTGAGGGAGAGTAACTCAGCCCCCTACAAGCGCCCATCTTTACATCCTTATGGGAACGGGCTTCGACGCCTCTATATCGGGTCGTATCGGGCTGTCGCTTTCCTAAGCTGCCATAGTAGTAAGTAGCGAATGCGAGTTCAAGGCTCTTCATTGACCTTAACTCACGCCAACTTCGCAGACCTTCCACGCACTCGGATGAATAAGACGTCGAATGGTCGATGGGTGAGGCATCGATGGGCAAGCGCGGTACGGGAGGGCGCTCTCCAGGATGCCCTCACCACCGCAGCTAAAAGCGCTGCATGAGTGGGTGTTTTTGAACAGAGAACTCTACCTCTATGCCGTGTACCAACAGACTAGCGATAGGTCAGTGAATGGGTCTTTTCGAGGTGGTAAGAATAAGGGCGAGGCTTAGTGACAGTAGACACCAGGTAAAAGCAGGCGAGTATGAAAGTTGGCTATTCGACCTCTTCGACGCTCCGTCAATGGGGTGGGGCGGCGGCCGTGCTGGGTGGGGCACTCTTGGGCGTGTGGGGTTACCTTCATGGCAACATAGTGCTCTCCTCCAGTCACATGCTCGCGGCCGCGATGGATCTACTCATCGATATGCTCTTGTTGGTGGGACTAGTGGGGCTATGCGCGTGGTGGCGGGAGGGGCGAACAGGCTGGCTGGAGACGGTGGGCTTCGTGTTCGGTTTCGCCGGAGGAGCGCTGAGCGTAGCGCAAGGCATCCACGCTTTCATAACCGCCAGCGGCCTCGCGGAGCCGGCTCCTTGGTACGTCTATATAAGGGCAGCCAGCGGCTTACCGGCCTACGTGTTCCGCTGGCTACCCATGCTGCCCATAGGGATGATTATTGTAGGCATGGGCGCCATCCGCGTAGGCGAGTTAAGAGGTTGGGGTATCCTACTACTAACCATGGGGCTATCAAGTGTAGCTTACCATGTCACTAACTCAGGTGGCGTCTTCGGGACGGGCTTGGCTCACGTACTGTTTGGGGCGGTTTACAGCCTCAGTTGGCTCGTTCTGGGCTGCTTACTCTGGACGGCAGGGAATGGAAGGAACGCCCACACATCGCAACAGTGAGCCTCCCTCCTGGAGATCTTTGATACAGCTTCGCAAAACTGTCCTTCCTAACGCGATTTGCAGTGTAGTTGACCCACATCGCGTAATCGGTGCAGATCGCTTGCTCAGAAAAGCTGCACAAGAGTCCATGAGTTTATGGTTTGCATGAGTCAATATCATCGCAAACCGCTATAGTCGGTGGTTTGTTAAGTAGGCATTACACATTGAGCTGGTATCGTCCTCCAACAGCATCAAGCCGCGCCCGCAGCTGGGGCGCCTTCGACCACGCTCACCACAAGCGCCAACCAGCAGAAAGAGAAGACGCAAAACACCAGCTGCCAACGGCGACGAATGGCGCGATCGGAATGCACGTGAAAGTCGGAGAAGCCCAGCTCGTGTTCGACCTGTTTGTAGCTTTGCTCCACCAACCTCCTCAATCCGTAGAGCCTCAAGATCTGTTCGAGAGAGGCACAAGCCAGCGGTGATTCATCGGCCCGAGGGGGTTCCGGAGTCGGCAGGCGCGTCGTCAAGTACCAGCCGCTGTTGGCGGGTAAGGTGGCTGGGTCGGTGCGTACCGCCACCAGGCACATCGATTCCTTGGGACCGTAGCCGATCAGTGTCTTCACCTCCGCCGCCCGCCATGGCTCTTCACTCTCCTGGTTCCTCCGGTGGGTCCCACCCGAGTCTTTGGGCGGCTTCCTCGGGGGTGTGGACCGCCTCTGCATCAGCCCATCTCTCCTTGTGGGGCCTCAAGCTCAAAACGTAGGGCACACTCGCCTTCCACAGCTCCCCTTCGAAATTGGGGCTCCCTCCGTAAACGGAGTCGGCCACCACGGCGCGAAAGGAGATGACCGCTTTGTGCGCTCCGATCGACCAGTTCTACCGCCATCTGTGGCTTTGTGCGCAAAGTAAGTTCGCCCTTGCCTGGGGACAAACATTGTGCCGGCTCATACGGCTCAATGTGCAGCAGATAGTACTACGGTCGCTCCTCTGCCCACACGCTCGAAACGGAAAACATGCCATTGGCTATCGTCCCCATAGAGCTCAGGTACTGATGCGCCATATGAGCGGTATGCTTGCCGTCCTTACGGTCGCCGGTCTCGTCGATGACAAGGACGCCATCCTCGTGCGGCCTGCTCAGCGGATCTTCCGGAGCAACTCCTGGCGGCGCGCATTGTGACGGCCCCGACATCCCAGGCTGACTCAGACAGAAGGAACGGCATCCGCTGGGCAGGAGCGCAGAGTGTTCCTGAGATCGGTTCGTGTCGGCCTTCTTTGAGCGAGGGTGCCAAAGAGATCGTCGAAGCTGGCAGTGTGCTCCTGCCCAGCCCGGACCTGGAGCGGGCGGACAAGGCAGACGTCTGCTCATTTCGTTGCCTCTACGCCGCCATTGAAGCATGAGCATCTTTGGCAAACAAACTATCGACGTGGGCAGCTTAACCTTTGCATGGTGCCTCTCATATTAGAGAACGTCACCTCCACCGAGCCAATATCGGGCTCATCTTGAGTTTTGCTCCAAGCCGAAGTGGAGAATCCTTCTCCCCTACATAAGTTCGGGGCCAGTCATAGAGACCGCCTTCTACTTGCTTCTTCGTAGCAACGGCGTAAACGTACCCGACCCCACGTGCGGCCTGAACAGCTGCGCCGTCCAGATCCCCGTACGGGTAGCAGAACCCTTCTATCGGTGCGTTCACGATCTCACTAAGAATTTGGCGGCTATCACCTACTTCGTGAATCAGCGTTTCCGAGTCCAAACCGGAGAGCCGTGGGTGAGTAACGCTGTGCGAACCGACCTCCATTCCTCGCTCTAAGACCTCGCGCACACCGTCGGCTTCAAGAAGTCTCAGCCGTGACCTCGGTCCGTCGCCATGTTCCCAGGTGTTCTCTTTGCCCAACATGCCAGCGACCACGAACACTGTGGCAGAGAAGCCCAACTTCTCCAACGTCGGTACGGCAGTACCTAAGAAATCCTCGTACCCGTCGTCAAAGGTCAGCCCTACGAGACCTCTAGTATCTCCAAAGCTCATTGCCGAATACAATTCCCTCATAGAGACCCCGCGCAGGTTGTGCCGCTTGATGTAGAGCATCTGGGCCTCGAACCGTTCTGGTGAAGTGCACAGCGGGTCGTAATCGCCTTCGGACCGGCTAACAGAGTGGTACATCAGCACTTGAGGAAGACGAATCTTGCCTTCCATCTGCACCAACTTAGAAGATCTCCTGATTCGACACGTCGGTCAACCGACACAATTTTCTGGACCAACAACCTATCTGAATTGTTATCACCCCGAGGACGTTCAAATCCGTCCTCTAAACTTCTGCGCCTCGAATATTATCTTACGCTTCAGAGCACGGTATTCACCTGCGGCACGCTTGATCCAGTACGGAGCGGCCTCGCACCTGCTGTACACCTTGGCTCTAGATCTCAGGGCATGGTATCCAGCGTAGGCCATCCAGCTGGCTTGATGCCGGCCCATTATAAGCCGGTTAGTGGGAATGACACTGGAACTCCACCTGAGCTTGTATGGCTCCTCCCCGCGTAGCAGATCGAGATAGCTCATGTTCTTGCTGTGAGCGATTTCGACGGCGTCCCAGATGTAGAGAGAGCTCCATTGGTACCGTTGCATCGCTTTCTGGCTTGCACCTTGAACGTATGTTCCGCAATACCCTCGTCCAAGGAGAAGTAGATTCGAAATACATACCTCTTCACCTTGCCAGAATTCCGATATGCCTCCCAACTCCATATCTACCATCCGGTCGGCGGCGGCTACTATGAAGTCCTCGAACGTCTTCGTCAAGTGTTCCGGTCCGATGCTACGTTCCTGCCAAGCTTCTCTATGTAGTGCCACCAGTCTTCGGGCTGCCTGCTTGGTATCTGGCGTCTCTGCTATCTTGCGGTAGAGTCCGTCGTCCGCAGCACGCCGCGCGGCCCGGCGAACCGTGCTGCGGAGATTCTTACTCAGGGACGCGAGCAGCTCATCCCAAGGCTTGACTTCTATTACCGGGCATCCGCCCTGCCGCACGTACAGGCGTGGACCACACCAACTCTGGTAAATGTCGCATGCTGCAGCATCCAGGCGCACCTGGTGCAGATCCAGTACATACCAAGAGCGGATTCCCACCAGAGCCCGCACTGCGGCCTCCGCGACCTGCCTCTCCCAACCTGCCCTCACTACCACGTCAAGATAGTCACTCAATCCAGTGCCTATCCAGAGCAATCTGCCAAAGCCTATCCGACGCTCCAGCATGAGGGGGACAGTACCCACCAAGAGTCCATCGCTGAGGCGCATCGTGATCAGCCTTAGTTCGTAGCTTTCTCCGTAGTATTCCCACCACGAGTACAGCCACTGCCATGATTGAAACGGGGTAGTACGCGGACAGTTCTGGTACAGATCCCCCCACTCTCTCTCTAATGCCGCGAAGCCTCGAGAATCTTTCACCACTTCAACCTTAATCTCGGACATGTAATATAGTTTAGCTGACTCTTACCTCGTAAGACCGTTCTTGCTCCGGTACGTCCAGTAACCGGGAACCGTCCCCACTGTACATTCAGAGACGCAACCCATATGTGGGCAGAGCACCTACTCGTTTCACAGGGATTGTCCAGACGCCCTGGCAATGACTTGTCCAAAGGACGTAAATGAACGCCGGCTATGGTAGCCTTGGGCTATATGCTCCTCCAAGTCAGGGGCGATTGACGCCTGGCGGATTCGTCCGTCGAATGAGCGGACTGGAGAGGCTTCGGCGCCACCCTCGTTTCGAAAATGTGCCATTAGGCTGATGCGCAAGATCGCTGAGGGGATAAGAATAATCACCGATGGGTCAGAGAATAGAGATCATTAGACTAGCACGTCTTCGGAGGCAACGGTATCAGAGCACTCCCTTGTTGAGAGAAGAGTACAACCACTATATCCTTTTGGCGCTTTGCTTACCTACAACTATCTGAGAAAAATCGGCGTTCGTTCCCTGCCACCGTCCACGAGCCCGTTCGATCCTGGATACGACCCTGCGACGGTAGAGAGCCACCTTGAGCAGAGCTCGCACCTGATGTCGAGCCTCAAGATTTCCATGGCTTGCTGGATTATTGCCGATGAGGCCGCCACACACCGGAAGGTTGCCGCCGCGCGCAAACATGGTGTATCGACTGTTACCGGCGGTGGACCCTTCGAGATAGCCGTAGCACAAGGTCAGCTTCCCGCCTATCTCGACCTGTGTGCAGACATCGGCGTGAGCAGGATCGAGTGCGGCGAGGGGTTCACAGACCTTCCCATGGGTGCCAAGGACATCGTGAGAATGGCGCACGAGAGGGAGCTGGAGGTCCAGTTCGAGCTGGGAAAGAAACACGGGGGGGCGTTTACCAGCGAGGTGGTGGGCGAGTTGATCGAGCAAGGACAAAGGTGGCTAGATGCCGGAGCGACTCAGCTGGTGATCGAGGCCAGAGAGAGCGCACGGGGAGTTGGTCTCTTCGACGAAAAGGGAGAGTTGAACTTTGCTTTCGCCGATCGTTTCGTCAAAGAATTCGGTCTCCGTACGGTTATGTTCGAGGCACCAACCAAGCCGGACCAGTTCGCCCTTATCGATCACTTTGGCCGCGAAGTTTGCCTGTCGAATGTACGGTTAGAGGAGGTCCTACGCGTGGAGATCTACCGGAGAGGACTTCACTCCGATGCCTTTTTGAAGCCGAGCTTGCGGCCTGAGAAGCCACTTTAAAGCGGTCGTGAGGGTGGACGAACAGCCGGTAAGGACGGTCACAGTTGATTGCTTCCCAGAGAGTCTTGCGCGCTATCGCGACGGGTATGCGATAGTAGCCGTCGACGTGATCCGGGCAACGACGACAGCCGTGACGGGGGTCGTCCTGAACCGGAGGTGCTTCCCCACACCTTCTATCGAGGTGGCGGTTCCTCTCGCTGCAAGGCTCGACAACCCGCTCCTCGTTGGCGAGCTGGGTGGCAACATGCCGTACGGCTTTCACTTGACGAACAGCCCTGCCGCGCTGGCGCTACGGGAGGATGTATCTCGCCCGATGATCCTGCTCTCTACCGCGGGCACGAAGGTCCTCTGCGCGGCTGGTGGGGGACGAACCGCCGTTTACGCGGCGTGTTTGCGCAACTACACGGCTCAGGTCCGCTGTCTTGCCGCGCGCCATTCGAAAGTCGCCGTTATCGGTGCCGGAACCCGAGGCGAGTTCCGAGAGGAAGATCAAATATGCTGTGCATGGATAGCGGAAAGATTGATTGACGCGGGATATAGACCTGGCAACGAACAGACCGAACAACTTGTCGAGCGCTGGAGCAGTGCGCCTCTCGAGGCCTTCCTCGGTAGCAAGAGTGTCGAGTACCTGACAAACACGGGTCAGCTGCGTGATCTAGACTTCATCCTTGAGCATATAGACGACATAGACGCCGTCTTCCCGCTGGAGAACGGCGAGATCACGATGCAGCCAGCCTGTGAGTACGTAGAGAAACATGATAGCCACTCATCGCCTAGCTCGTGGTCAGAGACACTTCGGTCCCCATAGTAATACTGCAGTCTGTGCCCTCTCTACAGCACGGCGGCCTGGGCATTGCGCGGACGGCGGGGAGGCTGGGGGTTCAGGTCTACTGGATATATGGGCGGAATCGAACACCGGCGACTTTGTCTCGCTACGTCCGCGGTACGTTTTACTGGGATACGAGGACTCCGGTCGAGGCCTCAGTTGCATATCTACAGGAGTGTAGCCGCAAGATCGAAGGTAGTAAGCCCATCCTCATTCCCGTCGATGATGCGGCTACCATCTTTGTTGCAGACCAAGCAGATGCTCTGCGGGAATATTTCCTCTTTCCGAACCAGCCTGCCGGATTAGCCCGGACGCTAAGCAGTAAGAAGGAGATGTACTTCCTGTGCAAGAAGACAGGCGTCCCGACACCGGAGGCTGCATTCCCCCAATCCCTGGCAGACGTGGCGACCTTCGCGGAGACTGCGGTTTTTCCCGTTGTGATCAAGCTCATCGCGGGCTGGGTTCCTGAGCACCGACCCCAGCTAAAGAGCGTAACCATAGTCAACAGTACGAAGGAGTTGCTGGAAGAATACGCTAGAAACGAAACGCCGGACCAGCCGAACGTAATGCTGCAGGAGTATATCCCTGGTGGGCCAGAAGACGTCTGGATGTTCAACGGCTGTTTTACGGACAGCTCCGAGTGCCTCATCGGTCTCACGGGCAAGAAAATACGGCAGGCACCCCCGTTCACGGGCGCAACGACTCTGGGCATCTGCCTCCAGAACGAGACGGTCGAGAAGATGACCAGGGATCTCATGCAGGGGATTGGCTACAGCGGAATCGTGGATATGGGATACCGGTACGATAGGCGCGACGGGCAATACAAGCTACTGGACGTCAATCCCCGCGTCGGCGCGACGTTCCGCCTCTTCGTAGACTCCAACGGGATGGACGTTGTGCAAGCGCTCTATCTCAATCTGACCGGACAACCCTTACCGCCCGGGCGCGCCCGCGAAGGCCGCAAGTGGATCGTAGAACAGAGCGATCTTGTTACGTCCCTTCGTTATGGCCGACTCGGAAGGCTCACGGTCACGGAGTGGGCCCGCTCCCTGCGCGGTATCGAAGAGGCGGCCTGGTTCGCCAAGGACGATCCCTTGCCGTTCGCTGCGATGTGCTGGGCCTCGCTAGTCAAAGGCGGACGGATAGCGAGGGCTAAAGTACAGAAGGCACGCGTAGTCTAATTGACCTGGTGCTGTGAGGAGAGTTGTGGTAACCAGGACTATCAAGAACGAGTCGATTCATATTTCGATTCGAGGTCGTCGGCTTGGGAGGAGATCTACAGCGCTCGAAACGTCCAAGGTGTGATCCACCAAACCCGTATGGCGGTCGTGCTCAGGTGGATCGACAATCTAGCGCTCCCCAAGGGTTCGAGAATACTCGAGGTCGGTTGCGGCGCGGGGGTGACGACGGTCGAACTCGCCCGTCGCGGCTATGTGGTCGATGCCGTGGACTCGAGCGAAGCCATGGTCGAACGCGCGCGCCGCAATGCAATCGAGTCTGAGGTGGATGGTAGGGTAAGAGTGTTTCGTGGCAACGCGAATTCGCTTCCTTTCGAGAATAATCTGTTCGACTTGGTGCTCGCCATGGGCGTCATCCCGTGGCTTGAACTACCGGATACGCCTGTGCGGGAGATGGCTCGTGTCCTGAGACCAGATGGATACGTAATTTTCAACTCGGACAACCTCATGCGGCTCAATCACCTGATAGATCCCCATCGAAATCCCGCCCTTGCCCCGCTGAGGCGCTTCCTCAAGCACGCCCTCCGAAGAGCAGGACTTCGCAAGAACCACCTAGCCCCAAAACTTGTCCACATGCACACCACCTGGTACATTGATCGCGTCGTCTCAGAGAACCGGTTGAAAATGGAAAGAGCGGTCACGCTCGGGTTCGGTCCCTTCTCCTTCCTTGGCCGCACACTACTTCCGGATTCGGTCGGAATTAGGCTCCATCATCGGTTGCAGACGCTCGCCAACCGCGGTGTTCCCGGAGTACGCTCGACCGGCTCACAGTACCTGGTCCTTGCTAAGAAGACTCAAACCCCTAGCTAACCTTGTGTACGAGGTTTCTGGTGAGCAGGCTGAAGCGTTGCAGAGGAAGATCACCCACTCGATGGCCTGACAGGAAAGCTGCGTACTCTCCTGAGAGCATACTCGGAGGACCTCCCTGTCATGGGACGCGCAATGTCCAAAGAGGAGGCCACCATTCGTTCGGGGTTGGCAACTCTTCGCTCACGCGCTGCGTCTACGAAGCCCGACGAGGAGAGCAGCTAGCTCACGGAACTGCACCTGGCAAGGAAACCCAACGAGAGTGGGTCAGAGTCCCTTGAGGAGGACCTGCACGCTCGCGCCAGCGGTCGGCCGTAACGCACCGATTATGTGCAGTCGCCGCCGAGCACATCAATCTCGCGGGAACAGGCAGCCCATCGGCGGCGTTTAGCCGAGCCACTGCATTGAGGCGCAGCCGTAGATCACAACCCGCAGGCCGGCATCGAAACCTTGTTCACGGCTCACTCCCTCGATAACCTCATCCCAAGAGGACGTTACCCTGATCCCAGGAATCTCGGCAGGTAAAGCGGGTAGATGGGCAGTGTCGGCGAGATCAGGGCGGAACAACCAGATAGGGTTACGCGTGCTCCGTGCGGGCGTGCTTGCTCCACGGCGCGAGTCGACTTGTCGAGCTAAGCGCCTGAATACCCTCCGGGCCAAGATGTCAGGCTTCCCGAGCAACATTCTTACATGCATGATATTCATACGTAGCCGGTGGTATTTAGGGGCGTTCATGAACGGGAATAGTGCATGAAAGCCAAGTCCCTCGCTGCAGGAGGCGATGGCGATCCTCGACGCGTGGCGCGGAGCGGCGTCGAGCAAGTGGAATGCCTTCATCCGCGCGAAGGTTAGAGACAGGTCTTCCGGGAAAGCGTTGGAAATGACTACATCTGTGTCCTGATGTGGGGATGGCGCACGGTACGCCTCTCTCGCCGAGTCGAGCAGATCTGCGTAGTAGGTACTATGGTCTCCGCAGCGAAGCTCGACGGCGTCCCGGTCGGCGTTCAGCAGTATCGACACCGTGGTATTCAAGCCGATCAGTTGCGCGATCTCGTCGAGATCGCGCCGAAAAGTGCTGCTTAGGCTGTTCGATGCCCCCCATCCCATGCTCTTGTGGCCGTAGTGGAGCCCAGCGATCGAACGGAAACCAAGCACACCAAGAGCCAGCTTGGACCCACCTCCGAAGCCCGCGCTGTGGTTTGGATAGAGTCCTCCGATACCGACGAGAAAGTCACTGTCGACCACGTGCCGGTTGACGAGCACCGGCGTTCCGAACGACGTTCGTCCCAGATTGATGAGATTGCGATCGCAGTCGTGCACATACAGCCGACATAGCGTCGCCGCTTCTTTGCCCACCTTCTTGGCGAACGCATCGATCGGAGGGAGCCCGTGTGTACCGGACGCTACGACGATGCCAACGTCGTGTGGGGAAATCCCAGCGTCCTTGAATTGGCGTAGGAGCGCCGGCATGACGCGCCAGGCAGGCGTTGGACGATTCAAATCATCGACGATCACGACGGGGCGAGTCTTACCTCGGCAAAGTTCGCGAATGGGAGGCTGGCCGTCGGGGGCCTCGAGGCGTTCCCTGATCTGTGCATCAGTCAGCGGCTTACCCGCACGCGGCGTGAACACGTCCACATTCCACGACGGAGGGATCGCCGCCCTCCACACATAGTCACCGTACCAGGCACCCGTGCGCAGCTGGAGTTCGCGAGGAGCGAGGCCTCGTTCTCCACTAATAGGAGTCGACGGGGTCATCGGAGAATTGCCCCAAGGCGATGGTGCGCACTTACAAATACAGTTCCGGGATCGAGACGGAGGAGATCAACGGGAAGGCTTGTCTCCGTGAGGCCGATATCTCTTATGGCCTCAAGCACAGGAGTGCCCCGCGAAGTCAATACCTTACCTCCAGGTTCGCCGCTGAACGTGGGCAGGGTACGCTCGCCGGTCTTTATCGTCATCACTCGAGTCGACACGCACTCGCAGATAAATGGTGCAGGCAAGCACCGTAGCTTAACGGGCTCGTTACCGAACAACACGCCGACCTTAACGTCCACCCGCGTGCCAATAGTTGAGAAGGTTCTTAGCATCCAGATCGCACGCCTCCAACGTGGGGTGGCCGGAGAGATCCCAGTCCATGATCAAGATTGAGTCACCGGTGCGTACACCTGGGAGACGGGCATCTCGACCGGCGCCTACGATGCCGGCACCCCGGTGTCGACCGTCACCCTGACCGCGTCGGAAGCGGTGGACGTGTTGCCGGCAACGTCGGTCGCCCGTGCCACGTATGTGTGTTCGCCGTCGGGTACTCCGGCAAGGTCTATAGTCCAGGCGCCATCTGGAGCGCCCGAGCTCTTGCCCTGGGACGCGAGGTCCTCGAAGGGTTCGACGGAGGTGTTCTGCTCGGCGATGCCAGAAACCGTGAAGTTGCCCGTACCGTAAGAGCTGTTGTCGGCCGGGTTGGTGATCACGGGCGCAACTGGCGCGACCGTGTCGATGGTTACGGAGAGCGCCTCGGATGGCTGCGAGGTGTTGCCAGCCTTGTCGGTAGCCGTGGCTGTGATTGAGTAGGCGTTGTCGCTGAGCGCGTCGCTCGGTGTAAAACTCCACTTGCCAGTACTATCGGCAGATGTTTCCCCGAGCAAATTCGCCCCAGCGTAGGCCTTGACCGTGGCTCCCGCCTCGTCAGTCCCGTTGAAGGTGGGCGTGGCGTCGTTTGTGATGTTGTCTGAGTCAGAGCTTCCGAAGTCGCTTGTAACGGCCAAGTCCACTCCTTAAGGGGCGACTGGCGCCGTGGCGTCAGGCAGCAGGGTCAGTGATCGTTGTACGTTGAGACGGCCGCCCGTGACCGTTTTGCCAGCAAGACTGCTCCGGGAGTCGACTCCATCGAGGATGGCCTTCTTGATCTCACGAACGGTCGCCGCGGGATTTTGCGCCTTGAGCAGCGCGGCTGCGCCTGAGACATAGGCGGTGGCGAACGAGGTGCCGTCGCTGAAGGCGTACTCATTGTCCTGGTAAGTGCCGGAGTCGCGCAGGCAGTTGAGTTTGACGTTGTCGATGCTCACGCCATCTGCGGTGCCCGAGGAGTTGCTGACCAACTCAAAGCGTATGTAGACGCTTTCATCGCCGTCGAAGCCAGACAGTGGGTACTGCGCCGTCTTCCAGGAAGTTAGTGATCCAGACCACGTGCCAACCTGTGTCCACGTCGATCCCGT
>Ga0126308_10000502_pt1 | contig 13192 bp, 13 predicted proteins | sample Plot55_FD_92533 | JGI IMG/M metagenome (GOLD analysis project Ga0126308, IMG submission 92533) | Serpentine soil microbial communities from UC McLaughlin Reserve, CA, USA - Plot55 | ecosystem: Environmental > Terrestrial > Soil > Grasslands | place: USA: UC McLaughlin Reserve, Lake County... | reverse complement strand
CGAAGGACATGAATACAGAGTTGAACGCGATGAGCGAGAAGATCAAGGACGATGGACTTCGCATTCTTCGGGGGGACTTGACCGAACTATTGGCGCTGCTCTGCCCGGAGGGCTGCTCGCGACATAAAGGGGCGTGTATTCCTCGTCTTCGGGGTTGTGCGGATGTGCGATACCGCGCCCTCCCGCTTCGGCTAGTTATCCCTAGCCGCGACGTCACCTCGCTCTGACCGCGCTGCGCATCTCGGCGCGGTCTTAGACGACGCCGCCACCTACAGTGCGAGGGGAGCTGAGCTCCGCGCCCGACTAACGGACGTCTGTCGTGAGAGTCAATGCGCTCACCCCGCTGATGGCTGCGGATCGGTCAGGCCGTCGCCGGAGAAGGCTCCACGGAGCGCGAGCGTGCGAAGGCGCTTACCGAGGACGAGCTGCGTCCTCTGGTCGAGGAGGTCGAGCCTGAGCGACGGCTCCTGATCGAGTTCCTTTCGCAGATCGGGCTGCGTATCTCGGAGGCGGTCGCGCTTCGCTGGTGCGACCTCGACCTCGACCTCGGGCGCAGGCGTCTGCGAGTCGAGCGCCGCTTCTACCGAGGGCGCTACGGGCCTCCGAAGTCGCGGTTCGGGCGGCGCGAAATCCCGCTCTCGCCTGGAATGGCTCGGCGGTTGTGGGCGCTGAGAAAGGAGCGTTCGGGTGCGAGCGATGAGACGTTCGTGTTCGCCGCTGCCAGCGGCGTCCCGATCAACGCTTCGACCGCGTTCCGCGCGGTCAAGGCAGCGGCGAAGGCGGCGGGGGTTCCGTGGCCGGGGTTGCGCACGCTTGGGCACACGTGCGCGACCGTCCTGTTCGCGCGTGGGCTGAACGCGAAGCAGGTGCAGCGCTGGCTCGGGCACCACGCGGCGAGCTTCACGCTGGACACGTACATCGGCCTCCTGAATGAGGAGCTTCCCGAACCGACGTTCTTCGATGACGATCCCGCTGTCGGGGACGAACCCGAGGAGGAGGTCGCGCCGGTCAAGATCGCGGCGGTTCGGTCAGCGTAGGGGGCAACACGGGGGCAACAAGACCCCCCGAGACGTACCGAGACGGCCCGGCTGAAAACCGGGCCGTTTCGCTCTGTTGAGCCGATTCGTCTCGGCCCGTCTCGGTGCGTCTGAGGCCCTCGCCCTACTTCGAATCCGCGCGCGGAGGTTCGACTCCTCCGGGGCCAATCACAATTCGTCATCGCCGGACGGGAGCCAGACCGATGACTTTCGCGGCCCGAGCAGGTCTACTACCGAAAGAGCGTCGAGACGGAGGTGAAGCGATGTCGAAGAGCGTGCTCCTCATCGGGACGCGCAAGGGCCTGTTCGTGCTGGAGAGCGGCGACCGGCGCGACTGGAGCGTCCGCGGCCCGTACTGCGAGAGCTGGCCGATCTACCACGCGGTCCTCGACCATGACTCGGGCACCATCTACGCCGCCGCCGCGAGCGAGTGGCTCGGGTCTGCGATCTGGCGCAGCGCCGACGTGGGCGAGTCGTGGGAGCATTCGAGCGAAGGCATCGGGTATCCCGACGGCGACGGCGGCCTGCGGCTTTCGAAGGTCTCGAACGTGATGCCGGCGCACGGCCGCCTGCTCGTCGGCGCTGAGTCGGCCGGCCTGTTCGAGAGCACCGACGGCGGCGAGACCTTCTCGCTCGTTACGACCTTCGAAGGCCAGGAGGGCCGCGAGGCGTGGAACGACCCGGCTCAGCAGCCGCCGGGCCACCTCGGCCTCTCCGCGATCATCCCGCACCCGGACGAGAAGGACCGCTTCTGGGTGATCGTCCAGGGCTACAGCCTCTTCGAGACGACCGACGGCGGCCAGACGTGGGAGCCGCGCAACAAGGGGCTGCGCCGGGACTGGCCGGCGGACTACGAGGAGATCGGCTTCTGCGTCCACAAGGTCGCGCCCGCCGCCGACTTCGAGCGGATGTTCCAGCAGAACCACGTCGGTATGCACCGCAGCGACGACGGGGGCAAGACCTGGACAGAGATCACGGAAGGCTTGCCGTCGGAGTTCGGGTTCGCCGCCGCGACGCATCCGCACGACCGCGACAGCTTCTACGTGATCCCGCTCGACCCGGGCCACGGGCGGACGATGCCCGACGGCAAGGCAGCGGTCTGGCGCACCCGCGACGCCGGCTCGAGCTGGGAGCGCCTCGACAAGGGGCTCCCGAGTGAGAACGCCTACGTCGGCGTCCTGCGCGAGGGCATGGCGATTGACGACCAGGACACGCCGGGCCTCTACTTCGGCACGAGCACGGGGCATCTGTTCGCGAGCACCGACGAGGGCGAGAGCTGGAGCGCGATCCGCGGCCTCTTCCCCGGGATCACATCCGTGAGCGTCGCCACCATCGACTGATGGCCGAGCTGCACCTCCCAGCCGTTCTGCCGCCGCTCTTCCCCGGGCTGCGGCGTGAGCTCGAGGTCGAGGCGGCGACGGTCGACGACGCGATCGATCGCTTGAACGACCGGTGGCCCGGGATGCGCGACCGTCTCGTCGAGCCGGGTCCGAAGCTGCGCCCGCACATCATGGTCTACGTCGACCACGAGCGAGGCGGGCTCGATACCGCGCTCGAGTCCGCATCGCGGGTCGACGTCATCGCTGCGATCAGCGGCGGCTAACTGCCAAAGAGCACGCCACTGGCGTTCAGGGTGCGAAGGGTGCGGGCCACGTGCCGGTAGCCGAGGACGACGCACGGGATGGAATCGTCCGTCGGCGATGTGTCACCCGCGGACGCCTTGAGGTCGGCTGTGTGGGTGATATCCTGCCGGCGTTCGGGGGAGAGCGAGCGCGGAGGAGGGGTCATGGCCATCGTGCGACGGACGAGCCGGAGGATGAAGTACGGGATCGCTTGCGTGGTCGCCTTGGCCGTGCTGGTCGTCGCCGCGCCCGCCGCACTCGCCGTGACGCTGTACGGCGTGTCACCGGGACTCCTGGTTCGCTTCGATAGCGCGACACCGGGCACGGTGACGTCGGTGCCGATTACGGGTCTTCTCGCGGGCCAGTCCGCTCGCGCGATCGACTGCCAGTCGACGACCGGGCAGCTCTACATCGCAGCGCAGAACGTGCTTGCTCCCCAAACACTCAGCATCTACAGCATCAACTCGACGACCGGCGCGGCAACGCTCGTGACGCCTACAGGCGTCACGCTCACCGGGACCAGCATCGGGCTCGACTTCGATCCCACCACTGGGCTGTTGCACGTCACAACCGAGCTCGGAGAGCACTTGGTCGTGAATACCGCGACGGGCGCCATCACGCCGGCCACCGGCCTCGCTGGCCAGGGCGCGGGAACCGCCTACAGCAACAACGTCGTCGGAGCGGCGTCCACGACGCTCTACGCGCTCCAGGGATCGACGGACACGCTCGCCACGGTCAATCCTGGGACCGGCGCCATAACGACGGTTGGCCCGTTGGGCGTCGACATTCTCGGTACACCCGGCTTCGACATTGCGAGCAACGGCTCCGCGTACGCGGCGCTACAGGTGACGTCGCTGGCCGGCGAGAACCTCTTCACGATCAACCTCGCGACCGGTGCGGCGACGCTCGCCGGAGCCATCGGGGTCAGCACGGGGACGGACATCCAGGGCCTCACGGCGGCGTGTGGGCCGACCGCGGTTCAGCTCCGCTCCTTCACCGCTGCGACCACTCGCAGGGGCGTCGTGCTCCGCTGGCGGACCGCCTCGGAGGTCGGCGTGCTCGGCTTCAACGTCTACCGTGAGCAGCGCGGGAAGCGCGTCAAGCTCAACCGGACGCTGATCGCCGGCCGCGGGAGCGCGGCGAGCGGACGCGCGTATGCGTTCCGCGCCGGCGGGCCTGCTGCGAAGGCCGCTCGCTACTGGCTGCAGACGGTGCAGCTCGACGGTTCGCGGACGTGGCAGCGCGCCGCGCGGCCGACGTAGCGCGAGTCGCGGCAAGACGGAGCGCTTGGAGGCGATGACGCCTCCCACGGGGAACGAACGGTAGATTCGGTTTTCCTATGGCGACAGCGCGGACTACGGAGTTGCGGGCGCTTGCACAGCGGGTTGCTGACGCATTTCCGGCCGAGGTCGTGGAGGAGGTCGTGCTAACCGGCAGCGTCTCGCGCGGCCAGGCGGACGAGGTGTCGGATATCGAGATGCTCGTGGTCACGTCCGAGCCGCTCGAGCTCGAGGACTGCTTCGCCCTAGCTCGCGCCGCGGGCCTAGAGGGGCTCGATACGTGGGGCGCCCGCGACGAGCACGCGCGGCGCGTCTCCGGATATCTCGACCGCGTGCCGATCGAGCTGATCTGGTGGCCCCGCGACTTCGCCGAAGCACGGGTGGACGCGCTCCTCTCTGGCGAGGCGTCGTCGTCGGCAGACGCGCTCATGCACGGAGTGCCGCTGCGGACGAGCGGCCTGCTTGCGGCGTGGCAGGAGCGGCTTCGCGAGTATCCGGAGGAGCTGGCGGCGGCACAGATCGAGGAGGCGGCGCTTCCCTGGGGCGGGTTCACGCCCGCGGGGCTGCTGACGATCATCCGGGCGGGCGAGCGGCTCTCGCTGGTCGAGTGGCTCTTCGACGGCGCGATCCGAGTCCTCACCATCGTCTTCGCGCTCAATCGCGTCTGGCAGCCCACGACGAAGCGCCTCTCCGTGCGCGTCGCACCGCTCGCGACGAAGCCGGACCGGCTCGCGGAACGGATCGAGGAGGCGCTGACCGAAACGGATCCGCGGCGGGCGCTGCTCGCCATGACGGAGTTACAGCTCGACGCCGTCCGGCTCGCGCCTAGCGGTCCCTACATCGACCGCGCGCGCATCTGGCTGCGCGAGGGGGCGGAGATCCTACGCTGACGCAGGGCCGGAGCTCGTCAGAGCGAGAAGCCCGCGAACTTCGCCCAGCTCGGATCCACGACGTAGTCGCCCTTGCCGTTGATCCGTAGGATCACCACCGGCACGGAGCGTCGGTTTCCGGTGGCCGGGTCGATCGTGATCGTGCCTGTGATTCCGCGGTAGTCGCTCGTCTTCGAGAGCTCGGACTCGACGCGGGGGCGGTTCCACGCACCGGCCTTCCGTACTGCGGCAAACAGCAGCTTCGTTGAGTCGTAGGTGAACGTGCCCCACGTGCCTGGGCGTGAGCCGAACTTCTTCCGATAGTCCGAGACGTACGAGCGCGCGCCGCTGAATTGTTCTGCGGACGGCACGCCGCTCGCGTAACAGCGTCGGGCCGCCGCGAGGCCTGCCGTCTTGACGAAGTCGGCGTCCTGGTTCGCGAGTCCCATGAAGCAGGTGGCGCGCAGCCCGCCCGCAGCAGCTTCCTTGGCTATCTCTCCGCCTTCTGGGAAATACGTGCTCGAGTAGAACAGGTCCGGCTTCGCAGCCTTGATCTTGCTTACGAGCGACTTCGCATCGAGATTGTCGGCCGTGAACGATTCGTAGAGGACGATCTCGGCCCCCGCGGCCTCGAGGGCCTTCCTCACCTGTTTGGCGATTCCCGAGGTGTACGTCGAGGTGTCGTAGGCGATGGCGACGCTCTTCGCCTTGAGGTAGCTCGAAATCGCCTTCGCCTCGACGGGAGCGACCTGATAGTTCTTCGGCTGCACCGTGTAGCCAAGGCCGTCGGTCGCGGCATCGCTCGTCAGGTGGATCGGGATCACGCCGCCGTCCACGTACGTCTTCAGGTTCTCGATGCCGACGGACGAGTTGTAAGGGCCAATCACCGCGAAGTCTCCGTCCTCCACTGCCTGCTTCGCGACCTCCACGCCGGCGTCCGGCTCGGCCTTGTCGTCGCCGTCGGTGAGCTCGATCTTGCGCCCGAGGACGCCACCGCTCGCATTCGCCTCGTCGACCGCCAGCTCTGCTGCGTTACGCATGTCGATCCCGGTCGCCGACTGGGGGCCGGAGATCGGTCCCTCGACGACGATCTTGATGGTCTTCGACGAATCGTCGCCGCCGCAGCCGGTCGCCAGGAGCATTGCCGCGGCGAGGACCGCCGGAGCCGCTGCTGCAAGCGATCGGCCGCTACGTCGGCCTCGGATGGCGTTGGCTCGATTCCGCATCGGTGATGACCTTCTCACAACCGCGGCCGAATGTTCAAGTGGAACCTCAGCGGCCGTTCGCCAGGCGCGGCGATCGGCGCGATACTGATCCGGCAGATGACGGATGCCGCGAGAGACTCCACGTCGCCTTCTGCCCGCGGGATTTACGCTGCGCTCCGCTCCTGCCGCCACCCCGTCGCGTATTCCGACGACGTTGGCGCCGGCCCGGTCTCCGCTGACCTCCTAGGCGAACCTCTGGTTCTTTGGCGGGACACCGCGGGAGTCGCGCACGCGTTCTCGGACCTCTGCGTGCATCGCGGCACGGCCCTGTCGCTCGGCGCGGTCGAGGGCGACGAACTCGTCTGTCCCTACCACGGTTGGCGGTACGGGACCAGCGGCGCGTGTACGGCGATCCCGCAACTCGAGGATCCGACGCGGGTCCCGAAGAAGGCGAAGGCACAGTCGTTCGCGTGCGAGGAGCGTTACGGGATCGTCTGGGTCGCCCTGGAGGAGCCGCGGTGGCCCCTCCCCGAGGTTCCCGAGCTCGACGGCTGGAAGACCGTCAGCTGCGGGCCGTATTCGTGGAAGTGCGATTCCTCGCGCCAGGTGGAGAACTTCACCGACTTCGGGCACTTCCCGTTCGTCCATCCCGGCTTGCTCGGCGACCCGAACCGTCCCGTCGTGCCGCCGCACGAGGTCCGGATCGAAGGGCACGTCCTCCATTACGAGATCGTGCGCCCGGAGGCGCCGAATACCGACGATTTCCCCGTGTTCGCCAACGAAGAAGCCGAGCGTCCGGAGCGTCGGAGTCGCTACGAGCTCCACCTGCCGTACACGATCGTCCTCAGGCTCGGCTGGGGCGGCGCAGAGGGAATGGTCTACTTCTTCGCGTCGCAGCCCCTGCGCGAGGACGAGTGCGTTGGCTACCTCCGCATCGCCCGCAACTACAACCTCGAGCAGCCAGACGAGGTTCTGCGTGAGTTCGAGGACGTCATCTTCGACCAGGACAAGCGGATCGTGGAGTCGCAACGGCCCGAGCGCGTGCCGTTCGACCTGGCTGAAGAGCTGCACATGAAGTTCGACGCCGTGGCGGTCGCGTACCGCCGGGCGATGCGGGCCGAGGGATTGGCGTCGTAGACAGCGCGCGGGGCAACCTCATCGTGCGGCCACGGTCTGGAATCTCACCTGTGCTCCGAGTTGCCGTGCGTCAGCGATTCCGAACGCCGAGGGGGAGAACGTGGGCGTGACGTGCACGGCCACGCGGTAAGGGCCACGGAGCGGCCCGAGCTCGAACGTCCGCGTCGACCCTGCGTGGACGGTCCAGGTGCGCCGCACGACCACGCGCCCGAGCATCGACGCCGCATCCGCGCCTCGGAGCTGCCTGACGTCGATCCGAACTCTGCCGGGGACGTCGCGCCCAGTCCACGCCTCGCGCGAGACGACGACACGCGCGCGTGAGCGCCCGACGCCGGGGCCAAAGCGGTCGTAGCTCGCCGACGCACCCATCCAGCCGTCGGAGTAGACGCCCCGGGTCGTGCTGAGGACACGAAGCGGCCGAGTCGGCCGGACGAGCGTCAGGCTGCTGGCGTGCGCGATCGGCGTGCCCGCCACCTCGGCGTTCGGCGGGACTGGGACGACGTAGTCGGCCGCTTGTACCGGAGCACCGCTCCGGACCCGCCCCGTCGCGTGGTCGGTCGGCGCGGCGCGTGAGTCGACGCAGCAGACGAGGAAAGGCGTGAGCCGGTCGACGCCGGCCACGCTCCGGTTCCAGAACTGGGTGAACAGGATGATCGTCTGCGCACGCTCCGGCTCGGGATCGCCCGCATAGACGAGGTCGACCCGCGGGCGCTGTCCCACTGCGTGGTCGATCCAGCTTGGGTCGTCGATGCGCGCCCCTGCGAGCGCCCCGGCCGCGTACGCGCGGATAGGCCCGATCACGGCGAGCGACGACGCGATCAAATATGTGAGCACGAAGGTCGGCGCAATGACGGCGACGATGTTCCGCGGAGCCAGGAGAAGGAGCGCTGACGCAGTCGCGACCGCTATGAGGATCAGCCAGAGCGTGTGCGTGCCGCCGACGTGCGGTGCCAGCCGGTTCAGGGCGACGAGCGAGAAAGCATCGGACAGGATCCCCGCGTTTGCGATCAGGCGCTCGAATGGGAGGGCCAGGATGAGGGCGACCGGTGCGGCGGCCGCAACCACGCCCGCGCCGCGCGGCCGCGGCATCCCCCGGTTGATCCACACCACGAGTGCGAGCAGAAGCAGCGGCTCCGCATGGAACAGGTATCGCTCCATCATCCGCGGAAACCACCGCGACGTATAGAGGCCGACCTGCACCGTGAGCCAGAAGGTCGCAGACGCCGCGACCGCCACGAGTGCGCGTTCCGCGGGCGCCATGCCAGCCCTGCGCCGGGATGCCTCCCCAACGAGCAGGACCAGAGCGACGAACGGAAGGAACCCGACAGCCAAGGTCATCCCGGCGAAGTGGTAGGCGGTCCACTTCAGCGCTTCCACGACCGAGTAGTCGCCGATGCGTAGGACGAACGAGTAGAGCCCGAGACCTCCAGAGATCGCCTCGCCGGCGACCAGTTGTCGGACCAAGTAGGCGACGACGCCCGTGGCAAGCAACCCGACCAGCGGGAGGTATGGGCGGACGACCGCGGCGAGCCGCCGCCACGTCATTCGCTCTCCCGTTTCGCGTCCGTCGAAGAACGCTTTCAGGACTACGGCGGTCGGCGCGATGACGAAAAGGACGATCCCCTGCGGGCGTACCGCGCATACGAGCGCGACGCCGAGCGCGGCGAGCAGTTGCCGCACAGCCGTCGGTCGCTCCAGCATCAAAGCGAGCAGGAAGGCCGCCAGGACGAAGGCGGGGAAGAACGCGTTCTCCGTTACGAGCGCGCCCGCGTAGAGGCCGGTGGGAAGCGCGAGCGTGAGGGCGACGACCAAGACGCTGTGCCAGGGTGGAAGGACCCGTCGCGTCCAGAAGAAGACTGGAACGGCGGCGGAGGTGATCAGGAGGACCCCGATGCCTTTGGCAACGGCATACGTCGTTGCCATCGAACCGCCCGCCCAAGCTGGCGCGATCAGGCGGGGGTACAAGTACGAGAGCGCGGCGAAGTGGCGGACGAGCCCCGACCAGTCGCCGGCGATCGCCCGAGCGGCCTCGGCGTAGCGGAACTCGTCCTGGTACCAGGGCGCAACGATCCGTCGCTCCGCCCACCAGCGGAGCACCAGCGCGGCGAGCAGCAAAGCCGCTGCGAAGGCGATCGCCGCACGCTCCGGGGCCCGACGCGGAGTGCCGGAAGCCGTCACGCCGCGGCTGTCGTGCCGGTCACGTCGCAGAGCCTAGGGCGCGCCATCCGTTGCTGCCGCCCGGGCCGGCGCTCGCGTTGTTCGTTGACCTCATCCGCCGCTGCCGGAACAATGCGCGGCCCAACCGCTATTCCAGACGGAGGCTCCTCACATGAAGAAGCTCGTACTTGGCCTTGTGGCCGTCGTGGTCCTGCTGTTCGCCGCCACCGCGGGCGCTGTCGCCGAGAAGGTGCTGAAGCTCGGCGTCGGCGATGTCGTGTTCGTCAAGGGCAGCCACCTGTCGTGCAGCATCGCGGACCCCTACAAGCAGATGGTCTGCTTCAAGCACAACCGGAGCGGCCACGCGATCCCGGGCACGTTCGGCGCGACGACCTCCGACAAGTTCGCCGCGATCGTGCGGTTCAACTCGAAGGGGAAGCCGGTAATCGTTACGAAGAAGGCGAACTAGGCAGCTTGCTGATCGTCCGCGTGGCGCTCGTCTGGTAGCGCATAGCCGAGTGCCATCACGGCGTCCCAGTACGTGTCGACGAGGCGCTCGTTCCGCTCGAGCCATTCACGCCCAAGCGCGCGAGCGAGCTGCTCGACGACGTAGCGACGATGTTCCTCGTGCGGTCGCAGGACGGGAACTCTAACGAGGCGTTCGGCGCGCACGTCTTAGCCGACGTATGCGCGTTTTGATCGCTGTACTCGTGTTCGCAGTCGCCGTAGTCGCAGGTACGGCAGAGTGGAAGCGCGCGGCGCCGCTGGCCGCGCCGCGAACCGAGGTCGCGGCCGCCCTCCTCGGCGGCCGTGAGATCGCCGTCGCCGGGGGATTTGGCTCGAACGGCGCGAACTCCGCACGCGTCGACGCCTACTCGCCGTCGCAGAACCGCTGGCGGCGGCTGCCAAACCTGCCGCGCTCGGTCGACCACGCTGCAGCCGCCTCTCACCGCGGTGCCGTCTACGTGGCCGGGGGATACGGCGCCGACCGCCGACCGCTCAAGACCCTGTTTGTCTTCGCTCGGCGCGGCTGGCGTTCCCTGCCGCCGATGCCGGAGCCACGAGGAGCCGCCGCCGCGGCCGTCACGCGGGGCAGGCTCTACGTCGTCGGAGGGATCGGACCCGACGGGGTGGCCGAGCGTTCTTTCGCTTTTGATCTGGCGAGGCGGCAATGGTCCGTCATTCCGGGACCCACCCCACGCGAGCATCTGGCGGCCGCCTCGGTCGGCGGCAGGGTCTACGCGATCGCGGGAAGGACGTCGACGCGCGGGAATCTCGACACGTTCGAGGCGTATGTCCCGGCTCAGCGGCGGTGGGTCTCGCTCCCGAAGGTTCCGGAGCCGCGCGGCGGCACCGGCGCTGCCGTCTCGGGGCGCTTGATCGTGTCGGTCGGAGGCGAGGAGCCCGGCGGAACGATCCGGTCGGTCTACGCGTACGACCTCAAGAAGCGCCGGTGGACCCGGCTTCCGGATCTGCGCACGCCGCGCCACGGTCTGGGCGTCGTGGCGTACCGCGGCCGCGTGTACGCGATCGCGGGCGGCCCCGAGCCGGGCCTGCACGTCAGCGGCGCGAACGAATACCTAGTGCTGCCGAAGAACTAGCTGTGCTCTTCGCTCTGCTCGTCTTCGGCGAAGTCCTCGGCAAGGTCCTCCGCGACCTCTCCGCGCTCCGTCCGCTCCTCGTCGACCCGCTCGTGGAACTTGTCCTCCGCGCTCTCGAGGCTCTCGCGCTCGCGTTGCTCTTGATCTGCCATATCGAGGTCCTCTCACGTTGCCGCATCAGCGAAACCCGGCACAATGGATGCAGCGCGCGGGCGTGGCGGAATTGGAATACGCGCCAGGTTTAGGTCCTGGTGGGCGAAAGCCCTTGGAGGTTCGAGTCCTCTCGCCCGCACTCCCTCGTTCGGTCAGCCCGACCCCCTTTGCTTAGATAGGGCGGGTGCAGACCCAGGTCGAGGAGCTGGCCGAAAACCGCGTGCGCCTCGAGGTCGAGGTGCCGAGCGGTGACGTCAAGCACGCGATCGACCACGCTGCCGCGGACCTGGCCGCGAGCCTGAAGATCCCTGGGTTCCGCAAAGGGAAGGTGCCGATGCCGGTGCTGCTCGCCCGAGTCGGCAAGGAGCGGCTCTACACCGACGCCGTCGAGAGCCATATCGGCGGCTGGTTTCGAAACGCAGCGGTTCGGTCGCGGATCCGCCCGGTGGAGCAGCCCGAGTACGACTACGAGCTGCCCGGATCGACCGACGAGACGTTCCGCTTCACCGCGACCGTCTCGGTCCAGGCGAAGCCGGAAGTCGCAGACTGGAAGGAGCTCGAGGTTCCGCGCGCTGAGGCGGACGTTCCGGAGGAGCTCGTCGAGCGAGAGCTGGAGGCGCTGCGCGAAGCCGCCGCGACGCTCGCTCCTGCCGACGGGCGTCCGGCGCGCGAAGGAGACACGCTCGTCCTCGACCTGATCCGCGACGAGGAGAGCCAGCGCGACTACGTGGTCGAGCTCGGAGCGGGCCGGCTGCTCCCGGAGATCGAGGAGGCTCTGCTCGGCATGTCCGCCGGCGATTCGAAGCAGATCGAGTTCGCGGGTGCGGGCGGCGAGTCGAGCAGCGTCGAGGCAACGGTCAAAGAGGTCAAGGAAAAGGAGCTGCCCGACCTCGACGACGAGCTCGCCCGCGCCGTCAGCGAGTTCGACACGCTGGCGGAATTGCGCGCCGACATCCAGTCGCGGCTACGCGAGCAACTCGACGACGAGGTCGAGAGCGCCTTCCGCGCGGAGGCAGCGGATGCCCTCGTTGCCGCGTCGCAGGTCGACGCGTCCGGCCCGCTCGTCGATGCCCGCGCGTCCGAGCTGCTGAACGGACTCGCTCGCTCGCTGGAGCGTCGCGGGATCTCGCTGGAGAACTACCTTCGCCTCACCGGCGAGGCACCGGAGAGCCTCCAACAGCGGCTGCTCGAGGAGGCGGCGCGTTCTGTCGCGCGCGAGATCGTGCTCGAGGCGGTCGCGGACCAGCTGGAGCTCGAGATCGAGGACTCGGAGATCGAAGAGGTCATCCGCGCCGAAGCCGACGCGGCCGAGCAGGACCCGGACGAGTTGGCCGAACGTGTTCGCGCGAGCTCGACGTTCGAGCAATTGCGCCAGGACCTGCGCCTGCGCAAGGCGCTCGACCGCGTGGTCGCGGAGGTGAAGCCGATTCCGTTCGACCTTGCCCACGCGCGTGAGAAGCTGTGGACGCCGGAGCAGGAGAAGGCACCCGGCGATACGAAGATCTGGACCCCCGGCAGTAAGGAGCCTGCATGAGCCCGTTGATCCCGATGGTGATCGAGCAGACCTCGCGCGGCGAGCGCTCGTTCGACATCTTCTCCCGTCTCCTGAACGAGCGAATCGTCTTTCTCGGCACGCCGGTGGACGATCAGATCGCGAACCTGATCATCGCTCAGTTGCTCCACCTGGAGTCGGAAGACCCTGACAAGGACGTCTTCATCTACATCAATTCGCCGGGCGGCTCCGTCTATGCGGGCCTGGCGATCTACGACACGATGCAGTACATCAAGCCCGATGTTCAAACCATCTGTGTCGGCATCGCGATGTCGATGGGCGCACTCCTTCTTGCGGGTGGCACGAAAGGGAAACGGCTCGCGCTGCCGAACGCCAAGATCCTCATCCACCAAGTGTCGAGCGGCTTCCAAGGACAGGCGACCGACATCGAGATCCAGGCACGCGAGACGATCAACATGAAACGAAAGATGGAAGAGATCATTTCCGAACACTCGAGCCAGCCTCTTGAGAAGGTGGCGAAGGACATGGAGCGCGACTACTTCATGACCGCCCAAGAGGCCAAGGATTACGGCATCATCGATACTGTCGTCGTCCACCGGTAGCAGGGGACGGGGAAGG
>Ga0126308_10000501_pt1 | contig 13194 bp, 8 predicted proteins | sample Plot55_FD_92533 | JGI IMG/M metagenome (GOLD analysis project Ga0126308, IMG submission 92533) | Serpentine soil microbial communities from UC McLaughlin Reserve, CA, USA - Plot55 | ecosystem: Environmental > Terrestrial > Soil > Grasslands | place: USA: UC McLaughlin Reserve, Lake County... | reverse complement strand
CGACGGCGCGCCGATCTACGACGATGCGATCGCGCTCGCCGCCCGGGTCTCGTTCGACGCCGCCAACGGCGGCCGGATCCTCGAGCTGCTCGAGGAGGCCTGCGAAGGCGCCTCCGGGCGGCTGGTCGCGCGGATCGAAGGCGGCCTCGACGCCGCCGTGCACAAGCTCGAGCAGCGGCTGCGAGGCGTCATCGCCGGGATCGACGGCCTGGCCGCAGGCGTCGGCGCGATCCACGACGCCGGCACCGCCGTCGCGGCCGCGCGGCAGGTGCTCGAGCTGGTCACCAGCGCCGCCGACGCGCTGACGATCGAACGGCTGCGTACCGAGATCGGCGCGATCGTCGAGATTCTCGAGCAGGACCTCGGCCTCGGCCCCGACTTCCTGCAGCAGGAGGCGCTCGCGCTGCTGGAGGACGTGGCGCACCACCTCGCGCAGGCGCCGCCCGAGTCGAATCCCGAGCTGCGGCGAAACCGGCTCCAGGTCGTGGCTCTGCTCCGGCGCCAGCGCCGGCGGCTCGACGACGAGGCGCTGGAGTTTCCCGCGCTCAACCCGGAGCGCCTCGCCGAGCGGCTCTTCGAGCGGATCCAGAACACGCGCACGCCGGAGACGGCGCGGCGCATCGCCGCCGCGGGCAAGGCCGTGACGGACGGGGTCGGCATCGGCGGCGACCTCGTCAAGGCGGTGCCGTTCACCGGGTTCGGGCCCGGCACCCTCGGCGCCGCCACGGTGCCGAAGGCGGGCGAGGACCCGCCGTACTGCTGGTACGCGAGCTGGGTCCGCGGCGAGGACGTCCGCGGCGGCGACCCGACCGCCGCCTCGCTCTTCACGACCGCCGACGGGACCTACAGCTTCAAGCGCTACAAGCCCGGTCCGCTCGAGACGATCGCCTACGTCTCGGCAGTCGCCGGCAACGGACTGGAGCTCCTCCTCCACCTGATCTCGCTCGAAGAGGGCGACTACATGTCGAACACGATCAACGCCCTCAACAACACCGGGATCGGCATCTACGAGATCGCGAAGCGCGAGCCGGTGAACACTGCGTTCGAGTGGGCGGTGCTGCGGATCGGCCTCACTTTCATCGCCTCCTTCGAGGGGATGCAGCGCAAGGCGAAGTTCTGGAACTGCTTCAAGATGTGGTCCTGCACGCTGCTGATCCCGGACCTGGCAGAGATGTACATCTACAAGGCGGCGTCCGACATGGTCCGCGACGGGCTGCTCACCTTCCTGACGCTTCGGAACTACGACGGCCCCGGCTCGCCGCCCGACTCCGGGCCGGATAACCGCCCGCTCAACCGCACGAAGCTCGATGCGACGGTCGATCTCACCGCGGTGGGGCTCGACAAGCTGATGTTCAAGCTCTTCCCGAAGGAGGACTACGAGCAGCCGTTCGCCTCCGGCAGCCAGGCCCTGAAGATCCTGCTCCTGTGGGAGACGGTGATCAAGTCGGCGTTCGGCCTCGCGGAGATCGCGATCGGGATCCTCGTCGGCGAGCTCCTCGCCCAGGCGCGTGACTTCGGCGTCATCCCGCGCCAGCTCGCGCGGAACCTGATCAAGGGCTGGCTGACATTCATCCCCTCGCTCTACATGGCGGTCGAGGGCGAGACGTCGGACGGCAAATACAACCCGTACGGCGGCGCCGACTTCATGGGCTACGAGAACTTCGGGGCGGGGAACCCGCGCGTGAAGGCCGACAACAAGGACTCTCCGTACAAGCTCCCGTACGCGCCCGGGTCGTCGGTCTACTGCGTTCAGGGCAACCAGGGGCTCGTCAGCCACAACTTCCTCAACGTCCAGCAGACCTACGCGTACGACTTCTCGCTCGACCAGGACGTGGAGATCCTCGCCTGCCGCCCCGGCACGGTCGTCGCCTGGTGGGAGGACGTCGAGGACGACTCGATGGGCGACCCGATCAGCTGGAACTTCATCGCGATCAGGCACGACGTCGACGACAACGGCAACGCGCTCGCGATCGACCAGCGCTTCGATCTTGGCCCGGGCGGCACACCGGTGCGCACCGTCGCGATCTACGGGCACGGGCGCAAGAACAGCATCACTGCCGCGCTCAACCTCAACGGCATGACCCCGCCCACACGGACGGGCGGCTTCGCCGCCGTGGACAGCTCCGTCGCCGCGGTCACGGTGAAGCAGGGCATGCCGATCATGCTCGCGGGCTCGACTGGGATCAGCTTCAACAACCACCTGCATATGCACGTCATCCCGGATCCGGGAGCCGACCCGGGCGGGGCCGCCCTCGTCCCGACCGACTTCATCGGCAACGGCAACTCGATGCCGTTCGTCTTCGCCGACGTCGACCGCGTCTTCACGTCGAAGGGCGTGCCGATGCGGCTGAACTTCTACTCCTCGAACAACCCGCGGATACCGATCGCCACGTGAGCGCCGTCCTCGACACGCTCTCCTCGCTGCTCGGCGGTCCGGCGCCGCCGTCGGTGCGCGTGCCGGGCCTGGAGGTGAGCTTCGGCGGTGCGTCGGCCGCCGAGTGGGCCGTGGCTCTCGTCGGCGTCTCCGTCGAGTGCGGCGTCGCGCCCGCCGTGGACGCGGCCGAGGTGGTGCTCTCGGCCGGCGCGGGCGTTGCCGTCGCGGTCGGAGACACGGGCTCCGTCGCGCTCGGCTTCGGCGACGGCGGCACCGCCGCGGTATTCGGCGGGACGGTGGCAGCGATTCACCGCGGCTTGGCCGGCGAGACACGCGTCGCAGCCGTGAACGGAGGCGCCGCCCTGGCGGCCTTGCGTCTGAACCGCAGCTACGAGAAACGGTCGGTCGGCGACATCGTTCGCGACATCGCCCGTGAGGCGAGCGTCGACACGGGCTCGATCGAGGACGGGCCGACGTTGCCCTTCTACGTCGTCGACGACGGCCGCAACGGCTGGACGCACATCGCCGACCTCGCTGCGAAGAGCGGGTTCCTCGCGCGCTTCGCGCCCGACGGCACGCTCGACGTCGGCCCCGCGAGCGAGGGCAGCCCCGCGCAGTCGTTCGCGTTCGCGGAGGACGTGCTCGCGCTCGACGCGGTCGAGCAGCCGCCGGCCGCCGGGTCGATCACGGTCGTCGGCGAAGGCGCGGCCGGTTCACAGGGCGACGCTGCCTGGAGCTGGCTCGTCAAGGATCCGTCCGGTGTCACCGGGACTGCCGGCTCCGGCGACCCGGCGCGGCTCGTGTGTGACCATTCGCTGCGCACCCTCGACGCGGCGAGCGGCGCGGCGGAGGCGGCGTCGGCGACGGCGGCGGCCGGCGCGACGACGGCGCGGCTGCTCGTCCCGGGCGCGGCGAAGGCGACCGTGGGTGCGACCGTCGCCGTCACGGGAACGCCCGGCGGCACGCTCGACGGCACCTACGTCGTCCGCGGCATCCGCCATCGCTACGCGAAGCGCGAGGGCTTCACGTCGTTGCTCCTCCTCAGCCGCGGCGGGGCTGGCGGCGCACCGGCCTCGCTCGCAGGAGGCCTCCTGTGACGCTCACGCTGTTCGAGAGCATCCAGCGGATCGTGCGCGACGAGCTCGCACAGGTCCGAACCCCCGAGCTGGCGGTGGTCGAGGAGCAGCACCCGCACGCAAGCGACTCCGACACCGACAACTACGCGTGCACCGTCAAGCTGCGGGACTCGCAGCTCGTCCTGCGCGAGGTTCCGGTCGCGACGGGACAGATCGGGGCAGCGAGCATCCCCGCCGTCGGCGAGCTCGTGCTCGTCGAGTTCGTCGGCGGCGACGTGAACGCGCCGGTGATCGTCGGCCGGCTCTACAACGACGAGGACCGGCCGCCGGCGAACGACGACGGCAAGGCCGTGCTGCACCTCCCGGCCGGGGCCGCCGACTCGGACGCGGTCCACCTCGAGCTCACGAGCGGCGGAGCTCGCTCGATCGTGCTCAAGCTCGGCACCGGGCTGGAGCTGACACTGCAGGACGACGACCCGGCGGTGAAGGTCGATGTGGGCGGCGGCTCGGCCACGCTCCAGATCGGCAAGGACGGCGCGATCTCCGTCAAGAGCAACGGGAAGATCGAGCTGAAGGCGACGGAGATCTCGATCGAGGCCCAGGGGCAGTTGACGCTCAAGGGCGCAACGGTGAATCTGAACTAGGGGGTGACGAATGGGACAGCCGGCAGCGAAGCAGGGCGACCAGGTGATGGCGACGGACACGCACATCGTCATGATCCCTTCGCCCGGCGGGCCCGTCCCGACGCCGCTCCCGAGCCCGTTCGTGGGCATCCTCGACGGGTCGCTGTCGAGCGACGTGTTCATCGGCGGCATGGCGGCGGCGGTGCACGGCTCGACCGCGACGAACACGCCGGCGCACATCCCCTCCGGCGGCCCGTTCCAGAAGCCGCCGTCGAACAAGGCGCAGATCATGCTCGGGAGCGCCACCGTCCTCATCAACGGCAAGCCGGCCGCCCGCAACGGCGACACAGCGCAGACGTGCAACGACCCCGCCGATCTGCCGATCGGCCAGGTCATCGCCGTGGGCACCGTCCTGATGGGAGGTTGAGAATTGGCTAACGACGCATCCCTCCTCACCGACGTCGCGCTCGAGCTGCGCCATGCGCAGCTGCGGCCCGTCTACGGCGTGCAGGCGGAGCGGCGCACGGTCGCAGTCGCGCAAGGGCGGCGTTCCGTCGTCGACCTCGCCACGACGAGCGGCCGCGACAACCTCGGCCAGGCGATCACCGTGCGCCTGCTGACACCGCGCGGGGAGCTGGCCGAGCTAGGACATCCGGAGTACGGCTCGCGCCTGCACGAGCTGATCGGGTCTCCGAACAGCGAGACGCGGCGCAGCCTGACGAAGCTCTTCGTGCTCGAGAGCCTCGCCCAGGAGCCGCGGATCGAGAAGATCGTCCGCTGCGACGTTGCGCCCGCTCCGGGCTCGCGTGACCGCGTGGACGTCGTGCTCGAGGTCACGCCGGTCGCGTCCGCGGAGACGGTCGCGATCGGGCCCTTCACCCTCTCCTTCGCGCCGTGAGCTTCCGACGCCGCACCTTCCCCGAGGTTCTCGAGAGCCTCCTCACGACGATCACCGGCGGCGTCGCCGCCGAGAGCCACCCCTTCCCGCCCCCGGACGCGGCCCTGCCGCCGTTCACGAGCGACCTGGAGCAGCCGCCCGCGTCGGACATCGTCTCCGTGTGGGGCACGCTCGACGGGCAGCCGCACCTCTTTCGCAAGAACGCGGACTACACCCTCGCACCGGACGGGCGGCAACTCGTCTGGCCGGAGAAGGTCGCGCAGTACCCGGATCCCGGCACGCTCGTCTACGTCAATTACCGACCGGCCGGCGCGCGAGCCGATGTCAACGACGTGCAGGTCGGCAGCGTCCTCCGCACCCTCGCGGAATCGACGGCGCTCGAGATCGCGCGCCTCTACGCCGTCCTCGAAGGCGTCTACGAGTCGGGATTCGTCGACACCGCGGCCGGAAGCGCGCTGGACAACGTCGTCGCGCTGCTCGGGATCGAGCGCGTGCGCGGCGGCCGTGCGAGCGGCGAGGTCGAGTTCACGCGCGCCGGCGGCGCGAGCGGCGAGATCACGATTCCGGGCGGAATCCGCGTCGCCACCGCCGACGGCAGTGTCGAGTACGAGACGACAGAAACGGTGACGATGCGTCAGGCGCAGACAACGGTTCGCGTCGTGGCGCGCGACCTGGAGCAGAACGACCCGCTGCCGGCGGACGCGCTCACCCTGCTGCCCGTGCCGATCGCCGGCGTCGGTCGGGTCACGAACCCCGGCCCAACCGCGATCGCCGCGCAGGACGAGAACGACGACGAATTGCGGACGCGCGCGAAGAACGTCTTGCACGGCAGCGAGCGTGCGACGCTCGGAGCGATCAGGCAGGCGATCAGCGGCGCCGGGATCACGGCCGAGGTCGACGACACGTCGACGCCCGGTGTGATCCGGATCACGCCGCACGTCGAGGCGATGCCGCCCGATCTGCAACAGCGCCTGCTCCACTCGCTCGAGAACGTGCGGCCGGCCGGCGTCGCCGTGGAGCTCGCCGCGGCCGCACCGCCCGCGAAGGTCAACCTCGAGCTTCGCCTCGAGACGGCCGACGGCCTACTTGCACAGGACCTGCGGGCAGCGCAGCGGGCGGTTCGCGAGAAGATCGGCGACTTCTTCGCACGGCTCGAGCTGAAGGAGGCGGCCAGCACGAACCAGCTCGTCGGGCTCGTGCTGACCGTGCCCGGCGTCGAGGACGTGCGCCTCGTCTCCGCCACGCTCGTCGAGGACAGCGGCCCGCCGCAGGACGTGCTGGACATCGCTGGCGGCACGCTCGCCCTCGAGAACCACGTCACCGTGCTCGGCGACCTGCACATCGCCGACCCGAAGCTGCCCACGCTCGTCGACGTCACCATCAGCTATCCCGACGGCGAGACACCGCCCGATCTCGCGGCCGTCCGTGCGGCGCTCACTGGGGCGATCGCCGCACTGACCAACGCGAACGACGCGGCGGGCACGGCCGGGACGATGATCTCCTTCGCGCAACTCCTGTCGGCCACGCCGCTCCCGGGGAAGGCGCCGCCGGCCTCGATCGTGGACGACGCGTTCCCGTACGCGGTCACGTTCGCTCTCACGCTCGAGACTGGGCTGACACAGGTGCTGGCCGGCGACGACGACGCCTACAGCCTCGCCCCCTTCGAGCGCCTTTCGCTCAGCGGGGTCGAGGCGGCCGTGCGCCGGCCGGACAAGGCGGTGGTGCCGAGTGGGTAGGCTCGAGGCGCTTCGCGACCGGCTGCCGTCCCTCTACCGGCCCGACGGCGACGACGTCGAGCCCGAACTGCGGCCGCTTCGTCCGGCCGACATCCTCGAGGTGCGCGGGACGGAGGCGATTCCGTTCGCGGTGCGCGCGCGCGGCGACGGGGCGCTCTTCGTCCATCTCAAGGGTGCGTCGCCGCCGCCCGTGCGCGAGCTCCGGCTCGCGTACGGCGCCGTGCCCGGCCCGGGCTGGGCGCTCGAGCTGCATCGCGTCGACGCGGACGGCGCGATCGCGCCGAAGGCCGCGGTCGTGGCGGACGTCCGCGCCTCGGTCGCCTCCGTCTCTCACCGCTTCCAGGCCGCGAGCTTCGGCGTGCTGCTCCGGCGGCGGAGCCTGCTCACGCTGTCGCTCGTCGGAGCCGCCGACGCGTTCGACCGGCTCGGCACGGAGTCGGCGCTCGTGATGCAGGCGCACTGGTTTCCGTTCGCCGACCGCGCCCTCTTCGATCCGTTCTTCCTCCGCACGCGGGAGCTCACCACACCCCCGCTGGGGCCGCCGAACCCGGACGACCCGGCGGCGCTCGATTTCCCCTACATCCTCGACCTCGGCCGCCTCGCCTCGCTGCTGGCGATTCCGCCCTGGCAATCGGCTGCGGAGACGAACGGCGGCGGCCTGTCGGAGAGCGTCGAGGCATACCGGCAGCGGGTCCGGCGGATCGTCACGCTCTGCGCAGACGGCCTCGGCACCATCGACGCGCTCCGCCGCATGACGGAAGCACAGCTGCCGGTCGACCTCGACGCGCCGCCCGAGCGGCGGGACCGGCCGTTCACGGTCGACGAGAACGCGCCGCTCCAGGCCGCTCGAATGTCGGTGACGACGCCGGGCACGCCCGTCGACCTCGTCGGACCGCTCATGCACTGGCCGATGACGAACGACGGCGTCGCTCCCGTCCCGTCGACCCTCTACGTGCAGGCGCCGACCGCCGCGGAGCGGGCGGAGGCGACGACGAACGGATCGGGCCCGCTCGACGACCTGCGTTCGCCGCTCGTCGAGCGATTCGACCCGCTCGCGCGCGAGCCGGCGCTCGGATTGGCCTACACCGGCACGGTCCCGCCGGGCAAGACCCTTCGCCTGCGGCCCACGTACGCCTCCTGGCTCGGAGCCGGCGACGGCGTTCAGGTCGCAGACAGCGAACCCGGTGACGCCGAAGCAGACCCGACCGCGCCCGGGCCGTGGGCGCCGGCCGACGGCGCGCCGGCGGGCCAGGTGACGGCGCTGCTGCGAACGGCCGAGCAGGCGCTCTGGGCCGCGGTCGAGGCGAACGGCGTCGGCAGTCTCTGGCGCCACGACGGCAAGGCGTGGACGAAGGCGCTCGAAGGGCCGGGCACGATCCGCTGCCTGGCCGAGGAGGCAACCGACCTGCTGATCGGCGACGACCACGGGCTGAGGCGGATGGGCCGCTTCCCGGAGGAGGATGCGCCGTTCGAGGCCGAACCGATCGCGGAGGTCGGCGACGTCCGCGTCAACGCCTTCCTGCTCGGACGGGACGGCACGCGCTGGGTCGGGACGGCCGAAGACCTCGGTCGTCTCCACCGCCCCGACGACCACTTCGAGCGGCTCGTTCTCGAGAAGGGCGACACAGCGGTCCCGATTCTGGCGCTTGCGAACGACGCGAACGGCGGCGTGCTCGTCGGGATGGAGCGCGGTCTGTTCCAGCTCCAGCTGGCCGCCGACGTCGGCTACTGGTATTCCGGCGAGAGCCCGAGCGACGATGATCCCGAATGGCAGCAGTTCGTCCCCGGGCGCTTCCCGGCCGAGGAGCAGGTGTTCCTGCCGCCCGTGACGTGTGTGCACCGCGCCGGCGACGGCACACTCTGGATCGGCACCGTCGCCGGGCTCGCGCGCTACGTCGCGCGCTCCGAGCGGGGCCCGCTCGCGTTCCAGACGCAGCTCGAGGCGTTCCCGGACCTCGTGGCGGGAAGGGTGCACGCCGTCGTGGAGGACGAGCGGGGCCTCGTCTGGTTCTGCACCGACGCGGGCCTCTTCCGTTTCGACGGCCGCGATCTCTTTCAGTACCGCATGGGCACACAGGAATGGGACCAGCTCGGTCGCGCGGACACGCTCTACGAGGACGGCGCACCGCCCCGGACGCGCGGCGCCTGGCGTTTCCGGCGCGACGACGACGCGTGGCAGCGATTCGGCCGTGAGCTGCCGGTGCCCGAATGGGCGACGTTCGTCGACGATCCGCGAACGGCCGAGGACCCGGGCGTGCGCGCGGTCGCGTTCACGGACGGTGTCGCCGCCGACCTCCTGGACGCGTGGAATCCCGCCGACTTCTCGACCTCGGGGTCGACGCCCGTGGACCCGGCGCAGCTCGAGCTGCGCTGTAAGCCGCCCGGTTACGAGCGGGTCGTCCCGGGTGGCATCCCGGCGGTGCCGCGGCTGCCGGTCGGCGAGTCGCGCTGGCGTTACCTCGCGCTCGAGCCGCCGGAGCTCCCCGAGCCTGCGACGCTGCCCGCGTGGACGGTCGAGGGTCGGCTGATGCGCGACGGCACCGCTCCGCCCGACGCCGAGCCGGACCCCGGCCGCTGGAACGAGAGCACGCCCGACCCCGACGCGGGCGAGTTCGACGAGGCGGTGTTCGCGTTCGCGCCCGCAGCACGCGTGGGCTTCGAATGGTGGCCGCGCAGACGGCTCGGAATCCTGACGCGCCTCACGACGCGCCCGCCGCTCGGCGATGTCGATCCGGCGGTGCTCGATCGTGTCTACCGCGGCGTCCGGCAGGTACGACCGGCCGGCGTCCGGGCGGCGCTCGCGGTCGACGAAGCGATCGTCCGCGGCGAGTGACCGTGGCGGCGACGGTCACGGACGCAGCCGGCATGCCCCTGCCGATCCTCGGCCTGCACGACCTGGCGACCGCCGTCACGGAGCCGCGCCCGGGCTTTCGGTTCTCCTTCGTCCTCGACCTCGGTGCGCTGCCGCCGACCGGATCGCTGCTCGTCGATCCGGCGACGACGCAGCTCGAGGCCGTCTTCGAGCCGATCGACGTGGAGGCAGCGCCCGCTGCGCTGCGAGACGGCGACGGCATCGCGATCGTCGAGCTCGACGCGCCGCGCGAGGTGCGCGCGGTGCAGCTCAGGGAGATCGCGCCCAAGCGTGGCGGGATCGGCAAGCTCACGCCGCCGCCGCCCAGAGTCGTCCGGCTCTTCCGCCTCGACGGCGAGAAGCCGGCGGACAAGCCCACGACCAGCGCCACCACGGGCGCCCGGGCGACGGCCGTGTTCGCCGCTCCGGAGCCGTTCGTGGACGCGCGGTTCGCAATCGGAGTCGAGAGCGGCACGCTCGCCGCCGCGGACGTCGCGCGCGTGACGTTGCGCAGCTATCCGACCGACCCGCGCCTCGCGCTCGCCGACGCTGCGACGGGCGCAGCCGAGCCGTTCTTCTTTCGCGCCGCGGGCCTGCTCGAGGCGGGTGACGCCGGCGCGGCCGTCCACGGCGGAGCCGCGTTCGCCAAGGCGCTGCAAGCCTTCGTCGACGGGCGCGGTGCGCCCCCGCCGCAGCGGATCGCGGTCGACGTCGAGTCCGACGCCGAGTGCCGCTTCCGCGTCTCTGCGTTCGCCGTCGGCGCGAAGCTCGTCTCGCAGACGTTCGCATACGGCACGATTCTCGATGCCGACCTGATCGACGCCGACGCGCTCGCCGCGACGATTCGCGTGGCCGGCGACCCGGTCTCCGCGCACCTTCGCGACCAAGTGCAGGAAGGCGCGCTCTCCGAGGCGCTGACTGCGCTCGCGCACGCGGGACCGCTCTACGAGCCTGCGCGTTTCGCGGGCGTCGTCCTCTCCGACGAGACGAAGCGACGGCTCGCGGCCGCGCCGACCGGACCCGCGCTCGCGGCCGTCAATCGACTCCTCCTCTGCGACGCCTACCCGGAGCTGATCGCCGCGCCGGACGAGAAGCGCGTGCTCCGTTTCGCCTCCGACATGATCGGCGAGCGGGCCCTCGCCGTCGAGCTGCCGGCGCGCGCGCACCCGACGGTCGCGCAGTTGTCGCCGGCCGAGAGCCTGCGCGGCGACAGGCCGGCCGGTCCCGACGGCGTCCCGATGGCCGATGGGTCGGACGCGCGCCGCGGAGTCCACGTCGGCGTCGACGCCTGGACCGCCGTGCCGATCGACCAGGCCGCACCGCTGGCGGCGAGTGGTCTCGCGCTCCGGCTGCTGCCGCTTGCGAGCGCGTCGTCGGTGCGCGTGGAGCTGCAACTGGATCGCGACGGGCGACCCGGCGGGAGCGCGATCGCAAGCGGTACGCTCGAGCTCGCATCGGCAGGTGAAGGCGGCTGGGCGACGCTCTTCTTCTCGGCCCCGACGCCGCTTGGATCAGCCGCCTATTGGCTCCTCGTCCGTGCGGCGAGCGGGAGCGCAGTCTGGCTCGGCGAGGACGCGGAGGCGGCGTTGCGGCTGCTCACCCTGAACGACGACGGAGATCCAGAACGCGAGTCGGCACTCCCCGGACTGCGGCCGTCCTACCGGCTCTTCTCACGCGACCGCTCGGTGGCGGAGAAGCAAGCGCTCGCACTGCGCGTCGGCGGCACCCTCGTGCCGCGAGGCGCGAACGGCGGTTACGACGCGGCCGCGGCCCTCGAGGCCGCCGCCGGAGCCGGTAGCGGCAGCGCAGTCACGATCGCGCTCATCTTCGCAGCCGCCGGCGGCGGAACGGTCTCCGTCCCGCCGCCGCGGATCGAGTACACGCTCTCCTAGCCCGAGAGAAGACGAACGTCTCAGACGCCGATCGGCAGCAACTTCCGCCGTCCCCAGACGTTCCGGAATCCGCTGCGCCCGAGCGAGCTCCTGCCGCACGAGTTGAGGCGGGCGCTGCCTCGGAGGGCGTGGTCGTCGTTCGCTTCGACACCGGCGACGCTTCTGCGCTGGCATCGCGAGTTGGTGGCGCGCCGCTGGACGTATTCGCATCGGCGGCCGGGCCGTCCGGCGCTTCATCGAGGTGGCGAGTGGCGCGTCCATCTCGCGGGAGTCACGGCCAACGCCGATGGCGCCTGGGTGACCGAGCAGGCGCCCGCAACCTGATCATGCGCCTGGACGATCAGGGTCTGCGAGTGCGCTTCTTGATCCGCGATCGCGATAGCGAGTTCACGCGCGTCTTCCGACGGGAGTGCGTCGCGACCAGGGCGAAGAAAAAGGCGAATTAGCAGGAACTTCGGACAGAGCCCTCTGACGGACTCGAACCGTCGACCCCCCTCCTTACCGCGAGGCCCGAAAGCGCCGCGAACATGAGGGGACGTAATCCGCGCGTGGACGTGTGTAGTCGGGAGAATGTTCGCTGATTGCAGGCGGTGTTAGCTGGAAGCAACAGAGAGTGCCGCATGAGCGCGAGAAAAATCCTCGGATGCTGGCGGCGGTGAGCGCGGTGCGAACGTGCCGCCCGGACCGTGCGGCAGAGGTATGAATTGACAGCCGGCTGCAGCAGCTGGGGCCAGAGATGCGCAAGCTCATCGTTCGTGAAGTAGCTCGGCCTCTTCCTAGTCGGCTTCGGCCGTGCACTCGGAGCCAGAAGGCGTACGGGATTCTCAGCGATCTTTCCCTCAAGTTTCGCCGCCTGCAGGCAGGCTCCAAGGTGACGAAGGTGCTTCGCCAACGTGGTGGACGAAATCTGGCGGGATGGCTTCCTCGACTTGTGCACGCGCTCGATGTGCTCGAGGAAGGCCCGCACGTCCGACGTGGTCACTTCCGGAGTGGGCTTCTGCCCGATCGCCTGCTTCGCATACTCGAGAGACGGCCGGTATGACCGGCGCGTCGTCTCTTTGCGACGGAGGCCGCTGAGCCATGCGTCGCACCACCCTGCGAACGTGACGTTGTCGGCGGGTTCATAGACGTCTTGATCGACGCGGACCTCGATCGCTCGCAATCGCCGCTCGGCTTCTTTTCGGTTATGGCCGACAGCCTCGCGCGCGATGCCACCGCCGTCGAGGCTCACGACGACGTAGTAGGCGGGCCCGCGCGTGCACGTGCACCCCTTCGCAGGAGCGGCGCTGCGAACGTCGTCCACGGGCGGCCAAGGGAAGCGAATGTCGTTCGCCAACTGTGACCCGTCGAGCAGCCGGGAGATACCGGAGACGCTGCGGCCTGTTCCCCGGGGGACGGCCATCGCGACCTGTGCCTTGAACTGCGGGCTGCGTACCTCGATCTGGCAAGGCGCGCGGGGAGGTTGAGCCGCTGAGGCCCAGCGTCTCGCCGGCCAGGTCGCTGCCAGCGCCGCCTGCTGCAACGCGTCGAGCGGTCTCTTCATCCGTAGACGAGTCCCGCGCCCCCGACGAAGGCGCAGCGCTTCGAATGACGTGCCTGAAGTGAAGCCATTCCGGGTTCCGTGCGAGCGTGTGTTTACGTCATTTCTTACGCACGCGCAACCGCTTTGCCCGTTCTAGGGTCTGTGAAGAAGCTGTTTACAGGTCTTTCTTGATGGGCCGGGTGAGGATCGAACTCACGACCT
>Ga0126308_10000500_pt1 | contig 13209 bp, 12 predicted proteins | sample Plot55_FD_92533 | JGI IMG/M metagenome (GOLD analysis project Ga0126308, IMG submission 92533) | Serpentine soil microbial communities from UC McLaughlin Reserve, CA, USA - Plot55 | ecosystem: Environmental > Terrestrial > Soil > Grasslands | place: USA: UC McLaughlin Reserve, Lake County... | reverse complement strand
TCAGTCACGCGTTTCTCAAAACTTTGCCGATCACCAATGTTTGGACGACCCACATGCAGAGGCTCGTCGAAGGCGGGTGGTCCGCCTAAGATCGCGAGACGAATCAGTGTTGATGTTTCTTGCATCTAGTGTTTCCTCATGCACACCGGCAGGAACAAAGTGATTTCCATGCCGTGATACTAATCGAACATGTACCGCCGACGCAGCGACTCGACGATTTCAACTGATCCTATCGAGCACCCTAACTCCGAACCGAAGCGCCCGTTTGAATTGGAGCGCTGCTCCTGCAAACCACCGTGGCGGAACCCAATTCAGCCTTTTGATGTGTTCGTTACCAGTTTCGTGCCCGCTGCCGCCAAAGAGCTTTTGCTCTATTAGCCGTACGTACGCGTCCTCGCATTTGCGCACCGACAGCTTCGGATTGCCCCGCGTCTCTAACACGTATGCCTGCGACCGCCGTGCGATGTCGCGGCGGTACGTCTCGTTCCCGAGTAGATGCGCAACGGTGCGCTTCATCCGCTCAAAGTCCCAGCGCGGTACGATCAGCTCTGGTATGTTGATGAGCTCGTCCGCCAATGACCAGTCGGTTTGGTCGTACAGTCTCATGTAATCATTTTCAAACGACACGGACGGAATTCCGAGTGCGAGGGCGTCGAGCAGTGCCCCACCGCCGCCTGAGGGGAACGTGTCTATCAGAACCTCGGCGAGACACAAGGCCTTGAGATAGCTGTCACCGCGCCAGCTCAGAAAGCGTATGCGCGCTCTTGACTCCGGCGTGAGCACGTCCGACACGATCGGTATCTGCGACTCCTCCGGCCCCATCACCAGGTAGTACATCTCCGGAAACTCGTGCAGCAACTCAACGATCGCCTGCCAGAAGCGCGGCTCCTGAAATTTCACATAGCGGCCTGAGCTCGCGACTACTCGCGCGTGATCCGGGATGCCCAGCTCGCGGCGTTCGTGTGGTGTGATTTTGTCCCGCTCGGGCAGATCATTTCCGAGCGGAGTCCAAACACAACTGACCGGCGTATCAATTAAGGGGTGCTTGGACCAGGCGAGGCCACCATCCAGACGGGGCGACGCGAATTGCGGCGGTGGTCCTTGCACCAGCCCTACTACAATCGGCGCGGGCCGCAGCGACATAATGTAATAGTGCTGGAATTGGGTCAGCGCGCCGCTCGTGACCAAAACGTCGGCGCGCTGTTTGTAAATTGTACGAGCAACGGCTCGCAGCTGCTCGTGAGTTCCGCCGATGCTCGGCGCCATTGCTACTTTGTATCCGCATTGTTCAAACTGCCGAATGTGTTCGGGGCCTGCTTCGGAAGCGAGGACGTCCCGCTCCGACTCTGGAACGAAAAACATCGGCTCGAAACGTGAACGATCGTGGTAGCGCGCGAAGAGCAGAATCACCTTGATAAGTACGGAGCCCACTTCGGTTATCCCCTTCACAAGATAGGCCACACGGATCTTGCCCGACTTAAGGAGATCCCTGCGCGACTTCGGCCGCAACCTGTCAGGTTGAGCGAGCCGATGCATAGCGTCGAGGATGTCGAAATCGTACTCAAACCTGTCGAGACGTTTGAACTCCATATAGGCATACTGCCACCGGTCGAAATAAGTGATAGCTCCCGACACGTCCCCGCGCGTTGCTGCTCCGATTCCCAGCCGCTTGTATGCCTCGCGGATTGCGGGGACATCATCCAGCGCAGAATGGATTTGTATGTAGAGCGGCAGGAGGTCTGCGCTGAACCGACCCAGCAGCCACGCGCGCTGAACAAACGTTCTGGCATACAGCAGATCTTCCTTCCGACCCGATTTAAAGTAGGCTTCAGCCAGTAGACGGTTGGCCTTCTCGCGATCATCGGGCCGCTCCAGGAAGATGTAGGGCAGCAGTTCAGTGCTGCAGACGCTTTCTCCGCCTGCGATCCGCGATAAGGTCGCCTCAAAACTGGGGATGCCGTCACGAAGGTTCACCGCGTTCTGCACGTTTTCACGCCTTGTAAGAGGTGCAAAGGTAATAGAACTGATAGATTTGATGTACCTTGACTCGTTCTAAGCTCGGCGGTATTAGCTCGACCGGACACTGATGAATCACATCGTGACTGGACAGCACCCGCTTGAAATAAAGTCGTTCAATCCAGGAAGCCGTTTCATACAACTGCTCGTCGAGAAAGAGCAACAGCGCCCCAGGCTTTGCTACGCGCGCCATTTCTTCTAACGCACGTTGCGGTTCGGTATAGCCATTAAGCGCCCCGTAATTCAACACTACGTCAAATACTTCTGAGTTAAAAGGTAACTGAAGAGCATCTCCCAAAACAAAATCCATGGCGACGCCCTGCGCGCTCATAAACGCTACTCCCTGCATGAGCATTGTGTTAGAGAGATCGAGGCCGGTGTAATCGGCATCGAGTTTCATCCACCCGTGTCTGTACAGCGAGTTGCACGTTCCGGTTGAGACGTCAAGCACTTCTAGTCGCCCGCGTTTACGGCGTAGCTCTTCAATCAGCCGAGCATGAATTTCGGGAAACGACTCAAGCGGCTGAAACTGCGCGAACCGCAAAGAAATCTTGACCGGCACCGCTGTGATAAACAGAAACAAAAGATATCGATGTCTCAGCAGAAAAATGCTGACAGCGACAAAGATCACAACGAGCATCGCATCCAGCACCGATGGGTCACGCCAGCCCTGGGCCAGAAATAAAAAACTGAAAGTGTAGCCCGCAAGGGCCAACATCGTCGCGACGATCACCACATAGGCAATCCACCCCTTCCAATAACCCGGGCGCACGGGCAGGGCTAAGAACGGCATGACGTACTGATACCAGCGGCCCAGAAATCCATCGTAGAAGAAATCACGTAGCGCACGGTCGTGTTTTCCCAGTTGATCTTCTACATAAAGCTTGGGTACGCCATTGGTTGTTGGATACTTGCGGCTACACACCTCACAATGCCAGCACGTCGTGAACACACGCCAACGACTGCTGCCGCATGCAACGCAAATATAGTTCGAGAGATTCATTCCCAGGCCAGGATCACGTCTGTGCTTGTGACCGTGCGTGCGTCTCCCTTAGATCCAGCACGAAGCTCCATTTGCCAACGTCAGAGTTCCAGTCCAGTTCGTTTCCTTCGTCCACGGGAGTGACCGCATGCGCCAGGTCATAGCGAAAGATGATCACGTCGCCGATGTCGTGTGTGTCGTGAGTATTTACCAGCCCGAAAGGTGTGCGGAACGTCGTTCCGCCCATTTTGAAGTCGACATCAATACGGGACAAACTGGTAATTAAACCAACGCCCTGCGGCAAGAGAGGATGTACGTGCTCGGTCAAAAAGCCCCCTCCGGACGGGTAATGGAGCACCTTGATGCGCAAGCCGGTCACCGCAAAATCAAAATCAGTGCCGGCCACTTCGTTCTGCAGTTTACGCATCAGTTCGCCGGTCTCTCGTGCTGGTACGCTCACGTAATCCTGAAGTGTGTTCAGGCTGTTAAAGCCCGCCTGATGAAAAATGTGGGGGAGAGCAGATTGATGATTCCCGCGATCGATGCGGTGGTAATTAACTTCCGGCGTTGTCGTTGGTGACCTTCCGTGCGGGTACTCAGATGTTTCGCGCCACCAACGCTGCACCGCTCTTCGGAGTTCAAGCATCCGGTCGGGCGCGAAGACACGTTTCAGAATTGCAACGCGTCCCTCCGATACGATCTGCTTGATTTCTTGATTTGGGACCTCAGCAATGATCTTGCCATTTCTGACGGAGGCACCCACAAGCACGAGACCGTCCGATGGATCGTGATTTTTGGCTGGGCACATATCAAAGTTCTGCGAGTCTATAATCGTCTAGCTCGAGATCGCATAACCGAAGCCTGACTTCCCGAAGCCGTTCCCGTTGTAAAACATGAATTTTGTATCGTGTCGCTTGAGCACAAAAGGATAGGCGTTCATTTCGCTGTCCCATCCTTCGGAAGACAATTCCAAACCAGCGTCTTCATCTTTCCGTGTCCATTCAATGCCGTTGTTAGACTCGGCGTAGCCGATTCGGTAGGTGTTCGCCGGATTGGTCCGGTAGTCGCTGGCCCGTCGTGTCGAGTACCACATTCTATATAGGTCATCTTCCTTCTGTACTGTCGCGCTGCAGATTCCTCCTTCATTATCGTCTTGATAATCAATCGCAACAATGCCCTCGCGCTTCCAATTGATACCGTCCACGGATTCGGCGTACTTGATGTGATAGAAGGGTTCGGGCCGGCCGCCCACCACCTTCCACTCCGTGCAGGACTGATACCAAATGCGCCACAGGCCGTCTTCATTCATGACGCACGCTGTTCCGGTAAAATATGGCTCGTGCGGACGTAGGTCGAAGATGGGGCCTTCGGCGTATTTAGTAAACGTCACGCCGCCGTCCTCACTGCGCGCCAAGCCGATCGAATTGTGATATGGAATCGTTGCGCGCACCGTCCAGCCAGCATAGTAGAGATATTTCGACGCGCCCTGCGTGACAATAGACAGAGGCATGATCCCGTTTTCATCAAACGTACCTAGCCGGCCGAATGGCAGCAGGGTGCAGTTGTGTTCGTACAAAATGTTCTCGGGTTGACCCGCCGCAACCTCGATGAAGCTGATATTGCTCCGATTGCGTGCGTCACGGCTGGCAAAATAGATGCGCCACCTTTTTTCATTCAGTACATCCACGATCGGAAGCTGAGCATGGCTGCAATTCCACTGATGTTGGCCGCGCGGCGTGTAAATGAGCCCTTTCTTCACCCAACGATTCGCCAAGCTGCATTATCCTTTCGATTTATGCGAGAGGCTGCGAATCTCGTCACTGCGGAAACCGGCCGCTCCGGTACCCGTTGCCTTGTACACTTCGAATTCCTTCGTGTCTTTGAGGATTGTCACGCCCATCCCAATGAGCGTTTCGCGCGCGATGACCGTTTCGTCGCGGATGCTAGCGTTGACTCCGATGAAACAGTATGGCTCGATGACGCAGGCGCCAGAGATAACTACGTGCGATGTCACCATGACGTGATCCTGGATTATCGTGTGATGACCAACGTGGTTACCGCTCCATAGCACTACATTGTTTCCGATCTTGACGAAGGGCTGAATGGTATTGTCTTCGAGGATGAAGCAATTGTCCCCACATTCAAATCCGCGGAAGGTCGTAGCGCGCGTGCTGATATAACTTATCAATTCGTAACTCTTCTGTTTTGCAGCGTAGTATCGGTCAGCACGCACGTGATTCATTCGTTTAAAGCTAATCGGGATGAACATCTTGAACTGGGCGGGCGGGAAATGCTGTTCGACCTGTTCAAAGGCAACCACTGGCAGCCCTTTGTAATCCCCGTTTTGGAGATATTCGCCGTCGACAGTGAAACCCGCCACTTCATGCGGAGAATCATTCGTCAAATAAAAGTGGGCCAACTCCGCCCACTGGCTTGTTCCGAATATGATTACCCTTGCCATTCGCCGCTCCTTTTAATAAAGACAAGGCTAGGACTTTTATCAACACAAGTTCTCTGGGTTAAGCGCGGCAAGCTGACGCGGAATGAAACACCCATCTTTTCTAACTAACCGCCGATCGAAGTAAACCTCTCCTCCGCCCGTTTCGGGGGTTTGCATCAGAATGAGATCCCAGTGGATTGCCGATCTATTCCCATTGTCGCATACGCTGTACGCATTGCCCGGCGCAATGTGCACCGAGCCTGCAATTTTTTCGTCGAATAGGATGTCGCGCACAGGTTTTCGCATGCCGGGATGAAGCCCGAACGCGAACTCGCCGACATAGCGCGCGCCGCCGTCTTGATCGAGTATCTCCTGCAGCTTGGCTTGCTCGTTACGACACAGCGCATTTACGATCTTTCCATCGTGAAATTCAAGGCAAATGTCTTCGAACGTTACTCCGTAATAGACAGATGGTACATTAAACCGAATGCGCCCGTTGACCGATTCGCGCACAGGTGCTGTAAAAACTTCGCCGTCTGGGATGTTGTTACGACCGTCGGATTTGTGCGCACCTATGCCTTTGACCGAGAAGCTGATGTCTGTGCCGTTCGGGCTGACGACGCGAACGTCGTCAGTATTCTCGAGCAACTCAATCAGCGGGTCCATTGTCGCGCTCATGTGCTCATAATCTCTAAGACACAGATCAAAGTAGAGATCCTCGAAGTCCTCGGTGCTCAGGCTGGCGCGCTCAGCCATGGCAGGCGTCGGCCAGCGCAGGGCCACCCACTTCATGTGGTTGTTTCTATGTTCGAAATGGACGGGCTGAATATAATGCTCGAGTATATTTCGGAGCTTTTCACCGGGCAGTCCGGCATACTCCTGCGTATTCAGCGGTGCTCGAATGCTAATGAACGCATCAGCTTGTTTCAATATGTGGAGTTCGGAATCCGCCATGAAGCGAACGTCCTCGGCGTCGTACGTAAGAGCCAACTCGCGTATGACCTGATCGTCTTTGAGGGAGACCAGCGGTGTGGCGCCAACTGCACGAGCTTCCCGAACTAGTTCGAGCACAATTTCGCGCGGAGCATTGATGGCCTCGATGAGCACCTTTTCCCGCGGATGAAGGGCACAGGAGTATTTGATAAGCAATTCTGCCAGCTGCTTGATACGCGGGTCTTTCATGTTAAAGATGGGTCGCCAACTAGGAGAATTCGCCCGCTCTATAAGCGGGAAAGTATTTGATCGAACTAATTCCGGGTGCTTCCACGAGTTCAGCATACTTCGGGAAATCCAAGATTCGTCCACACAAATACGCAGTGCGCACGCCGGTCGACCATCCTTGCTTGAAGCGTCCTAACCCGTCTGTCGCTGCGGGCGCTATTCCCGCGCTACTGCCCAGGTTTAGCCACTCGGTTCCCGAATCGGCAAAATAGTTAATGGCCAAATCAAATAGAGCAAACGACGCTCCGAGCTCATAACCCTTCGCGTTGTAAGCGCCGAGATGGTAATAGGCGCGATTACCTTGCCGATACCACAAAACCATACCCAATAGCGCGCCGTCCTGCGTCGCACGGAACATTACGAGTCCCGGAACGGCCAATTGTTTCGCGAAAGCTGCCGGCGAAAAAGCTGGAATACCGAGGATGTTATGGCGCCCAATCAGTTCTGCATAGAGGCCTACCCAGTCCTGTAAAAAATCGATTGGCCTCTCACATCTCTCCACCTGCATTTCGCGCTCCGCCTTGCGCGCGTTTCGCCGGTGGTGAGGGTGGATAAAGGTTTCTGGCTTTCGCGTTAGATCCACGACAAAATGCTGCTTGAACGGTTCGAAGAGATCAGGAAAACATCGTCTTAGTAACTCGTGATCACACTCCGCTAAAGGATCGATTACCAGCGTCACACTGACCAGGCCGCCCCCAATACTTTCGAGGTCATGTTGAAGGTGTGACCAGTCCTGACACACGAAAAGCGGGTAGCAACCCATGGCATCAATGTGTTGCGAATTGGGTATCTGCCGCTCCAGAACCCACCCCCCGCATTCTGGCAGCAAACGAGGTCTTCCAAACTCGCTTAATGACGCGCAATAGTCGGGATGCAAATATCCCGTATTCATAGGGCTTGGAGGCGAGTTGGAAACCACTGGAGCTTGATCAGTTCGTGGGATTCGCAAAGAGAACCGTCTCCCCCTCGTAGATCGTGAAATGATCGAGAAAGAACTCGTATCCCAGGCCGAGATCGTTTAAATAGAGGGGAATGTCCACAATATCATTTGGTTTGTGGTACACAGAAATAGCCAGCCTTGGTTTAAAGGTTCGAATCGTCTCTTCAGCGCCGCGAAGAGCGTCAAGTTCGGCGCCTTCAATATCCATCTTGATCAGGTCAACCTTCGGAAGTTTTTCTTCCTTCACAAAATCATCGATAGACAAGGTCGTTACACGCATCGAACCTTCCTTGCCGTTGTTCAAGCTGGTGGCTGGTCCATGAGGTGAATAAGTACACTCTTCACCAGATCGTTCCCACAATGCCCTCGGCAAAACGGTTATTCGGTCCGCAAGTTCAGAGTTCAACTTGATATTCCGGTCGAAGACCTCGAGATTCTCAGGGGTAAACTCGAACGTGTAAACTTTTCCTTCCGGGCCAACCTCGTGTGCAAAGTACAGCGCAGTATCTCCCCAGCCCCCACCTGCATCGATCACATAGTCCCCTCGGCACGCTTTAATTGCAGGGCTTGTTTTTCCGTACTCATACTGGTGCAGCATGAATATTATTTGAACTCCGCCCGGTAAGGTATAAAGCTCTATGGGATATCCTATTTTGCTCAACGCGAAGCGTCGCAACACCCAATTGTTGAACTTGATCGCTATCGTGTCTGCGCCGTTAGTCAGGGCATGGGCGGATCTTCGCTGCTGCCAATAAGAATCTGTGTTCACCGGCAGCTTAACTTTATTGCTCCCGAGGATTTTATACGAAACGAGTTTGGTCAGCGTAGCTCTTGAATATTCGTCCGCGAGCAGATCGTAAACTGGGGAAAGTTCTGTTAACAGACCCTCCATTCTCGAGATATTGTCAATAGGGTCTCCGAAGTAGTTCGGCAGAATTGCAACCGTCCTTTGAGGAAATGATCGGTTGAAGCGGGTGAGCAGCGAACTCTTCCATGTAGCCTCGTATGAGCCAAATATCTCAGAGTCCCAGTTGTCCAACCCGAACCAGTTTGGCGTGTTCCTGATCAGTTCCTGCATTAACGCTATATAGAAATGTTGGGCCATACGTTAAGGTCCTTCTGGTCTAATCAGGCCTTGGGACTCCCACTCCAGTCTTGGTCTTACAATTCCGGGCCACTTTCCGAACCAGTAACCACCTGCGCGCTCGGCATCGTGTACTTCGAAGTTGAGGATTTGTGGGTGCATGTAAACCGAAGCCGCGTCTTCTACCACTTGAATACTTGCAGTATAGATACCGTCGTTCAGGAAGTTTGGCGGAATCTTCACAACTTCTTTGATCAATCCGTGCTGCCGTGGACCAACTTTCGATGACGTGGCGAATACATACGCGCCCTCGGCGGTGAAGAGATGCATCGTAAAGTTCACCTTGCGATCGCAGGAATAATTCCAAAACTCAAACTCCAACTGAAACGGTGTCTCAATAGAGACTTCTGCTCCTCCGTCTTCGCACAATGATCGTAAACGGGCGGCGTGAATTTTTATTCGTTCGTTTCCAGGGGCGTTCTCCGGATCCTGCCAGTTCTGTTCTACCACCGATTGGGAAGCGCTGCGAACAAAGTCAAGAACGACTTGCCTTGTTTCACCTATCTGCTTGATTTCACCTTCATCTACCCAGATAGTTCTTTTGCACAACGTTTTTACGGCAGACATGTTGTGACTTACAAATAAAACCGTGCGGCCCTCAGTTGCCACGTCACTCATCTTTCCCAAACACTTTTTCTGAAACTGCGCGTCACCAACAGCCAGAACTTCATCCACCACCAGGATCTCGGGTTCGAGATGTGCTGCGACCGCGAACGCTAGCCGCATATACATTCCACTCGAGTAACGCTTCACAGGCGTGTCAAGAAACCTCTCTAATTCAGAAAAATCAACGATCTGATCAAATTTGCTGTCGATCTCAGTTTTTTTCATTCCCAGGATTGCGCCGTTCAGGTAGATGTTCTCTCTGCCGGTCAATTCCGGGTGGAAGCCGGTGCCAACCTCGAGCAGGCTGGCGACTCGGCCGTAGAGTTCAGCGCGACCTGTGGTTGGTTCGGTTATCCGCGATAACACTTTCAGGAGGGTTGACTTGCCGGCGCCGTTCCTGCCAATGATGCCGACTACTTCGCCCGGTGTGACGTCGAAACTGGCGTCCTTAAGGGCCCATATAGTGTCGACCGTTCGCTTGCCGTTGCGACCTCTCAGGCGTTCTAAGGGAGCACGAACGGCCTGGGCAATCGACTCTCGTAGCGTGTCATAAGCAGCTTCGCGAGTGCCGATGGTGTACTGCTTCCCCAGGGTTATGGCGCGAACAATTGGTTTCATCAGCCCTATATGATATCCGCGAAATTCTTCTCCATGCGCCGAAAAGCGTATGAGGAGTAAATTAGGAGACCGAATGTAATTACTACCGAAACCGCCAAATCGATCCAGTTGAACGGGTGCCCAAACAACGAGGAACGGTAGCCTTCGATTATTCCGGTCATCGGGTTCAGTGAAAGGAGCCAACGAAACTTCGCAGGCAGGAAACTGGCCGGATAAATTACGGGTGAGATGTACATCCACAGCTGAACCACGAACGGCAGCGCGAAGCGAACGTCACGATATTTTACATTCAGGGCAGACATCCACATTCCCATTCCCAATGCAAGCAGTGTCGTCAACACCAACAGCACCGGGAACATCAGCATGTTCAAAGTGAAACCTATGCCATAGTAGATCATCAGCAGCACAAGGATGACAAACGCAATTGCAAAATCAACCAATCCGGCAGCTACGGCCGCGCCGGGAATAATCATTCTCGGAAAATAGACTTTGGTGATTAGATGGGCGCTGCCAACCAGGCTGTTACCACTAGTGGTAATGGCGTTTGCAAAAAAGGTCCACGCCATAAGGCCTGCAAAGGCAAAAATCGGATAGGGTACATTGTCCGAGGGGACACCGGCCAGCCGCCCAAAGAACAAGGTGAAGATAACCATCGTAAATAGCGGCTGAATGATGGCCCAGGCAACTCCGAGTTCGGTCTGTTTGTACCTGACTTTAATGTCACGCCAGATTAGAAAATACAGTAACTCGCGAAAGCCCCATATATCGCGGAGATCAAGAGCGCTCCACGCCTTATTTGGTTCAATGACGACGAGAGGCTCTTCAGGTAAACCTTCAGATGGACCGTGGTGATTTTCTCGCGTGCTTTTCTGGATGGGTTTAGCTGTGGTTACCGGCGAGGTGTGGTTGTTGGTCCTGGAGATACCCATCAGACTCTTGCAAAAGCGCTTTTATGGAAGTTCGAGCTATGCCTCACCTGTACTGGCTTCTTTCATGAAAAATCAGCTTGCTACGAGGAGCACCAGTCTACCTACCGCTTAACTGAGCCGTCAAGCAACGTGCCTCGAACAGTTTGCGCAATGTTAAATGCAGAGGGACCTCGGGCATTATAACTGCGACATGTGTTTTGGAAGTGCTATTCAAGAACTCGAGTGGCTTCGAAGGCGCCAACCTCCGACCGGAATCTATAGGGGCTTTCTTCTTCCTCGATACTGGTGACAAAGATCAGTTTACCGGTTATTAAATTGTTAGAACTAAACCTACCTTTGAAGATGAGCGTTCCCATCTCTCGACAACAGGTGCCGAGCTGCAATGTAAGATGGCCACAGAAACTCACGCGTTCATTCGTTGTTTCGCCCCATACAGCGGGCCGAGCAACTGCCTCAAATTTGTCGTCCGATTTGGCATCGAGAAGCAAAAAAGAACCCAAACCCTTCGGCTGCGAATTAAATAGCAAATTGTTCTCGACGCCGGAAAGGTGAAATTTCACTCGCCACTTTCCGACAAGATTCACAGCGTATACCGCTCGGGCCGATGCTTGCGGCTGATAACCAACGAGGGAAACGCTCACAAGGACCAACAGGGTTACAACTAGAACTTTCATATTTTTCTCGATACGTAAATTGTCTCCGACCTGCGTGAAATTTTGCGTTTGAAAAGGACAAAGGCGGCCGGCCCGCTTGGAGCCAGCCGCCTCATTTCAGAGTCAGTGATTCAGCGACCATGCTTGCGCCGCCAAAGCGGACACGCATGACTTATCTGGAGTCGCTCAACTGTCGTTAGGCCGGCCCGACACCCGTGCAGCTGGGGCATCCGTTGGTGCCATTTCCAAAAACCTTATTGTTACCTAACGTATCCACTTCTCCGCCAGCACCCACGAGGGCTCCATTGCCTCCGTTTTGGATCAGATCGCAGTTGCTGATACGAACTACTGAACCTCCGGTGAGCGCTTGGACACCGGCTCCTCCGTTGTTGGTAGAAACGGAGTTGCTTAAGTTGACGACGCCCACGCCACCGATTCCTTCAGCACGCACTCCATCGTTAACATTACGAGCGAACATGCAGTGCTCCGCGGTGACGCGCGAGTTGCCTTTGGCATGAATGCCGTGTTGGTTGCCGTTAAAGGAGGAATTAACTGCCGATACCTTAACGAGCCCCCCGCTGGTGGTTAGATCGAGACCAGCCCCGGTATTGTCTCTGATGACTGTATTTCTAACGTTGAGAAATAGGTCGCTTGTCTCGGAAACGCGGACTCCGGGTCCAGCAAACCTGAACATCACGCAGTCCTCGATGTTAACGGTTTGGGCCTGAAGAATGTTCATTGCTCGAAGCCCGTTGCAGAACCCGTTTATAGATATGCCGCGAATAGTAATGACGTCAGTGGCCGCTGCGTTGATGGTAATCCCGGTAGTTAGAGAAGCCAGAATTGAAGCAAACGTTCCAGTACCATCAAGGGTGATCGACTTGGTAATTGTGACGGCACCATAACCACCTGGATCTAGCGCATCAATCTCTCCGCAAGCGGCAGTTTTTGAAATCGCGCCAGCCCATGTTTTACAGGGGGCCGTGCGGCTACACGGGTTAGCGTCGTCACCAACACCTGACACCCAGGTGCGCGACGCCTGCGCGTGAGCCATTGAAGTAAAAGCGAAAGTGAAGATCGCAATTGCTACAAACTTGAGCGTGAACCGAAACTTGTTCATTTTGGAATCTCCTTCTAATTTGACTATGGGGTGGCCACCAATGGAAAACGGAAAGTTCCGGCCACTGTTGCTTAGCCCGATCGTTTAAGAGTAACGAGTCATGTAAAACCGTAGGATCGAACCTATAGGTATTACGCGTAATAGAACCAGAAATTGGCCCTCTCCTCCGAAAAATCGCAAAGTTAGAACCGTCAAGAGCAGGGTAAGTTCGTGCACCCTATGGTATTTCTCACGTGGTTAGCGGAGTTTATTAGCGACTGCCCCTGGGCTGACGTAAGCGTTCCGTTATCGATATAGGCTTGGACCTGGGTGACGAAGTCGGTCAGCTTGTTGCACGCGACGTTAGTCTTGCCTTGGTTGATCGCATCCAGTGCGGCTTGCAGCTTACTGAGCAAGCCCTGTCGTTGTTGCCCAGTTAAACTCGGAAGCGCGGTAATGAAATTGATCATGTTCTGGATCACTGCCTGCGGCGTAAGCACAGTCACTGTGAACGAGCATGATGCCGAATTGCCATGCGCATCGTTCACCGTATAAGCAACT
>Ga0126308_10000499_pt1 | contig 13215 bp, 11 predicted proteins | sample Plot55_FD_92533 | JGI IMG/M metagenome (GOLD analysis project Ga0126308, IMG submission 92533) | Serpentine soil microbial communities from UC McLaughlin Reserve, CA, USA - Plot55 | ecosystem: Environmental > Terrestrial > Soil > Grasslands | place: USA: UC McLaughlin Reserve, Lake County... | reverse complement strand
TACATCAAAGATTTTTGGCTCCTGCGCAGGCGGTTTGGTTCCTCTTAGCATGTACAAGAAATTAGAGGCATGGGATTCCTCGGTTGATGGTGGCACTATCTCTTTATGATTTCTAATCCGATCCCATGTTGCTACTATGGTTGGTATTTTGGATATCAAATTAATGGCCCGGCTAAGGTTACCAATCTTTGTGTCATCATCAGGATTTGGGTCGTAGTCTGCCAGTTCGGAAACACTTGATTGAAGTACATCCATAGGCCTTGCAGTTAGCAGACGATTCTCCAAGTTCTTTATCAGACGGTGGGGGATGGTTCTTGAGTCTCTAAGTCTCCTGGAAAATTCATATAGCTCATCGTTACGCGGGAGCTCGCCAAAGAGCAAGAGGTATGAAGTTTCCTCAAATGTTGAATGATTCACAAGGTCAAGGATGTCGTATCCACGATAAATTAATTTGCCGTTGCTGCCATCTATAGAACTAATTTTAGTGTCCGCCACCTCAATATTCCGCAAGCCAATGTTTCTTGTATCCATCTACAGTCACAGTTGGGTTATTACTAAATATATAATTGACGTGCGAACTTGAATCCTTATTTTGTATTATGACTGCAATTAGTTTAAGAATTGATTTAGAAAGTAAAATTAATTTGTGAACATAAATTGTTGTATTTCATGGGTTTGTTTTGTTCTGACTGCGTAGTATAATGATGCAATTGTTGCATTTCCAAAGGTTTGGATAGGCAAAAAGAAAGAAAGAAAGAAGACTTTACGACATACGATGTACAAACTAGTTTAGGAATATTTAAAAAGTGAAAAGGAGTGGTCTGCGGATAACCGTTGTATACATAAAAGAAAGGCTTTGAAAGGATCTTCTGTTGGGACTCACTGCTATATACATGGTTTACTTTAATTCAATAGAGAATCTATTATCAGTCTATTTGATGGCTAACATATCTTCGCGTAAATTATTCTTCGTTATTGTTAATATATCGATTCCGTCCCCGCTTGATGAATCTCGCAGTATAGAAGACTTTATTGCCTTGATTACTAGATTCCTAGCGTTTTCTTCTGACATGTCTCGACTGTATTCTGCATCCATAACCCCTAAAGCCATTTCAGCCCCTGAGCCTACTGCAGCGTAATCATCAGGAAGTACCGAGCCTAGAGGATCTAGGGTGAATATTTGCGGCCTGTGTTCAACCCCTCCGACTACCACCTGTGTTAATAGCGGGAAAAACCGCCTCTCAAACATTATCACAGACATCAATTTAGCGATTGAATTGGTCGCAACATTTCTCCTAATTTCGAGCCTCCTGATTTTGGCGAGAGCAGCGACCTGTCTTACCAAGACTTGCATGTCTGCAATCATACCTGCACACGCCGCTCCAACGAACTCAGTGACAGGAAATATTTTCTTAGTATTCTTATTTACCACGAAGTTTCCATATGATACGCGTTTTTCTGCGGCTAGGATAATTCCCCCATCGTACGAAATACCAACTGCAGTTGCTCCGGGAAAAAATTGAAATGCCATATTTTGTACTTGTTCTATATTCAATCTCATTTAGCCTTTTCTAAAAAGGAATATATTAGATTGAAAATACATTTGTCCCGCTTGGATACTAACTTTCATGACTGTTTATAGATGATGGCCATTGTCAGCTTTACCAGGTTTTCGACCGGGTGTATTTCAAATCAATAAATACAAGTTAGGTCACTTGCTATAGTATCAAATTTTTCATTTCTTATTTTGAGGTGTTATCATGTATTCTAATTGCTTCAGCTACAAGCCTATTTTGAAGCTCTAGTGCAGTTCTCCCTTCGGGATGTCTTGATTCTGCAATTGTTTCAGCTACAATTCCTATAATATGTCTCAGCAAGAACTCGTCGCCTCTTCTTGCTTCTGCAGTATATGTGGAATTAGCCTTGTTCACAAATACGACATTTTCATTAGTAAAACTGTATCTGGAGTCAGATTCGTCTTCATAAGGAATTACCTTGTAGCCGATCCTCCTTAACGCAAATGTTTTCTTTAAAATCGACCGTCTAACTTTTGTAGTTGTTACAACGAGAGGCTGTTGTTGCTGTTGTTGTATAGTACTATCTATGTCGGAAAAAGATGCATTTGGTTGAGTCACGACTGGAAGATTATCACTAGTCCTGCGAGAATATTGGTCTCGGTCCTCTGAGGCTGGTGTAACTATATTTTCAGGGGCGGTTTTTGAAAAAATCTCGCCCTCTTCAATTAGAGTATCCGAAGGCATAGGACTTACAAAATCACTGGGAATCGCGTGCGAAACATCTGACGAAGGGATAGCAGAGCTAACATTTTCCTGTGAGTGCTTCAAACTACCTCCTGCTCGAGCCCCTCCTGCCGTCTCACGTTGTTTAACCTCAATAGTCTCATAACCTTCCATTTCCTCCGTTTCTATATTCTCGACTATAGCCTGACCAAGTACCTTATCAATCTCTTTGTAGATCTTTGATTCCTCCCTTGTTATCAAGACGTCTTCATATTCGGTTAAACTCGGCAAAACGGTATCTGTTATAAAAGTCTGCATTGCTTGGTAGAATTTGGAATATTCTTTATCTTCTATTAAGGCCGATTTATCAGCAAATCTAGATGTCAGAGAATCGCATCTAACGAATCCAGTAACCCTTTTGAGTTTATTGTCAAACCCAAAAGAAATTCTCGTTACTATGTGATTACCAACCATAATAGCAATCCCGTTTTCGTCATCTGAAAGAGGTCTCTTGGCAATGACAATCTCTCCTACGATCTTCCCATTGTCGAGATTGACGCCAAGCTTGTGACCATGTATTTCCGGAGCCTTTATAGCCTCAGCTCCTGTAAAGTCCCATTCAGTAAAGGTATCAGATGACTTGATGAAAACTTGAAATAGGGGCTGCCTTAAGACAGCCAACTTACGGATTTCCTTTGACAATTTCATTGAGTCAACTAATAGTTTGGCGCCCGTGAGAAACAATTCTGTTCCATTTCTCCTCAAGGGAGGTTCATTAATTTCATTGAGTAGCGTATTGCCTGCAAAAAGTCTATCTAACACGGAAGCTTCCAAGAGGATCGATGTCTGAAATGCATCACGCTTTGTTCGTATCTTCATACTTTGAAAAGACGTCAGAAATGACAACCTTCCTGTGCCATACCTGCCAGTCCTCACTCTCCTAAGTCTAGGAGAAGTGGAATCATACTTCTTATGGGGTGATCCAAGAAGTAAAAATTTCTCCATTCCATCTGAATTCATTCCGGCATCATCTTCTATTACTACCGATCCATCCTTCAGAATCGTGATAAGAACAGCAGTAGCATCTTCATCGAAGGCGTTTTCTATTAACTCCTTAATGATTTCATTAGGTGAAACCCAAGTCTTGGTTGCAAATTCCCTAAAGAATGAAGGATGCACTTTTAACTCCACAGTCATTTGTCGATTGAGATTTTACGTACATCACCTTTATTTGTTACGTATGAAAACTTGTTTGACAATCTAGTCATATAAGATGGCACGACAAAAAAAGGCACTCGAAGCCTAAATAAGACTGGACGCGCTCAATTAAGAAAGATAGTTCGACTACAATGACTTCTGATGGGGAACTTAAGATTGACTTATCTTGAATGGTTCAAGCGTATTCTCACTTATAATGTCAGAAATTTGGTTCTTTATTACTTTTATATCTATTCCATAATATGTCCGCCTGGTTGTGGTACTGAGTTTCTTTAAAGCACGTCCTAGTATAGAAATACAAATCTCCTCTTCATCCTTCTGGTAATGCACAAAGCCTGCGCAGACTAAAATAATACCTCCTATTAGCTCCCTTTCAGCTCCCGTCGATCCCTTCCATACATATTCGAGCATTTCATGTGCAATCCAATACTTCTCTTCGTTAAAGAATCTCATTGCCTCGGATATAGCCTGTATCTTTTCCCTCTTTTTTTCTATAACCTGATAAGAATCTGCGTAAGGACCTATGTCGCGTAACATAGAGGCAACTTCTACGATTTCACTGTCATCAGGTATACTAATATCATATTCGATATGTGACTTGGACACTCTTGTATCTCTTATGGTTATACCACTTGCTGAAGACAATATTCTAGCTTTACTTCTGAGCCACAAGTTATCTTTTGGCTGGTAAGACGAATTATGCAAAAACAGCATGTATCTCATGGGACTACACGGTAACCATTTGGGTAAATACATAAGCAGTATCAAGGTCTTGGTCATTGGTCCACAATGTGGGAAGTGTTACACAGCCAATAACACTTAATTCAAAATCTTCGATGATGTTTCCCCATCCCCATAGAGTCTTATCGGCTGTATATTCTCTCATTACATGAGTTCCCATGAAATTAAAGCCGATTGTGCCTTTTGCATCAGAAAGTTTTCTTGCTTTAGTTATTACATCTTTAGCCATTATGTCTCCAAGTTCAGGCAGGCCAGATATGAAAAAGATAGGTTGCGAGAGACCAAGAGAACTGTAATCGAAACTTGTGGCGTCAAGGTTTAGGATTTCAAAGCTAACTTCTGTTGAAGAGACAACATGATGTTGAAGTATGCTCAAGTCCGTATCGATCTCGATGCTGAAAGACCTCAGTCCTACTAAAGTCGAACAATAGGCTATCCTTCCATCTCCTGAACCAATATCAACCAACTCCGTGAATCCCAATTTTTTAGAAAGAATGGCCAAGGTGTAGGCGGACAGAATCCAAGTAGGATAAAAAGGCTGATAGCAGGTATCATATTTCCTACTGCTAAGCCAATAGTTGTTAATATCCCCCTCGTACGATTTGCATAAGGTGCCATCAACTATAATTTCAGTCTGCTTCAGATATATAGGATTATTTTGCGCAAACAAATTCAGTTTGTCTAGAATGCTTTGTTCAATATCTAAATTTGTCGAATATCGACAAGGTACAATTTCTTTGACGTAGCCAGTTGGGGAGAAATTTGTGATGTACTTATTCTTCAGTCGTGTAATAAATGAACAAATGCCTTCCAATATTATTCATTGTTTTGACGATTATTTTAGTACACTGATTCTGAGCTTGGCCTCAAGCCGCGCTTGTAGGTCTTTTGTCCGCAAATTGCACAGCAATATAGTCTCTTCTTTTTGTAAGTGTATATCACATCATCTTCTTCCGTTATAGTATGGGTCGTCTTTGCCATGCATCGATCGCAGAACCTTAGTTCTGTAAATATATTCTTCATATGATTTCTATTGACACAATTAATAAGGATTCTCTCCTTCGCTACCTCTTTAATTTTTGAGACAAAAGAATTGGAACCTCTGCTGGTATCTTTGCTACTGGAACATCCGCTTTGAAAAAGCTAGACAGTTTTGATTCAGCAGAACCGTAATCGCCATAAACAATAGCCCCTGCATGTCCCATCCTCTTTTCTTTTGGCGCCGAGCGTCCAGCAATATACCCAATGACTGGTTTTGGAAAGTTAGTTTTTATTATATATTCTGCTAACTGTTCCTCCGCATCACCACCAATTTCACCTACTACTACAACGCCTTCAATATCATTTATCCCGCTGATCATATCAAAGCATTCAATTAGATTCGTACCATTAATAGGATCACCACCTATACCCAAGCAAAGCTTTTGACCATGGTTGGCCTTGGTTAGATTGTATGCTAGTTCATACATTAGGGTACCACTTCGAGAAAGTAGAGCCACATTGCCTCTTCTGAACGGCAGAGCCGGCATAATTCCAACTTTGATTACCTCAGGAACGATGATACCTGGCGTATTAGGACCAATAACTTGGGCGTTTTTGACTCCTGCGTATTCTACTATCTTTAAAGAATCTAGAATGGGAACTTGTTCTGGTATAGCCACCAGCAGTTTTATCTTATTATTTAAGGCCTCAATGGCGGCGTTCAAAAAGTGTGGGGCTGGCACAAACATAACGGATATTGTGGCTCCTGTCCTTTCTACTGCTTCGCTCATCTCATTGTAAATAGGGATTCCATCAAATTCCTGCCCCCCTTTCCCAGGTGTTACCCCAGCTACGATATTTGTTCCGTAGCTCTTCATCAATCTCGTATGTACTGAGCCAAAGCTCCCGGTCATACCCTGAACTATCACTGGTTTTTTGCAGTAATCCTCGTCTCCTTGCTGACCGACCAGTATATTCATCAAGTCAAATTGGTTTTTCATAAACCTCCTCCATTTTTGATAGTTCCTCCAGTAATCCCTGTATTGCCTGCTCAACTGTATCATACATCCTGGCATTGCTATTCTTTAGCAACTCTTTTGCCTTCTCCGCCTCTGCACCAGTTATTCTAGCGAATGTGGATATCTCTATAATACCCTCGCGATATGCCCTTAGTATTCCTTCTGCCACCATGCTGGTTTTTACAATTCCTCCGAAGAGATTAATCAGAATAGCTCGAATCCTCTTTATTTTACTAATGACTTTCAAAGACTCAGATATTGTTTCAGCTGTGGCGCTCCCTCCAAAGTCTAGGAAACAGCCCGCTCTCCCGCCTTGGTCTGACACCATATCCAAAGTGGACATTACCAGTCCAGCCCCATTTCCAATTATGGCAATATTCCCGTCCAGCTCTACGAAGGAGAAACCACTCTTTTTAGCCTGCACTTCAGACTCCGTCATATTTTGATATTTTTTGAGCTCAGGATGTCTGAACAAGGCATTATCATCAATAATGACCTTGGCGTCTAGAGCCATTATAGATTCGTCCCGAATAACGACAGCAGGATTTATCTCTCCTAATTCTGCCTCTTTTTCAAAAACAAGCCTTGATAGGTTCATGGCAAGATTTATGAAGGATTCAGCAGTCCGGCCCTGCAGGCCAAGCTTTGATGCTGCTTCGGTGGCTAGAGAGAACGACACGCCAGAGGAAGGGACGTCTACAATAAATTTATTTTTGACCTCCTCTATCTCAACTCCTCCCTCTCCTGCGCAAATAAGAGAGTAGCTTCTCTTACCCCGATTCAAAAAAAGGGAAATATATATCTCTTGCCTAATGTCGACAGCTTGCTCGAGCAATATTGACTGCGGAAGTTCTCCTTTAATTTCTTTATTCTTTAGTTCCTTGAATTTCGAGGTTAATTCAGTAGGTGTATTGCATTTGACAATAGCCCCCGCCTTTCCTCTACCTCCTGCTGCAACCTGAGATTTCAGTATCAAAGGAAATTCAAATTTGGTGGACAGCTTTTCTGCTTCTATCGGTGAAGTTGCCAACACAGACTTAGGAATCGGAATCCCATATTGAAGAAAAAGTTCTTTTCCCTGATATTCAAGTAACCTCATTCTCTGGCTAAGAAAAAAAGAATAGACTCATTTATAATTCTAGTATATAAAATTATATCAATTCATAGCAATAAATGAATGGTTCTTGCCTAATATATTCAATATATTGTAATATATTAGAAGTGTACTGGCATCTTATCAAAAACGAGCAGTGATTAAAAACGAGAACCCCATGATGACGTTGAACCAAGACTGGCATGTGTTCTTTCCGATGAGGACAGGATGCCGATGTGAACTTACTTAATTGTGTCTACTTGTTTATATTATAATATACGTATGAAATTATAAGCTTTAAATATTTAGCTTGCATGTGACGCATTATGGTTGAAAAAATGACGGCCGTCTGGTTAATTATTCTGACAATTATTGTATGCGCCGCCGTCCCAGCTGTAATGATCTGGTTAACCATACAACCCAAGCCTGAACTTATTCTCGGTTCCGAACTTTATGATGGGTACGCATTATCTATCGGTAGGTTTTTCGTCTCGAGCATTTAGCTGTTTAATTTTCGCCTTTCTTTTTTCTGTCAGAAGATATCAAGCTTTGTAGTAGGTAGGACCTCTGGTTCCAGAAAATATGCAAACTATTGTCGTTACTACATAGAGGAACAGCCATAATTTAGTACAGGATCGATCAACATTAGACTTCAGATAAATCGCTCATATATTCTGCTTCAATTAGACCTTATAAGCTCTACTCGCTAGTTTGAATGCCTCTACGAAGAGTCAAATGTCAAATAGCCAGATTTGACCAGATTGTTAGGCTTTGTCTGTAACGCGATGGCCAATCTATAGTATTATATTATGTCAGTAAGTATGAGATTACGTTTTGGCCGAGAACAACCTCCTTGCTATGCTGCTCTGGCTCGGCGAACTGATAATTTCAAGTTGGCTTCTTTCTTATGGGGCTGAGCATCTCTCGATAAGATACGGGGCAAAGTTTGTAGGAAGAACTCTTCTGAGTATAGCCACTACCCTTCCAGAGATTGCTATTGTTATTTATGCTGCAGCAGATGGTTTCTACGGAATTGCGATAGGAGCTGGATTAGGCAGTAATCTACTTATGATGACTCTGGGACTGGCGGTGATGCTGCTTATCGCTACGACCCGTTTATCCAAAGCGCCTATGAAAGGTATCCCTGTAGGAATGTTCAAACTTGATAAGATATTCCTGTTGGCTACTGCAATTGTCAGTGCTGCATTATTTATCAACGGATACAATTTTCTTGACGGATTAGCTTTCTCTGCCTTTTTCATAGCTTATATTGCTATGGCCTTTCTGGAGATGCGGAGCGAAAGAAAGAAAGAATCCTCCCGAATTATCTCAGACGCAGGAAATTCAGAAAATAGGCATCAAATCATAGAGGTTAACGATTCTGAACCCACAGAAAAAACACTTGACAAGGAAATGCTTAAGTCTTTGGCAGTATTTGTTGCAGGCACAATTGGAATCGTATTTGGAGCAGGGCCATTTATCCATTCTATGCAAGGGTTTTCGTTGGAGATTGGAGTCTCAGCTATCATACTCGCTGTGATAATAAGCCCCATAGCCGGTGAGATGCCAGAAAAAATCTCGATGATGATTCTTGCACGCAAAGGTGCAGCAGGGGCTTCAATAGCTATCGCAAACGTACTGGGATCTAAAATTCTAAATAATACATTACTTTTGGCGGTGGCAATATTTGGGGCGATGTACCATGGTGGATTCTATACCAATATTGAACTTACTCCTATCCTTGCCTATCAAGTGACTCTAGTTACTATTGTTACTATTATTGCTCTCCTCCCGCTTTTCAAAAAGGAAATAGGTCTAAAAGTGGGCATTTTGTTAGCAAGTATGTATGCAATTAGCTTGTTTATCCAATTCCTACTTCCTCAGGAAATTGCTTTGCATTAGTGTCTCCAATTTACTTTTGATAGTATGTTCTAACGGTTCAAGTACCCAATGTCATCGCAGATGCTAAGCGTACTCTCAGCATGTTCGAATTATGAGACAGCAATCTGTTATTTTGTCATAACCTCTCTTGCTGACGCCTTTTTGTTTATGTTCTTGTGATAATGACTTCTCAGTTATTCCAGAATACAAATATTGAACCTTACATCCTGCTTGAACTTGTGATCTCTAATTATTATAAAACATGGCCTTTTCGGGATTAACCCATTCTATCCAAATCTATTTATCTTCGATGACAACAAATTTGCTTATGGGCATATTTCTCGGAAGAAAATCCAAGCGTTCGGCAGATAGTCCCTCTGATGTCTCAATTCATGAAGAGGACACATTAGACCAGCGCGACTTCCAGAAATACGACTTGTATAGGAAGGGAGTGAACAGCATGTCAAATCAAAAATTTGAGGATGCGATCCGTAGTCTCGAATTAGCCTTGCGGCTGGATCCCAAATATGTCGATGCCTGGCTTAAGAAAGGATATGCTCACTTTCTTCTAGGAGAGTACAATAGCGCTATTTTGTCGTACGATAAAGCGTTAGAAGTGGACGTCAATAATGTAGAGCCTTGGAATTTAAAAGGTTTGGCATACTACAAATTGAAAAATTATGACAAAGCAATATCAGCATGTGAAAAGGCAATTGATGTTAACCCTAATGACGGGATGGTATGGTATAATTATGCTTGCTATCTTGTACTAATCGGAAGAATTGATGAGGGTCTAGACGCCCTTAAAAGATCGATAGAAATTGACGTAAGCTATGCAAGGAAAGCAGTCAAAGATAGGGATTTTGAAAGTGCCAGAGCAGAGGAAGGGTTTCGAAGAATAATTGAAGTTGTAGTCCTAGAATCGATCAGACAGGGCTACAATTATGTCGGCAAGATAGTTTGGATAACAGGCATGGATAAAAGTGATGTAGAGGATGCTGCAATGAGATTAGCCATGAAGGGGCTACTAATAAGAAGAGAAAAAAAGGGCATTACAAGTAAGGAAGAATATTACGAAATAGCAAAAGAGATTGCAGACAAGATAGGATACACCAAAAACACAGGTTTTTTGAAAAGAAGCAAGGTTGTATCCGCCCCACTCCAGGAACTAAAGGATATCAGCGAAATTATCGGCACTGCAAAAATGTCTGTGGAAAAAGGAGATCTGCGGCTAACGACTGAAGCCTTAGAGAAATTAATAAATCCTGCGCAACATGGCAATGCAATGATAGAACAATTTTTTGACGAACACCGAGATTTAAGACTATATGATATACGATTGAAAGACAGGGGCCAAGAGTTTTTGAACTCGCATAAGATGGATCTTATTGATCTACTTTCAGAAATAGACGCCAAGGTTCGTGGCAACATTATGTCGAGTTCTGCAAGCGAAGTCTAGGCTCAAGATAACCTTATTTAAGTTTATGCTGTCAACAACTTGGCAACTATCGGCTCCTTAATAGAAGTCGCTTCTATCAATATCTCTCGGCCCAGACGATTATGATAATGTATTATAGTAGGTGACAACAATAGTTTAGGGATGGACAAGAGGTTTGCTAAAATTAGTGAGAAGGAAATTACGAAAAGCATTGCATCTATGTTTAACGAGACTATCCAGGAATACGCGGATTCTGATATAATTATAATAGGAGCAGGGCCAGCGGGTTTGACTGCAGGACGTAAACTTGCTGGGAGTGGATTAAAGACCCTAATAGTGGAGCAAAATAACTACCTGGGAGGAGGCTATTGGGTGGGAGGATATATGATGAACCCAGTTACGGTGCGTTCACCGGCCCAACGGATATGGGACGAGTTGGGGGTTCCATATAGAGAAGTGGGCGTCGGTCTATATGCAACTTGGGGTCCACACGCTTGTTCAAAACTAATTGCGGCTGCCTGTGACGCCGGTGTTAGGTTTTTGCAACTGACTAAGTTTGACGATCTAATCTTAAAGAATGATAGAGTGGCAGGTGTTGTCATAAATTGGATGCCTGTTTCAGCGCTACCACGAAATGTTACGTGCGTGGATCCAGTTGCGCTAGAAAGCAAGATAGTTATTGATTCGTCAGGTCATGATTCTGTTGCCGTAAGGCGACTAATGGACAGGGGATATCTAAAATGGGAAGGAATGAATCCAATGTGGGTTGACGGGGGCGAGGATGCGGTAGTCGATAAGACGGGAGAAGTTTACCCTGGTTTAATAGCAGCTGGAATGTCTGTAACAGAAACCTTTGGACTACCTAGAATGGGTCCCACTTTTGGTTCAATGCTGCTCTCTGGTATTAGGGCAGCAGAAATAGCGCAAAGCAAAGTTCAACAAATAAGCAACGTCCCTCCTACCACATAGGTAGTCTTCTGCATTTATTGCATCTTTTGTTGTCGAAGCCAAAAAGAACCTGGTTTTTCTTGTGGACCTTGGCTTTCCGAACAAATTATTAACAGGTAGTATAGTTGTAGATCGTAGTAGTTAGTTTATATGCCATCATATAGTGTCGATGACACTGAATCTATAAAGTCAAAGCCTTCACAACTCTATGATGTGGTTATTATCGGCTCTGGGCCCGCAGGATACACTGCGGCAGTATATACATCGCGGGCAAAGCTCAGGACAAGAATAATCTCAGGGACGTTACCAGGAGGTCAATTGATGACGACAAGCGAGGTAGAGAATTACCCAGGATTTCCAAACGGAATTTTTGGACCAGAACTTATGATGAATATGCGACAGCAAGCAGAGAGATTCGGCTCTCTAATTGCCGACGATGAGGTTATCCGTGTAGACTTTAGTCGAAGACCATTTGAAATTACTTCTCATTCAGAAACATGTGAAGCACATTCAGTAATTGTATGTACCGGCGCTTCTCCTAGAAAGCTAGGAATTAGAGCAGAGGAGCAATTCGCTGGCAGGGGCGTATCGTATTGTGCGACATGTGATGGCCCTTTCTTCAAGGGGGAAAATATTGTTGTTGTAGGAGGCGGCGATACAGCCTTGGAAGAAGCCACTTTCCTAACGAAATTTGGCCGCTCCGTACAAGTCGTTCATCGTAGAGATTCTCTAAGAGCAAGTAAGATTCTTCAAGAGAAGGCTTTTGAGAATCCCAAGATAGAATTCTTATGGAATAAAGTCGTTTCCAATATTGAAGGGGATAAGAAAGTGGGAGCAGTTATCGTGAAAAACGTAGACAACAGCGGCGAACGGATACTTCCTGCGGGAGGTTTATTCGTTGCGATAGGCCATGAACCAAATACTGGTATTTTCAAAGGACAAATAGAACTGGACGACAAAGGCTACATAGTACTAAAGAATCATACGGTTACCAGTGTAGATGGAGTATTCGCTGCTGGGGACGTTCATGATTTTAGGTATAGGCAGGCAATAACTGCAGGTGGATTCGGTTGTATGGCCGCCTTAGACGTAGAGAAGTGGCTTACGGAGAGGAAACACAGACAATGAAATCATCCCAAGGTTACCTAATCTTCTGATACGCTAAACTCGGAAGATTCCTTGCATTGTTTAGAAGATTTTCATACTCGCTGGTCGTAAAAATTCCCTGTTCAATGTATAGACTCTTGAATTTCCTCCCATCATCAGCAAATAGTCCAACAAATATACTATCCTGAAGACCATTAGTCATTTCTAACATGGAAGCCATAACAGATCCCGACGACGGTCCAACTAACAGATTTTCGCGCATAGCAAGTTCTCTTACCATACCGAATGAATCTTTGTTGGTCGCAGTAATCCAATGGTCGACAACTTCTTGCCGTCGCTTGAACAAATCAGGCATAGCAGATTCCTCAAAATTCCTTAGGCCCTGCAACAAATGATTCTGTTGGGCTTGGATTGCAACGATTTTGACATCTTTGTTCTTTTCCTTAAGATAGGTAGCGACACCGGTAATAGTGCCGCCTGTACCACAGCCGGTAAAAAAGTGAGACACTTTCCCATTAGTTTGTGCCCAAATCTCTGGCCCAGTACTTT